>Ga0194130_10002963_pt1 | contig 23567 bp, 10 predicted proteins | sample TA2KigsurfametaG_FD_160084 | JGI IMG/M metagenome (GOLD analysis project Ga0194130, IMG submission 160084) | Freshwater microbial communities from Lake Tanganyika, Tanzania - TA2015050 Kigoma 12 surface | ecosystem: Environmental > Aquatic > Freshwater > Lake | place: Tanzania: Lake Tanganyika... | reverse complement strand
TGGGTAGTAACCGGTGTTGGTTGCACCGCTTACACCGATGTAATAACGACCCGCTTTGGAAACGGTGTACGTGATTTCGGCATCTCTGGTCCCGTTGGAATCATTATTCGCAGCGATCTCGGTGCCGTTGGCATCGAATAGCCTCAAATAAGGATCTAGCGGCGAGATCAGTGTCGAAACCTTTGCAGAGATGGAAACCGTTGCTCCTGCATCCAGATCCATCGACATCAAGTCGATGTCTTTGTCTGGGAGGTTTGGAGCCACGATGTTTGGATTATCACCGATTGCTCCAGAAGCAGTAACAACCACCGCTTGACCATTGATACCCAACGCCAACGCACGGCTCAGAATGTCTGATCCATTGGCAGGGTCTGCAATCGAAAGAGATTGCGTTGGCTTGGTGTAGGTTGCCGCATTGATTGCGTTAAACGCATTCTGTGCAACGGTGGTTGCCGAGTCAGTGGACGTGAAACGGATCACGTTACCCGATGGTGAAACACCGGTACCATCCCAGAAGACGAAGGATGTCCCACGGACCGAGAAGCTATCACCGTTCTTGAGAGAAGCTCCACCTGGGAATACCAGCGTTGGACCCATCTCGATTTCGAAGGTGCGCCCGCCGGCGACGATTGTTTGACCGTCTCGCAAGTCGCTTCCCACTCTGGCTCGAAGTTCAGCACCGCGTCCGCCACGGCTATCGAAGCCTACTCCACCCGCCGTACTGAATTCAAATCGTAGTTTGACGTTTTTGTTTCCAGCTAGTGCGCCGAGATCAACGCGGGCTTGACGCCATGCAGTTTGCGGTGATGTACCTGCTGGTAAATCGTTATCGACGAGTGTTTCCGGTGCGCCTTCGCCGTTGTTATTCGTCGCGAGTAGTACCCATTCACCGTTATCGCCTGATCCGTAAACTCGCATGGAGTCACGCATCACTTGTTGAATATCGGCTGAGGATGCTTCTTCTGTGCTCAAGAAGTAGCTGAAGTAAAGCGTTGGTAGATCGGAAGCGACCATTCCTGCCAACGAGAACGTTTGGCTCTCAAGTGCGCCGACGGCACCGCCAGCAAAATTGTAGGTGCCTTGGATGGGCTGCCCATCGGCCCGCGGACGAGCGAGTGGGTCGGTCGATCCATTGAACGAAGCGTTGGGATGTTCGGCACTTTCGTAACCGAAATACCAACTTGTGGAACCCTCAGAGGCTCCGGAGCCATCGGGATTGGCTGGAACACCGTGCCCAACGTCGCCTCCACGCCGTTGGGTTGTGTGCCATAGGTTGAAGTCGAGATTTGAGAATGAAAGTCCTTGCAAGGTTCCGATGCCAGTAGAAACGAACCACTCACCGTTCGCGAAGACATTTTGCGGAACACCGCTGGTGTTGAACGCATAGATGTTGCCATCAGCAGCAGTCGCAAACAGCAGGTCTGCGTATTGGCCACCGGCGAGGTTCTGTGGACCAGTCGTCAATCCAGTGAACTGAATGCCTTGGAGCCGATAGGAGGAAGTGATATAGGTTGCAATGTTGCTCGGTGAATTGCTGTTGAGGGCACCGAATCCGACTCGGTAGAGTCCTCCAGCATCACTGACTGCGAACAAGGCATTGTTTACACCGGCGATACCTGTTACCAAACCGCCAGGGGCGATGCCGATGACATCGGTGCTACCCGTTGCGGAGACAACAGTCGCTCCCAGCACTTGTACCTCATTCGGATTGGCCGCAGATTGAACTGCAGAGAGTCCAAGGAATCCGGAGTTGTTGATTGCTTGGACAACGCGCGCTGCAATCGTGGCGGCAGTATCTTGAGCGAGGAAGTTGATTGCTACGCGACCACTTCCCACGTTACCGTTCGAACCAACATCCGTTGCGACCCGTCCAGATTGCTGTGGCCGAGCCTTGAGCAAATCCTTGAAATCGGCGGTGATAGCTCCCTTGAAGTTCATTCGATTCCCATCGAACCCGATTTCGATAGAAGATGGTACTGCTTGCGAGACCGCGGCGGCAAACTCCGCATTGGTCATCGATGTCTTGTAGAAGACAGTGCGAACATTGGGTGTGGAGACCGGAGTAGTTCCTAGGGTGATCTGGTACGTGACTCCGTCGACAATAAATTGGTCCCCTTCCGCAAGGACTCGCAGGGGAGCCTTGACTGGATCCAAATTCAACAGCAATTCGGGACCAGCATTGAACTCGAGGACTGCAGTGATGTTCGCCTGCAATCGCAGGGTGATGGTGTCGCCGTCGTTGACGAGCGATGTTGTCGCACTGGATCTGGTTTCGGTCGCTTCGGTGACACCGAAAGAGGTCGATGCAGCGCCAGGGGCAGGATTTGTATCGATAACCCCGCGCTCTGTCTTTGTCGTTCCGGCACCTAAAATGATATCAGGGCCGTCCGCAACAGGGATGTTGAATTGATTGTCAATTCCAGGAGCGCTGGTAACTGCTCCTGTATCTGCATCGAACGCGTACAAGATGTTTCGTAGTGACCTCACGCCATTGTTTCGAGGCGAAGCAGGTCTAGCTGCAACCAAGAATCCAGTTTCGCGGTTGGCGAGATTCATCGTCGTTACCGCTTGAATATTTACACCGATATCGGCCAGAGCGAGGTCTCCAGCAGGGTCGATGTATCGCGTTACGATACCTGCAGCACCCGTGGTCGTGGGCGTTCCATCTCCGGTATTGATTCGGACGTACTGGTTTGCAGCATCGCCCGTTCCGGTCTCGAGACCTCGGAAGCCTCGCAATTCGCCGTTCGGACGAATGATCATGCTTCGCATGTCTACGGCCGCCCGTCCCACATAATTCGACGGTTCGCCGGTGAACGAATTCGACATGATGTAATCGGTCGCTCCAAGACCGCCATAGCCGAGCAAGTACATTGGGACGTCGTTCAGCGAGTACTCAACTCGTGAGCCAATTGCTGGCAAGAAAGAAGGCGTGATTGGGGTTACTGCAGAAGCGAGCCCATCACCAACTCGATCCTCGACAATCAAACGATTGCTGCTGACCGGAGACATCCGAAGATTCGGGCTTCCGGCGGGAGCGTTTGCTGAGTTGTTGAGTCGATTTGCCAATACCGCTGGGACCAATGTGCGGTTGGTTACGGCCAGATAATAACGGCCTGCTGGCAACTCTACATTACCGATGAACGGATCAAGGGTCCCGGTGGAGCCGCGTCCGAGGTCCGTGTTATCAGCTCCTGGCAACGACGTAGCGCGGTCATCGAGGATGTTGCTGTTTTGACCCATCTGTACCAACGTTGCGTCGGTGTTCGTGGCATTAGGCCTAAACAAGTACATCGCCGTGTCGGCTCGCCCAATGCCGTCTGCATAGTCGAGGTCGAAAACGGTCGACAAGTATTGGGCTAGCGGAGAAACGAGCGATGGGTAGCTGATCGAGAACGTGTACCAATCGATATCGCTGGCGCTAGCGAGCGAACCAGCAATCGAGATCGTTTTTCGATCGGTTTGGAGTAGATTCCCCAACTCCTGAGCCCCAGCAAACGTATTGTTCGGACCATCGGTGATGCTCGTTGGGCTCGTTGGGTCGCCGCTGCGTTCACCCGTTTCGCCGACGAGTGGGGAGTGACGTGGAACGCCATTGAGCGAGATTCCGTTCACTGCATAACGGATGTCGGCGTACGCAATCGAAGAGCCTGGATACTCTTGTTGTTCGCCGAGTCGAACTTGCAGTTGATAGGCACCCTTGGAGCGGCCTTGAGTTACCGACGCTGGATCGGAAAGTGCCGGTACGTTTGCAGGTTGGCCTTGGAACTGGTTGCTGCTTCGTACCCGAACATGGTAGAGAGACGCTTCTGAGGGTTGGCCTGGCAGTGTGACTCGCATCCCAGCATCTTTGACGTTGGTGCTAAACTCATCGCGAGCTTCACCTCGGGATGATTGTGGGAATTGGGACAACGCGCTCTTGCGGAGTGGGTTAGCGCTGTTACCGGGCAACGTCGAGTAGATCGGATTTGTGGTTGGCTGAGTTTCCTCAAGATAGGAGTTGTCCGAGAGGGCGAGGATCTCTCCGTTGGCTGAAATCAGCTCCACAACCGTATCCAAATCGGCCGACGTTCGGTCGATGTCCAGCCAAACCTCGGTGCCACCATACGCGTTGAAGCTGTACACATCGTTGTCGGATGGCTTGTTGATGACTCCTTGGACTTCAAATCCCAAACGGGTATTTTCGTCACCGCCGGTTAAATTACGAGCCAATTGGCCGAGGTACTGAGAGTTCGACGGCAGATCATTGGCTGCAGGGGCGCTAGCACGTGCTGATTCCCGTTCGCTGGCTACTCCGACATTTCGATCGTTCGAATAGGTCTGCATGGATAGACCGTTCCATGCACCAGCAACTGCATCCTTTTGGACCGCTTGCGGGATCAATTCGAGGAAGCTGGTGATTTGGCTGCTGTTGGCCGTGCCATCCACTTGCCATGCCAACGCTGTGGTGACATCACCCAAACCATAGACTTGGCCGAGGATCGGATCATTGATCCGTGGAAGATCGGTCAAGTCGATGTTCCCGGCTGGCAAATAGGTTGTGCCGGGGCCTTCGATCGCATTGGCGAGATCACGGTATTGATCCGCTGCGAAACCGAGGTAGCTCGCGTTCACCAGGTCCACGCCTTGCGAGTAAATACCACCGTGGGAGAAGCCGAAGCGCTCACGACTGTCGACGGTGTACGCTCGGAAGTCAGGCTGACCCGGTGTGCCAGTGACGTACAAGAAATCGTCGCTTGGGCCTTGGATGTCTTCGTCGAGATAATTGATGAATTGAATATTTCCGAGAGGCTGGTCGCTATCGAGGAACAGTTTGTTGTATAGCTTTGCAATCCCGTTGTCGAAACGGGTCTCAACACGCCATCGGACCGTCGCATTGGCGTTGCCAACAAAAGTTCCTTCGCTGACGACAAGGTCAGGTGAAACAAGGGTTGGTTGCGTAGTGATCGTGGTGCTACCCAAAGGTATCGCGCGACCGTCACCACCCACATCCACATAGTTGGTGAAGGCGAAGATCACATTTTGATCCAAGAACAGTTGCGATGTGCCTTGGGCGGTGATGCCACCGCCGGATGCAAAGGATCCGCTTCCGCCGGCTTGTGGCTGGAATGCGAAGTAGCCGGGCCGATTGACGTCGACATCGTTGTCAATCAATGTTCCCCGATCTACTTCCGGGCCAAATGGCAAGACAATATCGACGGTACTCGAGCTATCGTCGTTGCCGTTGTTGTCGGTATCGAAATTGGCCAATCCATGAATGCCGAAGCCGGCCCCTACGGTATCATCACCGATGGAGGTCAGTACCACGGGATAGCCTGGTTGGCCGATGACCTGGATACTTCCACCAATACGGTTGGCGATATCGAGTGGGGTGCCCGTCGCGTTAAGTCCGCTGGTGGACGCGTTACCGCCAAACTTAACCACTAGACTTTGATTCGCAGAGCTCTTGAGTTGCAACCCACCGTAGGTGTGCACGTTGTCTGAGGTGATCGTGGATTGGACGACATGGACCATATCCGTATCATCCCAAACGCTTTGGGTCGTCAATGTTTGTCCACGAATCAACATGCCGTTGATTTCATTTCGTGACAGTCGATTACCGCGGACCAAAGCGCCTTGGTTTTCGAGGTATTCACCGGTTCGACCGATGGTTCCTGTGGAACGCCCTGGATCATCGATAAATTGATTGTCGAGCGAGTTGACGTCGATATTGATCGCCGCACCACCATTATCGTTGATGCGATTGTTGACGATGATCGGTTGTGATCCGCGGACGAAGATCGTAGCGTCAGCGTTGGTTCCTCGGCCGACCCTCGTCGAGTTCGTTGCGTTTGCTTCGGTACCTGCTGCATTATTTTCAATGCGTGAGTTTGCAACGCGCAAGTTCCCTTGTTGGGATTCGATTGCATTGAAGGATGCGAAACCACCTTCGATACGGGTTGTTCCGCCAGCGTATCCGATACGGTTGTAGTCCAGCGAGGCCGAGCTACCGGGTCCTACATAAATTCCACCCCAATCGCCGGCCTGCGGCTGGGTTGAGCCTTGGCTTCCCGACGTGTCAAACGTGCCGCCAAAGCCATACTTGGCATCGTTGATGCTCGTCATGATCACAGGCATGCCATCGGTACCTTCGGCGATCAATTGGCCGCCGTCCCGAACCTCGATCAGAGAACCTCGATTCTTAACGATCAAACCTGGATCCATCACCAAGCTGCCATCGAGGCGTGAGCGGATCTTTGCGGTCAGTTCGGCCAAAGGTGCACCGCTCGTTGATCCATCATCGACAAACGTCGTCGAAATTGCATTGAGTTGTGCTACAAAGCGGTAGGTTCCACCACCTGTCGCGTCACTGCGGTAAATCCGACGGCCGACATAAGGAAGCGAACCACCGACCGGAGGCAAGCTCGCCAGCAGGATGGAACTTGGAGAAGCTACAGTAACCGAATCGGTTGGGATCGAAGCTAGGCTTTCGTTGCCGTTAGCATCAACGTATACGAGTCTATAGTTGTAGGTGCCGGCAGGCAGGGCGCCCGCTCCAGATCGACTGACTTGAACCACCGTGGTTGGGGGCGATGCCACATCGAGAACTCCGCCACCAGCGGTTCCGGCGATAACCAGGTTTTCGCCGAGAACGTGAGTGATGTCTACGTCATTGAACCGGGTCGCAGCAGTGATCGTTTCGAGGGTTTGAGCAGCACCTGTCTTGGTCTTTACAAACAACCCATTGATCGTGTTGTTCACGACCCGATTTCCGTGGATGTCTGGTCCAACGCGATCGTAGTCTGGGATGAATAGGCCAGCTGACTGCGATCGCGGATCGCGGAAGTCGTCCTCCCGGAAGCTATTCGGGGTTGCGCTCATCGCAGCATCTGCACTGCGAGTAACCAAGCTATTCGCGATCGTCGGGCGAGCGTCAACCATATTGATCGGTGTGATGACTTGCGACACACCATCGACGAGGACTTGGCCACCACCGAAACGGATGTCGGAATGGATCACCGAGTTCAAAAACAGACCGTTGCGTTCTTTATCGGTCCGTGTAGCGTCGCTTCCATCGATGCGATTTCGGAAGTCGATTCCACCCCAGTCGCCGGGCGCTGCTGCCGGTGGTGTCTTGTCGGGGTTGCTGCCAATACCGGTAGTGTCGTTGATCGAAGTGACGATCACTTTGGCATCTGGTGTTCCAAGCATTTGCAGGGAACCTCCGCTGCGGTTCACGCTGACGGTCGAGCTGCCTACGCTAACGCGAGCGCGGCCCATCTTGATGATGGCACCAGCATCGATCATCACATTGACGTTCCTAGGAACATCAAAGGTGGTTCCGTCCGCGAGGGCTTGACCGAGTCGGTTGAATCCGATTTCGTAGGCGCGACTTTGCGTATTGCCCAAAATCCGGACAGCAACCACCCGTTTGCCAGTTGCATCTGCTGCGGCGATATTTCCTGCTTCGGTCAATGCTCGGCTGATTGTATTGTAGGGCGATGCCAGTGTGCCGCTGCCATTTGCGGCAGCCGTTTTGTCAACCCAAATGGTGTACGAGCTGGTGTCGTTAAGGCTCGTGTTAGTACGATCGGGACGGGTTGGGACGAACCAATAATTGAACAAGCCACCGGCACGGCCATCTCCATCACCGTCGATTTCGGTCGGCTGGCCATCGTTGTCGGTCAAGGTCGAGGCAGCAGGTGGAACAAAGTCGATTCGCAGTTGGTACTTGCCCTCTGATCGACCACCCAATCCGGAGGTATCGATCGAAGGGTCATACGATGTGTTCCCCTTTGCGCTCACCCCAACGATGTATTCTCCAGCACTTACAAAGTCGAGATTGATACGAGCGTCTTTGCTGAAGTAGTCGTCGTTGGCGGCCAGTTCCGTCCACTTCGGCGTCGATGTTGTGCCATCGTTGCGGTACAAGCGGAGCGCCCCGTCGAGAAGGCTCGAGTTTTCCTGGCGTTCAGCAATGATCTGAAGCAAAAGTCTTCCACCCTTTTCCGGAACAATGAATCGATATAAATCGATATCACTGCTTTCGGGGCGGAAAATGTACTGCCCGTGGATAATGTCCGCATTTCCTGGGAAAACATTCTCGACCTTTGGATCGGTGATCGGGCTGTTGTTCTGAATCGTCGACTGGGGCAATTCATCCGCGTTGCCCAAACCTAGCAATACACCGATGCCCCGCATGAAGGAGCGGAAAAGTTCGGTGCCGAAAATGTTATCATCGGCGGTGTTGAAATCCTGGCTGTCGATGATGACCGCTGATTGCGATGCGTTCGACAAAAGTGGACCTGCGGCGTACGTCAGACCACCGGGACGATTCGCTTCGATTGGAGTCAAAGACAAGGTGGGGTCAATCGCTTGCATGTCCCCAACAGCGATTGTGAAACCTTGGTTATCGCTCTCGATAAAACGTACTCCGAGGTACTTTTCGTAAAGAGATACGACTTGGCGAACCATTCCCTTCTGAATTTCTGTGATCGCATTGAGCTGCACACTTTGGTTCGCATTGCCGAGTTGCGACGCAAAGTTGTAGCTGATGACTTCGATGCCATCTTGATCAACACGTGTGACGTGATGCTGGTAGCGATTATCTCGATTACCTTGCTCGTTGTTCGCACCGGGGAAATCCAGCTTGTACGCGCTGGTGTTCATGATTTCAGAGTCGATGATGGCCGCTTTCGAGCCAGAGCCCGCTAACCATGCTCCACCGAGGTCGGTAGCTGTATCGAAGCGACTTCCTGGCTCCGTGGATGGCATGATCGCCGTTACCGAAGTGTTGTTGACCGATGCGTCATTGCCGATTCGCAAACGGAGCGCGGCCAAAGGAAGAGGGCCTGCGTTTGGATTGGTTGGGTTGACCAAAGCGTCCAGGTTTCGATCGAACGACAAAGCGACTCGGTTGAGGGCTGCATCGTAATTCACACTTACAGGGCGAACAGCGATATCGTCGCCACCGTTGAGCGTGTCCGCGGTGTGGACCAATTGATAATAGATGGGCTTGACGGCTTCGGCACTGTTGAGAGTATCACCGTTGAAGTAGACATAAATCACATTTCGCAGTTGCGTCTTGACTCCATTGGTGGTCACAACAGGTTGTGGCACAACCGCTTGGATCGATGGGCCAAGGTCCAAGTCAAAACGCACGCTTCGCGAAACCCCGCCGTTAAAAGCGAATCCAGCAGTGTTGCGCAGTGCGAATGGGCCGGTTCCGAGAATATCGATGAGGTAACTATCATCGGGTAACGCTTCGGCGAAACGAATGATTACGTCGCGTCCGGATTCACCGAGAGCGATATACGCCGGAGTGACGAACTGGTCGTCGCCACCGGACAAGAGGAGTGGGGAATAACTGGTGGAGTTTCCACCGATACGGGTCAATCCGGATCCGCTAACCAGTCGTGCCAAGACAAGCTTGCTGGCTTCTGTGGAACCGTTGACTGCGTCGAGGACTTCTTGGACGGTCGTTTGAGCGCGTGGATTGCTATTGAGTTCTACGCGGATCGTTTGACCATTCACGATCACGTTGGGTGGTGCTGGGGAGTCAAAGCTCCGCGAAGTAAACTCGATCCGGGTTCCGGTTGAGCTTTGAGCAGTCCCGACCGCAATGAACTCGACTTGAAGGTTTGAAGAACCTGAGTTGAAATTGGTAGAAGTACGAGCAGCGCCGGCACCTTGAAGGGTCAAGATTTGACCAACGGGAACGGTATCGGCGATCACGGTCGAGTCGGTTCCGCGGAGGAACGAGGTCACGATCAACGAACTGACCGCTGCATCTTCCTTCATCGCTTTGACAAGATCCGCAGCGGTGGTTTTGAAACCGGTAGCGATGTTCACGTCGATATTGATGCGTTGCCCTTGGACGCTCAAAATCGGGTAGCTCGCTGGTTTACCATTCACTCCGGTCGTGCGCGATGACTGAGTAAAACGCAGTTCAGTCCCATTGCCTTGCTGACCAGGAAGCGAGGCGCTGAAATCAACGACGGCCAATCCGTTGGTACCCAAGTCGGTGGTCAAGTAAGCGGCGCTTAGGACGCCGTCAACGCCTGCTCGCTTGATCTGGATCCCGGTCAAGGTGTTCACGTCGATGGACGATGTGTCGTCAAAGCGCAGCAACAGCTCCCTCGGGCTAACATTCAGCACCGTTGGCGTTGTAGTCGCCCCTAATGCGAGAACCGAACCCTCGTTTAGTTGAGCACCGGCCAATAAAGGACCGGTGGTCATCAAATTACGGGTTTCGAGCGATTCCAACATCGAACGTCGAACAAGTTTTTTCTTACGGATCTTTTCACGATCCTTACGAGTTCGATTGTTGGCGGAAGACCCACTTCCAAAACCAAAGGTGGTCATCGAGGAACCTCTTAAAGAGCCAAATCAGGGGCAAAAAAGGGCTGCGCCCAAATGGAGAGACGCAATTCCGAGTCTAATTCGACCCGAACGCTTTGCAACGAATGCCTTGCCGGATCTCTCGACTTGGTCGGGCTCAGAGGGTTCTCCGCGCTCAAACTGCTGTTCTGCAGGCCGACAAATCCGGAATTGGCGATACGATGCAACGCGAGTCATTGGAGGGAGTTCGGCCGTTAAAAGTTCCCGGAAGAAGGCCTCGAGGGGATAATGACCGAGGAATCGTTGGAAAAACACTTCTCCCTTCGCCTCGGCAACGCTAGATTCTCCCTACTGCGCATTTGCGGCGTTGTAACCGGCCCCAATTTTCCTTATTTCTCGACCTGAGCCATGTTTCAGTCCCTTCAAGACGGCCTACTCTCTGCCTTCAAATCCCTCCAAGGAAAGGGGAAGCTCACCGAAGCCAACATGCGGGACGGGATCGCTATGGTCGAGCGTTCCCTGGTCGAAGCGGACGTCAACATCGATGTCGTTCGTAAATTTGTGGCGGATGTGTCCGAGGCGGCGGAAGGCCGACGCGTCCTCCTCTCTCTCAGGCCACATGAAGAGTTCATCAAGATCGTCTTCGAAGAGCTCGTCAATCTCCTGGGTCCGGCCGACAATGCGCTGGCTCTCCGCCGAGGGGAAATGACGACGATTATGATGTGCGGCCTTCAGGGAGCCGGGAAAACCACCACCTGCGGAAAATTAGCAGTTGTAATTAAGGAGCAGAAGCTCAAGCCGTTTCTTATTGCAGCCGATCTCCAACGCCCCGCCGCTATCGAGCAACTCCACGTCTTGGGTAAACAGCTCGGCGTTGGCGTGTTTAGCAAAGAGGGAGCTTCGGACCCGGTTTCGGTTTGCCGTGAAGGGGTCGCCGCCGCCAAGGCTTCGAACGCCGATGTTGTGATCCTGGACACCGCGGGTCGGCTGGCGATCGATGCGGAATTGATGGACCAACTCAAGCAAATCGATCGGCAAATCAATCCCAACCAAGTGCTACTCGTCGTGGACGGGATGACTGGTCAAGACGCCGTGAATAGCGCAAAGGCATTCAACGACGCGTTGAGCCTCGATGGGGTGATCATGACCAAACTCGACGGGGACGCTCGCGGTGGCGCCCTCCTCAGTGTCAAGGCGGTCACCTCTGTGCCGATCAAATTCATCGGTACCGGTGAGCATATGGATGCCCTCGAGCCGTTCCGACCGGAGGGGATGGCAAGCCGTATCCTATCCATGGGTGACATCGTCGAAGTGGCTCGAGAAGCCCACCGGATGATCGATGAACGGGAACGGAAAGCCATCGAAGAACGGATGTCCAAAGGTGTTTTTACCCTCGGCGATTTCCGAGACATGATGCAAAAACTTCGAAAACCTGGGCTCATGACGAAGATGTTGTCCCTGATGCCGGGCATGGGTGAACTCTCGAAAATCATGGGCAATGCCGACAATGAGAAGGAAATGAGCCGTTTGACTGGCATCGTCGACTCGATGACCCCGAACGAACGTCGGAATCCCAAGTTGATCGATACCTCGAGGCGCAACCGGATTGCCGCTGGTTGCGGCGCACAGCCCAATCAAGTTTCCGACCTCATTAAGCAATTCGAAATGATCGGACCGATGCTGCAGATGGCGACCGCCGGTACCACCAGCGACAAAATGAAAATGCTGCAGCAAATGCAAGGAATGATGGCTAACAATCCGTTCAATCCCCTTGGAGGGATGAAAATCAAAGGAAATACAGGAAAACGATTAACCCCCAAGGAGCGAGAAAAGCTCATGAAGGAACGCGAAAAGCTCTTGAGAAAAAAGAAACGAGGGGAGTGAGCCACATTTTTCGAAAATGAGACTCCCCAGCCAAGGTTCTGGACGTTATTATCTCAGCCCTTGAACGAACGTTAAATTGTTGGAGATAGATCTGTGGCGGTACGTATCCGAATGAAGCGACTGGGACGCAAGAATCGTCCTTTTTATCGTTTGTGTGCAATCGATCAGCGCAGCCCTCGCGATGGCCGCGTTCTCGAAGAGCTGGGCCATTATGACCCAATGTGCCGAGAGACCGATGCTCGCGCGATCCTCATAGGGGATCGAATTGACTATTGGCTCAGTGTAGGCGCTCAACCGAGCGAAAACGTCCACGTGCTCATCAAAAAGTATGGCACGAATGGAAGCCACCTCGCCAAACAACAGGAAGCTCTCGGGCGATTGGGACGCACTCCTGCTCAACCAGCAGAGGCGGCTTCCTAGGCAAGGAACCATATTCCTGTCGGCTACCCTGAAGGTCGGGGGCCCTACCTGGGAGACTGCCCTCAGGCACTTGTGATTCTGGGTCCTACTGATGATGGGCCCTCGAACCTCGGCCTTCTTCATCTGGCGGTAGCAATTGCTTCCGCCGCTCTTACTGGCGCGTTTGGTGTTCTAAGAAACAAGCATTGTTCCTGATACCAACAATCGTGAAGCTGCAGTATGCGTAGCCAAAATACGTCGGATTCGGAGGGGGCGTACCCGCAAGCGGACCGCGAACAAAAACCGATCAATTCTAATTCGGTGTCTCCTTCGCTTCGATTCGACATCGTAACGCTGTTCCCCGAAATCTTTTCGGGATATCTCACACAGAGTCTCCTGGCGAAAGCGATCGACAAAGGCTTGGTGGAAATCCACGTCCACAATCTTAGAGATTGGTCGGTGGACCTGAAGCATCACAAAGTGGATGATCGCCCTTACGGCGGTGGTCCGGGGATGCTGATCTGCGTTGAGCCTGTGATCCGCTGTGTGGAAGCTGTGGTAACTATGGATCCACGCCCCGCAGCAGTCGTGCTATTGACCCCACAAGGCGAGCGGCTTGGCCAACCTGGCGTCGAGCAACTCGCTCCACTCGGTCGATTGATCCTGCTGTGTGGGCGATACGAAGGATTTGACCATCGAGTGATCGAACTCCTCAATCCCCTCGAGCTAAGCGTCGGGGATTTCGTCCTCAATGGGGGCGAGGTGGCGGCGATGGTGGTCGTTGACTCAACCATTCGAATGATCCCAGGGGTCCTGGGGGATGAGCAAAGCAGTTGGGATGATTCGTTCTCTCGCGGAAACAGACTTCTGGAGTTTCCGCAATACACGCGACCTGTTGAATTCCGAGGACTAAAAGTACCAGACGTTCTGACCAGTGGAGATCATGGTCGTATCGCTCAATGGAGAGCTGAACAGTCGGAATTGCGTACGCGCGAACGGCGAAAAGATCTATTGGTGCCGAAGATTTCGGAACCAGAATGAGCTATCTGTTAGCCACTAGGCTAACTACGACCGGCTGAGGGATTCTGGTGCGGCGGATCCCACCGGCCTCTAAAGGTGGAGGTGTCACGGGGACTTTGCTCGCAGTTGTGTGAGCCACCGGTGGAGGTCTGCTGGCCAAGGCATCTTGAAACTGAGTTTTGCTCCGGAGATCGGATGGTCGAAGGCCAGCGTCGCGCTGTGGAGAGCTTGTCTGGGGGCATTGCTCGTATCCTGTGTGGTTAAACCCTCGCGATTTCGACAGTAAATTGCATCTCCGCAGAGCAAGTGCCTGGCTTCCGATAAATGGATTCGGATCTGGTGAGTTCTACCCGTCTCCAACTGGCATTCGATGAGGGAGTATTCCCCGATTTTTTCGAGGGGGCGAATGTGCGTGATCGCACGTTGTTCGGTTGGGTCATCACCTCGATCAGCGGGTTTGCTGCCCCTGTGTCCATCGCCTCGATCTCGAACCAGTATGGAATCGAAGGTTTGTTCGGCCGGATGGCCGAGGACCACTGCGTGGTACTTGCGGACGATACGATGGTTTTTGAAAGATTTGCCGAGCGATTGTGCGATGCTCGGTGTTCTGGCGAAGATCATCAAGCCGCTTGTGTCCCGATCCAAACGGTGGACGGCGATTACCGAGTAACGCTTCTGCAAAGCCTCCAAGCTTTTCTGTGCATCGGCCCGGTGAGAACGAGGATCGCGCAACCGGGGACCCGGTAATCCTGATCGGTCCGAGGTGGAGGCGTTTCGCTGAGATTGGAAATGATGCATCAATGCTTCGGGGATCAGTTCCTCGAACGTTGGCTGCAATTGCCTGCGTTTTCTTGAAAGATTACGTTCTTCAAAGTGCCTGACGCTCGTGATGCCAGCCGGTTTTTCGACGACCACCAAGAAATCATCCGCATAGACGATTCGAATATCGGAGGCTTCGATAGGTTTGGGAAGAGATTCGTTCCAAAGCTTGATGACGTCCCGCGCGTTTACTTTCCGTTGCAAATCCATGCACAAGTTCCCGTTGACCTGAACTCGGCGCCGCCGGATTGCATCTCGGATATCACCCCAACTCCAGTCCGTCAGACGCTTTTTCAACGCGCGTTCGAGAACGGAGCCGTCGTCGGACGGATCGAGATGGATCAACTGAAATGGGGATTTTTCGCGTTTGCTCATGCGTTGATAGTGTAAAGGATCTGAATTGCCCGCCGTACACGCGATATGGACATGCCGCTACAATGGAGTGGTTCAGGGAAGTTTTTTTTTAACTTGTGTTCGACGAGTCAACCTATGCTTCGACGATATTGGTCACGACGCTATTTGTCACAATGTTCCATTGTAGTCCCCTTTTGCATTGGAGCGATTTCGAATTTGGATCAATTGGTCGCGCAGGACGAAAAGCCAGCGGCCGTCGCCGAGACAAAGCCTAGTCCTGGGAAAACGGGCGACGACGAATTTCCGGGGACGGAGGATTTCGAAAAAGCGAGCCGCATTCGAGTCACCGAGAGTTCTCGCGAGTCTCTCGCAAAGGTTATCGAACTGTGTCAATCGGCACTCAAGAATGGGTTGGATGAGTTCGATACAGCGGCGGCAAAGAAGATGCTTGCGACGACTGCGTTCCAGAGAGCACAAGCAACCATCGAGGAGGCTTCCGGAGGTCGAGTCCCCAACAATCGTATGGCAAAAATAGCCAACGAGGCCATGGACGATCTCAAAATTGCAGTCGATGCCGACCCGTCGTTACCTGATGCCTTGATCCTAAAAGCTCGCATCCACATTGTTCGTCAAGAAATTGCGAAAGGGATTGAAGCCCTGGACGCTGCTGAAGTAGCTTTAGGAGAAGCGATGAAGGACCAAGGTGAGGATGCGGAATCGAAAAGCAAATGGTCCGACGTCTTAGTGATGAAATCGGTACTCAGGCAAGACGCCGATCTGCGTCTCAAGGACCTGATGAAAGCGATCGAAGTCAGCCCGCAAAACGAACGGGCTGTCCAGCAGTGTGTTGAAACACTGATCACGTTGGGCAGAAATGAGGAAGCAGAAGAAATCGTTCAAAAGTTCATGGAGTCGTCGCCATCGAATGAATACGCGATCCGTCGCATGGCTCTGCTTTACATCCAGTCTGAAGAACTAGAAAAAGCACGTGCGTTTTTGACGAAGAAAATCGAGGAGTTCCCCGATCGAAGTGTATTGTACAGCTTGCGGGGATCTGTGAATTTCGCGGAGGGTGCTCCGAAAAATGACAAGTCGCTGCTGGCAGCGGCAATCGCCGATTGTTCCAAAGCTCTTGAGTTAGATGAGGGGAACCTAGATGCTGTGCTAACGCGAGCGAAAGCGACTCTGTCGACCAAGGATCTGGATCAAGCTAAAAAAGATTTGGAGACATTGGAGTCGGTCAGGCCGGATCTCCCCGAGTTAGCACTCCTTCGGATGGACATCGCGATTCAGGAGAAGCGGTTCGCCGATGCGATCACAGATTTGGAAAGGCTGGTGCAACTCAATCCCGACAACCGAATGCTGCTGCTTCAATTAGGATCCTTTTACCAAATGGATGATCGCCCGAAGAAGGCGCTACGAATCGCAGACCGATTGCTCAAAGCAGATGCAAAAGATTGGCAATCACTTCGGCTTCGCGGAGATATCTTGCTGTCGCTCGGAAGGCACATCGATGCGATCGCGGATTATGAATCTGCAATCGATAATATTCCCTCCGACGAAGGTGACATACCAGGAATCATGAATAACCTGTCGTGGGTTCTCTCGACTAGTCCCGAGGATAACGTTCGCAATGGTAAGCGAGCGTTGGAGTTGGCACTGAAGGCTTGCGAGTTGACGCAGTATGCCAAGCCTCACATCTTGAGCACCCTGGCGGCTGCCTACGCGGAACTGCAACAATTCGACAAAGCGATCGAATGGTCTGAGAAAGCAGTGGAAGTTGGGCGGAAAGAAGAGAATGAACAAGTCGACCAGTTGGAGGAAGAACTGAAGGGCTATCGTGAGAACAAGCCTTGGCGGGAAAAGAAAGAAGTCGAGGACAAGCCGGCGAAAAAACCAGTTCCCGCCGACAATGGCGTCGACACTTGAGAACCGGTTCGTCGTCAGAGGAACCTAAGCGGCCTTGGTCGCCTTGCTCTGTTCAGACACCACGCTCGGCGTCGGAATGCGAACCAAACTGCCTCCCTTTTCTGCCGAAGCAAAGATCGCGGATTTGCTGTGGCAGAGCCGAGGTAACCATTTGGTGATGGCTTCGCCATTCGCGGACGATTCATTCCAATATCCGTCGATTACGATTAGGTCGCTTGGGAGAACAGTGTGCGCCACGCGCATCACTCCCGAGGATGGTTCCCCGGGGAGCAAACGAGCTTTGACCCCGAACTCATTCAGCAAGCGATGAGCACCTTTCAAACTGATGTGCGGAACATCGGTACCTGCGGACTCAAAAGGATCAACAGCGGCATACCGAAGCTGAGTCACACCCTCTGGGAGACTGCATAACCCCAGGACGTTGCGGATTCTTTCTCCAGAACCCATGCCAAGTTCCAAAATGGAGCCGATAGGCGTGTCTATCGCGTGGAGATACAAAGCTCGATAGGCGACGGGCTTCGAGAGATAACGCCAGTAGAGACGTTGAATCCAACTGACCCCAGCCATGACAGTAATCTCCCAGTTGAAAAAGAACCTACAGCTCGACAACCCGCGGAACTAATCTGCGCGTCGTTAACCAAAGAAGGTGCATGAAAGTCGCTTCCATGCGTCTTCCGTGCACCTTCGTGGATCGATCGGACGTCGCGCCGCTTTAGTCGGGCCACGCATCCCTGCGTTGAACATTCGACTTGCGACCGACGTGTTTTGGCTTCGGTGATCCGACTTCCATGTCGCCACACCAACGCCACCCCTTTCATCGGATCAAAGGTCCTCGCGACCTGAACGAATGTACCGACGGAAGTTCCGTTTTAACGTAAGTAGGGTATGCAGCGATCAAACCGAAAATGCTAGCAGAGTACAGATTCCGTCATCGAAGAGGGTAAGCGGGGTTGGTATCCACCTAGAAAGCCGATGCATAGCACTGTGGAAGCGCATTCTGTGGAAAGTGTGAAAATAGAAGGGTCGCGCGGAATATTGCCAAGGCTACGATTGTTGCGCGCCGATATCGCAAAGGTGCTAGGAGCAGATCAATCGTAATCGTCGTCTGCGCCGGGAAGTGCACACCGAGTACTCATCTGCCATTCGCTTCTCGCAACATCGATAGCACATTCTTATGATCGCGCAGAGTTACAGTGCCATGGCAGTAAGCCTGAGCGATTCCAATGTTCTACGTGTGAGGCAACGACTTGGTAAATATCGCATCGAGCGGAGGATTGCCCAAGGTGGGTTTGCGAACGTGTATCAGGCATGGGATAGCATCGAGGGGGTTCATGTTGCTCTCAAAATGCCCCACCAATTCAACGTAACGGCTAGTATGCTCGATACGTTCCAACGCGAAGCACGCGTGGTAGCCAAGCTTGATCACCCTAATATTCTGCCCCTCAAAGATGCCAGTTTTATCGATGGCCGGTTTGTGATCGCTAGCCGTTTGGGTGAAAAAACATTGGCGGATCGACTGAAGAAGCGAGTTTCATTTAAGACTGCGTTGGAATATATCGAGCAAATGACGTCTGCGGTTGCTTATGCGCACCGGAATCGGATCATTCATTGCGACATCAAGCCTGAGAATTTGATTTTGCATTCCGATGGTCGATTGCAGTTGACCGATTTCGGGATCGCCAAAGTCGCGCAGCGGACCATCATTCGTACGATGGTGGCATCTGGATCAGGAACGATCGGGTACATGGCACCAGAGCAAGCCATGGGGCGACCGAGCGCTAAGTCAGACGTATTCTCTTTGGGATTGATGAGTTATCGAATATTGGCGGGTGTCCTTCCCGAATGGCCGTACGAATGGCCGCAGAGGGGTTACGCCAACCTCCGACGCAAAGCGCATCCGGAATTGATCGCATGGCTAAAAAGATCTTTAGAAATACGTCCCAACCGTCGTTATCAGGATGCTAACGAAATGTTGCGAGCCTTCCATTCTGCGAAACGGAAAAGTCTTAGAAAAACGAAAAAGTAATGACGTAAAAAGACGTTAAAAGAATTATCATTTCGTACTCTGACGGGGCAAAACAGTGACGCTGCAAATTATTATGCCTCGACGTCATTCCGCGAATAGCCCACCTTGTCTTTTCGAACTGTTTGCGAGGAGGAAGGACTGCGATGGCTATGATTATGCAAGCCTCTGCGGCGAACTGACCAAAGTGATTTGAGTAGCCTCCTTCACGGTGCCTTCTGAGTTTCATTCGAAGATTGTTTTTGATTGCCCTTGCGGCATTCCTCGCAGAGATCCTCGACGACCCATTTAAAGCTCGGAATAGTTTTTGTTTCGGTTTTCTTCATCAGCTTCTTTTTGGTGAAAACTTGCGCCGAATCTCCGGGACACCAGGTCTTCCATGCCCAGATGGATGGGCCAGTCGATACCGATTGATTTTTGTTACCGTCTTTTGTGACTTTGCCGTCTTTGTTTTCGTTTTCCGATTCGGTTGCGCAGACCTCGCATACGGTATCACGTTCACGGCTTTGGACCATGCTTGGTGAACCGACGCAGAATTTATCTTCGGCGATACCCCAGTACGTATAGGTGATCTTCTTTTCTTCGCGCACCAGTTTGCACACCCAGCGGCAATTGGATTGGCAACCGCATCGATCGCAACCCTCTCCCGCGAGCACCGTGGGATTTGGTGTCCAAGGAGTTAGGAACATCATTGTCAAAATAAGCCTATGAAGGATTCGTTCCACTTCTTAGTTCCTCCCGAATGATGCATACGAACGTCGCAGACTATTCATGATTTCTCATTCCGACATTGTTGAAATGATTGTGTTTCCGATACTCCACATCCGAGTGCTGAAATTATCTCGTGGCGATTCGATTTTGAGTTCTTACCAATTGAAGTCAAATCTCATGCCGAGTAGGTCTGAGGTGGTTGCACCGTAAATGGTCGTTTCGCTAGTGACGGGATGTATCCAGTCGAACATGATTCGAGTACGGTCGCTCCAATACCAATTGAATCCAACCGTAAGGTCGTTGTATTGGCCTTTTTGCACATTGTTGAAATCCAGATGGGACCAACGGGCTTTCAATTCGAGAGCCCCCGGGCTGATACCACCGCGGGTCACGGCAAAGTTCGAGTAAGGCGCGTTGCGGAAAAACTGGGCACCATGTTGTCCAAACCGCTCGAAAACACGGTTCTCACCCGTCACGAACCAACTGGTGTACAAGTACGCACCATTGGCGGTGCTTGTCGTATTGTCCAGATTATGGATGTTGCAGAGGAAGGCCTCCGACTGGACTGAAAAACGCCCCCAAACGATGGCCGTCTCGAAATTGCCTGTGGTGAACGTATCGGCCAAAAGATTACCAGTGTCGATGAGTCGAGGGCCCTCGAAGACCTGTGGACGAGTTCGAAATCGCACGATGTTGTCTTGATCGTTCGTACTCAGTATTCCCAGCCCCGTATGGACGAGGTACCTGCCATTGCTCGGCTCGTCGTAGTACGGAAGCCATGTACCTCGGCCGCTGATGCGATAGCCTTGATTGTCATCGAGCCGTTTTTTGAGCCCTTCGCTAATACTGTCGAGGAAAAAACCGGTTGTCCAAGTCAAGTTTTGTTCAGGTGTGCAATTGTAGAGTGCGACTCCGACTTCACGGTCGGCTGCGAATACCGTTTGGGTTGGAATGGACCGCTCGAGGAATGCATTGTTGGTATCGTTCGTGACTTGTTCCAAACTAAAAGGAACGAAAAAGTTCCCGATGCGGAATCGACCTAGGTATGGAATCTCGTTCAATGAAAAGTACGCGTCCTTGACCTGCGGAGTCAGTACACTCAGAGCCGGATCGTCGGTAATCGCTTCCGGTTCGAGGGTCATTTGCAATCGGAAATCGTAGACACCATATCCCGTTCCGTCGGCCGTCAATCGAAGGCGTCGAAAGCTGAAGTAATTGAATGTGTCGGGGATCACCGGAGGGGCATTGGCCCAAGTGACATAATCGAGTTGAACATGGCCGCCGGTTTTCACGGTCCATTTTTCGCTGGATACATCCACCCAGTCGCTAGACTTGCCGGTATTGCTGTCACTTGCTTTATCTTTAGTGCTCGCGTTGTCTTTTGGTTTCGGGGTGGCTGGATCGGTTTTCGAGGTTGAGGATTTTTCCTTTCCGGAGCCAAGGGGCTGAGATTCTGCGGCCAGAGATGCTGCGGCTTGTGAGCTTTTAACTGCTTCTTCGAGTGCCTGGATTCTTTCTCGCAGGGATTCCATTTCCTCGTTCCAACGCCCTGCTCCATTCGAACTGGAGTTTCCAGGCAGGCCTTCAGTCGGGGTTGCTGGCACTGTTTCGAGAAGCAAATCCGATGGCGAGGAATCTTGTGCGGGCGAGAGCGAAGCGAAACTGGATACGATCGTAAGGCCAAGAATAACAGTTGCTACAGGAGCCCACGCGGTGCGGACATGATGCGCAGCAGCACAAGCTCTTCCTAAAAGTCCTAAAAGAAGGTGCAGTTGCAGCAGTAGAGGTGTGAAATGCATGCTCACTGGTGAAGGAATTGTGTGCGAGTGGTACAGGGACACGCGGGCGATCAGTTCAACTCTGAGGCAAGCGTTGTTTGTGGTGACACGGGCATTGGATTGGATAGAGCTCGAAAGCTCACATGAGGTGCCCCACGAGTAGAGCGTGCTGCTAGAAGTGGTCGGATTGTGAAAGCCCCCTTACCATAAGGGCTATCGTCTGGGGTTGACGTCATTTTTGAGGTTGAGAGCCCTAAAAATCGTCATATCCGTCAATGTCTGGGGTATAGATTTCCCAGATTGCGTCATTCCTCAGGTGGGCTGTTTATCCACCTAGAACTTCTCCACGGAGAGTTCACACGGAGTGCGGAAAGGATTCGTGCGGACTACTTGCGGATCGGTGTTGAGCGAATGCTAGCAACGTCTCGTCATCCATGCGATGACTCTAGGCATTTGCCAAACTAGTCGATCTGCGGATTCGCATCGAGTTGGGGATTGCTTAGTTTCGATTCGCTGGCTTGGGCATCCGTGTGGAATTCCGATGGCAACCGAACTCGACAGATCAGATAGGTCGGTTTAGCGTGTGATTGGGTGGTCCAGCATTTTTGGGCGACAACCTCATCGTGGTGAGGACGGTGTTGTTTTTATCACGTTCTTTGGGGTAGACTCCGGGCTCCATGATTCCCGGCAAGTTTAACCGTTACATCCTTTGGGATGTCCTGAAGCTATTCAGTCTCACCGCGTTTGCATTGACGCTGGTGATTTCGCTGGGTTTAGTTGGTCAGCAACTAATCATGGAAGGGATTGGTTGGTTGGCGGTCATCAAGTTGCTTCCTTTCATATGCTTGATTGCCCTTCAGTTTTCTCTACCAGCGACCCTTTTATTTTCCGTCTGCTGTGTCTTTGGGAGAATCTCTGCGGACAATGAAATCGTGGCTCTCAAGAGTGCTGGCATTTCCCCTTTAAAAATTATTCGCCCCATGGTGTTATTGGGACTGTTGCTCAGCATCCCGGCGGTATGGATCAATGATATGGCGGTGTCGTGGGGCAAGCCTGGCATGGAGCGGGTGATCCTGAGGTCGGTGGAAGAGGTCCTTTACAATCGACTTCGCATGCGTCGCTCGTATGAAACGGATAAAGGCTTTACGATCCACGTGAAGGACGTCGAGAATCGGTGGCTGGTCCAGCCAACGATTTTCTTGTTCAACGAGAGCACGGGGAAGCCGATGACGATCAATGCGGAAAAGGCTCAGATCTCCATCGATGCGGAGAACGATCGATTGGTCATCGAATTGGTGAACTCGTATGGCGAGATCAATAGCGATCAGTCGACACGTTTTCGGCTTCCTGGCTCCGAGCGAATCGCGATGCCGTTGACCCAGGCATCGAGGAGTGGAGGCAAGTCGATCAAGCCATCGCAATACGCGATGAATGAAATCGCTAAAGAATCGGCACATCAAACGGCTGCCAACGAACGCCGTCGAGAATCGATGGCCGTTCAAGTTGCTGTTGGATTGGCAACCGGGCGTTTTTCCCAGCTAAATGACGGAAAAATTCAACTTCTTCAGTCGCAGGTCGAGGAGAATCAAAAGCGATTGACACGACTGAAGCTTGAACCAGCGAGGCGATGGGCGTTGGGCTTTAGCTGCTTGTTCTTTGTTTGGATGGGTGTGCCTATGTCGATTCTGATCCGTAGTGCAGACTATGCATGGACGTTTGGGCTCTGCTTTGTCCCAATCCTGTTGATCTACTATCCCATCTTTGGATTGGCGTTGGATCGAGCCAAGGATGGAGCGTGGCCGGCTGCTTCCCTTTGGCTTGGGAACCTTTCTTTGTTCCTGTTGGGTACCTGGCTCATGTTGCGGGTCCTGAAACGGTAAATAGTGATTTCCGAGTTCGACGGAAAAAGTTTGGGCCGGATGATCGGTATAGGACGTTGCCTTTGTAAAGAAAATCCTTGGAGAAACCCTGGGAAAGTTGAAACTCTGATTCGCTTACCTCGCGGATGTCCGAAAAACGAACAGTAAGAGTCCAACCGAAGATTCTTTCTAAAGTAATCACCCGGTTTGAATCGAAACTAGGTGCAGGACGGCCTGATCTGCGCCGGACGATGCCGCAAGGTGGAGTTCGGTTAGGAGCAAGCCAAAGGGATAATAGTGAGGGGGGAACTTCGCTAACAATCCGTGGTCTCTCGTCACGGATATGGTGGTTTCGTGTAGAGTCGTTCAATCGACTCGAAATGTAGCCGCCCGGCCTATGGTCTACCCATTATCTAATGTTCCGTTGGTTTCCTGTTTTGGCGACCTGGTTCGTGGAAAGTGCTGCTTCGT
>Ga0194130_10002959_pt1 | contig 23599 bp, 24 predicted proteins | sample TA2KigsurfametaG_FD_160084 | JGI IMG/M metagenome (GOLD analysis project Ga0194130, IMG submission 160084) | Freshwater microbial communities from Lake Tanganyika, Tanzania - TA2015050 Kigoma 12 surface | ecosystem: Environmental > Aquatic > Freshwater > Lake | place: Tanzania: Lake Tanganyika... | reverse complement strand
CCATGTCTGAGCCCAACCCCCTGATGCGCCCCCTCGCTGCTGCACTGCGACCCCTGCTGAGCCTTGTGCTGTGCGTCGTGCTGGGCTTTGGGCTCAGCGGCTGCGTCACCACCGGCCTGCCGAGCGCTGCGATCAGTCCCTGGCAGGCGGTACCACTCGACACCCAGGCCAACCCCCTTGATGTGGCCTTCACCGACAGCCAACACGGCTTCCTGGTGGGCAGCAACCGCCTGATCGAGGAAACCGACGACGGCGGTGCCAGCTGGTCGCCGCGAGCTCTGGCCCTGCCTGAAGAGGAGAACTTCCGCCTGATCAGCATCGACTTCAACGGCAACGAAGGCTGGATCGCCGGTCAACCCGGCCTGCTGCTGCACAGCACCGATGGCGGTCAGAACTGGGATCGCCTGCTGCTCGACACCAAGCTTCCCGGCGAGCCGTTTCTGATCACAGCTCTGGGAGCAAAAACCGCCGAACTCGCCACCAACGTGGGCGCTGTGTACCAGACCAGCGATGGCGGCAGCAGCTGGCAGGCCAGGGTGAGCGATGCCGCCGGAGCCGTGCGCGACCTGCGCCGCGACGACGATGGCCGCTACGTGAGCGTCAGCAGCCTGGGCAATTTCTTTGCCACCTGGCAGCCCGGTCAGGACACCTGGCAGGTGCACCAGCGCGTCAGCAGTCAGCGGTTGCAGTCGATCGGCTATCAACCCGATGGCGGCCTGTGGATGGTCGCCCGCGGTGCCCAGATCCGCTTCGGCACTGACGCCGCCGATCCTGAGGCGTGGGGCAAGGCGATCATTCCGATCACCAACGGCTACGGCTACCTCGACATGGCGTGGGATCCTGCCGGCAGCATCTGGGCCGGTGGCGGCAGCGGCACGCTGTTGAGCAGCAGCGACGGCGGCAAAAGCTGGCAGAAAGACCCTGTGGGCGGCCAACAGCCCTCCAACTTCACCCGCATCGTCTTCACCGATGACGGCAAGGGCTTTGTGCTGGGCGAGCGCGGCTCCCTGCTGCGCTGGGTGGGCTGATCCCACCCCTACCAACTTCTGTTACCAAGGGCATCCGACGGTCCCGGAGCTGCCCGGGCGACCCCTAGGATCACCGAGCTGAACGCTTGGTGCCATGGCTGCCGGCTCAACTGGAGAACGTCCGTTCTTCGAAATCATCACGAGCATCCGCTATTGGGTGATCCACGCCGTGACCCTGCCGGCGATCTTCCTGGCTGGGTTCCTGTTTGTGTCGACGGGCCTGGCCTACGACGCCTTCGGCACGCCACGCCCGGACGCTTACTTCCAGGCCAGCGAAAGCAAGGCCCCGGTGGTGAGCCAGCGCTACGAGGCCAAGTCGTCACTTGATCTGCGCCTGCAATAAGAACCAGCCATGACCCAGACTCCCGCCCCCACCACGCCGCGCAACTATCCGATCTTCACGGTGCGCTGGCTTTCGGTCCACGCCCTCGGCATCCCCACGGTGTTCTTTCTGGGCGCCCTGGCTGCCATGCAGTTCATCCGTCGCTGATTCTTCGCGCTCGCCATGCAACGCAATCCGAACCCGAACAACCTGCCGGTCGAGCTGAACCGCACCAGCCTTTACCTGGGGCTGCTGCTGGTATTCGTCACCGGCGTGCTGTTCTCCAGCTACTTCTTCAACTGATCCGGAGGCAACCCGATGAGCGGCAAGAAATCCAACCTCCCTGACGGCCGGATCCCTGACCGGCTGCCCGACGGCCGTCCCGCCGTGGCCTGGCGCTCACGCTGGACCGAAGGCGTGCTGCCCCTGTGGCTGGTCGCCACAGCCGGCGGCATGGCCGTGATCTTCGTGGTGGGCCTGTTCTTCTACGGCTCCTACGTGGGCGTGGGTTCAGCCTGATCCGGCAAATATCCGCAAATATCCTTTGCTCTCTTGATTAAAAACTGTTGATGGGCTGATTCGATCAATCAGGTCAACATGTTGCGGAGCCTGTCATGGCTCCGCTTTTTTGTGGCCGCCTCAGACGTGTGGCGGCTCCAGATAACAATGTTTTTGTCCTCTTGGTGCAGTTGACCATGGTCATGACCATGGTCAACTACAGGAAGGGCCGCATTCCCTTGTATCAAGCCAAGGAACAGGTCGCCCTGCCCTGCTCTTCAACAGGCCAACACGACCACCGCAGCAACTCCTTGTGACGATGCGAGGGTGCTTCATGCATGGTCAGCCCACTGGCGGTACCAGGCAGCAAAGCGCGCCACACCCTGCTCGATCGGGGTGCTGGGGCGGTAGCCAATCCAGGCCTCCAGGCGGCTGGTGTCGGCCGCGGTAGAAAGCACATCACCGGGCTGCAGGGGATTGAAGTCTTTGACAGCGCGCACACCCAGGGCGTTTTCGAGCAGTTCGATGAAGCGCAGCAGCTCGACCGGCTGGCTGTTGCCGATGTTGAACAGCCGATGGGGCGCCGCCGCGGTGGCTGGATCCGGGCATAGGGGATCAAACGCCGGATCAGGGGTGGCGGGCTTGTCGAGGCAGCGGATCACGCCAGTGACGATGTCATCGATGTACGTGAAATCGCGCTGCATTGCCCCCTGGTTGAACACCTCGATCGGCTCGCCGGCGAGCATGGCTCGGGCAAACAGCATCGGCGCCATGTCGGGCCGGCCCCAGGGCCCATACACGGTGAAAAAGCGCAGCCCTGTTGCCGGCAGCCCGTACAGGTGGCTGTAGGTGTGGGCCATCAGCTCATTGGCCTTCTTGGTGGCGGCATAGAGGCTCACCGGGTGGTTGACGCCATGGTGCTCGGCAAAAGGCAGCTGCCGGTTGCCGCCATAGACCGAGCTGCTGGACGCGTAGACCAGATGCTCCACCGCCTGCTGGCGGCACCCCTCGAGCACGTGGCCAAAGCCCACCAGGTTGCTCTGCACATACAAGCCCGGGTTCTCGAGCGAGTGGCGCACCCCAGCCTGGGCCGCCAGGTGCACCACGGCCCGGGGCCGCTCGCGAGCAAACAGAGCCTCGATGGCCGCAGCTTCGCCCAGATCAGCTTCAACAAAGGTCCAGCAGCCGGCGCCAACCTGGGCGGCGGCCAGCTCAAGGCGGGCGAGGCGAGCCCGCTTGAGGGCCGGGTCGTAGTAGGGGTTCAGGTTGTCGAACCCCACCACATGGTCGCCGCGGGCGAGCAGGGCCTCGGCCAGCGCGGCACCGATGAAACCGGCAGCACCGGTCAGCAGGATCGGCCTGGGGGACATGCGGGGTTTGTGCTGTTCGCCAGACTGGTTGATACCAGCTGGGTGCGGGAGGCAGCGACACCTAGCGTCGCAGCATGGCCAACCTGTTGATCACGGGGGGGGCGGGCTATATCGGTAGCCACACCTGCCTGACACTGCTGCAAAACGGCCACACGGTCGTCGTGATCGACGATTTTTCGAATGGTTCGGTCGATGCGCTGCAGGCTGTGGCCCGGCTGGCGGGCCTGCAGAGTGAGCCGCGGCAGGGTCTACTGGGAGGCAGCAACCGCTGCTGGCGCTGGCGGGCCCAGGCCAGCCGCCACACCCAGCTGAGCCTGGTGGAGGGCGACATCCGCCGCGCCCACGACCTTCAGGTGTGCTTTGAAGCCCTGGATGAGTCACTGGATGCGGTGCTGCACTTCGCCGGGCTCAAGGCCGTGGCCGAATCGGTGGCCAAACCACTCGATTACTGGGATGTGAACGTCGCCGGCAGTCGCCAGCTGTTCGAAGTGATGGCGGAGAACGATTGCCACACCCTTGTGTTCAGCAGCAGCGCCACGGTGTATGGCACGGCGGCCCAGGTGCCGATCGATGAATCTCAGCCGTTGCAGCCGATCAACCCCTATGGCCAGACCAAGGCGGCGGTGGAGCAGATGCTGCGCGATCTGGCCGCCAGCGAAGCCGGTTGGCGCATCGCCTGCCTGCGCTACTTCAACCCGGTGGGTGCCCACGAAAGCGGCACCATCGGCGAGGACCCCGATGGGATCCCCACCAACCTGCTGCCGTTGATCTGCCAGGTCGCCAGCGGCCAGCTCCCGCAGCTGCAGGTGTATGGCAGCGACTGGCCCACACCCGATGGCACCGGGGTGCGCGACTACATCCACGTGATGGACCTGGCCGAAGGCCACAGCGCCGCCCTCGACACCCTGCTCTCGGAAGGCCCGCAGGTGCTGATCTTGAACCTGGGAAGCGGCCAGGGCCATTCGGTGCTGCAGATGGTGCAGGCCTTCGAGCACACCAATGGCATCACAGTGCCATTCGCTCTGTGCGGGCGCCGAGCCGGCGATTCAGCTGTATCGGTCGCCGATCCCAGCGGCGCGCAACTGCGCCTGGGCTGGAGCACCCGGAGGGATCTGGCCACCATCTGCCGCGACGCCTGGCGCTGGCAGCAGCAGAACCCTCTTGGTTACGGCAACTGATGGCCCTGCGCACCCCCTGGTTTCAGGAGCGTTCGACCCTGTTTGGCCTGTCGGTGCTGGATGCCTTCTGGGTGGGTGCGTTCTACAACCTGGTCTTTGCCCTGCGTATGCCACACGCCCCAGGTCTTGACCTGATGGGTCTGCTGTTGATCGTGAGCTGGACCAGCCTCTCGTACCTGTGCGGCCGTTATTCGAATCGCCTCGACCGGCGCGCCGATCTGCCGAGTGAGCTCGGCCGCAGTCTGCTCGTGAGCGCCCTGCTGCTTGGTTTGGCGGTGGTGGTGTTCAGCTGGGGCTTGAAAAGCGACGATCCACGCACGCACAGGGGTTTTCTGGTGTTCCTGCTCTCGGGGGTGAGCATCAGCTCGAGCCTCAGCCAACTGCTGGTGCGCAGCCGCCTCAGGGCTCGGCGCCTACCCTGGATCGTGGTCAGCAGCCCTGCCGATCTTGAAGTGATCGCAGCAGAGCAACAACCCGATCTGCGCAGCACCCCGATCCGACTGGTTCAAGCCCAGGAGATGGATGCCGTGCGTGCAGAGCTGCAGCAGCACGGATGCAGCAGCTGGGCTGGGCTGGCATTGGGGGATCTGGATGGCGTGCGGCCCGAGCTCCTGGAAGATCTCGCCAACAGCCGGGCTACCGGGCTACGCGTCAGCAGCCTGATCAGCTGGTGCGAGACCTACTTGCAGCGTGTGCCTCCAGAACTGATCTCTCCCCAATGGCGGCTTCAAGCCGAGGGTTTCGAGCTCCAGCCAGGACGCCTGAGCTGGCGTGTCAAGCGCATCGGCGATCTTGTGGTGGCCGCTGCATTGCTGATCCTGAGCTTGCCTCTGCTTGTGTTGAGTGGTGTCTTGATCTGGCTGGAAGACAGGGGTCCGATTTTTTACACGCAAGAACGCACGGGGATCTACGACTGCACAATCCGCATCATCAAACTGCGCACCATGCGGGTTGGCGCTGAACCGCGGCAGGCCCAATGGGCCCAGCGCAACGACCCCCGCATCACCCGCACAGGCAAATGGCTGCGCAAACTGCGCATTGATGAACTGCCCCAGCTGTTCAATGTGCTTGTCGGCGACATGAGCCTGATCGGACCACGGCCTGAGCGACCAGAAATCGATCAGCAGCTCGAAGGCCAGATTCCCAACTACAGGCTTCGTTACCTGGCCAAACCGGGTCTCAGCGGCTGGGCGCAGGTGTGTTTTCCCTATGGCGCCAGCGTGGCCGACAGCCGCATGAAACTGAGCTACGACATTTTTTATCTGCGCAATGCCAATCTGCTGCTCGACATCTTCATCCTGATCAAGACCGTGCGCCTGGTGCTGCGGGGAGCCGGTTCGGAACCGCAAACCAGCCGATGAGCCAACTTCAGACACGTGTGAAGGATGGGTTGACCTGGCTCGATGCTGATTGCCCGTGCTCCGTGCAGCCAGCAGGTTGGCGGGCCTTTCAACTGGGGCTGTTCTTTTTGCCAACCAGCGCCCTGATCTCTGGGCTGGCCCTGTTGGCATCGCTGACCTTATGGCGACCCACAGCAGAGCCGAAGCCCTTGAGCAGACCCTTGGCCAGGCTGCTTCTGCTGCTTTCAATCTGGCTTGCTGTCACGGCACTTGCTGCGGGCGGAACCCTTGAGGTCAGATTGCGGGTGTTCAACTGGCTTCCGTTTTTCTGGTTTGTGCTGGCGGTGCAGCCCTATGTCGCTGCGCCCACAAGTCGCAGGCGTCTTGGACTCATGGTTGTGATTGCAACGGTTCCAGCCCTGCTGGTGGGCCTGTCACAGGCTTTGTTTCATTGGTCTGGCCCCTGGACCGGCCTCTGGGGCCTGCTCAACTGGGATCTGCCGAGCCGCTTTGCCCATCAGGGTTCGGGCGTGTTCCCCAATCCAAATTTCACGGCGGCCTGGTACGGCATGGTGTTGCCGCTGCTGGCTACTGAGACCCTGATGGGCCGGCAACGCCTTACGGCCAATGCCACGCTGCTGCTGCTCACGCTCGCCATTGTGCTCACCGGTAGCCGCACGGTGCTCAGCGGCGGAGCCGTGAGTCTGCTGCTGCTGGCCTGGACACGGTTCTGGAAGCCGCTTTCAGTGCTGGCCATCGCCTTGACGCTCGTGGTGAGCGCAGCGGTGTGGTTGCCTGACAGCAACCCGATCGCCGCACTCGCCGAACGCGTCAGCGGCGATCTCGCCGAAAAGATGAGCAACATGGCGCATGGGGCAGGAAGCACAGCCGCCGAAGCAATCGCCGCAGGGCGGCAACCCTTTCGCAGCGAGTTGTTTGCTCAGGCTTTCAATTTTGTGGCGACGCATCCATGGCTGGGCCTGGCTGAACCGCTGATCGGGCTGCCTGCAGTGACACCCCCGGCACTGATGACCCATACCCACAATGTGCTGTTTCAGCTCGCCATCCAGCACGGTCTGATCGCTGCTCTGCTGCTGGTGGGCGTGGTGAGCTGGCTGATCGCCACAGCATTTGTGCGGCTCAAGCCCGGCTGTCTTGGCGATCGCGCCCTCGTGATCAGCGGCTTGATGGCCGTGTGGCTGCACGCCTACGACATCCCCAGTTTTGACAGCCGCAACAACATGCTGGGCTGGCTGCTTCTGGGGTGTTGCCTGGCAATCAGCCAAACGGGCTCCGCTGATGCCGACACCAGGACCATGGCGTGATGCTCCAGCTCCTGCGCGAGTGGCCTCCCGGCTATGGCGGTGTTGAAAGAGTCGCCCATGAACTGGCCAACGCCTGGGCCGAGCAACACGATGACGTGGCGGTGTTCAGCCTGCTGGCGCAGCCCGCCTTTGCCAGGCAGAGCGATCCACTGCCCGTGCATTACAAGCGCATCACGCTGCCCCGATGGGGGCTCAATGAGCTGTTGATCCCGCTGCCAAGCCCCCAGCTGATCCGAATGCTGTGGAGCACCAGAGCTCTGCATGCGCACCTGCCCTGTCCGGCTGTGCTGCTGCTGGCGGCGCTGGCCAAGGGAATCCAACCTAAGCGCGTGGTCACCGTGCACTGGCATGCCTTTCTGGCCGAAAGTCGCTCGCTCAAGGGCCGATTGATGCAGCTGTACCAAGCAGTGGCTCTGGCCTTGCTGCCGCTGTTTGACCGTGTGGTGACCACCTCGCCGGCGCTGCAGCAAGCGCTGATTGAGAGCGGTCTGAAACCCACATCAATCGCCGTGCTGCCCTGCTGTCTGAGCAGCCAGCAGGAACAAACAGCACTGAGCCAGCTAATCCAACCAAGCACCGACACCAGTGCCGAACCTGCGCTGCGTCTGATCAGCATCAGCCGCCTGGGAAGCTACAAGCGCATCGATTGGCTGCTTGAGGCGGTTGGACAGGCCAACCAAACCCTGATCCATCGTGGTGAGAACATCAGGTTGCAGGTGGATGTGATCGGCGACGGACCCGACCGCCAGCATCTCGAGACGCTGTCGCAACAACGCCTGCCAGGGATGGTCAGCTTCCACGGACGGGTAGATGAAGCGCAGAAAATGGATCTGCTGAAGCGTGCCGATCTTCTGGTTTTGCTCGCCTCAAGCTGCAACGAAGCCTTTGGCATCGTTCAACTGGAGGCGATGGCCTGTGCTGTGCCGGCTGTCGCACTGGCGTTAAGACGCAGTGGCATGCATTGGGTCAGCGATACCAAGACGCTGCAATGGGAAGGCACTCTGACGGACCTTCCGGCATTGATCGTCGATCTGGCCTGTGACCCATTGCTGCAGCAGCGGGCCAGGCAGGCTGCAAGGGCGAGGTATCTGGAGGTCTTTGCCCGGCAACGTTGGCTCAGGGAGCTGCAGAAAGCGTTCAAGCCATGAGCCAGCCCACTGAGAGCGTGCTGATGAATCTGCTGCCCTATCGCCCGATGGCGACAGGGCTGAGCCGTTATGTGCAGCGACTGCTGTCGGCCTGGCCCGAACAACAGCTGCCGTTGCAGCTGCGCGTCAACAGCTGCGGGAAAGGCGAACTGAGCCGAGATCGCACGCTGCCCACGCTGCAACGCTCTGGCTGGATGCGCACATTGCAGGGCATGTCCCTAACGCAACATGGGATTCCCGTCAAAACACTACTCAGAGATCGAAACCCCGGCTGCATTTATTCGCCATACACCGATTATCTCTGGGGGCTGGAGACGACACCCCAGATCATCACGTGCCATGACCTCACACCACTGCATTACCCCAACAGCAAACGCGCCTACTGGCACGCGAAGCTCTGGATGCCCAAGCATCTCAACCGCGCAACACGGGTGGTGGCCATCAGCCGCAGCGTGGCTGATCAACTGATCAATGAAGGGATGCCGTCAGAACGGATCACCGTCATTCATAACGGGATCGAGTTGATTGAAGAGCCGATGGAGGCCCCAGCCAGCCATGACTGCATGGTAGTGGCACGCCACAGCCGCAACAAAAATATCAGCTTGTGCATTGACGCTTTCGCGGCACTGATCTCTAAAAATCCTGATTGGCCTGGCCGCCTGATTGTGATCGGGAGTTACGACCGCTGCACTCCAGCACTGATTCAACAGGTTACTGAACTCAAACTCAACGAAAAGGTGATCTGGAGAGCCGACCTAAGCCAAGAGAAACTTGAGGCACAGATTCGCCAGGCGATGTGCCTGATTTCAACGAGTCTCATGGAAGGGTTTGACTATCCTCTGTTAGAGGCGCAGGCCCTGGGGATCCCAACGCTGGCCAGCGACATTGCAGTCCACCGGGAATTGCATGCCAACACGTCGCTGCTATTTCCTCTAAACGATCAGGGTGAAGGACTTTCAGTTCAGATCCTTAACCTGATGCAAGACCAGAGGCTATGGCAGGAACTCTCAAGGGCTGGAATAAAAAATGCACATCGCTTTAGAAGCAGGAATCAGGCTCGACAGGTGGCAGATCTGATTGAGGAAGTTTCATGCTAAACAAAAGCAGCACAAGCATCAGCGTGGTGATCCCAGCGCTCGACCCATGGAAAAGCCAGGAGAACGACCTGAAAGACACCATCTACTCACTAAAGGTAGCACTTTCGGAAACTAGTCATGAAATTCTGATCGTTGCCCCGAAGGAGCAGGCTCGAAAAGTCCTACCAGATTGGATTCCCAAACACAGCAGTGTTCATGCTGAGTCAGCAGCTGGACATAGTCACGCCTTGAACGCCGGTTGCAGGGCGGCTCGAGGCGAGCATGTACTGGTGCTAAACCCGGGCGATCAATTATTGAGCTCACCGAAACTGAAAAGAGCACTCTTCAACCTAGAGCCAGGGACAATTCACTGCTTTCGGGTCGTGTCTGAGCGAGGCTTGAATGGAGGGGCCTTTGAGGTGTGCAGAAGAACTTCAATCAATAGGTACATCAAACAGTCTGGATTAAAAGCCTTTGCCTATCTCCCCCACCAAGGACTCCTGATTCCGAAATCATTACTTCAATCAGACAGAATACAATATAACGAACATTTCAAGCTTAGAATGGATTTTGAATTATTGATGAAACTAGCCAAACTTGAACCATCAACACTACTGACAGCGGAGGCCATTCCCTTCTGCTACTACCCACCGGGTGGCGTCTCACAACAAACAAATCAAATGCCAAGGTTTTTTTTAGAGGAGATGCGCATCACGTGGCAATATCAACAATGTCTATGGCCAAGTACAATTGTCAAATGGTGCCTAAGCGTACTCAAGAAAAAGACGAATGCCGAGAAAAACGCTTGTAGCTGAAAGCAGGTGCATACATGGCAATAACTAGCTCGGCTAAAGCGGGGAATCCAACGCGGTCACGCCAGGGCACTAAGATACCAACAGGACAAAAAGCAAAGGCTGTCAATAACGGCCTCCGTACGCGCGATAAAGTCTCATGCATCCACGAAGCACAGGTGTCGCGAATTGATACAAAGGCCCAAGCAAACATTCAAAAGCAAATCTCACGCCCGATCGTCTTCGATAAAAAGAATAGGCATCAGCCGCCCGATCAGGCAGTACAAAAATAGGATGATCAATACGCTTCAGTGACTCCAAGGGCATATCTGAAAATGCATTGGCGCCAAATGTATGCGTGCCTTCACCATCATGTCCTGCATTAGAAATAAGGTTTGCGTTTGGCCATATGTGTAGTGCGTGATTCATCCAGCCAGCTAAAAACCACTGATAATCCCAAGTGTTGGGTAAATTATGCTTGAACAGTTGATCAAGAGTGACTCGCCAATAGTGGCGTTCCAGAGGAATAGAAAAAACCTGCTTCAACTGACCGGAATCACGAAACACAGACCAATCGTGTTCAGCCTTGTTGTACGTCGACCAGGCCCGCCGCCAAGTCGCCCAACCCCATGAATCTCCATGAATGCTGAAGTAATAACTGGCTGTTCCACGTCTTTGACCACATTGAAAATTGGAACCACAGATACTAAAGATACGTTGATCATTACGATAGCGTTCAAGCAAGGAAGTGCAGTAAATAAAAAAATCGGGGTGTGGAATACAATCCTCTTCAAGAATGATTCCTTCTTCCACCTGTTCAAAAAACCAACTGATGCCACGGCTGACCCCTAAGCGACAACCCATGTTCTCGTCGCTATAAAGACGTTGAATCTCACAAGTCCAGTCGACTCTCTCTTCAATGACACGACGTGTCTCTAAAACCTTGTCGAGCTCTCCGGAACGCCCAGACCTCGGACCATCACAGGCTACAAATAGTCTTGAGGGGGCAACAGGTCTGATAGCTTCAATCAAACGGCTGAGCGTTGAAGGACGCCGCCAAACAATCAGCAGCACAGGTGTATCCATGACCGCAGTCATCACCTAAAGACCCCAAGCAGCAAAGATCTTGATGACACCAAGGAAAACATATAAATACACACTTATGAAAGAAGATCAAACGATAAAAGAGGAGCAAGACGCCTTCTTAAGCGAGTCAGCAGAGAAGGCTTAGGTTGCAATTGAACATTCATAAAAGATCCCTCAAACAAAGATTTAGGCTTATAAAGATCATATTCAAAGCCATGGCAGAAAGCATAAAAGCCATATGGCAGACAGGAAGAACGATCAATCGGCAGGCTCTCCAACATGCTTAAAGCCTCTGCAACCGACTCTGCAGTGGTAGCCGGAACAACAGCAGCACCCAACCTGTCATAAAAACTGTTTCCAAGCAACAGTACGGGACGCTGCCAATAGGCAGCTTCAATTCCTACCGTCGAGCCATAACAGACAACAAGATCGGCAAGGTCAATTAATTCATAAGAAGACATTTTTGAACTGCTAGGAACAAGGACAACTCGACTGCGCAACTCTTCATCAAACCACTGCAAATGGTTCCAATAAGCGCGGTCGATCGCATGTTTTTTTGACAAATGGGGATGGACGCGAATTACAAGGGAGTGCCCAGCTTGATCAACCTCTTGCGCCAAGACCTGTAAGGCCTCAGATTGCGAGGTCCAGGCATAGGAATCACGGACATATGCATCCCGAGCGCCTACGAATTCATCATCTGATGATGAGAAATAAACAACAACTCGTCCGGTCTTAGATACAGATTTTGCCCTTTGAACACAGGTATAAGCCAAACCGTTCTGCTGGTTCTTGGCAAAAGATGTCCACGCAAGATCGTCACCGCTTCGAGCCTTTATAAAAAAATCATGGGCTGCAGATTCAGCCTCGTGCTTACAACCCTGATCTTGCCACATCTTGAGTATGTGGCGCTGCACATTGAGGCGATCGTGCGTTTGATACTGCTGCAGTACAAAACGTGACTGTGAGCTACCACGTTCATGGAACCAGACCGAAACAGCATGACTCTGTGCAGCCAATACAGCTCCCTTCACGCACGGAAAACGACCATTGAAAACAACAAGAGCCTCATAGGGTCGCTGCTTCAAGACTGCCGATACAATCTGGTTGGCACACACAAAGCTAAGGGCTAGTTTGTTGCAGACACTGCGAAAATGGATAGGCTTTATCAGCGAGCTCTTGACTGCCGTAACCAAAGACCCAGCGACAGAAAGGCCCAAGAGTGGCGACAAGCCCCCGTCATACCCAATCAGATTTTCAAGAGACTGAAGGTATTCAGCTGGTATCTCATGTGAAGAATTAAGGTACAAATCTGGGACGCTTAAGATCTCCAGCGGAAGCCTCAGATCAGCCGCAATAGACTGTAACAAGAGTTGCCCAAGTTCCTGTGGAAACAGTGCCTGATCTGGAATAAGATCTGGGTAGAGATGAGATGATACATAATATTCAACTGCCGGCAGACAGTGTCCGTAGTGAAGATAGTCAACAACACATCCAGAGCGGGCCAGGCGAATGGCAATTTCCAAGCCTGTTTCTAGATGTGGCGTGGCATTCCAGGCTTCAGCAACCAACACGCGCTTACCTGACAACAGGGGCACGTCCAAAGGTTGAATGTCAGTAGAGAGGAAGTCAAAGCCAACCATCTCGCTCAAGCGGTCATGAATAGTAAGCAAAGACCCTTTCAGCAGAGGCACAAAGCAACCTACAAGAGAGAATCAAGACTAAGAGGAGTACCCCGCTTGTAAGCCTGCTTGGCATGGCGACCCAGAAGCTGCTCATAGAGCCAGGGTGGGGCCCCATCACCAGGTCTCACAACTCGTAGATTGGAGGCTGAAAACAGTTCGCCCTGGGCAATATCTGAACAAACGTAGATCGAGCGACGAAACTGCAGGCTCTTGAGCTCAGCCTCAGTCGGCCCGTAACGAATCGACCCCAGACCTTGCCACGCCCGCTCTGTTTCCTCCATCAAAGCCGTGAACTCATGGGGTTCAAGGGAAAAAGCACTATCAACTCCGCCATCGGCACGAGAGAGCGTGAAATGCTTTTCAATCACGGAAGCACCAAGAGCCACTGCAGCCACTGCCACACCGAGGCCCATGGTGTGGTCCGACAATCCCACCTCACAGTCAAACAGCTGTCGAAGATGAGGGAGAGTAGCCAGATTAGAATGATTTGGACTGGCTGGATAGGTGCTCGTGCACTTGAGTAGAATCAACTGGCGACATCCTGCCCTACGCGCAGTATCAACCGCAGCCTCAAGCTCAGCCAGAGAGGCCATCCCAGTAGAAATGACTAGGGGCTTCCCTGTTGATGCGGCCTTGGCAATCAGAGGCAAGTGGTTGTTTTCAAAGCTTGCGATCTTATAGGCTGGACATTGAAGTTCTTCCAAGAAGTCAACGGCTGATTCATCAAAAGGAGAACTGAAACAAATCAATCCCCGAATCCGTGCTCGCTCCATGATCGGCTGATGCCAATCCCAAGGGGTGTGGGCCTGTTGATAGAGATCGTGAAGCGTTTGCCCCGCCCACAGCGATTGCGTATCGCTAATGGTGAAACTCCCACCACGTACGTCTAGTGTGATGGTATCGGCTGTGTAGGTCTGCAGTTTGATTGCATCAGCACCGCAATCGGCAGCAGCATCCACGATGGCCAGAGCTTTCTCAAGGCTCTGGCTGTGATTGCCACTCATCTCTGCAATCACAAACGGCCTGTGGGTCTGCCCGATGGGGCGGCCAGCAATGGTAATGGTCATGGCTGCAACCCAGGGTGCTGCCAGCGCCACAGCGTCCATATTGGAGAGGGCTTGAGCTGCGCCGATGTTGGGGCTGCCTGACTCTGGTTCTGGCTCACGCACTGAAACCCCGCCTTAGCGAAGGTTGCCATACTGCTGGTATTGGTGCTCAACACTTCGGCCACAGCTTCTGTCGTCATGCCCCAGCGCTCCAGCATGGACTGAAGACCCTGGTGTAGAAGGTGCAACGCTAGACCCTGCCCTCGGACCGACCGATCCAGCAAGAAGCTGATCCGGGCCTGAGAGCGCTCGCGGTCAGGAGAATCAGAAGCGCTCCGATCAAAGCGGATCTGCCCTAACGGGCAGTCGCTGGTGTCGATGGCAATGAACAGGAGTCTCTCAGGATCCGACAAAGCTGCGTGATACCAGCGATGGTGGGCGGCAACGCTGATGGGTTGGGGGTTCAGACTATTGGCACGAGCCTGCGGATCGTTGGCCCAGCGAAGCACAAGTGCTTCATCGGCCGTGGTGGCATCACGCAGGCGTATCGGCACGGCAGCACCGAGCATCGCTGCAGCAACCCGTGCTGATCCCCAGCCATCGACAAGTTGATGCAGAACGTCAATGGAATCAGCACCTGCCCTGTGCTGAATCAGAGCATTCTGAATGTGCTGGGTCGTGATGTCCTCGGCTGAGCCCAGCAAGACAACGTTCCCTTGGCGAGCCAGGCCCGCTGCAGCATGCTTCTGGTTGTCAGCAGTCACGACAACAAGTGTGGGCAACCTGAGGCACACGCATTCAAAGGCCGTACCACCACCTGCTCCGATCGCCAGATCGGCCCGCAGCATTAAACCTGCCAGGCTAGGTAATGGTGCATGCAGCTTGGTGAGTGGGCGCTGCCGCACGCGATTGAGCACCGACGCGTAATGGGGTGCATCAGGTCCCAACACCACATCCACCTCAACATGAGACAGATCAGGATGCATCAAGGCATCGAGTGCCCTGGCTGTGAGGTTAGCCGCGTCAACGCCGCCAAAAAACACCAGCACGCGCTGCATGCTGGTGCGTGGGAAAGCCAACGGTTGCATCAACGCATACTCAGGGCCCAGAAGCGCGTAGTGAGGGCCCAACAGGGTAGTGGCATTGGGGGGCAGAAGGGGCTGAAAAAGGTCGTCGGCAGACGCATCGCTCAACGTAGGGTTCAAAAACAGATCTGCCTGGTGAAAACGATCGGCAAGATCATCAATCACCAGCAGCTTTGGTCGCCTGAGCTGCTCAATTCCATCAAGTACATGTTGATGCCAGACGGAATCAAGGGCGTAATGATCAACAACAATCCAATCCAGCACGTTCTGGCCTAAACCGTGGAGGGACACCAAGGTGTCCTGGGCATCCTGCAACTGACTGCAACCAAGCCAGGAGGCATATTGTGTACGCCCGGCATGATCAGCAACAAAGCCAGTTTGCAACGGCGGTAACGCCAACACCGGAAATTCCTGCACAAGTTCAGCGATCCGATCACCAGGCTGAGATCGGCAGACGAAGGTCACAGAGACGCCACGCCTGCGCAGAGCCCTGGCCAGGGTGCGACAGCGCATGACATGACCACTACCGATCAGCAAGGAGGCATCGCATCGGAATACAACAGAGATCACAGGTGCCTGCCTCGACGACTCAGGGAATCGCTTCAGGATGGAGCTGGGCCGACCAAGCTGCATGCATGAGCTCTGCACGGCGCCAATCCTCTGGAGTGTCAATGTCTTGGACACACCAGCGTGGCAGCAGCACCGCACGAGCTCCCTCAAAGATATTGGTAGCACTCAGCCAAGCCTGGGGTCGGCCCCAGTAAAATTGAGCAGCATCAAAGTACGTTGTTTCAAGATCCTGGCTTCTCACATCAAAGCAGGCTGGATCAACCATCGATACCGTCAACCCGTTGGGGCTAAGCCGCAAAGCGCGCTGAATGGGTGTAGAAAATTGAGCAGCGGTGAAGACAAAAGCATTGTCAGCGATTTCCTCTAGAAGCGACAAACCAGCTTGCAGATCACACGCTCGGGTAAATGGCGCCGTGGCATACAGACAACACACAGCATCCAAGGGGCTGAGCAGGGTATCTAAAACTGTAATGGCATGGCGAATGACAGACAATGTACTGGTGTGATCATCAGATAACTCTAGAGGTCTCATAAAGGGCACTTCAGCTCCAACGGCCTCGGCACTTGCAGCAATTTCAGGATCATCCGTACTCACAACCACACGATCAAAACAACCTGATCGGTTGGCAGCCTCAATCGACCAGTGCAACATAGGCTTGCCACAAAAAGAACGAATGTTCTTGCGAGGTATTCGTTTGCTTCCTCCACGGGCTGGAATGACACAAACTCTCATCACAGCGCAATCACCTCAGCATGCAACAGAGCCGCTCTCAACTGACTGACAATGCGCTCCTGATCCTGATCTGTTAATCCAGGAAAGAGGGGCAGACTGAGAGCTGAGCGAGCGTATGCTTCAGATACAGGACACTGACCCTCACAAAAACCTAGCCTGCGGTAATAAGGATGAAGATGTACAGGCATATAATGAAGCTGCACTCCAATACCGGACGCGCGGAGGGAATCGAATACAGCTCGATGCTGGGACGAAGTGGCTGAAACAAGGCGGATGACAGCAAGATGAACCGCACTCTGAACCCCATCCGGTACATCAAGAAGCTTGACTGGCAGGCCTGTCAAAAGCTGGCGATACTGACGCAGAAGCCGATTACGCTCTTCCACGATCGCTTCCAAGCGGTCCAATTGACTAAGGCCTAGTGCCGCCTGCAACTCAGTCATTCGGTAATTAAAACCAAGTCTCTGCTGCTCGTACGACCACGCACCGGGGGATGGATGCTCAAACAACGATTGCTCACGCTCGATTCCATGGCTTCGCAACAGTGTCATCTTCTTTGCCAGCGATGCGTCATTGGTCGTCGCAATACCACCCTCAGCTGTGGTGATGATCTTGACAGGGTGAAAACTAAACACAGTGATTGAACTATGGGTGCAAGCACCAATAGGTACATCCTGGAAGTTGCCACCAACAGCATGGCTTGCATCTTCCAGAACATGAAAGCCATAACGTTCTGCCAAGGCACCAATCGCCTGCATATCGCAGCTGGTTCCAGAGAGATGAACCGGTACAACAATTTTCGGCAACACCCCGCGACCGGCTGCCTCTTGAAGCTTGGCCTCTAATACTGCAGGATCCATCAATCCTGTCGCAGGATCAATATCAACAAAATCAACATCTGCGCCGCAATATCGTGCACAGTTGGCAGAAGCCACAAAGGTAATCGGCGTTGTCCAGAGGCTATCCCCTGAACCCAAACCAAGAGCCAGACAGGCCAAGTGAAGAGCACTAGTGGCACTGTTAACTGCCACGGCATATTCTGAGTCGACTGTTTCAGCAAACGCCCTCTCAAAGGCAGGAACAACAGGCCCCTGCGTAAGAAAAGGGCTGCGCAATACATCTACAACTGCATTAATATCATTTTCACTGATGCTTTGCCGGCCGTAGGGGATCATGCCAAAAAAAGCCAACAGGATTCAGATGTCAACTTTTGATGCACAGAACAGATATCGAAATGGCTCAAACCCGACGAACTCCGGTGTAGGACCAAGATATTCAACGTGTCCATATCTTGAGGGCAAAACTTCTTGTAGATATTGACGGGCATAGGCAAGCACGGAAGCCTCATCATTATCGATAAAGAGGTCGCCATTGACGCGGCCAAACTTACTGTTGACAGCAGCAAATTCAACAAAAAGGAGCTTTGAGGGTAGGGATGCGACCCGAGAGAACAATGCCTTGGCTTGCTCATCGCCCTGAAGCTCATGCCACTGATGATGAACACTCAGCAGAGTGACAGCCTCAAAAGGAGGAATCAGCTCCAACAGTTCAGGCGTAAGGCGCATGTTGCCAAGTGCAACACCATGAAAAGGCTTATCGAAGCCAGAAACATCCAAGCAACCATCAATACCGACGACAAAACGATCAGCACTCAGCATCCTTGAGACCTGACCGGCGTTGCAACCAATATCCAAGATCGAGCGGCAACGATAACGCTGAAGCCAAGGATCAATCAAGGCAACTTTGGCACCACTATTGTTCTTACGATATTGCCACGATTGAGACTTCGATGATTGACGCAGCCAGGGAAAATAAAATTTACGGACGATTCGATTAAGAATGGACATGCTATCAGCTTTCATGCGAACACTAAGATCCAATGTACTTTGTTACTGTAGGAAAAACAACGAGCAGGGCCGAGAAGGCAAAAACTCAGATTTTCATTCATCATAGCAGCACTCGCCATAGAGTCTCAAGCTCCTCCTGGAACAGCCAAGACAAGTCGGCAGTTACTGAGTCGTGCTGGAATAAACGATCTGGCTGAGCCTCGCCTGCAATTGAAGCGGCTGATCAGGCAGGCGAAAATAGCTTTCAAAGATCACTAACGCCTGCATCTCTGTTAGATGCCCTGCCCTGACCAAAGGCCAATGTGAAGCCTCACTCGCCCGGATCACCCTCGGATAATCAGGCTGAAAGCTACAGGGAATGGCTGGATAGCCCAGGGCAACCATCGCGGCCACGCGATGCTGCCCTCCCAGCACCAAAAAGACAGATTGCAGGTCATGGCCATGGTCAGCCAAAAGGAAGTAGCCCACAGGAAAACCACCAGCAATCAGTGGGTCGTACCCATGTGTCTCTATGGATCGATACACACGATCCAACCGAGCTGCCTCGAGCTTGATCTTCTTTGGTGTACAGGGGCCGTAGTGCTGACATCCGTGACTGAAGTCAAGACCATTCTCACCGCGCTTGTTCGCATCAAGGAGAGGAGGAGCCCAAGGCAAAAAGAAGGCTGGATTCAAACCTGCTGGGGCGAAATCGAGGCTTGATTGAGAAATATAATGCTTCTGAGCGATACCTACCGGCTGATGTGCAGCATAAAAGTCATTGAGAGCTTTAAAACCAGTTTGATAATATGCAAGGAAAGGGTGTCTTGAATTGAAAGGCATTCCTCCATAATAACGGAGCTGATTTGGCTGAAGTAGGAAAGGCCGAGCTTCATATTGGTAAATGACTTCACCGTATGATCCCTGCAAACAGTCGTCCCAAGCGAATGCATGGCCAGAGGATGATCCGGCTGCTGATCCTGTCAAACCAGCAACCGCTTCCTTTGACAATCGCGTGATCAGCTTTGCCATTCTGTGGACGCTTGGGAACACAAGCGGCGGCAGAATAGCCTGAAGCAAACGACGTGAAACTCTGGCTTTGCGAAGCATAGAGACTCTGATTCAGACAGGCACAAAGCGAGTATCCACATGCTCGAGAATCAAAGCGCGAAGCTGTTCGACCGTGAGAAACTCAGGATTACTCCCAGAATTATAGGCAAAACCATGATCGACCCTTGACAGGCTGGGAAACCGATCACGATAGCGCTCCTGGAGCTGATCGTCGGCAGATAAAATTGCATAATATGGGCCCAGATCAACCGTAGAAAAACTATCTGAGGCAGTAATCATTTCCTCATGAATTTTTTCGCCTGGCCTAATGCCAACAATTGGCTTTTCACATGAAGGACCAATAGCCTGAGCGACATCCATAATGCGATAACTGGGGATTTTGGGGACAAAGATTTCACCTCCCAAAGCTTGATCAAGAGCCCACAAAACCATGGCCACACCTTCTTTTAATGAGATATTAAAACGGGTCATTTCAGGATCTGTAATGGGCAAGACCTTCGATTGTGCTTTCTGCAGAAAGTAAGGAATCACCGAACCACGCGATCCCATGACATTTCCATAGCGCACCACGGAAAACCGCAGATCACGCGAACCCCTGATATTATTTGCTGCTACGAACAATTTATCGGCACACAATTTTGTAGCACCATAGAGATTGATTGGTGCTGCAGCCTTGTCAGTGCTCAACGCTACGACACGCTTCACCCCTGAATCAAGACAGGCTTGCACAAGGTTTTCAGCGCCGATTACATTCGTATTAATAAACTCCATCGGGTTATATTCAGCAGCCGGAACCTGCTTCAAGGCGGCTGCATGCACAACGGTGTCAATTGATTCCAATGCACGACGCAATCGCTCACGATCGCGAACGTCTCCAAGAAAAAAACGTAACTGAGGAAAACTGGATGTGGGGTAAATCTGCTGCAACTCCCACTGCTTTAATTCATCTCTGCTGTACACAACAACGCGCTCCACCTCGGGATGATCATGAAGCACGCTGGCGATGAAGGCCTTGCCAAAACTGCCCGTACCTCCGGTCAGCAATAAGCGTTTTGCGGTAAGGAGTGGCATGAGAATGGGCGCAATCAATCTGATTGCAGCACAGAGGAGGGAGGGCCTTGCGCCACAATACGCCCCTGTTCAAGCCTGTAGATCTGGTCGCATCCCCTGACAGTGCTCAGCCGATGGGCGATCAGCACAAGCGTGAGATCACGGCTCAGCTGATCGATCGATTCCATGACAGCGGTTTCGGTTTCTGAATCCAGTGCACTGGTGGCTTCATCAAAAACAATCACCTGCGACTGTTTATAAAGGGCTCGGGCGATGCCGATCCGCTGCCTCTGACCACCGCTGAGACGGATCCCTCGCTCACCAACCATGGATTGGTAACCGGCTTGCCGGCTTTCGATGAAGGAGGCTATCTGCGCCTGCTGCGCAGCCTGGCGCACGCGCACCATATCGATGTGCTGGGTTGGGAGGCCAAATGCGATGTTTTCAGCGACGGTACGGTCGGCCAGATAAATCATCTGCGGCACGTGGGCAATGGCAGCCCGCCAGGCCAGCAAACGCTCGGGATTGGCCTTGTTGTGAAGGTCAACTCCATCAATGAGGATTCGCCCTGCTGATGGAGACAACAGACCCATCAACAGATCAATGAGGGTGCTCTTGCCACTGCCGGTGCTGCCAATGAAGCCAACACGCTGACCCCGGCGGATCTCGAGATCCACAGCATGCAACACCTCAGGCTGGCTGGATCCATATCGAAATGAAAGAGCCTCTGCACGCAACCCCTGCCTTAATGGCAAGGGATCCTGCTCTGCCTGGGGCGGCGGCATCGGTTGCTGCAACATTGCCAGCACCGCCGCCAGATCAGCATTCACGCCACTGACGGTGGCCCAGCCGGCATAGATCTGCTGCAGTGACGGCAGAAGCCGCTGAGCACCAAAAGCCAGCGTGCCCAGCAGTGAAATCAGACCCAACTCGCTTTGTCTTTGTTGAAGCAGGACCAGTGCCAAGCCTGCAATGAAGACAAGCCCAAGGGTTTCCAGAATGAAGCGCGGTGATGCCGAGAGAAATTGATTGCGCGCCTGAGCCACACGATTGGGCTGATCAGCGCTGCGGTAGATCTCGAGATAGGTGTTTTGGTTGCCATCGAGCAACACGTCACGGATCGACCCCAGCCCCTCCTGCAGGGCCTTGAGCTGGGTTGCTGTGGCCTCGGCAATCAGCCTGCTGTTGCGTTGTAGTGCCGATCGTGACCGATAGGCGATGAATGCATAAGCCAGGCCAAACACCCAGGCAGCTGTGAAGGCCACCTGCCAATCGACCAGGAGCAAGGCCAGAAGCAGGCATGCGCTCACCACCGCCGCCGTCAAGACTTGCAGTACCGCATTGAGAGCCACCACCGCACGGCCGATCTGGATGGTGATCACCGTGGTCACGGAGCTTGAGTGTCTCTCCACATGCACGGCATAGGGCTGATAGAGCGTGCGGCGGTAGGCCTCTGTGCTGAGGTCAGAGCCAATGGCTGCAGCCAGCCGTCCGTTGAGCCACAGGTTGAACAACCGGGTGGAGCCTGCCACCACAGCCAGCAAGGCAAACAACGCTGTGATTGGCACCAGCAATTGCGATGGCTCAGTGAGACCCGCCTGGGCAGCAGCCATGCGCAGCCAGGGCCTCCCCCAGAGCTGCTGAGGATTCGTCAGCACGCCCAGGAATGGAATCACTGCTGCCAACGACAACAGTTCAGCGAGGCCGCTTGCCAGCATCACCAGCATCAGTGCCAGCAGCTGAAGACGCCGCCTGCGCCTGAAGTGTTTGGCGATCCCAAGCAGCAACACCAGCGTTGCCGACTTGGGCAGGCTCTGGGGCGTGCTCATGGGCCCATCATGGCAGCGGCCACAGCACAACCTCGAGGCCCCTTACGTGCTCACGGGCATCCCATCGCAACGAAGACGCGATGAAGATCATGCGTTAATTCGGTTTATGGTCATACACGCATCAATTGAGCAATAAAAAACTCTCATTTGAGCATCATCGGCAAGATGACCGCTGCCACTCGGGCACCAGCTGGACCAGGAGGGCCAGGGCCGCGGGCTCATCGCGCGCGCAGGGCAGACTCGAGGGCATCGAGCTGGGGCCACAGGGCTTCGGTGGCAGGGCGGCTTCGCGGGCGCGGTAGATGAGGGGGTGGGTTGTGGGTTCGGAGTCGGCTTCGATCAGCAGTTCTTCGTAGAGCTTTTCGCCAGGGTGCAGGCCCGTGCACTCAATGGCGATGTCGCCGTCGGGGTTGTGCTCATCGCGTAGGGTCAGGCCGCTGAGCTGGATCATCTGCCGGGCCAGGTCGATGATGCGCACCGGCTCGCCCATCTCCAGCAAAAACAGATCACCGCCTTCGGCCAGCACCGCCGCCTGCAGCACCAGCTGGGCAAGGGGTGGGTCAAGCCAAGCCAAGGGTTCTGCAACTGTGGCGAGCGTTGTCAGGACACATCCTCAACCGATTCATGACAATGACCATCCAAACACGGCTGGTTTGTAGAGGTAATAGATCTACAGGCGCGTAGGGGGTGCCATCAAACACCAAAATTGAAAACACCTGCTCGCATCTGGATCACTGTTATCTGGCAGCAAGAAAGTCCTCCACTTTTATACCTGCCTGTCGGAGAATGGCGCGAAGTCTACCCTCCGGAAGTTCCCCGGGGTGATTGGGAATCGTGGTGTATCGATAGCTAGCAAGACGCCCCACTACGCACTGAGAACAAGAGGGAGCTCAAATGAATCAGCCAAAGGTTCAGCGTCAGCGAAGTCTCCTCGCTCAATCTGGGCTTCATGAAGCTTCTTGGCCACATCACGCGCAATTTCAAGAGCCTCTGTGACTGTCCGACCTTGAGCGACCAAGCCCGGGATGTCATCAGAGGTTGCCAAATAGCACCCCTCTGGGAGCCGTTCAACCCGCATCTGCACAAGCCACTCAGCCATGACAGGTCCTCATTGATGACTGAACGTTAGGCAGTTTGGACCGCAGCTACGGTTCAAGTCGACAATTCCTTCCCCAGCGGCGCTCACAAGGCCGCAGGCCTGAGCACCGCGGCAGCATGCACAAAGCCTCAGGCCAGGGAGGAGTGGCTGGCGCACCATGCCTGGCAGCCGATTGCTCAGCATGACGAGACACCACATATGGTGTCTCGCAAGGGCCAAAACGGACAAAACTTGCAAGCGTTGTCAGAGCACCTTCCTGCCTCCAAGGGCGGTGCGCTGGGCAGAGGCAACTCAGACCGATCCGCCGTACTCCTCAAGCAGGGAAATCACGTCTCGCACTCGCCTGGTGTTGAGCTCGGAGGGGTCGAGCTGATGTCTGAGCTGAACAAGATTGCATCGAGCTTGCTGTTGAGCTCGGCGAGCCGCTCGTCTTCTTTCCTCAT
>Ga0194130_10002957_pt1 | contig 23612 bp, 28 predicted proteins | sample TA2KigsurfametaG_FD_160084 | JGI IMG/M metagenome (GOLD analysis project Ga0194130, IMG submission 160084) | Freshwater microbial communities from Lake Tanganyika, Tanzania - TA2015050 Kigoma 12 surface | ecosystem: Environmental > Aquatic > Freshwater > Lake | place: Tanzania: Lake Tanganyika... | reverse complement strand
TCTGCTGTTGTTGGCGTCCAACAGCACTGCGGAGTGCCGGCTGAAGCCCGAAATGGCTTCGGTGCTGCAAACGGTGTTCGAACAGTTCAGCGAACACGTCGTCTAGAACCGGCGCATGCACGCGCTGTCGCTACCCACCTGGTGGATCCACGTGGCCTCTGTGGTGGAGTGGGTCCTGGCGATGCTGGCAATCCAGAACTGGGGCCTGCAGCGAAAGGAGCTGGAATGGCAGTGGCTGGCACTCGCCATGGTGCCGGCCTTGGTCAGCGCCATGGCCGCCTGCACCTGGCATCTGTTTGACAACAGTGCACAACTCCAGGGTCTGGTGGTGCTCCAAGCGGCCTGCACGGTGCTGGGTAACAGCACCATGGCCCTGGCGGCCTGGATGCTCTGGCGTGGCCGGGAACCACAGCCATGAACACCTCAGGTTGGTTGCAGAGGCTGGGGGAGATCGATCCTGCTCCGCTGTTCGTGCTCTCCCTCTTCCCCTATCTCGCATTCCTTTGGTGGGCCTGGAAATCGAAGCGCATGCCGCGCCTCGCGCTGGTGGGGTTCAGCTTCACGCTGGTTTTCGTCTTGATCACGATCGTGGCGGCAGTGATCGCGGAGGTGGTCTACGGACGCCAACTGGCCGATGTGGATCCGCTCCATGGAGGGGCCGAACTCTTTCTCACCATCAGCAACCTGATGATCCTGCTGGGATTCCGCTCAGGCGGGGTGAACAAGTCTTAAGCGAAGCTCGCCTGAGGCATTCTCCGCTCGGAAGATGAGGTGTCTCCCAAGATTTCGATGCTCGCTCCTCTGCTGGCTATCGCCCCCGCTTCCGTGGCCTGGTCTCCCAAGGTGGGCCTCGTGATGATCATTGCCAACGTGATCGCCATCGGAATCGGCAAGGCCACCATCAAGTACCCCAACGAAGGCGCCCAACTGCCTAATGCAGCCATGTTCGGCGGCATGAGCCATGCAGCACTGCTGGCCACCACGTCCTTCGGTCACATCCTCGGCATGGGCGCCATCCTTGGCCTGGCTGCCCGCGGTGTGGTCTGAGCCAAGACTCAGCCCCTCAGCACCAACCCATCCATTCCCAGCAGACCCTTCACAGGGTCTGCTTTTTGATGCCGAGGCTGTGCCCAGCATGGACCTCAGCGCCAGCCGAGCAGATAGGGCAGGGCTCGCAGCCCATAGCGCTCAAAGCGGTAATCAAACAGAAGCTGGGACAACGCCTCAGCCGAGGCCGAGGCTTCCAAACCAGTCAACAGGCGCTGAAGCCGTGCGTCGGCGCGCCGACTGCGCAGGCCGAGCCAAGTGCGGCGCGCCAGTCGACCGCTGAGGGACCAACGCCATCCCAATTGACGCCGCAGCTGCGCCGGATAGCGATCCAGAGCGCTCTGATCGCCCTCCAGAGCAGAGTTGAGCAATGGGGCCAAGACGGCAGCACTGGCGAGGGCATAGCGAATCCCCTCTCCTCCCAGCAGGTTGGCCGTACTGACGGCGTCGCCGAGGGCGAGCAAGCGCCCTCTCTGATGCGGTTCACGGCGATCAATGCTGCTGCGGATCAGGCCACCGTGGCGATCAAGCACCTCCTGCGGCTGGATCTCCAAACGCTGCATCAAGGTCTGGATCAAACGATGCAATGGAGGTTGGCGGCGCCCCGGGTCTTCTAGGCGGCAGACACCAAGCTTCAGTTCACCGGGGCGCATGGGAAAGACCCAGCCATAGCCCTGGGGCACCCAACGGCTCCCCAAAACAAAAGACAAACGACTGGACCAGCGCTGCCAGGCCAGCGGATCCACTCGCAGCAGCCACTCAACGCCGGCACCGCACACGAGAGAGGCCTGATCCTCGCCGATCAACGCCCGGCGCTGGCCCGTGGCATCGACCACAAAGCGACTGCGCACCGAGCGAACCTCTCCTCCGGCACCCCGCAACTGCGTCTGCAACCCATCTGCGCCATCCGGCTCGCTGCCCTCTGCGCGCCATCCCAGATCCAGCTGCGCCCCAGCGGCAGAAGCTCGGCGCGCCATCCAACAGCGCAGGGCACCAAAATCGAGCACGGCTCCGAGGCACGACTGTCCTTGCCAGAGCCGCGAAGTCTCATCAGGCCCGATCAACTGCCAGCGATCCCAGCGAGCCGCCACCACGTGGTCAGGGATGCCGAACTGTTCGACAGCAGCAAGGGGCAGCGCCGCACTGCTGAACGCCTGACGCTGGAGGTCCTGGAGGGGATCCAACAGCAGCACCCGCTGTCCCTGCTGCGCCAACCGCCAGGCCAGTTCAGAGCCAGCCGGGCCGGCTCCTGCGATCAGAACATCCCAGACCGGGGGTTCAGACACGCACGGCCCGGCGCTGCAAGACCTCGAAGCGCTCGAGGATGGAGTCGGCCATCTGGCCAGGAGTCAGCCCCAGGGCCTGCTTGCTCTGATCTGGGGTGGCGTGATCTACCAACAGATCGGGGATGCCGATCCGATGCACAGGCACATGAACATCGTGGTCGTTGAGGGTCTCCAGAACCGCCGCGCCGAAACCTCCGGCGAGGCAACCCTCTTCCATGGTCACCACCCGGCCGATCCGCTTGGCCATGGGCAGGATCAGCGCTTCATCAAGGGGGCGCAGGAAGCGGGCGTTGATCACCGCAGCGCGCACACCTTGTTCCTGCAGGAGCCCGGCGGTGGCCATCGCAGGAGCAACCATTGAGCCGTAGGACACGATCAACAGGTCGTCGCCATCGGCGAGAAGCTCACCGCGACCGATCTCGAGGGGCTCCCAGCCCTCCTCCATCAGAGGCGCACCCTCGCCTTCGCCCCGGGGAATGCGCAGGGCCGTGGGGCCGTTGTGCTGAAGGCAGGTCACAAGCATCCGCTGTAGCTCGGCCTCATCCTTGGGAGCCATCACCGTGAAATTGGGCACGCAGCGCAGATAGCTGATGTCGTATTGGCCCTGGTGGGTGGGGCCATCGGCCCCAACGATCCCGGCGCGGTCCATCACGAAGGTGACCGGCAGGTTCTGTATGCCCACGTCGTGAATGAGCTGGTCATAGGCCCGTTGCAGGAACGTGCTGTAGATCGCACACACCGGCCGAAGACCTTCGCAGGCCATCCCAGCCGCCATGGTCACGGCGTGCTGCTCCGCGATGCCAACGTCGAAATATTGGTGGGGCCTGGCCTTCTCCAGCAGATCGAGGCCGGTGCCGGTGGCCATGGCCGCAGTGATCCCCACCACGCGAGGGTTCTGCTCGCAGAGTTTGACCAGGGTCTGACCGAACACCTTGCTGTAGCTGGGAGGCTTCGGCTTGCTGGAGGGATAGGCCTTACCAGTGGCCAGATCAAAAGCGCTCTGGGCGTGGTAGCCCACCTGGTCTTCTTCGGCGTAGGCATAGCCCTTGCCCTTGGTGGTCGCCACGTGCACGAGCACCGGACCCTCGTGGGCATGGGCCTGTTCGAAGACCTTGATCATTCCAGCCATGTCATGGCCATCAACCGGGCCCATGTAGGTGAAGCCCAGTTCCTCGAAGACGGCACCAAGCTTCGGCACCGCCAGGCGCTTCATGCTCTCTTTGAGGTTCTTCAGCTCGGTGGGCAGTTCGCCGTGCATAAACGGCAGATGCTTGATCGCCTCTTCAGCGTTGTCCTGCAGGAATTGCAACGGCCGGCTGTGCCGCATGCGATTGAGGTGCGTTGAGAGGGCACCCACCGGGGGACTGATCGACATGTCGTTGTCGTTCAGCACCACCAGCAAACGGGTCTTCGGCAGATGACCGGCATGGTTGATGGCCTCGAGGGCCATACCACCCGTAAGGGAGCCATCGCCAATCACGGCAACGCATTTGAAGTCTTCGCCGCGCTGGTCGCGGGCCAGAGCCATGCCCAGAGCCGCGGAAATGGAGGTGCTCGCGTGACCGGCGCCGAAGTGATCGAAAGAGCTCTCGCAACGCTTGAGATACCCCGCCACACCATCCTTCTGGCGCAGGGTATGGAAGTCGTTGTAGCGGCCGGTAATCAACTTATGGGGATAGGCCTGGTGGCCCACATCCCAGACCACCCGGTCGTGGTCGAGATCCAGGGTCTGGTAGAGCGCCAGGGTCAACTCAACAACCCCAAGACCAGGTCCGAGGTGGCCGCCGCTGGTGCTCACCACCTCGAGGTGGCGCTCGCGGATCTGGCGTGCAACCGCTTCGAGCTCAGCGAGGCTCAGGCCGTGCAGCTGATTCGGATGAGTCAGCTCGCTGAGATGCATGCCCGGCCCCGAGATTGGGGTTCAGCCTACGCGCATCAACTCTCCAGCTGGGGTGGGTCAGCACGCGAACGGCGCCTCTGTCAGGGCCTTGCCACACTGGAACAACCCTTCCCCAGCCCAGAATGGCTGCCGGGGTTTTCCCTTCGAGGCACACCAGGTTGATGGAACCGGCGTCTGTGGAGACCAGAGACAGCACCACAGACATGCTGCAGAGGATCCTGCGGGCCAGGGTTTACGACGTGGCGATCGAATCACCCCTGGATCCAGCGCCGAACCTCTCGCGGCGACTAGAGAACAACGTGCTGCTCAAGCGGGAAGACCTGCAGCCTGTGTTCAGCTTCAAGCTGCGAGGTGCCTACAACAAGATGGCTGGTCTCAGCCCTGCAGAGCTCGAGCGTGGCGTGATTGCAGCCAGCGCCGGGAACCACGCCCAGGGCGTGGCCCTCAGCGCCCAACGCCTCGGTTGCAGGGCTGTGATTGTGATGCCGGTCACCACGCCGGAGATGAAAGTGAGAGCCGTGGCGGCACGCGGCGCCGAGGTGGTCCTTCACGGGGACACCTATGACGCGGCCTGTAGCGAGGCCTATCGCCTTGCGGAGGAGCGCGGCCTGAGCTTCATCCATCCCTTCGATGACCCGGAGGTCATCGCAGGCCAAGGCACGATTGCCATGGAGATCCTCCGGCAATGCCATGAGCCTCCCGATGCGATCTACGTCGCTGTGGGCGGTGGCGGCCTGATCGCTGGCATCGGCGCCTATGTCAAAAGCCTCTGGCCCCAGGTGGAGGTCATCGGTGTGGAACCGGTCGATGCCGATGCGATGACCCGCTCCCTGGCCCTCGGGGAACGGGTGCAGCTGGAGCAGGTGGGGCTGTTTGCCGATGGTGTCGCCGTGCGCGAGGTCGGTGTGCGCACCTTCGCCATTGCCCGCAACGTGGTGGACGCAATGGTCACAGTCGACAACGACGCCATCTGTGCGGCGATCAAAGATGTCTTTGAAGACACCCGCTCCATCCTTGAACCCGCCGGAGCCCTCGCTGTGGCCGGCCTGAAGGCCGATGTAGCCCGTCGTGGTCTCCAAGGGCGCCATTTGGTGGCGGTGGCCTGTGGGGCGAACATGAATTTCGATCGCCTGCGCTTCGTGGCAGAGCGCACCGAAATCGGTGAAGACCGCGAGGCGATGCTGGCGGTGGAGATCCCCGAAGAAGCTGGGAGTCTGCGCCGGTTCTGCACGCTGCTGGGCCAGCGCAGCCTGACCGAATTCAGTTACCGCCTGGCCGATCCCAGCAGGGCCCACATCTTTGTGGGGGTGCAGACCAGTGGCAGCAACGACGAACAGCAGCTGATCCACGATGTCCAGGCAGCCGGGTTCCCCTGCCTGGATCTCTCCAACGACGAGCTCTCCAAGCTGCATCTGCGTCACATGGTGGGAGGACGCATGCCCGCGGGAGGGGGTGACGCCCGTGAGCTGCTCTACCGCTTTGAGTTCCCAGAGCGGCCAGGCGCGCTGATGCGGTTCCTGACCAGCCTCCATCCGAACTGGAACATCAGCATCTTTCACTACCGGAACCACGGAGCCGATGTAGGGCGGATCGTGGTGGGGGTGCAAGTGCCGCCCGCCGAACTCAGTGACTGGCAAACCTTTCTCGATGGCCTTGGCTACCACTACGTGAACGAAACGGATAACCCCGCCTATCAGCTGTTTCTCGGCGAAGTGGCCGGCACCCTGAGCGTGGGATAACTTGCCGCAAGAGCTGGGTGGGTAGCCATGGCGAGCGAGTCCCAGAACGAGCCCACCCAGGAAGTCCTGCCCTCCTCCCTGTCGCTTCCAGCCCGCATTGAGGCGATCCTTTACCTCAAGGGGAGGGCTCTGAGCCTTGGGGAACTGGCGGAGATTTCAGGCGTGAGCCGTGATCAGGTGGAAGTGGGCCTGATCACCCTGATGGCGGATTACGCCCATCGCGACACCGCTCTGGAAATACGCCAGGAGGGTCAGCGCTACAGCCTTCAGCTTCGCGAGGGGCTTGGGGATCTGGTCCAGAACCTGTTGCCCGTGGATCTCTCCACCGCGGCCCTGCGCACCCTGGCAACCATCGCCATCAAGAAACGGATCCTGCAATCGGATCTGGTGGATCTGCGCGGATCCGGGGCCTATGACCACATCAAGGAGCTGCTGGCCCAAAATTTCATTGAGCGCAAGCGTCAAAGCGAAGGGCGCTCCTACTGGCTCAGCCTGAGCGAAAAATTCCACCGCACGTTCTCGGTCAAGACCGACGAACTCGTGGCCCAGCGCCGCGCCTCAACAGCCGCGCCGATAGGCACAGCCGCCCAGGCTGACCTGAATGCATCTGGGAGCGAGCCTCCACCTGAAGCTGAGGCGGAACCGCCGGAACCGAGGGATCTCAGCGATGCCGCATGGGAAGAGGCGGCCTAGCACTTCTCTGAATAGAGTCACCCCACAGCAGAAGTAGCGATGTCACCCGTTGTTGGCGATCTGATCGGCGTCTTGGCTCAGACCCTTTCCATCTACACCCTGATCCTGCTGGTGCGGGTGCTGCTGAGCTGGTTCCCGAATCTCGATTGGGGCAATCCGGTGCTCTCCACCGTGAGTGCCATCACGGACCCCTATCTGGGGGTGTTTCGCGGTCTGATCCCCCCCCTCGGCGGGCTTGACCTTTCAGCGATCGTCGCCTTCCTCGCCCTACAGCTCATTCAGACCCTGCTTGAGCAGAGCCGCGGTTTCTTCTACACGCCTTATTACTGACCTGGAGCCTCGGCCACGGCCTGCTCCAGGGGTAGAAGGTCGTCAAATTCCCCGGCCCGTGTGCGCACCGGTGCGTTGAACCCCCTCGCCTTCACATTGGAGAAGGTGAATGGACCCGGGGTACCGGCTGGCACCGCCAGGCGGAGTGCAAAACCGGAGTCGCCCGGTGGTACATCGCCGATGGATCCAACCCGTGAACGGTTTTGGAGCACCGGCTCACCGCTGGCATCGAGGATCTGAGCAAAGACATCGGTATCCACCACGGCCTTGCGCCCTGGATTGACCACAGTTCCGCGCAACACAAAGCAACTGGCACCGCTGGGCCGTTTGAGCTGAGGCTGGGCTCCGATGTCATCGCTTGGACAGGGCTCAAGGCTCACATCCCGAACGCTCAGCGAGGCGGCAAGCACCTGCGGCGCCATCAGCGCCAGCACCAGCACCATGGGCAGCAGCCCCTGGAGAAGCCTCCGACTGGCCCAGAACACGGAGCTGACAATCACAGACACGGCCTGGAAGACGGAGGGCTGATGGCAGCGGTCCCGGGGATGGAAAGCACCTCAGCGATGGTCGCCGCTACCGGAAATCACGTTACGGGCTGCGCGGCTGGCCAGCTTGTCGAGGTTTGCGCTGGCGATCTCCTCGAGACCAAAGCCCAGTTCGCTCGCCAGCTGGGCCACATACCAAAGCACATCACCCAACTCCAGCTTCAAGGCCTGGCGAACCTCCTCCGAGAAGACACCGTCGTGATCGCGCAAGACCTTCTTGACCTTGTCGGCGACCTCTCCAGATTCACCGCAAAGCCCGAGGGTTGGGTAGATGGGGTTCTCGCCGACATTCGGGTAACGGGCCGTGCGACGTGCGCCCTCCTGATAGGTGTTGAGATCCATTGGCACAACAGCGCTGGAGGGCCTCGATGATAGGTTCAGCCCTAACCTTGGCGATCCGAATGGCCCTGCCCGATCTCACGCGTCGCACCAAGATCGTGGCCACCATCGGTCCTGCCACCGAATCTCCTGAGCAGCTGCGTCGCCTGATCGAAGCCGGGGCGACCACCTTTCGACTGAATTTCTCCCACGGCGACCACAGCGAGCATGCCGCTCGCATCAGCACCATCCGTCAGGTGGCCCGTGAGATGGGCGCCCATATCGGCATTCTTCAGGATCTTCAGGGCCCCAAGATCCGCCTCGGACGCTTCAAGGATGGTCCGATCACCGTGGGCGAGGGGGATCCCTTCACCCTCACCTCCCGCGACGTGGAGTGCTGTCAGACGATTGCCACAGTCACCTACGACAAACTGGCCGATGAGGTGGTGACCGGTAGCCGCATCCTCCTGGATGACGGCCGGGTGGAGATGGTGGTCGATCGCGTGGAGCAGTCGAGCCAGACCCTGCACTGCACCGTGACCGTTGGTGGCGTGCTCTCCAACAACAAGGGGGTGAACTTTCCGGATGTGCAGCTCTCGGTTCGGGCCCTGACCGACAAAGACCGAGTTGATTTGGAATTCGGCCTCCAACAGGGTGTCGACTGGGTCGCTCTCAGCTTCGTGCGCAATCCCTCCGACATGGAGGAGATCAAAGCGCTGATCCGCTCCCACGGCCACAACACTCCGGTGGTCGCCAAGATCGAAAAGTTCGAGGCCATCGACCAGATGGATGCGCTCCTCCCCCTCTGCGATGGGGTGATGGTGGCGCGGGGCGACCTGGGTGTGGAAATGCCCGCCGAGGAGGTGCCCCTGCTGCAGAAGGAGTTGATCCGAAAGTGCAACACCCTGGGGATCCCGGTGATCACCGCCACCCAGATGTTGGATTCGATGGTGAGTTGCCCCAGGCCCACCCGTGCCGAGGTCAGTGACGTGGCGAACGCGATTCTCGATGGCACCGATGCCGTGATGCTGTCCAACGAGAGTGCGGTTGGCGACTACCCCGTTGAAGCGGTCGCCACCATGAGCCAGATCGCACGGCGCATCGAACGGGATTACCCCAGCCGCAGCACCGATGGCCAGCTGGCTTCAACGGTGCCGAATGCCATCTCCCACGCCGTCAGCTCCATTGCCAGCCAGCTAGAGGCAGCGGCGATCCTGCCTCTGACCAAGAGCGGTGCCACCGCACGCAACGTGAGCAAGTTCCGCCCCAGCACGCCAATTCTGGCGATCACCAGCGACAGCAAGGTGGCCTCTCAGCTGCAGCTGGTGTGGGGGGTTCACCCCCTGTTGGTCTCTGATATGGACAATGCCGCCTCCACCTTCAACCGGGCCATGGAAGTGGCCGCAGAGGCCAAGCTGCTCAAAGAAGGTGACCTGGTGATCCAAACCGCTGGCACCTTCACCGATGTGAGCGGATCCACCGATCTGCTCAAGGTGAGCGTGGTGGGCGAAGGCACGGTTCTCAACCCAAACATCGTTTAATCGGGTTGATCTGACCCCACCCGAGCAAGGAATGGCCGCCAAGCTGCCGATGCGCGAAACGGTGGGGATGGCCCTGGCGACCCTTCGAGCCAACCGTCTGCGTTCAGCTCTAACGATGCTGGGCATCGTGATTGGCAATGCCTCGGTGATCACCCTCGTGGGGGTGGGTCGTGGTGCTCAGAACCTGGCCGAAGGTCAGTTGAACACCCTGGGGGCCAACGTTCTGTTTGTCGTGCCCGGCAACAACGACAGTCGCCGGCAGGGCATCGACTTTCCAAAAACCCTGGTGCTTGAGGACGCCAAGGCCATCGCCGAGCAGGTGCCCAGCGTGAAGCGGGTAGTGCCGCAAATCACGCTGAATGCGGTGGTGCAGGCGGGAGCCAAAAGTGCCAGCACCACCATTTCCGGCATCAGCCCTGAGTTCTTGACGGTGCGTCGCTTTGAGGTGGCCCGAGGCCGCTTCATCGATCAACGCGACATGGATGGAGCCCGCAACGTGGTCGTGATCGGACCCGATCTTCAGCAGAAACTCTTGCCTGAAGGCTCCGCCATCGGACAGCGCCTGCGCATCAGAGACCAGGGATTCGAAGTGATCGGAGTGATGGCTCCCAAAGGAGCGGTCTTTGGACAGAACCAAGACGAAGCGGCTTATATCCCCCTCACCACGATGGTGAGCAAGCTCTCAGGTCGCGATCCCACTTACGGAGTCAGTCTCAATTTCATCAGTGTGGAAGCGAAGGATGAAGCCAGCACCGGAGCCGCCAAGTTTCAGATCACCAATCTGTTGCGCCAGCGCCACAACATCCTTCGGGAAGACGATTTCGCCGTGCGATCCCAGAAAGATGCCCTCTCCATCGTGGGCACGATCACTGGAGGCCTGACCCTGATGCTGGGTGCGATCGGTGCCATCTCCCTACTGGTGGGTGGCATCGGGATCATGAACATCATGTTGGTTTCGGTGAGTGAACGCACCTCCGAAATCGGACTGCGCAAGGCGATCGGTGCCCGCAGCAGCGATGTTCTCGCTCAGTTCCTGGTGGAGGCGTTGGTGCTCTCCAGCCTCGGCGGTGTGATTGGCAGCGCCCTTGGGCTCTCCGCCATCACCCTCGTGGCGGCCTTTACCCCCTTGCCCGCAGCGATCGGGGCGTCCAGCGTGCTGGTGACGATGGGCTTGTCTGGTTCCATCGGCCTGGTGTTTGGGGTGCTCCCGGCACGTCGGGCGGCCCGGCTTGATCCGATCACAGCTCTGCGCAGCCTGTGAGCCGAAAAGCCGCCAGCGCATTTCCGAAGAAAAAAGAAAGAAGTGGGTTGATTTCTCAATTCGTCAGAACGGCGACAAATTGGGACCTCACAAGAGCGCTTAATGCACGATCGAGTGATGGCACGTCCTTGGTTCAACTTGAGTGTGGGTATCAGAACCGCAGCGATCGCATGGTGATCCTGCGTTGCACTGGCCCTAATCGGTTCTTCCTGGAGCGCGTGGTGTTCCCGATGGAGTTGCTCGCCTTTGAGGCCCCTGAAGAGGCGGATGTGGAGATTTGGTGTCACAGCCTCGGAGGCCCTGAACTGCTCGAACGCTTCAGCGCCGAAGACCTCAACACTGCTTCAAGCACCAGCGTGAGCAGCAAAAGCCCTCAACAGTTCTGGCCAAAGAGCGCCTGAGAGGCGTGTGAAAGGGGAGAAAAGCCAGTGAAGCCGCAGGGTTCTGCGCGAATTGAGCCCCACTCGCTTTACACTTGTTAAACATTCAGATCTGCACCTGAGGCGGCCATGAACCAACGCTGGCGCACCATCGCTCTTTGGGTGCTGCCCATCGCCGTTGCCCTGTTTCTCGGGTGGCAGGTGCTCGGCAGTGGCAGTGGCCGCATGGCCCCATCCGGCCCCACGGTGGCACCGCGTAATGCAGCCGTGGCTCGCATGAGCTACGGCCGGTTCCTCGACTATGTCGAAGCAGGTCGCGTCACCGCTGTCGACATCTTTGACGGCGGCCGCACGGCCGTGGTGGAGGCGGTCGACCCTGATCTCGATAACCGCGTTCAGCGCCTGCGGGTGGACCTTCCCGGTCTCGCCCCCGAGCTTGTCAACAACCTCAAAGAGCAGGGCATCAGCTTTGACATTCACCCCCCTCGCCAGGCTCCGCCTGCCCTAGGCCTGCTGGGCAACTTGCTGTTCCCGCTATTGCTGATCGGTGGCCTGGTGTTCCTCGCCCGCCGCGGTAATGGCATGCCCGGCGGCCCCGGCCAGGCGATGCAATTCGGCAAGACCAAAGCGCGCTTCCTGATGGAGGCCGAAACCGGCGTGAAGTTTGACGATGTCGCCGGTGTGGAAGAGGCCAAGCAAGACCTCCAGGAAGTGGTGACCTTCCTCAAAACCCCTGAGCGCTTCACCTCCGTGGGCGCCAAGATCCCCAAAGGAGTGCTGCTGGTTGGCCCTCCAGGCACCGGCAAAACCCTGTTGGCCAAAGCAATCGCCGGTGAAGCCGGTGTGCCCTTCTTTTCCCTCTCCGGTTCAGAATTCGTGGAGATGTTCGTGGGCGTCGGCGCCAGCCGCGTGCGCGATCTGTTCAAGCGCGCCAAGGAAAACAGCCCCTGCCTGATCTTCATCGACGAAATCGATGCGGTGGGGCGTCAGCGAGGCGCCGGTGTGGGTGGCGGTAACGACGAACGCGAGCAGACCCTCAACCAGCTGCTCACCGAGATGGACGGCTTCGAGGGCAATAGCGGGATCATCATCATCGCGGCCACCAACCGGGCCGACGTGCTCGATTCAGCGCTGCTGCGCCCGGGACGTTTCGACCGTCAGGTGCAGGTGGATGTGCCCGACATCAAGGGCCGCCTTTCGGTGCTGAAGGTGCACTCCCGCGACAAGAAACTCGCCGACGACGTGAGCCTCGAGGCCATTGCCCGCCGCACCCCCGGCTTCTCCGGCGCCGACCTGGCCAACCTGCTCAACGAAGCGGCGATCCTCACCGCCCGTCGCCGTAAGGAAGCCACCGGCCTTGCCGAGATCGACGACGCCGTGGACCGGATCATCGCCGGCATGGAGGGCAAGCCCCTCACCGACGGCCGCAGCAAGCGATTGATTGCGTATCACGAAGTGGGCCACGCCCTGGTGGGCACCCTGGTCAAGGCGCACGACCCCGTGCAGAAGGTCACCCTGATCCCCCGCGGCCAGGCCCAGGGCCTCACCTGGTTCTCCCCGGATGAGGAGCAGATGCTGGTGAGCCGGGCCCAGCTCCGCGCGCGGATCATGGGAGCCCTCGGCGGACGCGCCGCAGAGGATGTGGTGTTCGGCCACGCCGAAGTCACCACCGGTGCTGGTGGCGACATTCAGCAGGTCGCCTCGATTGCCCGCCAGATGGTGACCCGTTTCGGCATGAGCGAAGTGGGTCAGCTGTCGCTCGAAGCCGGCAACCAGGAAGTCTTCCTGGGCAGAGATCTGATGACCCGCAGCGATGGCTCCGATGCCACGGCGGCCCGCGTTGATGCGGCCGTCAGGCAGATCGTTCAGAACTGCTACGAGGAAACGGTGAAGCTTGTGGCCGCCAACCGTTCCTGCATGGATCGGGTGGTGGAAGTGCTGATCGAGAAGGAAAGCCTGGATGGCGATGAGTTCCGCGCCATCGTTAGCGAATTCACCAGTGTTCCCGAGAAAGAGCGTTTCTCCCCCTTCCTCAGTGAGGAGCAGCCGGCCTCAGCCTGAGCACTCCGTCTGACACGCCCCTCAGCGACACCGCCCGTGGTTCACACCACGGGTTTTTTTATTGCTTGCTGCGCGAACTGTTGCGGCATCGATCGGAGCAGTAGATCACCTGCTCCCACACCGTGGCCCACTTCTTGCGCCATGAAAAAGGTCTGCCGCACTGGGGGCAGACCTTGCTGGGTCGTTCGCTCGGGGGCCGTCCTCGGCCGCCCGGACGGGCACCGGGCTCACCACGCTGGCGGCCCATCGGCGATCAGACCGGACGAACCGGACGCTTATCAATCACCTTGTCGATCAGACCGTATTGCACCGCTTCCGCAGGGGACATGAAGAAGTCGCGATCGGTGTCGTCTTCAATGCGGGAGAGGGGCTGACCGGTGCGATCCGATAGCTCCTGGTTGAGCTTCTTCTTCAGGTAGAGAATCTCATCAGCCTGGATGCGGATGTCGCTGGCCTGACCCTGAGCACCGCCAAGGGGCTGGTGGATCATGATTCGCGAGTGGGTGAGGCTGCTGCGTTTGCCCTTGGCACCGGCGCAGAGCAGGAACGCTCCCATGGAGGCCGCCAGACCGACGCACACGGTTTGAACGTCTGGCTTGATGTGCTGCATCGTGTCGAAGATGCCCAGACCGTCGTAGACGGAGCCGCCTGGTGAATTGATGTAGAGGAAGATGTCCTTCTCAGGGTCTTCGGCTTCCAGGAACAGCAGCTGGGCCACGATCCGGTTGGCTGACTCAGAGGTCACCGGTTCACCGAGAAAAACGATCCGCTCCCGCAGCAGCCTTGAGTAGATGTCAAAGGCGCGCTCACCACGGCCCGACTCTTCGATCACGATCGGGATCATGGTCACCTGGGGCCTTCGCAATTGGGCGGATCCTACTGAGGTTCTGCCATGTTCAGCGGTGCTCGGGAGCTAGGGTCCATCCACCTTGAGGGATGAAGCGTGGGCGCCAGCCTGACCGTTGCCGACAGCAAGCGGGCCTTCCACCAGGCCTTCCCTTATGTGATCGCGCCCCTCTACCGGCGACTGGTGGATGAACTGCTGGTGGAGCTGCATCTGCTCAGTCATCAGAAGGGGTTCCAACCCGATGGTCTGTTTGCTGTGGGCTTAGGCCAGGTCTTCAACAGCTTCTCCCAGGGCTACAAACCTGACTCGCAGCGCGAGCCTCTGTTTGCGGCGCTCTGCAGCGCCAATGGTTTCGATGGTGCCTCCCTGCGCCAGATGGCCGCCGAGGCGTCGCAACAGGTGGGGCACCACAGCCTTGAAGAGGTGAAGGGTTGGCTGAGCAACCGCGGCGAAGGTGCACCTGCCCCAATCGCAGGACTGCTGCAGGGCGTGCAGCGTCCTGACTTCCATTACTCACGGCTGGTGGCCGTTGGCCTGCTGAGCCTGCTGCAGCAGGCCAAAGGAGCTGAGGCGATCGACCCCCAGGCGCTGCGTGCAGCGGCCCACGAGATCGGTGAAGCGATGGGCCTGATCAAGGATCGGGTGGATAAGGATCTCAGTCTTTACGCCTCCAACATCGAAAAGATGAGTCAGGCCGTGGAGCTGATGGAGGAAACCATCGCCGCAGAGCGGCGCCGCCGCGAGCGCGCCGAAGCGGAAACCCCAGAGTCCGTTGCAGGGAACTGAAGCCTGCCTCAGCGCAGATTGAGCTGCCCCTCAAGCGCCGTCTGCCGTTCCCCTGCCCGGTTGCTGCGGCTGAGTCCCACGAGCGACAAACGCTCGGCCCGCCGCACCACCACGGGCAGGGCTTCAGGCAGCAATTGGCTGTTGGCCAGCGCCTGGGGATGCATCCGCAGATGCCAGGACCCTGGTTGGGCTCGGGCCATCGATGGCCGAGCCTGGGCCGAAGGAGCCGAACCCAGACTGAACACAATCTGCTGGTCAGAGAGCCAACGCCATCCACCCACCGGCGTTCCATCGGGCCGCAACCACAGCCGTGTCTCGGCCGAGGGGGTTCGAAGCGTGAGTTCCTGATCCTGGAGTGCCCGCTCCAGCTGCTTCAGCCAGGCGGTCCAGCGCCGACGGCCCTGAACGAGAGAGAGCTCCAGCTCCAATGCGGCGCGAAATGGCCCGCCCTGGAGGCTGGAAAGCCGTAGCGCAAAGGGTGCTTTGCTTAGCAGCTTGAGCTGATGGGGCGTGAGGCCGTAGCGCTTCTCGAGGGAGTCCCGCAGCACCGAACTGCTCAACAGACCCTGGATGACCAGGCCAAGCTCAGAGCCCTCCAGGCTGAGCAGCTGCGGCGGAGGCAGAGGCGGCAGAGCGCGAGCGGCAAGCTGTGGGGGTTCACTGGCAAGGGCACCCTTGGCGGCATCGGCTTCTCCGCTCCAGAACAGAGCCGTGCCCTCACTGCGAAGCTGCAGACAGCCCACCTGAAGACTCTGACCGAGCGGTGCCACCGCCCCAAGCAGCTGCGAAAGGCCGCTGCCTGTCCAGAAGACGGCATCCTGGCGTTGGAGGCTCTGGACACAGCGCTGTTCCAAGCCACGGGGGGCCGGGCGCTGAAGTTTCAGTTGTTCCTGCAGGCTCTGCCGAGCGAGGGCGCTCGGGGCTACCACCCAGAGATTGTCGAGCTCAAGGGCATTCACAGGGGGCCGCTGCCCCTCAGGGGCCAACAGCACCAGGGACGCTCCGGCATCGCCATGACTCCCCCAGAACTGCCACCAGAGCCGCCGCTGCTGGGTCCAGAGCGCCGGAGCCTGAGCCCCGAGCCGCTGCTGCCACAGCGCCGGTGGAGCGGGGCTCAGGCGAACGGAAAAGCTCTGCAGCAAGGCGGCATGGGGCAGAAGACGATCGAGGCCCGTCGCCGTAGGGCGAGGAATCAGCAGCAGCAGGCTGGCGGGCGCCAACACCAGGGCAGCAGCGGTGAGCAGGCTGGTGCGTGCGGGTTCAAGAACAGCGGGCCAACGCATCAGCGGCGCTCCCCGTACAGCGTGGTGCGCTCCCGCACCGGACGACCTACTGAGCGAGCGGCCGCCTCAAGGGCGGAGGCGCTCTGGGAGGTGCCCCCCTCTGCACCGGCCATGCTGGTGATGCTCTCTTCCATCAGGGTGCCTCCCAGATCGTTGCAGCCCCAGCGCAGAGCCTCTGTGGCCCCTTCCAGAGTGAGCTTGACCCAGCTGGGCTGGTGGTTCACGATCCACTCCCCAAGCAACAGGCGTGACTGAGCGGTGAGGGCAAGCATCGCGGCACGGTCGGGTTGATCGCGGCCGACACGACGGCGCAGCGCCGCAGGGGCGTTTGCTCCGATGAAGGGAAGCAAGACAAACTCACTGAAGCCGGGCACCTGATGCTGGCGGGCCTGCTGCTGCAGGGCCACCAGGGTGAGCAGGTGAGCGGCACGATCAGCGGATGCCTCAATGTGGCCGGCCATCAAGGTGGAGGTGCTCGGCAGACCGGAGCGGTGCACCTGCAACACAACAGCGCACCATTCCCGCGCCGTGAGCTTTTCGGGGCAGAGCTGATGACGCACGGGTTCACTCAACACCTCCGCGGCGGTGCCAGGCACGGAGTCCAAACCGGCAGAACAGAGGGATTCAAGGACGCTTTGCAGGGAGATGCCGTCCTCCCGAGCGATGAACAGCAGCTCCTGGGGCGAAAAGGCATGCAGATGCAAACCGGGCGCAGCATCTCGCAACGCCCTGAGGAGCGCCGCGTAATAGCCGAGCATTGAACCGTTGAGGCGCGCTGCGGTGTTCAGGCCGCCCTGCAGGCAAAGCTCACTGGCTCCAGTGTTCGCGGCTTCGGAAGCGCGGTGCTGCAGTTCTTCAATCCTGTGCCAATAGGCCCCGGGCTGATCAGGGTCGCGGCGGAAGGCACAAAAACTGCAGTGTTGAACGCAGTGATTGGTGAAGTTCAGATTGCGATTGCGCACGTAGCTCACGGTCTCGCCCACCAGCGCACGTCGCAGTGCATCGGCCTGCTGTTGCAACCGTTGTCCACCCTGCTGATGCAGCAAAGCGTGGGCACGTTGAAAGGTTTGAGGAGACAGGGCATTGCGGCGCAGGCAATCACGCAGCTGCTCCTGCTGCTCGAGATCCCAGGGTTCAACAGGCAGAGAGGCCTGTTCCGCTGCAATCGCCTCAACGGGCGCCAGAACAGCAGCTGAGTCTCGCCAGGCCCAAGGCTCAAAGGCTTCGGAGCCGGAGGTCACCGGGTCGACCGGCCGGAGGCTTGCACGGGTTGCTGACGACGGCGGCGATCACGCCACTCAATGGTGGAGAGGTAGATCACCCCTCCACTGACAAACACCAACAAGGCGGCAGCACTGACGGCCAGCACGCTGTTGAGGTTGATGGCCAGTGTGGTTTCAGCCACGGATCAAACCAACGGCAAGGAAACCGAAGGGTGGATCAGAAGTTGAGGGTGCCGTCGCCGTTACGACCCCAAACCACCATGGCGATCGAGAAGCTGAAGACGGCAGCCAGAGCAGCCCAACCCACGGTGATCAGCATCGTTGCGCAAGAAGGATGTGGCCTGAGTGTAACCAGGGCAGTACCCCAGACTGAGGGCCCTGCAACAGCTCGTCGCCCGATGCCAGCGCCCGTCCGCAGCAGTGCAACTCCCGGGGGCCAGGCCGTTCTGGAACGGGTGCGGCAACAGGCCCCTTATCCCAACGGGCGTGTGATTGTGCTCGATGACGACCACAACACGTTCCAACATGTGGTGAACGTCTTGGTGAAGCACATACCCGGCATGACCCCTGATCACGCCTGGCAGCTAGCCCACCAGATTGACGGCCAGGGATCCGCGGTGGTTTGGAGTGGACCCCTGGAGCAGGCGGAGCTCTATCACCAGCAGCTATCCGCAGAGGGGCTGAGCATGGCCCCGGTGGAGCGCTGCTAAGGACTCAGGCGACGCGGCGCTGCTGCAGAAGTTCAAACAGGGGGGACGTGCGCAGACGCTCCTGCTCAGCATCCAGTACGTATCGAAGGATCGTGCCCGAGCACACCGCGACCCCCCTGAGGCTCCGGTCCGGACTCTGCTCAACGCTCACCACATCGGCGTCTTCTCCCAACTGACGACGCAGTCGCTCTCGCAGTTGTTCGCGCAGAGCACGGGAGTCCTGGCGAGCCATACCGGCAATCGGGAGGACAGCATCTCTAGCAGGGATCTGCAACGGCGGCTACCGGGGTCGGGGCAGGCTGCTTAGGGTGAACCAATGGGACGGCTGGTGATCACCCACAGCACCTACCTCGAGGGACTGATCCCACTGCTGAAACGCCTGGTTCGTGATCCAGGCATCGACACCATCACTCCCGCCGTGATCGCGCGAGTGAGGGGGCGGGCTCCGGAACTGCGCCTGCGCGTCTCAACCCCAATCACCGGTGGCTGGAAGGTGGTGGCGCGCAAAGGCAGCAGTGCCCAGGAGGTGTTTGTCGTCACCAGCCTCAACGCTGCAGAGCTGGAGCAGCGCATTGAGCAGGCGTTGCAGCGCTGAGTCAAAGCTCCAGATCGGCGCCCCATTGCGGAGACACCACCTGCCAGCCACCCTTCAGCAGAGCTCCCCAAAGCTCAACTGCCTGATCTCGGTGCAGGTAACACCTGGACTTGAGCAGAGGAGGCTGGCCTGGAAGAGGTCGCCCTGAATCGACGAAGACCATCGGGTCTTGCGCCCAACTTTTTTGGTCAGGATGGAAACGCTTGGTGGCAAGGGATCGTGGCTCTTGCAACCAGCCCTGCCCCTGGGGGCCGGGACGACGGACAACGGGCTCTCGCATGACGGCACAGGCGCGGGCGCGGCAGGCCAGATCCAGTCGGCAGCGCGAAAGGTGGCGTAAGGGGAAGCGACAGGAGCCATGAACCCGCCTTGAGTACACATGTACTAGGGCGGATTCCGCGGCCTGTCAAGCGTGCTGCGCCGCTGTCTTGACGAAAAGCGCGTGCCTCAGCCGCGCAAGTGGCGTGACCAGGTGGCTGCTGAAAAGCTGTGGCCTGCTTCCTGAGCGATCAGACCAACCGACGCTGCATCCGCAGCAGCGTCGACCCTTGCCTTGAGGGCTGGATCGGCATCCACCTTGAGCATGAAGCTCGTGAGCTGCGCTTTGGACAGGAGAGGATCCCTGGGAGCATCCACGTGGGGGGCCAGCCACCAAACGGGCAATCGGGCTCCGCCAAACAGACGGTTTTGCTCCCGGATGGGCTTCAGTCTTGGGCAGGGAAAGGGGGGTGAACCGCTGTGCCGTTCTGCCCCAGATTCCGACCTGGATAAACCAGAAGGGGAGTCAAAGCGAAGATTCGTTTCCGGCTACGAGGCCGGTTTACGGCACTGTCGCGACAGACGCCCCAAGTCGAAAAGGGAGTCAGATCAGAAAACTGTAGAAGGCAGTGACCAACACAGCAGTCCGAGAAAATCCTAGGCGAATCAGGCGTTGCACGCCTCTGCTGGCAAGGGCCAGATCTGCCTCACCTGTTCGAGCCTTTCCATCGCTTCCGCCCGGCGACGCTGGGGATCGCCCTCCCGCAGCAGAAGGGTGATATGGCCGAGTTTCCGGCCCAATGACGGGCCCGTCTTGCCATACCAATGGAGATGGGCATCAGGTAGCGCTGAGAGAGCCTGGCGTTGCTCGGCAAAGTCAGCTTGAGGATCGCTGCTGGAGCGCGCATCGAATCCCAACAGGTTGACCATCAGCGCGCCTGGGACCTGAAGCTCGGGTTCCCTCAGCGGCTGAGCGCTGACGCAGAGCAGCTGCAAATCGAACTGGCTGAGCGTGCAGGCCTCAATGGAGTAGTGGCCGGAGTTATGGGTGCGAGGAGCGAGCTCGTTGATGAGCAGACCCTTTGGTCCATAGAAGAACTCAATCGAGAGCACTCCCACGTAATTAAGCGAGGTGAGCAGCGAAGCAGCGATATTGCGTGCGGCCTGCCTTAAGGCGTGATTGCTCTCGACGGGCGCCAGAACCCAGTCACACACCTGTTGGTGTTGATGGGTCTGCACGAGGGGTAAGCAAACCACCTCGCCCGAGACATCACGAGCAGCCACCAGTGCCAGCTCACGCTCGAAGGCAACGAACTCTTCGACGATCCAGCTGGAGGGGTCCACCCGCGCAAGCAGCTCTTGCACGTCAGCGTCGGTGTGAAGAACAGCCGTTCCCTTGCCGTCGTATCCGCCGGTAGCGGCCTTGGCCATCAGCGGATAACCAAAACCCTCCGGGAGCGATGGAATTCTCGAAGCGCTGGCCGCGGTCGATGGCGGGGAAGACGCTGGGACAGCGGACGATCCGGTGCTGGGAATCGGAGTGAGCTGATCGAGCGGAAACCAACGCGGGCAGGGCAGGTTGAGCCGCTGCTCCAGCTCCCGCTGACTGCGTTTGCAGACCAACGGCCGCAGGGCCTCGAGGCTGGGCACGAAGTGCACTCCCTCGCCCGCCAGGGCGGAGAGACCATCGAGGTCAAGCCACTCGTTTTCGAAACTGATCGCCGAGCAACGCTCTGCCAGAAGCCTGGTGCCGGACACATCACGAACATCGGCGCTGACCACCGAGCTCGCGATGGCGGCAGCGGGATCATCCGTGCCCGGGGTTTGCACATGCAGCTCAATCCCGCGCCGCCGCGCCGCCTCAGCCAGCATCCAGGCCAGCTGGCCGCCCCCAACGATGCCGATCGAATTGGCTGGCGATCCGGTGGCCTCGATCGCAGCGCCCATGCGCCCGCTGGTGCAATCGTTCAATGTCGCACGGAGTCGCCCGCTTAGGTCAAACCGCGATCGCCTGCGAACAGGAAACGCACCAACGAAAGCAGCAGCACGATCACGAACAGGGCCAGTCCCACCGTGCAGGCATAGCTGATCTCCAGCTCAGCAAATGCCTGGTCGTAGACGTAATACACCAGGGTTTTGGTGGCCTCTGCAGGTCCTCCCTGGGTCATCAAATACACCTCCTCAAACACCTTGGTGGCGGCAATCGCCGAGATCACCGCCACCAGCGTCACGTAGGGCTTGAGCAGGGGCAGGGTGATGTCAAGGTGCTTCTTCCACCCCTCACTGCCGTCGAGTTCCGCCGCTTCGTAAAGATCCGCGGGGATGCCCTGCAGGCCCGCCAGGAAGATCACCATGTAGTAGCCAAGTCCCTTCCACAGGGTGACCACCATCACCGAGGGCAGGGCAAGCAGAGGATTGGTGAGGAAGCCGATGGGATCGAAACCGCGACCCAGCAGTGCCGTGAGCCATCCATTAATGAGACCGGTCTCGGCATAGAGCCAGCGAAACGCGATCGCAGCGACCACGATCGAAACCAACACCGGCGTGTAGAACGCAGCGCGGAACCAATGAATACCTGGCAGCTGACGGTTCACCAGAACAGCGAGAGCCAGGGAGCCCAGCACCACCGGCGGCACGACACCAACCAGATACAACAGGGTGGTGCCAAGCACCTTGAAGAAGATCGGGTCGGCCAGAAGGCGACGGATGTTGGCCAACCCCACAAACTGAAGGGGCTCACTGACATCGAGACCGCTCTGGGTGAAGCTCATCACCAGAGCCATCGCGGCCGGGATCAACACCGACAACGCAATCAAAGCCAGAGCCGGTGCCAGGAAAGCCCAGGCGGAGGCGTTGCGAGGAGCAGAGACCGACATCAAGCCTGAAGGCGCTCCTGCATTCTGGCGCCGTAGCCTCAACACTTCGACAGGCATCACCAGGCGACGCATGACGGCCACGCCCATCGCGATCCGAACCATCGGCGTGGAACTCAGTGCCAACCCCTATCCGATTGCGATCGGTAACGGTGCTCTGCAGCACCTCGGCGAGCAGGTGCTGGCTCAAGGGATCAAGGCAGGAACCAAGGTGCTTGTGGTCACCAACCCAGTGGTGAACGAGCACTACGGAGCCGCGGCTCTCGCCAGCCTCGCAGCAGCGGGTTTCCGATCCAGCCTGCTGGTGATCGAGGCGGGTGAAGACCAGAAAACAATCGCCACCGTGGGGCAGATCCACGATGCAGCGTTTGCGCAGAAGCTTGAGCGTGGCTCGCTGATCGTGGCCCTCGGCGGTGGCGTGGTGGGTGACATGGCGGGCTTTGCAGCCGCCAGCTGGCTGCGGGGGATCGCCGTGGTGCAGGTGCCCACCACTTTGCTGGCCATGGTGGATGCCTCGATCGGTGGCAAAACCGGCGTCAACCATCCCGGTGGCAAGAACCTGATCGGCGCCTTCCACCAGCCTCGATTGGTGCTGATCGACCCTTCCACACTCCGCACCCTGCCGGAGAGGGAATTCCGTGCTGGCATGGCGGAGGTGATCAAGTACGGAGTGATCGGCGACGCCGAGCTGTTTCGGGAACTGGAAGCGGCCGGAGAACGACTCGCCTCGATGCAAACCCTGCCCTCGGAATTGCTGCAGAGCGTGCTCGAGCGCTCCGCTGCCGCCAAGGCCCTGGTGGTGGCCGCTGATGAACGGGAAGGTGGTCTGCGGGCGATCCTCAACTACGGGCACACCCTGGGCCACGTGGTGGAAGCGCTCTGCGGCTACGGCACCTACCTGCATGGAGAAGCGGTGGCGATCGGCATGGTCGCCGCCGGTGAGCTAGCCCTCGAGCTGGGGCTCTGGAGCGCTGGGGACCAACAACGCCAAAAAGCGGTGATCGCGGCGGCGGGTCTCCCCCTGCGCTGGCCGGATCTGGACTCTGAAGCCGTGCTCGAGTGTCTTCAGGGCGACAAGAAGGTGCGCGACGGCACCGTGCGCTTCGTGTTGCCCACGGGCATCGGTACGGTTGAGATCCGCAGCGATGTCAGCGGCGACCAGGTGATCGCGGCACTGGAGCGCTGCCGTTAAGCCAAGGGCGGGTCCTGAAGAAACAGAGCCGGGCTGCCGGCCTGATCGGCATCGGGTCGCCGGAAAGCGATCCAGCGGAAGTCGCCGAGGGTGTGGGGATCCACCAAACGAAGCAGCGCTTCCCGTCGCAGCAGCAAGTCAGCAAGCTCCCCAGAGGCCTCGGCCTGCAGCCCATGCAGGCGTTGGGCCAACCCAAGAGCCAAGAGAGCCTCTCCCTGGCGGCGCTGCCCCAGCAGCTCCCAGCCGGAGGCGACAGCGGCAGTCTCAAGACTCTCTAGGCAGAGGTGGGCGGTGAGATCCCAGTGGCCGGGCTCCTGCAGCGGGTCATCGCTGGCAAGCTGCTGGCGGTAGGCCATCAGGGTGCCGTTGCTGCGTTGGGGCGCGTAGTAACGCCAGGCCTCATGGGCGTAGTCGATCACCAGCAGAACACCATCACGCAGCGCTGACGCGGCCTGCTGCAACCAGGGCCCAAGTCCGGGATGCAGCTCCGTGCTCCAGCCCGGCTGACGCTGGCTGCCGGCCGGCAACAGCCCGAGGGGCTCGAGCAGCGCAGCCCTCTGCGGCTCGAGGGGTTCGCTGGGTTCGAGGCGCAAAGAGGGCCCTGCAACAGGATCCTTGTGCAGGGCCACCCCTTGGAGGCGCCAGAGGGCCCCATCCCACACGATGCGCTCCACAGGAAGGGCATCCAACACTTCATGGGCGAGCATCACTCCGCGGACCGGCTGATCAGCCAGTTGCTCAAAG
>Ga0194130_10002946_pt1 | contig 23655 bp, 23 predicted proteins | sample TA2KigsurfametaG_FD_160084 | JGI IMG/M metagenome (GOLD analysis project Ga0194130, IMG submission 160084) | Freshwater microbial communities from Lake Tanganyika, Tanzania - TA2015050 Kigoma 12 surface | ecosystem: Environmental > Aquatic > Freshwater > Lake | place: Tanzania: Lake Tanganyika... | reverse complement strand
CATTTATTGATATAAAGAGTCCAAAGGAGATTCAAGATGAGTAAACCACTAGACGGAATTCGGATTATCGATTTCACCCACGTACAAGCAGGCCCTGCTTGTACCCAATTACTCGGTTTTTATGGCGCCGATGTTATCAAAGTAGAGCGTCCTGGCTCTGGCGACGTGACCCGTAGTCAGTTGCGCGATATTCCTGATGCCGATGCCTTGTATTTCACGATGCTCAATGGCAACAAGCGTTCCTTAACCTTAGATACTAAAACTCCTGAGGGTAAAGAAGTGCTTGAGAAGTTGATCAAGGTTTCTGATGTCATGGTCGAGAACTTTGGTCCAGGCGCCTTGGATCGCATGGGATTCTCATGGGATCGTATTATGGAATTGAACCCCAAGATGATTTTGGCTTCAGTAAAAGGTTTCTCAGATGGCCATTCCTATGAAGATCTGAAAGTGTATGAGAACGTAGCTCAGTGCGCTGGTGGTGCAGCATCAACTACCGGTTTCTGGGACGGCCCTCCCACTGTATCCGCTGCTGCATTGGGCGATAGCAATACTGGTATGCACTTAGCAATTGGTATTTTGACTGCTCTCATGCACCGTCAAAAAACAGGCAAAGGTCAAAAAGTGGCTTGCTCGATGCAAGATGCTGTATTGAATCTCTGCCGCGTGAAGTTGCGTGACCAACAGCGTTTGGATCGCGTTGGTTACCTCGAAGAGTATCCACAGTATCCTCATGGCAAATTTAGCGATGCCGTACCCCGTGGCGGTAACGCCGGAGGTGGCGGTCAGCCAGGTTGGGTCTTAAAGTGCAAAGGTTGGGAAACCGATCCAAATGCCTACATTTATTTCACGATTCAAGGTCACGCTTGGGAGCCAATCACTAAAGCTCTCGGTAAGCCGGAGTGGGCTACTGATCCAGCTTATATGACCGCGCAAGCACGTCAAGATAAGATTTTTGACATCTTCGCGACCATTGAAGATTGGCTCAAAGATAAGACCAAGTACGAAGCCGTTGATATCCTGCGCAAGTTTGATATTCCATGTGCACCTGTGCTCTCCATGAAAGAGATTGCCGAGTCACCTGACTTGCGTGCTAGCGGTTCCATTGTTGAAGTGGATCATAAAGTTCGTGGTAAGTACCTAACGATTGGAAGTCCAATTAAGTTCTCCGGTCTAGAGATCGAAGTGAAGCCATCCCCAGTATTGGGCGAGCATACCGATGAAGTTCTATCGGATCTTGGCTACAGCAAAGATCAAATTGCTCAGTTGCATGCGGCAAAAGCGGTTTAATCGTATTAGCTCTTAAGCAATGGCGCCTGCGGGCGCCATTTGCTTTTCAGGGGAGAGATATAAATCATGAGCCATGAGATCGATCTACATCAACTTATTGAGGTGATTGGTGATGCTGTCGTGGTATCTAATGTGGCAGGCAAAATCACCCTTTGGAATCACGCTGCCGAAGAGACGTTTGGATATACCGCCGTAGAGGCATTAGGACAAAATCTTGACATCATTACACCCGAGCGATTTCGGGTGCGCCATTGGGATGGATATCACCATTCAATGGAAACGGGTACTATGAAGTACGGTAAGCAAACCCTGCGAGTCCCGGCAGTCCATAAAGATGGGCATACTTTGTCGATCGCATTTACTGTCGCTATGCTTCGTGACGAACATCATCAAGTGAGCGGTGTGGTTGCTGTGATTCGAGACGAAACCACTCGATTCTTGGAGGAAAAAGAACTTAAAAAGCGCCTGACCGAGCTGGAATCAAAGCCGAGGGCCTAATCTAGCGGCTGCCCCAGAATGTGTCTTGACTACTATTTTTGGCCAATACCAGCACTGGTAAAATAGTTTCTATCAAATTTAAAACTTTTTAGGACTTTTTTATGGCTAAGGCACTTGAGGGGGTTAAGATCCTCGACTTTACGCACGTTCAATCTGGGCCGACTTGCACCCAGTTGCTCGCTTGGTTTGGAGCAGATGTTATCAAGGTAGAGCGTTCAGGTGAGGGCGATGCGACTCGCAATCAACTGCAAGACATACCTGATGCTGACAGCTTGTATTTCACGATGCTTAACCACAACAAGCGCTCCATTACCGTAAATACTAAGACACCAGAAGGTAAAGATATTCTGGAACGCCTCATTAAAAAGTGCGATGTTCTGGTTGAGAACTTTGCTCCCGGCGCTTTAGATCGAATGGGGTTTACGTGGCAGCGGATTCAAGAGCTCAATCCCCGCATGATCATGGCCTCGATTAAAGGATTTGGACCGGGGCCTTATGAGGATTGCAAGGTATATGAGAACGTTGCGCAATGTGCTGGAGGTTCAGCATCTACCACGGGATTTGATGATGGCCCTCCCATGGTTACTGGCGCTCAGATTGGTGACAGCGGCACTGGTTTGCATCTGGCGCTTGGTATTGTGACTGCGCTTTATCAGCGCACCCACTCAGGTAAGGGGCAAAAGGTCAATGCGGCGATGCAAGATGCCGTTCTTAATTTGTGTCGCGTTAAGTTACGCGATCAACAAAGACTAGACCGAAATGGGGTTATGAAAGAGTATCCACAGTACCCAAATGGTGCTTTTGGTGATGCAGTGCCCAGAGCTGGAAACGCCTCCGGCGGTGGTCAGCCAGGCTGGATTTTGAAATGTAAGGGCTGGGAAACGGATCCCAATTCATATATTTACATCGTGGTACAAGCTGCTGTATGGGAAGCAATTTGTAAAGTGATTGGTCGTGAAGACTGGATCACTGATAGGGATTACGCCTCACCAGGAGCTCGTTTACCTCGGCTTATGGGGATCTTTGCGGAGATTGAGAAATGGACTATGACCAAGACAAAGTTTGAGGTCATGAATACGCTCAATCAATATGATGTGCCCTGTGGTCCAATCCTCTCCATGAAAGAGATTGCGCAAGAGCCTGCTTTGCGTGCAACTGGAACGGTGGTGGAAGTTGATCATCCAATTCGTGGAAAGTATTTGACAGTTGGCAACCCTATCAAACTATCGGATAGCCCCACAGAGGTTACTCGATCCCCATTGCTAGGCGAGCACACCGATGAGATATTACAGGAATTGGGGTTTGATTTAAATCAACTCATTGACTTGCGTCATAAAAAGGTTATCTAAGTTGCGTATCGCATTAATTGGTAGTCAAGACTTTGGTAAGGTTGTTCTAGAAGCTTTTTTAGAGCGAGGCGATGAAGTCGTAGCTGTTTTTTGTCCACCCGATAATCCCAAGGTTGCTAAGCCTGAGATCTTAAAAGAGACTGCGTTAGCAAGGGGCTTAAACATGCTCCAGTTTCCAAGTCTCAAGGGGCCGGAGGCTGCTAATGCAATGCGACAAAGTAATGCTGATATTTGTGTAATGGCTTATGTGCTGCAATCTGTTTCCCAAGATTTAGTAAAGATCCCGCGCTTTGGCACTATTCAGTATCACCCGTCTCTGTTACCAAAATACCGAGGTCCCAGCGCTATTGGTTGGTCGATTGCTTTGGGTGAAACTAAAACGGGATTAACCATCTTCAGACCTTCCGATGGTTTGGATGAGGGCGAAATCATTTTGCAAAAGGAAGTACCGATTGGTCCAGACGATACCCTGGGTCAGGTGTACTTTAATTATCTCTTCCCATTGGGGATCAAGGCATTACTGGAGGCCGCTGACCTCGTAGCGGCCGGCAAGCATCAAGAAATTATGCAAGATGAGTCGCAAGCCAATTACGAGGGTTGGTTTGATCAAGCCGCTGCTCAGATTCATTGGTCAAACCATGTCAGCCAAATCTATAACCTGATTCGGGCATGCAATCCTGCCCCAGGCGCTTGGACAGCACTCAACGGTGAGAAGGTTCAGATCTATGACGTGCGTAAGCATGTCACCCCGACCTTCGGATCCGTCAAGGGTAAGCCTGGTGAAGTAGTTGAGATAAGCTCAGACTCATTTAAGGTCGCTTGCCATGGCGGGCAGATTGAGGTTCTTAAAGCCAAAGCCGGAAAAGGTTCCAAAGTCTCTGGAGCTGAGTGTGCCAGTGCGGCCGGTATTCAGGTCGGCCAGTTCTTTGACGCTTAAACCTTAGATTTCGAGATTATCAATTAGGCGTGTCTTACCAAGTTTGGCGGCTGCCAAAATAACCAATTCTTTCTTCGCCAGTAAATCATCGTTACTGGGCGCTAGTAAGTCAGCACGCTTACGAATCGCAATGTAGTCGGGTTGCCAACCGCGTTGTGTCAAGGCATCAGTGGTCTTTTTCTCAAGCTCACGCAGAGATTGATTTAGAGGCTGACCGGCGCGATGAATGGTATCCAAAACATCTAGCCGCAGTTGTTGCAGGCTTGCTTGTAAATGAGGGGCTTCAGCACGTTCAGTCTCACTTAAGTAAGCATTGCGCGAAGATAGTGCTAGGCCATCATCAGCCCGAATGGTTTCACCAGCCACAATCTCAACGGGCAAGGCAAATTGATGGGCCATCTGCCGAATAATCATCAGTTGCTGATAGTCCTTTTTACCAAAGACCGCAACGCGTGGCTGTACGCAAGAGAATAATTTCAGGACAACCGTACAAACCCCTTTAAAGAAGCCTGGACGGAACTCGCCTTCTAAAATATCGCCTAATTGCTTGGGTGGATCAACGCAGTATTCTTGAGGCTCGGGGTAGAGGACTTTCTCGGTTGGGGCGAACAATACATAAACCCCTTCCTTTTCAAGTTTTTCGGTATCCGCCTCAAGGGTTCGTGGGTACTGATCAAAATCTTCATGGGGACCAAACTGCAGACGGTTAACAAAAATACTGGCTATCACTGGATCGCCATGTTGTCTTGCAATGCGCATTAAGGAGAGATGCCCCTCATGCAGATTGCCCATGGTGGGCACAAAGGAGGCGCGGTTCTGTCCACGCAATTGATCGCGCAGCTCTTGAATATCGGTAACGATTTTCATGCGCTTGGGGTATAGGCTAGTCGAACGTAAATCGGCGCGTAGGGCTCAGCTTGCGTGATTTCAATGAGGGATTCGCGTGAAAGTTCGAGCATGGCAATAAAGTTCACCACAATCACCGGCACACCATTACCTGACCGAATGGCATCCTCAAACAGCTCGCTGAACTCAACAAAGCGGGTGTTCTGTAAGCGTCGCAGAATACGTGTCATGAAGTCACGAACTGATAACTGCTCACGAGTAATAGTATGGTGTTGATTGAGTTTGGCCCGATGCATCACATCACGCCAGGCCATTTGTAAATCCTCAAGGTTTACCTCGGGCCATGTGACCGCAACGCTGGTATCAACATAGCCATGCGCCACCTGAAAGTCACGACCGACTTGAGGAATGCGATCGAGCTCTTGTGCAGCTAATTTCATCCGCTCGTATTCCAAGAGGCGTCGTACCAGTTCGGCGCGTGGATCTTCCACTTCCTCATCGCTATCCGCCTTTTTCATGGGCAAGAGCATGCGCGATTTAATTTCAATCAACATTGCAGCCATTAATAAATACTCAGCTGCGAGTTCGAGATTGTGATGACGGATTTGATCGATATAGCTGAGGTACTGCTGTGTGACCTCCGCCATCGGAATATCCAAGACATTAAAGTTTTGCTTACGAATCAGGTAGAGCAGTAAATCTAAAGGACCCTCAAAGGCTTCTAGAAAAACCTCGAGAGCATCGGGTGGAATGTACAAATCACTCGGTAACTTAAATAACGGTTCGCCATACAACTTGGCAAACGCAGAGCTTAGGCCATCAATTTTTTCTTCCGATGGGCTATTGGGGAGCGGCTCGAGCTCCTCAGTTATTGCCATAGACGTACGCGCGTTGTTTAACTTTGGCGAGTTGGTTGCGGCGAATTTCTTCGGGGCTTAATGCGGGCTTATCCCAAAGTAGGGCACGACCCTCACGCTGCGCTTGCTCCAGTTGGGGATTTTGCGACTTTAGTTTCTCTAAAAACAAGGTGGCTTGAGATTTATATTTCTTCATAAAATCAATAACTTAGGTAATAAATTGAATTACAACACCCTTCATTATTAACGATTTTTAGGAAGTCTCAGCGATTTAATTCGAGGAGCGTATCCACCTGTGTTGGCTCAATCCGTGTCATTAAATGGCGATAGGGTTGGATTGCAGAATTGCTCTTCAATGATTTGCCAATATCCTGCCATTGCATTGGTGGAATGGACAAAAATTCTTCAACCTGACCCACTAGATTGGGCAAAACTGGCTTTAAGTACAAACTCAACCGGCGAAAGGATTCTAAGATGACACTGCACACTTCATGCAGTTTGACTGAGCCCTGGGGATCTTTTGCAAGTTCCCAAGGCTTATTCTCATCAACATAAGCATTCACAAGATCAGCCAGCTCCATGATTTGGCGTACGGCTTTTGCAAATTCGCGGCTTTCATAAAAATCAGCAATCAAGTCACTTGCGTTTGCTATCGAATCGAGTAGCGGATGCGTCATTGCCGCATCGGAGATCCGACCCTCAAAGCGTTTGACTAAAAATCCGGCAGTCCGACTGGCAATATTGATGTACTTTCCCAAGAGATCGCTATTAACGCGTGCCACAAAATCGTGGAGATTTAAATCAAGATCTTCCATGGTTGCATTTAACTTGGTCGCAAAGTAATAGCGGAACCATTCTGGGTTCAGGCCCACCTCAATCACACTGTTTGCAGAAATGAGCGTACCGCGCGATTTACTCATCTTCTCGCCATCCACAGTTAAGAATCCGTGAGCATAAACATTGGTGGGCGTGCGATACCCTGAGAAGTGCAAGGTAGCCGGCCAAAAGAGCGTATGAAAATACAAAATATCTTTACCAATGAAATGGTATTGCTCAGTCGTGCTATCGGGCTTGACCCAGTTGGCAAAATCGAGACCTTGCTCCTTACAGTATTTTAGGAAGCTTGCGTAATAGCCAATTGGGGCATCAAGCCAAACATAAAAATACTTACCTGGTGCGTCGGGGATTTCAAAACCAAAGTAGGGTGCGTCACGCGAGATATCCCAGTCCCCCAGTTTGCTGTCTCCTTCAGTGCCAACCCACTCTCTCATCTTATTTTTGGCTTCAATTTGAAGCGGGGTTTTCACCTGAGTCCAATCGCGTAAAAATGCTTCGCAGCGTGGATCGGAGAGCTTAAAAAAATAATGATCGGATACTTTGCGAACCGGGGTAGCGCCACTGACGACAGAGTACGGATTTTTGAGGTCGGTGGGCGCATAGGTGGCGCCGCACTTTTCACAAGAGTCGCCATATTGATCTGCTGCGCCACATTTTGGGCAATTGCCTTTAATAAATCGATCAGGCAAAAACATCTCCTTGACCGGATCGTAGGCTTGTTCAATTGCTCTTCTTTCAATCAGACCCGCATCGCGTAACTTGAGATAAATCTCGCGCGATAACTGTTCGTTTTCTGGGCTATCGGTCGTGTAGTAGTGATCAAACGAGATCAGAAAGTGATCAAAATCTCGCTTGTGTTCGTGCCACACTTTATCAATCAGAGCCTTGGGAGTAAGCCCTTCTTTTTCGGCCCGTAGCATGATCGGGGTACCGTGGGTATCGTCTGCACCGACGTAATGCACTTCATGGCCTCGCATTCGTTGGAACCGAACCCAAATATCGGTCTGTACGTACTCCACCAGATGCCCAATGTGGATTTGGCCATTGGCGTAGGGTAGGGCGGAGGTTACGAGCAGTTGACGCATATCAATCATTTTTATTAAACATTGATTTTAGACTGCGGTTAAAGTGTATGGTGAGATACCGCTGGGTATCGTTGATGGCTAAGGATCAAACCACCGATGAGCAGTACTTCACAAACAACCATTGCAATGACCAATGCCTCGGTACCCGTGGTTCACGAGGTGGCGATTATTGATGAGTTAGGGCGTCAGAAAACAACCTTTATTCCAGGGGAGCGCTCGCTGACGATCTATTTGGATAAGCGCGAAGTGGTGACCCTCATGACCTTGGGTTCCGCACCTGAGGCCTTGGTCTTGGGGTATTTACGTAACCAACGATTGGTGGAATCGGCTAAGGATATTGAGAGTATCCAGGTCGATTGGGAAACGGACTCAGCGGCGGTTAAGACCCGCAGAAGTACGGTCGATATTGATGCGATTACCAGCAAGCGTGTAGTGACCACGGGCTGTGGTCAAGGAACGATGTTTGGTGGCTTGATGGAGGACATGGCCCAGATTCGGCTACAAGAGGGCCCTAAGCTTCACCAAGCAGCGATTGTGGATCTCTTGGAGCAAATCCGGGCTCACGAAACCATCTACAAGAAAGCAGGCTCTGTGCATGCTTGCGCCGTATTTGAGCGCGCCGGAAGTGATCATGTCAAGCTATTGCATTTGATTGAGGATGTGGGGCGACACAATGCGGTTGATTCCATTTCGGGCTTACTCTGGTTGGCCAAGCGCCATGGTGAAGACCTCATCTTTTTTACGACCGGCCGCCTAACTTCGGAGATGGTGATCAAAGGGGCGCAGATGGGGATTCCCTATTTGCTCACCCGTTCCGGAGTGACCCAGATGGGCTTGGAGCTGGCTAAAAAGACCCACTTAACCCTGCTATCGCGCTGCTCCGGTAAGCACTTTGAGATCTACAACGCCCCGGAGCGTGTGGTTTTTCAGACACCCTAGACCTTAAACCAGGGGTTAGTGTCCTCTTGGGCACGAAAGTCTTACAATCCCGCCATGACTATTAAATCTGACCATTGGATTCGCCGGATGGCAGAAGGTGGCATGATTAGCCCCTTTGAGCCTGGCCAAATTCGGACCAACACCGCAGGGCAAAAAATTGTGAGCTATGGAACCTCAAGCTATGGCTACGACATTCGGTGTGCCGACGAGTTCAAGATTTTCACCAACATTAATAGCACGATTGTGGATCCGAAGCAGTTTGATGAAAAATCATTCGTGGATTTCAAGGGCGATGTTTGCATCATTCCGCCCAACTCCTTTGCTTTGGCAAGAACAGTGGAGTATTTCAAAATCCCCCGTAATGTGTTAACCATTTGCGTCGGCAAGAGTACCTATGCACGTTGCGGAATCATTGTTAATGTCACACCCTTTGAGCCTGAGTGGGAAGGTTATGTCACTCTGGAGTTTTCTAATACCACTCCGTTGCCAGCCAAAATTTATGCTGGTGAAGGTTGCGCTCAAGTCCTTTTCTTTGAGAGCGATGAAGTATGCGGCACCTCCTACAAAGACCGTGGCGGTAAGTACCAAGGCCAACACGGCGTTACTCTTCCCAAAACCTAAGCCATCATGAAATTCCGTTTTCCAATCATCATCATTGATGAAGACTTCCGTTCCGAGAACATTTCTGGTTCCGGTATTCGTGACCTTGCAGTTGCGATTGAGGGAGAGGGGATCGAGGTCATCGGCCTTACTAGCTATGGGGATCTCACTTCGTTTGCGCAGCAAGCCTCGCGAGCATCGTGCTTTATTTTGTCGATTGACGATGAAGAGTTTGATGCCGTTATCGATTCTGAGGATAGTGATCTACCTGCAATTACTAATCTGCGCTCGTTTGTCGTTGAAGTGCGTAAACGCAATGAAGACATCCCAATTTTTTTATATGGTGAGACCCGCACCTCGCGCCATATTCCGAACGATATTTTGCGTGAACTGCATGGCTTCATTCATATGAACGAAGATACGCCGGAGTTTGTGGCGCGTCATATCATTCGTGAGGCCAAGGTTTATCTTGACTCTCTGGCACCCCCGTTCTTTCGGGCTCTTACCCATTACGCCTCTGAGGGTTCCTATTCATGGCACTGCCCAGGCCATTCAGGAGGCGTTGCCTTCTTGAAGAGCCCAGTCGGTCGCATGTTCCATCAATTTTTTGGTGAGAACATGTTGCGTGCCGACGTCTGCAATGCGGTGGAAGAGTTAGGTCAGTTGTTAGATCACACTGGACCCGTGGTGGCTAGTGAGCGTAATGCCGCACGTATCTTCAATGCGGACCATTTATTTTTTGTCACCAACGGCACTTCGACCTCAAACAAAATTGTTTGGCATTCAACCGTTGCTCCTGGAGATGTTGTTCTAGTGGATCGCAATTGCCATAAGTCCGTGATTCATTCGATCATGATGATGGGTGCAATCCCGGTCTTCTTGATGCCTACTCGTAATCACCTTGGCATTATTGGCCCCATTCCAAAGGAAGAGTTTGAGTGGGCCAATATCCAGAAAAAAATTGCAGCCAACCCCTTCATTAAAGATAAAAATGTTGTGCCACGGGTCTTAACCATAACCCAGAGCACTTATGACGGGATTGTTTATAACGTTGAGATGATTAAGTCGATGCTCGATGGTAAGGTCGACAGCTTGCATTTTGATGAAGCATGGTTACCGCATGCGGCCTTCCATCCCTTCTATCAAGATATGCATGCAATCGGGCAGCATCGCAAGCGTCCACAGAAGAGTTTGTTGTTCTCGACCCAGTCCACCCATAAGTTACTCGCTGGCTTATCACAAGCCTCGCAAGTCTTGGTGCAGGATGCGCAGGAGCGCAAACTCGATCGGGATTGTTTTAACGAGGCCTACTTAATGCATACCTCGACTAGTCCCCAGTATGCCATTATTGCGTCGTGCGATGTGTCCGCAGCGATGATGGATTCACCCGGTGGCACTACCTTAGTTGAAGAGTCGATTGCGGAAGCCTTGGATTTTCGGCGTGCGATGCGTAAGGTCGATGAAGAGTTTGGTTCTGACTGGTGGTTTAAGGTATGGGGGCCGGATCATTTAGCCGAAGAGGGCATTGGAACGCGTGATGATTGGATTTTGGAGCCCAACGCCTATTGGCATGACTTTGGTCCTTTAGCCAAGAACTTCAATATGCTAGACCCCATTAAAGCAACGGTGGTCACCCCTGGCCTCGATATTGAGGGTAATTTTGGTGAGATTGGTATTCCAGCAAGCATTGTGACCAAATACTTAGCCGAGCATGGTGTGATTGTTGAAAAAACTGGGCTTTATTCCTTCTTCATCATGTTTACGATTGGTATTACCAAAGGACGTTGGAACACTCTGGTGACCGAGTTGCAACAGTTCAAGGATCACTTTGATAAGAACCAACCTCTGTGGAAGGTTTTACCCGAGTTTGTCGCAAAGCACCCCCGTTACGAACGAGTTGGGTTGCAAGAAATTTCTGCACAAATCCATTCGTTTTATAAGAGCCGCGATGTGGCTCGCATGACCACCGAGATGTACCTCTCAAATATGGAACCCGCGATGATGCCAGGCGATGCCTGGAGTAAGATGGCCCATAAAGACATTGACCGAGTCCCGATTGATGAGCTTGAGGGTCGCATCACCGCCATGCTGGTGACACCATACCCGCCAGGCATTCCCCTGCTCATTCCAGGCGAGCGCTTTAATAAAGCGATTGTGGATTACTTACGCTTCGCTCGTGACTTTAATCAGCAATTCCCAGGCTTTGAAACCGATATCCATGGACTGGTCAAAAATGCGGATGGCAACAACGGTTACTACGTTGATTGCGTGCGCGCTTAACCAATCAACCCGTCATTATTTCTTTCTCAGACCACTACGCGCACGTTTGATGGCTGCTAGCACTTGTTTGGGTGCCGTGCCTCCCACATGATTGCGGGCATTGACCGATCCCTTTGGGGTTAGTACCGCAAATACCTCTTGGGTAATTAGCTTGGACTTCGAGCTGAGACCGCAAGCCTTAATGAGTTCAGTCAGACTGAGATCGCTTAAGGCGCAATGTTTATCGACACAGCGTTTGACCGCATGGGCAACCGCTTCATGCGCATCCCGAAAGGGTAAGCCTTGCTTCACTAAATAATCAGCGAGGTCAGTCGCAGTCGCAAAACCTTCTTGCGCTGCGTATTCCATAGCAGTCTTATGAACCTTAATATGCGGCACCATGTCCGCAAAAATTTGGATCGTTTGACTAACCGTATCAACGGCATCAAAAAGTGGTTCTTTATCTTCTTGGTTATCCTTGTTATAGGCAAGTGGCTGCCCTTTCATGAGTGTGAGAAGAGCAATCAAATCACCATTCACCCGCCCGGTCTTACCCCGGGCTAATTCTGGGACATCGGGATTTTTCTTTTGCGGCATGATCGAGCTACCGGTGCAAAAACGGTCTGGCAAATCGATAAAACCAAAGCGTGGGCTAAGCCACAGAATCAGTTCTTCAGACAGTCTTGAGATATGCATCATCAGAATTGCAGCGCTTGCGCAAAACTCAATCGCAAAATCACGGTCAGAGACAGCATCGAGTGAATTTTGGCAGACCCCATCAAATCCCAGTGTTTTGGCAACGCGCGCCCGATCAATTGGGTAGCTCGTGCCAGCTAAGGCAGCGGCACCCAAAGGCAATTGATTTACTCGGGCGCGGCAATCGGCTAAGCGCTGGGAATCCCGGGTAAACATCTCGTAGTAGGCCAGCAGATGATGCCCAAATGTGACGGGTTGAGCTACTTGCAGATGGGTATGACCCGGCATGATAGTGTTGGCATGTTGCTCCGCCAAGTTAAGGAAAGCCTCGCGTAAACGTGTGAGATCCGCCAAAATCAAATCAATTTCACTTCTTAGCCATAAGCGAATATCGGTGGCGACTTGATCATTACGCGAGCGGCCAGTATGCAGACGTTTGCCTGCATCCCCAATCAATTTGGTGAGTCTGGCTTCAATATTGAGGTGAACATCTTCAAGGGCTAATTGCCAATCAAAGCGTCCGGCCACAATTTCTTTTTCGATCTGTGCCATGCCTTTTTGGATGGCCATGAAATCTGCCTTCGAAATGATTTTCTGGGCAGCGAGCATCTCGGCGTGGGCAAGGGACCCAGCGATATCAACGAGGGCTAGGCGCTGGTCAAAGGCGAGCGAGGAGGTGTAGTGCTGAACGAGGGTATCAACGGGTTCAGCAAAGCGGCCAGACCATGCTTTGGATTTATTGGCTAAGGAATTTTTGGATGAGCTCATAAACACAGTATATTGTGTGTCGTAACAGTTTATTTTAATTCTGAAGTTACCCTATGAGCCCAACGCGTTTAGTTATTGCCTCTCGTGAGAGCAGGCTTGCCATGTGGCAAGCCGAGCATGTTCAAGCATGCCTCAAAAATCTTTATCCCAACTGCGAGGTCATCATCTTGGGGATGACCACCAAAGGCGACCAGATCTTAGATCGCGCCCTCTCCAAAGTAGGGGGTAAGGGATTATTTGTGAAGGAATTAGAAACGGCACTTGAGGATGGTCGTGCTGATCTTGCTGTGCATTCATTAAAAGATGTGCCAATGGTGATGCCAGAGGGATTTGACTTGTCATGCATTATGGTGCGAGAGGACGCGCGCGATGCCTTGGTATCCAATCAATATGCAAGCCTCGCTGAGCTACCAGTCGGAGCGGTTGTTGGTACATCGAGTTTGCGACGTGAAGCCATTATTCGGAGTCAGTACCCGTATTTGCAGGTTGAGCCCTTGCGCGGTAATTTGGATACACGGATGGCTAAGCTTGACCGTGGTGAATACCAGGCTATTATTTTGGCTGCTGCAGGCTTAAAGCGACTAGGCATGGGTTCTCGCATTAAAGCCTTGTTGCCCTATAATCCACACACACCCGCTGCAGGCCAAGGCGCACTAGGTATTGAAACCTTAAGTGCACGCTCTGATGTGAAAGCTTGGCTTGCACCTTTAAATGATTTGCCAACTGCTTTAGCGGTGACTGCTGAGCGGGCGGTATCGCGTAAATTGGGCGGCTCGTGCGAGGTGCCTTTAGCAGCTCATGCCCAATGGCACAGCCCTCAAGAGCTCACGATGCGCTCGTATGTGGCCAGTACCGATGGTCGGCAAATTTGTTTGGCTTCCGGTTCGCGTACGATCAGCAATTATCAAGAGGCCGAATCATTTGGCTTGGCGATTGCCGATGATTTAATTGCGAAGGGGGCGGCAGCCTTATTGCCGCACTAAATCTGTGAAGGCGTTTGAACCGGCGATCATCGTAACCCGACCGACCGGTCAAGCACGCCGATTAATTGAATTGATGCAAGCAGCTACACAGGCAATTTATCCATCAGTGCAGATTATTAGTCTTCCCTTGCTGACGATTATTCCAAAAAATGATTCGGAGCTTTTAACGAAATTACGTAACGCTCTTCAACAGGCAACACTGATCATTTTTGTTAGCCCCAATGCGATTGAGTGCACCATGCGGGCCATTGACGACAGCAACTCATCCTGGGACCAATTGCTCGCAGCTAAAGCTAGGATTGGGGTAGTTGGGCAGAGTAGTCAGGAGGCCCTCATCCGGCACGGTGTTGATCAAAAGTCAATCCTGGTTCCTGCCCAGGATGAATCCGATTCTGATGGATTATGGAAGGTTCTTCAAACCAACATCAGCGACTGGCCTAAAGAATCCGTTTTGATCATTAAGGGTGAGGGAGGTCGTGAGACCCTGATCGAGCAACTTCGTTCAGTTAGCGCTGGGCTTGAGATTCTATCGATCTACTCGCGTGTTCCGTTAGATCTTGCAAGCCCACTGTGGCAGTCGTATGCCGAGACTCAGCCACAGCACACCCTATGGACCTTAACATCCTCTGAGGCAGTTCGTCATCTGGGAGAGCGCTGTAAAGCGCTCAACCGAAATCCAAAAATAATGATTGAGAATAGCTATGCGCTTTGCAGTCATTCGAACATCGCAAACGCGGCCCGGCAGATTGGTTTTAAAAATATCTCGGTTTGTGAGCCGCGAGATGAATCAATTAGTCGCTCTGCTGCAGTTTGGCTAGCAGAGCAGGTAAAAAGATTTCCATGACCAGTAAAGGATGGCCATTGAGTTGGTAGAGGGTACGTCTGGCCCAAACGCGTTTGGGCAGATCCGCATAACGGCGCTGGCAGACTTTCCACTCCGGATGATGGTGGTCCAAACGAACAATTTGCCGAATGGGGCGAAAGCGTCCCTTAAGAACTTTGGCAAACAGAACCGCACCCAAGGGTTTATGACCTAATTTCAGAATCGTGTTATTGCTTCCGATCGAACTCGTAATTGGTAACACACTGCGCGCCATCACAATTGGTTCACCCTGATCGCAAAGCAAGATCTCACGAATTCGTGAACGATTAATGGGGCGACTAAAGAATTTTTTCTCCGATGCCACTAAATTCTGTTTGCAATCGGCAAGAATCTGCAATTCAAGGTGACGATCGTCGGGGTAGAGCAGTGCTTTCTCGAGTTTGCGTGTGAGCGATCCGGTATCACTTAACCATTCTTGCAATGCCAATGGAGCACCCAAGGGTGCCCCATGATCAAGTTGATGCCAAGTGAATGGAGAGCGAGACTTCCGCCACAACATAGCAAGCGCTATTTAATGCTGACGTGTGCTATTTTGGAATGAGCCTGTACGGGCGCCAAACCGTGGCCCTGAACTTTTGCGAGCTTGTCCACCAAACTTAGGTTTATTCCGCTTAGCGGTACCAGGGCGATGATTGGGTTTATGTGCACTGGGTTTTTGTTGGGGCTCAAGACCAGCAATTTCAGCCGCCGCCATGGGTTGCTGAGTAAATCGCTCAATGGCTCTAATCTTCACACGGTCACGATGCTCGGCCAATGTAATCGCAATGCCATTGCGTCCAGCACGACCTGTACGACCGATGCGGTGGGTATAGTCTTCCGGCTTCATAGGTAGGCCAAAATTGATCACATGACTGATTCGAGGCACATCAATTCCACGCGCAGCGACATCGGTGGCAACCAAAATACGGGTTTGACCTTTACGCAATGAATCGAGGCGACGGTTGCGAACAGCCTGTGGCATGGCGCCATGTAAGGTACTCGCTTGATAACCATTGGCACGCAGGGTGTCAGCAATCTTTTCGCTTTCCACTTGGGTGCTCGCGAAGACAACTGCTTGATCGAGCTCGGGGTCGGATAGCAGGTGCTCCAACAGACGATGCTTATGCGCCATGTTGTCAGCCCAATGTAGTTTTTGAGAGATGTTGGCATGCGCTTCACCGGCATGGGCAAGCTCGATACGCTTGGCATCCTTTGTTAGGTTTGACGCTAGGCTCATGATGCGCGGTGCGAATGTTGCTGAGAACATCAGTGTTTGGGAACGGCCCTTGCATCGCTCATCGATTGCCTCAAGATCTTCAGCAAAGCCAAGATCTAACATGCGATCGGCCTCGTCGACGACTAGACATTCAACTTGGTCTAAGCGAATGGCACGGGAATTAAATAAATCCAGCAAGCGACCTGGGGTTGCTACTACTAAGCTTGCACCCTTAATGGCTTGAATTTGCTTGCCATAGGGCATACCGCCCATGATCGTAGCAATCCGCAGACTCTTGATGCCGCGAGCTAGATTAATTGCGTCGGTGGCAACTTGTTGGGCGAGTTCACGCGTTGGGCACAAGACCAAGATCTTGGGCTGAGCACGACCGGGCACAGGACTGCCATGCGGGTTGGCAAGAACGAGTTGGTGAAGAAGAGGTAGCAAAAAGGCGGCGGTTTTACCGCTACCCGTTTGGCTGCTCACCAATAAATCGCCGCCCTCGAGGGTCGCAGGGATGACCTGTGCCTGTACCGGGGTAGCTTGGGTATAGCCAAGCGCCTCAATGTTTTTGAGTAAGGGCGCGGCTAAGTTCAGTGAAGCAAATGAATGATTCGTAATTTCAGCAGAATGTGACATGCAATATCCATCCTATTACAGGATGGTCTCCGGTTGTGCGCCTGGTTTATATAAAGGCGCGATGGTCTAGGGCATCGACCATCAGACAAGCGGCAGCGGGGTAAAAACCAAAACGCTGAAAAATGTAAATTGCTGGGGACGATGTTTCAAAAAGCCCTCTATTATGACACGTTTCCTGTTTATGATCTAGTCATGCTGGATTGGATGAACTTGACCCATGTGGGCGTCGTGCAATTGCCGACCTTCATTCTGGGCACCATCGCGATTGTTTTATTGCCGGGCCCAAATTCTCTTTATGTCCTGACTGCCTCTTCCAGGCAGGGCTGGAGGGCGGGAGCGTGGGCATCATGTGGGATCGTGGTGGGCGATTCGATTCTGATGGCGGCGATTGTTTTGGGGGCCGCATCGCTCTTACAGAATTCTCCTGGCCTATTTATGGCATTACGTTGGCTGGGAGCCATTTACTTGCTGTGGCTGGCTTGGGGCCTGATGCGTGCGGCCTGGCATCGCCTTCAAAACCGATCTTTGCAGAAAGATGACCAAACAAATTCCATGCGACTCATGCAAATGCATCCATTTGTGGCGGCGCTCGGTTTATCGCTCACCAATCCAAAAGCCATTTTTTTCTTTATCTCCTTCTTTACCCAGTTTGTGGATCCGCAGTTCGCCAACCCGGCGCTCAGTTTTTTATACCTCGCCATCTTCTTGCAGGTGATTAGCATCACCTACTTGGGTGCACTGATTTGGGTTGGTGAAACTCTAGCGCACAGCATTGAGCGTCATCCCCAATGGGCGGCAGTGCTCTGGTTTGGGGTTGGCATCTTATTTATCTATTTTGCGTTACGCTTACTGATGGGTAGTTAAGTTCACACAGCATTGGAGAATCTTGGTGGCAACGATTTCAGAGAAAGCGATATTGGGCGGTGGGTGTTTCTGGTGTCTTGAGGCGGTCTATCAGCGCGTTCAGGGTGTTACGCATGTGATCTCCGGATACGCGGGAGGTCATGTCGAAAATCCAAGCTATGAGGCGGTCTGCTCAGAGTCAACGGGTCATGCTGAGGTCGTTCAGATTGAATTTGATCACACCGTCGTCACCTATCGGCAGTTATTGGAAATATTTTTTGTGATCCATGATCCAACCACATTGAACTACCAGGGCAATGACGTTGGAACCCAATACCGTTCGGTCATTTATGCCTTAAGCGAGCAGCAACTACAAAGCGCTAAAGAGCTTGTGAGAGAGCTTGAGGCACAAAGACACTTTTCTGATCCGATCGTCACTGAGGTGATCATGGCCCCAGTTTTTTATCCTGCTGAGCACTATCATCAAAATTACTATCGTAATCACCCATTTCAAGGGTATTGCATGGCGGTCGTTGGGCCCAAGGTGAGTAAGTTCAAAAAAACCTTCGCATCCTTACTGAAGGATTAAGGCCTCTGCCCTAAGGCGCTAAGCGACTAATGCGCCATACCTCTTGAGTTTTGGTAAACAAAATGCGATCGTGCAAGCGCGAGGGGCGGCCCTGCCAAAACTCAATCTTCTCGGGCTTTAGGCGATATCCCCCCCATTGCGCTGGTCGGGGAGGGTTTTCTCCAAATTGTTCTTTAAAGCGCAACTCTTCTTGTTCTAAAAAAGCACGACTCTCAATTTCTCGACTTTGGGGTGAGGCCCAAGCACCAATTCGAGAGGCTGGAGGACGTTGAAAAAAATAGTCATCACTCTCTGCTGCGGTGAGCTTCGACACAATGCCGTTAATGCGAACCTGACGTTCTAGTTCGTGCCAATGAAAAAGAAGTGCCGCTTGTGGACGGTTTTCAAGCTCTTGCCCTTTTTGACTGGCGTAATTGGTAAAGAAACAAAAATCACCCTGGCTGATTCCTTTTAATAAAACCACCCGTGCCGAGGGAGTACCGCTTGCATCAGCGGTAGCGAGCACCATCGCATTCGGTTCAGGGCACTGCGCCTGACTAGCCTGTAAAAACCAGGTTTCAAATAGAACAACCGGATCTGCTGGCACATCGTTTTCCGATAATTGCCCTGCGGTATAGTTTTTGCGTAGATCGGTTAAGTTTTTACTGATTATGCTCATGGATTGAGTATAAAGAGAGCCTATGGCAAACGAAAGAACAGTTGACCAAACCACCTGTGAAAGCAACCCGGCTGCAGATCGACGATTTGCCGGAGTAGCCCGTTTATATGGCGAGGATGCATTTGAAGCTTTTGGCCGAGCCACGGTTGTAGTGATCGGTCTCGGCGGAGTTGGGTCATGGGCCGCCGAAGCTTTAGCACGCTCAGCTGTTGGCCATTTGGTCTTGGTGGATTTTGATCACATTGCGCTAAGTAACGTTAATCGTCAGTTGCATGCTGTTGAAGGAAATTTCGGAAAAGCGAAAGTGCTAGCGATGGCTGAGCGTTTACAAGCCATTAACCCAGCGATACAACTCACGATTCATGATGCATTCGCCGAGTTAGGAAATCTAGAGCACATCATTCCCAAAGGGGCTTTTGTCCTCGATGCTTGCGATGAGGCGTCTACCAAGGTCGCGCTTGCCAATTTTTGTCAGCGTCACCAGATTCCATTAACCATGTGCGGGGGTGCCGGGGGGAAGTTAGACCCCACCCGAATTCAGATTGCCGACCTGGCTAAGACCATTCAAGACCCCTTACTGGCCAAAATCAGAGCGCAATTGCGAAAAAACCACTCATTTATTAGGGATTTGAAGAAACCCATGGGAATTCAGGCGGTTTACTCATCCGAAGCCAGGAGGGGCATAGCCAGTGGGGGTTTGGAATGCTCAGGGTATGGTTCCGGGGTTGCTGTAACCGCGGCATTTGGATTTGCGGCAGCCGCCGCTTGCCTTAAGCAAATCACCAATTCCTCGGGCAAATCTTTTTGCTAAACTCCTGATTTACTTGAAATTGATGTTCAGGTAATTAGTTTGTCAACGCTTTGTTTTTTGGGAGCGTTAATGAACTAGCTTCGGCTAAAGCCATTCGTAGCTACATTGGTTTTGGTTGAGGTGGCAGTTAGATCCGTAGGAGACTACGTTTATTAATTTTATTTTGGAGTTTTACATGAAAAAGATCGTTGCTATGTTAGTTGCTGGTTTGTTCTCCGCTGGTGTTTTCGCTCAAGCTGCTCCAGCTAAGAAAGACGAGAAGAAAGACGCTAAGCCAGCCGCTGCTGCTCCTGCTGCTCCAGCTAAGAAGTAATTCTTTTTGTCTCAAAGAACCCCAGCTTGCTGGGGTTTTTTTGTATCTAATTTTCTGTTTGAAATTACTCCCCAATCCCCATCTTTTTTGATGGCGTCTTATACAAAACTGGTTAAACATCAGCGCGCCATTTAGATTGAAACAATCCCCTATCGCCAAACCATGTTCTACGCCATCGTTATTTTCATTTCCGCGTTCCTAATTTTTTTGGTTCAGCCTTTAATCGCAAAACAAATCTTGCCGTGGTTTGGGGGGTCTGCTGCAGTGTGGGGAACATGTTTACTTTTTTTTCAATCTGCGCTTCTCGCAGGTTATGCCTATGCTGATGTCTTGACTCGTTATCTGTCGATGAAGCGACAGGTCATGGTGCACGGCGTTCTTTTGGTAGCTGCAATCATTACGATGCCGATCATTGCGAACGATGCGTGGCGCCCCTTTGGTAACGAGGATCCGATTTTAAGAATCCTAGGACTGCTATTAGCAACCATCGGGTTGCCGTATTTTTTACTCGCAAGCACTACCCCGTTAATTGGCGCTTGGTATTGGCGTCGCCACCAAGCCTCAGCCCCTTATCGCCTGTTTGCCCTCTCAAATTTTGCTTCACTCCTGGCCCTGCTCGGATACCCATTTTTGATTGAGCCTTGGCTTGGTAACCGTGAAACCGCTTGGGCATGGTCCGGATTATTTTGTATCTTTGCAGTCTTATGTTTTGCTCTTGGTTTATCAACCGTGAAGAACGCACAAAACGTTGGCGATCAGCAGGTTGGTGGATCCGATTTAAATGATGCCGCTCATTCCATTCATATTGGCCAATGGTTACGTTGGGTGGCGTTATCGGCGATTGGTTCGGCATTGCTATTGGGAGTTAGTAGTCATTTAACCCAAAACATCTCATCGGCACCATTACTGTGGGTGGTGCCCCTTGCGCTTTATTTAATCACCTTCATCATCAGTTTTGATCATCCCCGCTGGTATAAGCGTGCAGTATTTTTACCGCTAGCGATTGTGCTTGTTCCAGCAATGGCGTGGCTGTCGGATTCCCTCAATCTCAAGATGGTGACACCGGTTTATGCACTCGGTTTATTTGTAGTGTGTATGGTGTGCCACGGTGAACTGGCTCGTCTGAAGCCACATCCTTCAAAGTTAACGACTTTTTATCTATCCATATCGATTGGTGGGGCACTTGGCTCATTGGCCATGGCCGTCATCGCACCCTTGGTCTTTGCTGGGTATTTTGAGCTCTATGCCGCTCTCATTGGTGCTGCGGTGATTGCTCTATTTATACCGATTGGTGAAACCTCACGGATGCGTTGGTTGGCTAAGGGGGTGGCTTCCCTCGTTGTCTTAGCTGTTGGGCTGTTGTCATGGCAGGGAATTCGGGACTACACGCTCGATGTGCGATTTATGGAGCGCGATTTTTATGGTGTTGTGCGTACCCGCGATAACTCCACCGGAGCGAATTTCCGAAGCTTAATTCATGGCGCGATCGCGCATGGCGGACAGTTGCTTGAAGAAGAGTTGCAAATGACGCCATCGAGCTACTATGGACCAACGAGTGGTTACGGACGGGTCTTCGCAAGTTTGCCCGACACACCAAAGACTATCGGGGTAATCGGTTTGGGAGCGGGCGCGTTAGCAGTCTATGCCAAGCCTAGTGATCATTGGGTGTTTTATGAAATCTCACCATCGGTGGTCACTGCGGCTAAAAAAGATTTTACTTTTTTAGAAAAGATGAAAGGAACCCATGAAATTGTGATCGGTGATGGTCGACTTTCCCTCGATCGTGAGTCATCTCGACAATTTGATGTGTTGGCAATGGATGCCTTCTCAGGGGATTCAATTCCGACCCATTTAATTACCAAAGAGGCGATGGAAATTTATATGAAACACCTCAAGCCCAATGGCGTAATCGTGTTTCAGGCAACCAACCGTTTTGTGGATTTATTACCTGTGGCTAAAAATTTGGCCGATGCCCATGGCTTATCGATTATTTTGGTAACCGACTCACCCGATTTTGAGACCGGGCCTGAGTATTGGTTGGCAAATACTGATCAAGTCATCATGACGCGAAATCAAAATTTATTGAATCAAGAGAAGATTAAATCCGGCGCAGTGGAAATTCAAAAGCGCCCTGGTTTCCCGATGTTTACCGATGACTACATTAATTTATTACGGTTGTTTAAGCGTGGCTCTTAAGAATTCTCTGTTATTTGCCTAGGGCTATCCCTGTAAGAATTTACTGATTCTTCTGTAAGTAATCTTTTTTATTTAAGCAATTCATCTTGATGATTCAGCAGTTTCTACGAGATGTCTAAGCACTAATTTAGTTCTTGATACTTCTGTAGTTTTTAGGTACTGGTTTCAATCGAGCTCGCTCCATAGACTTTCATGCGGTGGCGTTGTGCCACCGTCATCATGAAAGGAGTTCTCTTAGAGAAGAATGAAGAAGGCTTAAAGCGCCACCTCAAAGTCAGGCACATTCGCTTAATGGCTTTGGGTTCTACGATTGGTGTTGGATTATTTTTAGGATCCGCCACCGCAATTCAAATTGCAGGGCCATCCATCTTGCTTGCTTACTTCTTGGCTGGCATGGTTGCATTTGTGGTCTTACGAACCCTGGGAGAAATGGCTGTCCATGAACCGGTCACGGGATCATTTGCCACCTATGCCAATACCTATGTCAATCCTCTGGCCGGATACATGGTGGGTTGGGGGTACTGGACCTACTGGGTGGTCGTGGCCATTGCTGAAGTGACTGCGGTGGGTATTTATATGGGGATTTGGTTCCCAGACACACCGCAATGGATTTGGGCATTGTCTTCCATCATCTTGATGGGACTGATCAATTTGATTGCCGTCAAAGTATTTGGTGAGTTTGAGTTTTGGTTTGCACTTATCAAAATTATGGCAATCGTACTGATGATCGCATTGGGTTGCTCAGTGATCTTCTTTGGGTTTACTAACGATTGGGTACCGATGGGGCTGAGTAACCTCTGGCAGCATGGCGGATTTTTTCCAAACGGCTTTAGCGGATTTTTACTCTCATTACATATGGTGCTGTTTGCCTATGTCGGCATTGAAATGATTGGGCTATCTGCAGGCGAAGCACAAAATCCGAAACAGACGATTCCGATGGCCATCGACTCACTCATATGGCGCATCCTCATCTTTTACCTAGGTGCGTTGATGGTTATTCTGGCAATCTTTCCATGGAATGAGGTCGGTCAGCAAGGTAGTCCATTTGTGGCCATGTTTGAGCGTATTGGCTTACGCGAGGCCGCTGGCATTATTAATTTTGTGGTGATTACTGCAGCTCTATCCGCCTGCAATGCTGGGGTGTTTAGTGGTGGCCGCTTGTTATATGCCTTATCTGCGAATGGCTATGCTCCAAAGTCTTTTGTTACGTTGTCACGAACGGGTGTTCCGCATCGTGCTGTGATTGGAACGGTATGCGTACCGATGGTTGGTGTCGTACTGAACTATTTTGTTCCTGAGAAGGCTTTCCATTACATGATGGCGGCGGTCACATTTGTGGGCCTCATGGTTTGGATCTCCATTTTGTATACCCACTTCCGCTTTCGGGCAAGCCTTAGCAAGGATCAACTTGCGCAATTGTCATACCGCGCTCCCTAGTGGCCATATTCCAGCTGGTTTGCCTTGGCCTTTATTGCGCTGGTCATTGTCTTGATGAGTTTTCATGAGGATGCGCGCATGGCACTCATTGTGGGGCCAATCTTATTAACCATTTATTTGATCCTATATTTCGTATTAGGAATTAATAAA
>Ga0194130_10002945_pt1 | contig 23672 bp, 15 predicted proteins | sample TA2KigsurfametaG_FD_160084 | JGI IMG/M metagenome (GOLD analysis project Ga0194130, IMG submission 160084) | Freshwater microbial communities from Lake Tanganyika, Tanzania - TA2015050 Kigoma 12 surface | ecosystem: Environmental > Aquatic > Freshwater > Lake | place: Tanzania: Lake Tanganyika... | reverse complement strand
CCAAAACAGCAGAAATAGTTCGCCTTAATTCCAGCCTTTGACCAAGTGCCTGAGATTCTCTCATAATTCCGGTAATACTCATTTCCATTTTTCCTGCCAGGGGATCAGGCTGTATTACTGAAACAAGTTCTGCCGGCGTATTGCTAATTTGGCCATGTACTCCGCGTTCACCATACTCATCTTTTTCAGGACCGCCAACATGGCTTAATCCGCAAGTTACCAGCAAACCACCCCCAAAAGTTCTGAGCCAGTCATTTCCCTTATCCGATAAGGGTTGAGCACTGGTGATTCCCGAGTGACTTAACCAAGCAAGACTGTGTTCGTTAAAAAAAGCATCAGCAATATCCAGAGCCCGATCGATAACCACCTTAAATCTGAGACCTGTACCGGTATTAATCCAGGCAATTCGTGTTCCACGCCCTGCGCCATTATCCAAGATAGCGGTTTCAATCCCACCTAATTGAGCAGGGTTGGATAATTTATGTTTCCAGGGTTGCGAATTCACTGTGATTAGTATCTTTAATTGCTTATTTACTCTTCGGTTTATACACCTGATGGTCTTTATTAGATCCTGAAATAAGGTAAGCCATGAGATCTTTTAACTCTTCCTTATTTAGCCCATTAATCATACCCGGATACATGGAGGAGACATCTGAAATTCGGGTCCTTACCACATCCCTTTTGATAACCTCACGTAATGTTTGGGGTGCAAAAGGATTTTGGGAGATATAATACTTTTCAGAATCTTCATTTTTCAGTCTCCCGGTAACGGAACCACCATCTCTTAGATAATAGGAGGTATAGGCGTATTGATCTGATATCACTTTATTTGGTTCCAAAATAGACTCCAGGATGTCTCTTGCCGAAAAACGCGTTCCCAATTGGCTCAATGCCGGACCAACTGCACCGCCTTCACCTTTCATGCTGTGACAAGAAATACAGCGGGTGGCACTGAACAGCATTTCACCTTGCTCAAAATTCCGGTTAGTTGAATCCTTCAGCACGACTTCCAATGCATCATCCAATTTCCAATTTCTTCCCGGGCCTTTAGGGCTACCCACACTAGCCAGTTTCATTCCATTATTGGTCAATAATTCATTACCTGAAATCTTGTTATAGTGCTCGAACTGATCTTGTGGCACATGGGCTAAAGCCATTTTTCTAGCTTTGTCGATAAAGCCGATAAAACTGTTTCCGCCTTTATAACCAAAAGCTGTATAGTACCACTTAAAATATTTTTCTCTCAAGGCAGTTGTCCAACCATTTTTTGCCTCACTCAATACCGTCACATAATAAATTTGCTGGGCAGGGGGCGTCTTGGCCAGCATACCCGCTATGTCCAGCCCATATTGTGGATTACGAAGAATTAGGTCTGATGACTGCATGAAGGTTTTTTGATCATCCGGATCCTGAACAGCCCCGTCCAGCAAGGCTATTGTTTTTTGAACAACCAAGGGGTCATCCAATGCAACTAGTATTTTGCTGAAGGATCGATTTAACTCATTACTTTTTGAAGGATAAAATTGATTTAAATACTTACTGAGCAATATTTTTTGTGCATCATATGGTTTTTCCATTCTGGAGATGATCAATTCATAAGCTCTCAATACGTCTATTTGCTGAGACTCAGGCAATTGGGCGAAATTTATTTTCATCAACGAATTAATCATCCTGACTTGCAAGCTCCTGGTGCCCACTCTGGCCATAGCAACCATTGCCTGTGTAAGTATTTGGGGATCTTTTTCTAAAAACGCTTTTTCCTGCCATTGACTAACCGGCTGATGCTCCACTGCCATACGAGCAGCATATCGAATGTAACGATCCTTATTTTTCAGGTTCGGCCATGCCAGGGTGATGGCATTCGAATTGGGGTCGCCATGAAAGGCTTCCAGTTGCCTTCTTAAATTTCGTGCCATCAGAATATCCGGAGGTGTTTTTGTAATGAGTGGAGTATTGGGCAAGGTATTTTCGCCATAATAAACCCGGTATAAGTCTGAATCTAACTTACGCCCTCCAGTTAAAAAATACATAGCCCCATCAGGTCCGATGATACCATCTGTTAAAGGTAATGGTGCTCCGGAAATAAACTCCTCAGCACTTGCTTTGTATGATGATCCGATAGGTGTTAAGTGGACAGCATAAATGATTCCGAAACTCCAGTCAAAAGCAAACAGACCTCTGCGGTACTTTTCAGGGAATCGTGCATGATTACCACTAAAAAGACTGGTAGGTGAACCCTGTCCAATATTTAAAATTGCCGGCAAATTGTCAGGATAAGCGGGCGACCATTTACTGTTTCCCGTTCGCCATCCAAATTCACTACCACTTGTTGAATGACTAATGCGGGTGGGACGATACCAGGGCATTCCGAAATCCCATTCCATATCTGCATCGTAAACAAACATATCCCCAACTTCATTGAAGGCCAGGTCAAAAGCATTCCGGTAACCTGCACTAATGAGTTCCCAGTTGGTTCCTTCGGGGTTGATTTTAGCGATAAATCCACCCGGAGCAGCCCGGTCATTTGCATGTCCGTTGGGGTCTTTAATCAATGGGAATAGATTGTCCTCCTTCCAGGTTTCAGGTAAACGATAGGCATCCATTTTGGGAACATCCACATGATTTCCGGCAATGATATGAATTGACTTCTTATCAGGAGAGATCACCATACTGTGTGGGCCATGCTCACCACCCGGAGTAACCATATCCTTTAATAACGTAATCTTGTCGTATTGATCGTCATTATCAGTATCCTGAAGACGATAAAGGCCACTACTTTTAGCCATGGCCGTATCCGCTTTATGATTAACCATCACATAAAGGCTATTGAATGAATAGAGTAAGCCTTGCGCATAGCCCATTTTTATTTTTTCTTTCGTGGTATCGCCTTCAACCTTAATCTCCAGCCTTTCAACAATTATTTTTGACTTAACCGATTCCGTACCAATTGGTGGAATGGTTAATCGATATAAATAACCGTATTGATCGCAGGCAATCATTCTGCCCTTTTGATCAAAAGTCATCGCCACCCATGAGCCATTTTTACTCTCCGAAGGACTATATAAATGCTCTGCTTTGAAATCGGGTAATAACTTCAGCTTTTCAACCTTTGGATCTAGCTCTCTCAATCTGTTCCTTTTGGTTTCATTGACGTTATCAATAAAGGAGATTCCCAAAAAAAAGACGATTGAGAGCAATGCTACAAGTTTCAAGTAGGTATTCCGTTTCATAATTCTAGGTTCTGCTGATTTTAATAGTTCTAAATATAAAATTGATTTCTGAGATGAGCATTAAAATTAATTAATCATGGCTTCTCATTAAAAAATACATAAAGGCCATCCTTGCCTGCGACCACAATATCTTTTCTGCCGATTTTGTGTAAATCTGCCACTGCGAAAAAGATACCGGTACCTTTTCCCAGGCCAAAAGGCCCAAAGCTAATCACGTGTTTAGTAAAAGATTCCCCATTCCATTTAAAATAATAAAGGCCCGGCGAGTCATTTCCACCCGGATCTTTACCATTATGAGCGCGATACCGCTTTCCGGTTATCAATTCCATTTGTCCGTCATGATCCAGATCCTCCCATTCCATGGTATGAAATTGTGAATGATAAGGATCTATCGGATGTTTTATAAAAATAACTGATTTACCTTCTCTTTTTTGTTCATACCAATAAAGCCCGTAAGAATGGCCATGGCCGGCAATCAAGTCATTTAATCCATCTTTATTCACGTCGGTAACAATTACCGGTATGCTGGCGTCCTTCAGGTCAAAATCAGGATGAAGTTTCCAAGGTTTATTATTTCTATCATCAGGAGCCTCCACCCAGCCCTCTGAAATTATAAAATCACCCCTTCCATCACCATTAATATCACCAAATCCTAGTCCGTGACCATGCTTGTCGATAACCCTGGTTTTTACAAATTCAGCCAAAGCTTTGTTCTTATTATCACGTTTTAAGGTGTAATAAATCAAAGGATTGCCCGGGGTATTAGGAACAATTTCCTCAAAACCATCTCCATCCACATCCCAAGCCCGGATAGTCTCAATATTCCCTGTTGAAGCAATATCCAATAACAACCACTCTTGATCATTACCCGGATTCTTACGCCATCTAAGGGTTTTACTAAACCATCCACCTGTGATAAAATCTATTTTGCCATCCCCATCTACATCCATTGGGATAGTCGAAAAGTCATCAAAATATTCGCCTACTCGCTCAACTTGTCCGATGAAATGGCGATTTAAAAACAGGGGTCCTTCATACCAGTAACTCCCTGAAACAATATCCAGATTTTGATCTCCATTTACATCGAATACACCAACCGACTCGGCACTTTCTGAGGCAATTAACTGTTTTTTGAATCTAAGTTCGGTCCTGTACTGTAATGGCCATAAAGTCAGAAACCATAAGCCAAACCCTAGCATTAAACATTGAAAAAATCCCATTAAAGCCATCATTACTGAACTTATTTTAGAAAAGAATTAAATATTAAATATAAAACTATTCAGGAAAAAATTGTCTTTAACCCAGATGAGAGTCAAATTAATAAATACAAAGTAAAAGTCTGTCCTGACCTGTCATGCCTCTTATCGTCTTATCACCTCTTTTATTTCATCCTGCTCACACATCCCTTTAAGCACCTATATTCATTCAGTACAATAGTTTTGATCAATCGACCCGGAAATCGATAGAAACATCGTAAACACCTTAACTGACCCTTCAGGAGCTTTTGGGTGATCCTTTTTTACATACGATCCCTACCGGATCGAAATTTTCCTGACCATTAAATGCTGTAGATAGTGGACTACTCCAGAGTCATGATGCCTTACTAAGGGATAAATTTCGCGTTAATTTTAAAGGAGGTTCTTGGTTCAGTGAGAATAAGTTGTCAAAAGGAGATTCCTTTTCAAGGTCGCAAACAAAGTAGGTTCTCGTTTGCATGGCTATTGTACAACTCAGCTCTACCCTCTGTAACTTCCGATTTAAACTGTAAGATGGGTCAGAATTTTTCTTAATACAACCCGAGTTCGATATATGAAAGATAAAGAAATACCCATATCATGGTTCTCAAGCCGCTCCGCAGGCTTATGATTTGATTTTTGAAAGCAATACCTGCGTGTTATCGCTTCGTTTAGTCCTTTCCTCCGGAGTATTTCCGGCATGAAATGGTACTTGATTTCAGATGATTTGTAGCCGGAAGATACCTCCTTCGGCAAGGTTTAGTTTACCTAAAGTTGTGCTTCATCGGTACGGGCAGTCCGGTAATGGAGGCAAAGGCCCTGCTAAGCAAACCCGGGTGGCAGCCCTATCTTTTTTGCATTTCTGAATGTTAGGTGAGCTATTCAACGCTCAGCAAAAAAATAGGGCAGAACACGGGACCGGAATAAGCCAGGAGCAACAGGCCCTGCTTTCCAAAAAATGGGAAAAATAATCAGGCCCCGGCAAGATATCCTATTAATTTCAGGTTAAACTAAACCAACCCTGTTTCTTTTTGACCGCTGGCCGCCCAATCCCGTATCAGCTATATTCTCTAAACTAGTTTAATCAATCGACACCGGGCCTAATTCATTTAATGTAAGGGATAATTTAAGGAAACACCCTTTCCATTGGGTTGAGCAATGTACCCTTCCTTGATTTCAATCCATCAAAAAATAAGCTAAGAAATACTAAGAGAATGGGCAGGAAATACCCAGAGGGAGCATATGCTTTTAAGCTCTCCTGTTAAATAATAGTCGATTCAGCCTAAGCCTATCTGCTCCCTGTTAAACGTCTTACGCAGCATTTTGATTGATGATTGAAGGCGTGAACGTAGAATGCCAACCGTGATGTGAAGCTCTTCCGCAGCCTGCACGTGAGTATATCCTTTGAAATAAATCAAATCTAAAGCAGATCGTTGTTCTTCATTAAGAATATAGGTCATATCTCTTACTCCAATCAACTCAGGGTTATAAAAAATTTGAAATTTTTGATCGATTTGTTGGTTTGATTCAGAAAGTGTTTCGCTAACCGTGTAATTACGATAATTCACACTTCTCAAATAATCGATGGAAATATTCCGGGCTAATCTTGCCATCCATGTGTAAAGCCTTCCCTTTCCGGGGTCATACTGCTGAAATGATTTCCAAATTTTAATGAAGGTCTCCTGAAGCAAGTCTTGAGCAACCTCTTCAATAACCACTATGGTTGAAATAACCCGGTATAATGAATCCGAATACATACGGTACAATGCCGACATGGCAGTCCCGTCCATATTTTTTAAACCTTCAATCAGTTTTTCTTCTGATATGCGGAGTTTTCTGTTCCTTCCGGTTCTGTTGATATAAGAACCTTCTGATGGTATATCCATTGTTATCATAACGCTCTTTCGATTTTACTTAAAAATGGATAAGCATCATGAATTTAAGATGAAGATAAAAGAAAATTAAAAAATATTTTGAGTCGGGGTTTAGCCCCGCCAATACCTAATTTTCAGAAATACTAGTGTACATGGAAAGTTTGCAATGGAATTTTATTAGAGCTTGGGGGCTTACTACTTCGATGAAATAACCAGGCTATCCTATTAATAAAATAGCGGGAATGCTATTAAAAACCCGGATAAATGGACCTTTTAAATAAAAGTAGTCGTGTCCGACTGTAAGTTTTCATCCTACCGAGCAGTGGAGGTTTCCAAAAAAAAAGGGTGTCCAATACATGAAACACCCTTTTCTGAATGAAATAAATTTTTGATTACCGCTTTCTGATTTCTACCCTTCGATTTAACTGTCTACCGGATTCAGTATCATTGGAAGTTAGAGGCACTGACTCACCAAAGCCTTTAGTAATTAAATTATTAGCGTTAATGCCGGCAGTAACCAAATAGCTTTTAACTGCTGTAGCCCGATCAATAGAAAGAACCATATTTCTCTTCTCAGTTCCTTCGGCAGAAGAGTGTCCATTTAAATTAAAACTCATTGATGGATATTTCTTCATTTCTCTGGCTATTTCATCAAGAACTGTATAAGACGAAGTTTTCAGAACCGAGGAATTAAACTCAAACAATATATTTTTATAGTTAAAGCTGGCCTCTGAGGCTACCACTTCAGGACAACCGCCATTGACAGCAGAACCTGCCTTATTCGGACAATTATCTTTTGAATCAGGGATGCCGTCACCATCAGAGTCGGCTTCAACAGCCGCTGCAACCTTTGGAGCTTCTTGAACTGCAGCAGGTATAGGCGCTGCCGGGGCCTGACTGATTACCTTCTTAGGTTTGCAGGAGGAAAATAATACCGAAGCAGTAAAGACCGCAAGGGCAAAAATCGAAAGTGTGCTTTTGAAGTTTCTCATTTCTAACTAAAAGTTTTTTTAATAATACAGACCTAAAACTACTATTTTGTTATTTTTCTAGCAAATCAAACCTTAATTAATAATAAGAAAGTAAATTTTAATCGAAAAAAATGCTTTTTTTAGAAAAAAAAGACGGTTTCGAAGAATTAAATCAAATAATAAATTCACGAAGGTTGCATTGAAAAGATCGAACTTACGAATACTATTTTCATAAACGGATTTTCGATCAGCTCCTCTAGGGGTTCAATCCTATGATAAGGAATATCCAAGGTAGGCCATGAGTTCTGATCCATGCATCTCAATTACCGGCTCCACGATTATTCCAGGAAACATTTAATTAAACAGCACAGAATTAAATTTTTGTAAAGTCATAAAGGCCCAAACAATCCGGCTAAAAGAGGTCTTGATTCGGTCAGGAAATCAGGATTTATTCTTTACTCCCTTGCCTATTCGTCGGTTCCCATTAAAAAGCCGGGCATTTCTTCCTCAATCCTCAGGTTTTTTCTTCAACTTTGAGCCTACTTAGACCGCATTGAGAATGACACAACAGTTCATTGAAGACGAAAAAATTGAATGGGATCAAATTGATGAAGGCGTTGAGCGAAAGATTATGGCATATGATCAAAGCCTGATGATGGTAAAAATAAACTTTCAAAAAGGTGGAATTGGTCCCTTGCATAAGCATCCGCACGTTCAAATTACCCATGTACAAAGCGGAAAATTTGAAGTAAGTATAGACGGCAAAAAACAAATACTTAAAAGTGGAGATGCTTTTTTGGTGAGCTCCAACCTAGTTCATGGTGTTCTTTGTCTTGAGGAGGGTATTTTGATTGATACATTTAGTCCGATGCGGGAAGATTTTCTTTAAATCTTCCCGCATGGCAGTCATTTCTTATTTTTCAGTTCCATGGCTTTTCTTAGTGCATCTACCGTTTTATGATCCCCGGTATGACTCCATCCCGGAGGCATAAAGATATATAAAACCTTGTTTTTTACCCCCGGAGCATGATAAACATCCTTTGCCAGTGCTGCAATTTCGCCAAAATAAGCATCCAAAAAACTATTGGATTTCATTTCTCTGGTAATTCCATATTGAATCTGAACACCATCCTTTTCGGGTTGATAGGTTTTAAAAACTTTATCCCAGATATTCAGTAGATTACAATAATTCATATCCATATATTCGATATTTTTCGAATGATGTACCCGGTGATGTGAGGGGGTTAATATGAATTTCCCCAACAACCCCAACCTCGCATTCTTCATCATTGACTCACCAATATGAATGAAGGAGCCCCAGGTTCCATCAATAAACATAATCACAAACAGCATGGCAGGTGGTACACCCAGTACCATGCAAATGCTTGTTCTGATGATATCGGCATAAGGTGCTTCGAGAAAGAAATGGGCATGGGAAACCGCTAAATTCATACTCTCAGGTGCATGATGCGTGGAATGTAAGCACCAGAATAGCCTGACCTTATGCCCTAAATAATGGTAAACAAAATGGGCGAGTTCCCAAATGATATAGCCATAAATGAACCAGTACCAGGTAAATTGGATGTTCATAATGGCATATTTTTCAAAGAGGCCAATACAGACCATGGTCATGCCCACAGAAATATATCTTCCGATAACTGAATTCAGGAGGTAAGAGAAGAAAGAGATCTTATAAGTTACAACCTTAAACTGCTTGTAAAGGAGTCCCCTAATCAGTTCGAGAATCAAAATAATCGGAAGTAAGGGCGCAATAGCTCTGCTGATTCCATCATAGGTGAGCAAGGAACGGTAATTACCTGATTTGATGATTTCAATAAGTCCATCAAAGCTAAAAAAGCCCCAGATCTGCTTTAAAATTGTTTGAACAAATTCCATATTAAGGATTGATAATCAATTAAATTTAGAGATAAGAATTCCAATTTAAAAGCCCAGTATGCTTTTGGCTTTCAGCAATATGCTTTAAGCTTTAATACCCAGCTGCCTGTCCATCTTTACGCGATTCAGATGCTCCGAAATAGACTTTGCGTACCGGGTCCCAGCGTATCGCCTGATAACCTCCGTATAAGCCGTTTATGTAACCAATCTGATGACCTTTTTGCATTAATTCTCTGATAACATCATACGGATAACCACTCTCCAGTGTAATCGTGCCTCCTTTTGGAGCCATTCCTTCCCCGGTAGGTTCAGATGACCCATCATGATTCATTCTTGGAAAATCTCCGGCTTCCTGAATATTTAAACCGAAATCAACTACATTCATCACAATCTGGACATGTCCTAATGGCTGGAATGAGCCCCCCATCACTCCGAAACTCATCACGGGCACGCCATCCTTGGTCATAAATGCAGGAATAATGGTTTGAAATGGACGCTTTCCCGGTGCATAGGTATTATTTTCACCTTCTTTCATCACATTAAAAAGCTCACCGCGGTCTTGGAACATAAAACCAAGTCCATCGGGCATCATCCCTGAACCAAAGCCTCTAAAATTACTCTGTATGAGGGAAACCATATTCCCGTCCTTATCAGCAACAGTCAGATAAATAGTATCCCCATCTTTCATCGCCGGATTACCCGCATCCACCCGGATGGCCGCCTTATTGGGATTAATCAGTTTTCTCCTCTCTGCAGCGTATGCCTCAGAAATCAACTCCTTAACCGGAACCTTAGCAAAGTCCATGTCGGCATAAAATTTAGCCCGATCTTCGAATGCCAACTTTTTAGCTTCCGTAAACAAATGCACATGCTCGGCGCTCCCTAATTTAATTTTTGAAAAATCATAGCCCTCCAAAATTGCAAGCATCTGCAAGGCAGCTATTCCCTGTCCGTTGGGCGGTAATTCCCATACATCATACCCCCTGTAATTGACTGACACCGGGTCAACCCAGGTAGAAGTGTGGCTAGCCATATCTTCATAACTCAAAAAACCTCCATTCTTCTTCATAAAGGCATCGATGGTTCGAGCCATATCCCCTTTATAAAAAACATCCCGGCCTTCTTTGCCAATTCTTTCAAGTGTATTAGCCAAATCCGGGTTCTTAAATACATCTCCTTCCACAGGAAGATTCCCATCAGGGTAATAATAATTTTTAACATTGGGGTATGAACCATACAATGCCGGTACTGACTTCATAGAATTAGCCAATTCACCATGAATCGGAAATCCATTTCTAGCATAGGAAACTGCTTTCTCAAGCACTTTGGGCATAGGCATTGAGCCAAATTTTTGATGTAATTCAAACCAGGCATCCACACAACCCGGAACAGTAACCGGCAAAGGTCCTTGAGAGGGAATATGAGAAATGCCTCTTTTTCTGAACTCGGCCAGGGTCAGTGATTTTGGAGAACGACCGGAACCATTTATACCATATAATTTTTTAGTTTTCGCATCCCAAACAATTGCGTATAAATCTCCACCAATTCCATTTACATGAGGTTCTACCACCCCTTCCATGGCATTAGCCGCAATAGCCGCATCAATGGCATTCCCGCCGGCTTTTAAAACATCCAGCGCTACCTGTGTAGAAAGTGGATGTGAAGTTGCAGCCATGCCATGTTGTGCAATAACCTGAGAACGCGTTGCCCATATTTTACCATACGGACGATCCTGTGCAAATAGACTAAAGGGCAAAAACAATACAAGAAATAACTTTTTCATTTATCGGGATTTTGGAAGGCTAATATAATGGAAAAGGAAAGAATTTATATTTCAGGTCTTTATAATTCAAAGATTTTACAATGAATTGAACCTAATTAATGGCCAATCAGCGAATTGAGACGCGGATTTTTTAAAAATCTGAACTTTGACCCACAATTGATTAAATGGAAGTTGAAAAACATCAGTCAGTAAACAAATCCTGAAGCCAATTTCCTTGTCTTTTTAAATTGGGTTAGCTACCTAAGGGGGAATGATTAAGACTCCATTCAATACCTATTAATTGCGAAGGACTCCCCTAACCCCTTATCCAATAATCATGTCATTTTATTCAAGATCTGAACAATCCTCGGATTCAATAATTATTTTTGCAAGCTATTTAGGCTTTAATCCAATTGCCCTGAAAATAAAATGGAAGAAAACGAAGAAAAACCGGATTTAGTTGTTTGGGATAAGGACAAAGGTTATTATCAAAAAGGATTAAGTTACGGCACCAATGTTAGTGCACCGGCCATCAATCTTGAAAATGTGGGTAGCTGGAAACAGGCCAATGCAGAGCTTGCTAACAAAAATTTTAAAACAAAATTTGATGAACTAAGGGAAGAATATGAACGCCTGGTTAATGAAGTTCAATTAAATGAATTAGTTTATTCCGCCAAATATAATTTCACCCCGGTTATGGGAGAGACCTACCATTTGTATAGCAAAAAAGATGATACCCTTTTTCTTTCTCTGATCTCCCCTAAAAGCTGGAATCAGAAATACTTGGGTTCTTTTAAACTAGATGCGAGTCATAAATGGTCTAAAACCGACTTTTCAGAATAATCAATTAAATTTCAGCTGATCTAAAGGCAATCCGAATACTTTCAAAGAAATTTCATTTAACTTTTCCACCGGACCGCTCAAATGGATTGTTCGATGAATATGTTCCGCTTTCGCACCCGGTGCCAAACTTAATGCCGGTGAAGAACTTTCCAACTCATAGAACTGCCCCATCTGTTTCCCATCAATCGGTCCATCGGTATAGGCATTGACCGCATCCCCTTCAAATGGATTTTCCTGTATCTTCCAGGTTGAGTTAACATAAGGTGTAAAACCTGCAGAGAGAGTATATTGTGCCATAGTCAATACCTTATTTTGGCCATCAAAGCTGCCCACAAAAGGCAATGCCCGTTTGGGAGAAACACCTATTTTACTGCGTTGTTTTGCATCGGCCTTGAAGAGTAAATAACCCTCTTCAATTTTCAAGCGATCGGTTCCCAGCTTGCCAAAATAATCATCAGTTACAATTTTTCCGAGCTTTGTCGTATCTCCAAGCCTAAAAGGAACAATTACACTGGTTTGATCATTGGATTGAAGCATGCTCAAAATCCATATGGATAATAACCCGGTTTTCTCATTCCAAGTGTCAGAACCTGTGTTGGTGATACTATTAACCGATTGAAATCCAACTGAACGTATGTCCGAACTTAGTTCAAGTCCGAGGAATTCATCGATTAAACTTTTCTTCAGAAGAGTCACCGTTCGGTTTACCTGAAGATCAAAGGCAGTTCCGCTGTAATTTTCCAAACGCATCGCTTTTTCAAACTTTGCTTCTGTTGAAGTGGAAGAAACTAAATTAAAAGGCTCTGAATCAATTGCTTTAGGAACAAACCAATGATCAAAGGTAAAGTCCGATCCTTTTTTAAAGAAAAGCGAAAACTGCCCACCCTCAGGACCGAGCCAAAATCTTTCTTCGCCACCCACCGGGGTAAACTGTTCTGAAAATGTCCCCTCGGCAATGAGATCATGATTAATCCAGCCATAACTCATTCCCTCTTCTCCATCCGAGGTACTGGTCATCACCCTACCCTGATAAGCGGGTAGAACGATCAGTTGTGCAGCACTTGCCGAATCCTGCAGCAGCACTAAATCCGGATGATGCTTTTTAAGAAAATCCAGGTCATAGCCAAATGTTCCTTTTTGAGGAGCCGGTTTCTGACAGGCACTAAATAAAATGATAATGGTTAAAATGTTAAAATATCTTTTCACTGGATTGAGATTTTATATTGAATTGATAATTAGTGACAAGATAGGAAATAAAAATTTCATTCAAATTGTCTAAAGGCCTTTCGGATGTTCTTAAGCACTGGCCAATTCAATCTACCAATCAAGGTGATGCTGCTTAAAAACCATTCCCCTGATAATATTTACGAATTCCTTCTAATTTTATATGTCGAGAGGCCATTTGCAGGATGACATTGACAAGGCCGGTACCAATCAACAACATCCACTAGCACCGAAACAGCCTCTAACGTCCGGGAAAGGGCTGCCGGCCTCTACTTCTTCTTCAGTAGCAGGTCTTACTTCCACTACCTGAAGCTGATAAACTAAACTTTCGCCGGCCAAAGGATGATTGGTATCTACAATTGAGAAATCCGTATTTTTTTCAATCAGAATCCCTTCACGCCCATCGGCCAGCAGCACCAATTCTCCGGTTCCAACATTCACCAGGTCGGGCAGTTCATCATGATTGATCCGAAGCACCAGGGCATCTTCTTTTAAGCCAAATGCTTCCGATGGAGGAATAATAACCCCTAGGGCATCGCCGGCCTGCTTGCCATTCAAGGCCCTTTCAAGTGCGGGGAGTAAATTACCTGCTCCATGTAAATAATATTCAGGGGAATAAGCTCTGGTATCCTGAATTAAATCCTCATGGATACTTTTAAGGGTATAATGAATGCCTACCACAGTATTTTTTTCTATTTGCATAAGCTATAATTTAATGATCAAATTTTGACCTGACAACAAGTTGATGGTGCTTGGAAATTGAATCGTGCAGTTGTTAGCTTCCTGATTATAGCTGGCCTGAACAATCCGGTCGTCAAGCCTTACTTCCATATTCTTTACCTCATGCTTCGTAGACAGAGAGAAACTATTCAATCTCAAATTCCCATAATGCAGACTAAGTTTAGCCTCCAGTTTTTGCCCTTCTCTAATCTGTTCATAGGTCCCCCAGCCTTCAGCTGCAGTAAATGGAGCTTTAAACTTTTCAGGGCTCAATTTTGGATCAAAACCCATATGCCCTTTTGGCCCGTGATAGTCATAGCCACATGCCGTAATAAAGGTTCCATAGCTAGCCATGGCCCTGGCATAATGATCACTGCATTCAATCTCATTAAATGGATTACGCTTGGCTGCATGATAACGGTCGTGAATCATCCGGGTGATGACCATGGCCTCATCAGTCATTCCCTCAGCCATCATATGGGAAGCTACCTGATGCTCAAAACCACTCATGCATTCATGGAAATAGCCCAGTTGCCAGGTAATATTATCTCCATAGGGTCTGGATTCATTTTTAGGATTGGTGTTCATGACCATTCCCCCCTCACCGGCAAGGGCATAAGGCCTTCCGCCGGGACGTTCTTTAATGTAAGGACCCACGTCAGGAGTGAAATTATATTTCCATAAGGACCGGAGGGCCTCAAGGCTTTTTTCCTTGTCGATGATCCGGCCTAAAGAAACTTGATGCGCCCAGCTCTGTCCGTAAACCTGATCAATATGGCAGGTATTATACGATCCCAGCTTTTCACGCCCTTTTATTTCATCGGGTTTATGAATAAAATACTCCCCATTAAATAGCTTTTCCTCCATGTTTTTAGTCCCCTTACTCACATATTCTTCACAAATTTTTTGGAAGGGCAGGTCATTCATTTCGGCAGCCATGGCAGCCCCCGCCTTCACTGCGGCAATACATAAACCCACTAACCAGGCAATTTCACCATCCCAAACTGCATCCAGCGTATTTTCAATTGGCGTATCCTCCATCCCGTCCCGGTTTTTATCCTGACGAATAACCCACTCCGTTGCCCGTTTAATTTTCTCCCAATTTTTAGTCAAAAACTCCGGATCTGCACTCATTCGATGCTCCCGATAGATTCGTAAAATGGTGCCGGCCTGACCATCAATAGCCGCGGTTTTAACTACTTCACCCCGATACCAGATCAGTCCATCCTCCTGTAAGGATAAACCCAAATCAACCCTCTCCCGGGTATCTTTCTCTATACCGGGGAAGATCCGCCCTACCGCCTGTGCATATTGCCAAACATGGGTACAGGTACCCGGACAGCAACCAACCCCTTCCCAGGCATAAAACCTGCCTGACTGAAATCGATGGGCCGTGGTGGTAGCCAATGTCGAAATATTTAAGAAAGTTCGCTCCAAAAACCACCAGGGTAGACTCGAATCAAACCAGGTATCTTTCCATAATTTACTTTCACCACGGAGTGTCGTAAAATTTTTCTTCACATAGGACAATACCTCAAAAGCAGAACCAAACCAATTGGCATAATACCGGCCACGTTCTTTGATGGCCTGATCTAATTTTAAATTGGTAAAATGCCATGCAATTGAAAAATGGGCCTCCGCTGCACCTTTGGGTTTAATCAGAAAGGAGGTGCTGACTGCCGCAATTAACTGCTGGTCTATCGATTTTTCTGTCAACCGCTCATTTTCTTGACTGAATGATGAATGTGTAAGCGGTAATTGCAGATCGGTAATCGACCTAGCAGTTCCGCTCATAGCAGCAATGCCCAAAGTACCGAAATCAGGCTCCTGTAATTGGAGCAATGAACCGTTGAGATTTATGCTGCATTGAACCCCTTTAAATTGACCATCAGCTATTACCTCATTCCTGCGCCTATCTTTTGCACCGGCGGATCGAATGGAGACTTTATTCTCCAACCAACCCAATATGGAAAAGCTCAACGATTTTTCGGATTTATTAAGAACAGAAAATGAATAGATTGTACAAGGTAAACCTGATTTTTTTTCATCCAATGGAACGAATGGGGAATACACATTGGCAATAATCTCAAGGGGTAAATCCTTAGATATGTATCGAATAGTAGCCATTGGATAAGTAGCTTCAAATACAATTTCATCCCAATCGGCAGCAATCATCCGTTTTAAAAAACGCTGTTCTCCTACCTGAATCTTAAAAGCAAACCCTTGTTCCAAAGGGCGGATATCCTTTGCAGGCTGAACATAGGCTGAGCCATCGCGTGAACGAACTTTCTTACCGACATGTAATTCACTTCCCCAATCCACAGATTTAGGGTCTATTCCCTCCTGCTGAGAATTAAAAATATCCCATAACCATAAACGCCCATCGCCACCTAGGTAAACTGTACCGGTATTGATTCCACCAACCGGCATCCCAATAAACTTAAGCTCATCCTTACTTTTAAGATAAGTCGTCACCGCTCCCCGATTATACAATGATTTTAACCATTGGGGGTCAAGTTTTTTATCTACAGGAATATTATGGACCAGTTCTCCGGGCAAGAAAGGGCCGGCAATGGCTCTGGCTCTCGAGGCATACATTCCGGCAGCTAAGATCCCGGATGTCTTTAAGAAAAATCTTCTTTGCATAAAGAATAAATAAATAGAATTTAGGATGTTTATTCCTTCACGAAAAATACAGTAATTTAAGTTTAATTTCAGATTGCATACTAAAATATTTATGGCATTTCCAAAATTCATTACACACATTCAGTCAAGCCTATTGGTGGCTTTAATTGCTCTATCCAACTCTTCATGGGCCCAGGTATCTTTTTCTGCGGGCGAACTAAGGATGAGTATCAGCAAACAAGGTACGGTGACCGAATTATCCAATACCTCAACCGGTAAAAACTATCTTGCCACCGATACCATTGCCTCTCTGATCACCCTGGTGAGTAAAAATAATCGATACCCTGCCAGTTCCATGACCTATGATAAGGTTAAAAAGAAAATCACCCTTGGATTCAAGGAAGCAGGAGTAAGTATTGAAATACAAAGCACCACTAAAAACAGCCACCTGGTTTTTGAAATAAGCAAGGCGGTTCCTGAGAGTAAAATCGATGCCATTATTTGGGGACCATTCCCAAATACCATTGGTAAGACGATTGGCGAAATAATTGGGGTGGTACGTGACGGTGAAGTATCATTGGGGATCCAAGTTTTAAACATCAAAACACTCGGGGGAGCTTATCCCAGTGCGGAAGGCAGCACCTGGGCAAGAGGTATTGCCGCAGTGCCGGCAGCATGGGGGAGTAATCTACAGGCCTATTCCATTAACCGGGATCGCAATCGATTTGTAGATGCCTGGGGCGGGCTTTACAAAAACATGCCGGTCGCCGCACTAAAAGGCGAAACAGTCGTCGGAAGTAAAATCGCTGTATTTTCCTGCCAAGAGTCTAAAACGTTCGACCTGCTGGAACAAATTGAGATTGCCGAAAACCTTCCGCATCCCACTATCGACGGCGTTTGGTATAAAAAATCAAAACTTTATGGTAAGTCGTACATGATATCCTCCTATGGTGAAAATGATATCGATGAAATGATTGCTTACACCAAGCGTGCCGGACTCGTCTCCCTGTATCATGAAGGACCATTTAAGAGCTGGGGTAATTTTGTCCTGGATCCTCAGCAATTTCCAAATGGGAAAAATGGTTTAAAAACCTGTGTCGATAAAGCCCATGCGGCCGGTTTGTATCTGGGGATGCATACGCTGAGCAATTTCATCAACACGAATGATCCTTATATTACACCAATACCCGATAATCGCTTGAGTTTCACAGGCACCTCTAACTTGAACAGCAAGATTGATGCCGATCAAACAAGCATTGAGATAATTTCTCCGGAGTATTTTATTGATGAAAAAGGGAATAACCTGCATACCGTAAAAATAGGATCCGAGTTGATACGCTATAAATCCGTCAGCAACACTGCGCCCTATTTCTTGTTGGATTGCCAACGCGGTGCATTTGGCACGATCAAAGCGGAACATCCTGCCGGTGAACAGGTCGGAAAGCTTTTTGATCATTCTTATAACGTGTTCTTTCCAAATTTGGATATGCAGCGCGACATTGCCAAAAACATTGCCGATCTGATGAATGAGACCGGTGTGGATCATCTGGATTTGGATGGGCATGAAGGAGCCCTGGCATCCGGACAAGGTGATTATGCGATAGAACTATTGGCTAAGGATGTCTATGACCGGGTTAAACATGATTTTATGATCGGCACCAGTTTAAGCAAAACCTTTTACTGGCACATAGGATCCTATTACAATTGGGGCGAGCCCTGGTACGGTGGATTTAAAGAAAGTATGCAACAATACCGGATTGATAATCAGGGCTTATTCGACCGCAACTATATGCCGCACATGCTGGGTTGGTATCTGCTTGCTGAAAATACGACCCTTGCAGAGATGGAATGGATGCTCGCGAGAGCTGCCGGATATAATGCCGGATTTGCGATGGTTGCCAGACCGGCAGCCCTGCGGAAAAATCCGCTTTCAAACCAATTACTGGATGCGATTCGGGAGTGGGAGCGCGCACGTAATGGGAATGCCTTCAATCAGGCTCAGCAAGAGCGATTGAAGAACCCAAAGAATGAATTTCATCTCGAGAAAAAAGCTGAAGGTCGTTGGGTATTACATCAATATGCCCTGTCGCCAATTTTTACCCGCGAGAAATTTGAGCGTCAGCCGGGTGAACCCACGCATACCACCTGGAATTTGCAATATCCCTGGAAAGAACAAGCCCTGCAATTTAGAATGCAGGTTATCGGCACTCAGGGGAGCGTAAAAAATATAAAGATGCAAATCAATAATTACCTGGAGCTTTTATTCCCGATTGAATTGGCAGCCGGAGAAAGTCTGGTTTCTGATGGCAGCGAAACCATTCGTTATTACGATAAAAACGGAAAACCAAAAGGATCTTTCCTGCTAAAAACAAAGCCTCCGGTTCTTTCTCAAGGAGCGCAGGTTATCCTAATCGATTCTGATTTTAGCGGGGATGAACCTCCCAAAATTGAGGTGCAGTTTAAGGGGCTTTCCAGCAGTGAGAACATTCAATTAAATTGAATTTTTCAAGTTACCGGTTTGCACGCCATCGAGAACGACACTGTGGTATGAATTATTGTATTATCCTTTTTTGCCAGAGCCTCTTAAGGTATAAATCTAATATTTTGACGGTTTGACTTAAAATTTTATGGTTTCAATTGACTCCTGTAATTTCCTACACACTCGGTAACCATAAGGGGTCGGTTATAAAAACGAAAGGCTTTGATAACATTGTCTGCCCTTAATCCACCACCAGTCCGTATATCTCCAATATTTATTTTATTTGTGCTTACAACGCTCATGGTATTGTCTAATCGACCCCAACCAAACACACGTTCTTTACCGCCATCGTTAAAAACCCCATTAATAACAAAACTGATAATCTTAGCGCGGTAATCTACAATTAATGAAATCTCGGTAGTACCTATGAATTTGATCAGTCCTGCATCAGAGTTCCAGGATATGGTCTTTACACCATCCGTCATGGTAAATTTTACCGAATAATTGGCACTCATTTCAAGCCAAAACCCTTTACCATCTTTAACCCTGCTTTCAAAAATTACCTGGCCTTCCTTCAATCCGGTAATATCGGCCACCAGATTGATGGTAAATCCCTCACCTTTTGAAGGTTCCTCTACAGCAGGCAGAATAAATTCCTTTTTAATCAGGTCGACTCCCCTATCGTTTATCACCAAACCATTGGTGGAAAGGGTATTCAGTTTGAACTGCCCCCAAAGTTTCTCAAAGAACTCCGGGTCAATTTCGTGACTAAGACCTTTCAATTTGTTAGTCTCCGTAATCCAATATCTTCCATCTTGTTCAACCAAATCAGGATAGCTTAATCTTTCTTTAGAAAGACCAGGCGCATAAAGTAATATTTCAGGCTGTGACCAGCTGATCTTGCCATCCAATTCGATGCCACCAGTTATCCAAACAGGATTTCTATTTTCAAAATCAGAACCTCCATTGACATGATGCCAAAAAAGATATTTTCCATTCTTTGTTTTGAACAGGCGTGGACAAGCTCGTGGATTTTTGATCGGTTCTCCAGTATAGTAATGCGGCACCTGAGGCATGGTCCATGTTTTACCGCCATCGTATGAATACGACTCAGCAGGATGCCCCATCACCGTCCTGTACATACAATACAAAGTCCCGTTACTCAACTCCACAATATTTTGTTCTTCCTGCACCGAACCAAAATCAGGATTACGCAATCCTTTATCCCCTTCGGGAAGATTATTCCATTGAAGCCTCTCAGGATCCCGCTCCGTATTAATATTATCACATCGCATAAACCAGCCTTCGCCTTCATCCAGCATGTATTTCCCAAGCTTGGTAAATGCAAACATCATTCCTTGTTTACCAATTTGGATTGGCTTACCAATTCCCCAAAGAATCTGGACCTTGCCTGCCCAGTCATTATTTCGATCAACTAGAGTAGTTCGAATTGGCAAGCGGTGGCGTTTGGACCAGGTTTTACCTTGATCATCCGAGTATTTGAAACAATACCAGCCCAACATATCTTCACGAATATTAGTAAGAGAATTCAGGCTATGAATTTTATCCCCATTATAATTGTAAAACACATAAATGCGACCATAATTAGTCTTGAAGGGCATAGCCCAGGATGCTGATTCGGCGGATGGTTCTTCAATAAGAACAGGCTTTGACCAAGAATTTCCCTTGTCCTTAGAAACAGATGAAACGATATGCTGACCACCAGAACCTTCAGCTCCTGAACCGGTGGTAAATACAGAAAGCCATTCGCCGGAATCCAGAACCACCACATATGGCTGATCTATGTATCCGTTTTCAAAAATTGGCTTGCCATTTAATCTATCTCGAAAGTCATAGGGCTTAGTTTGTGACAAACAAACAAAACCCGTCAGTAAAAAATATATAAAAAGAAAATAGTGTTTCGTTTGTTTCATGATTTGATTCAAGTTAAGCCAAATACGAATTCATTATCTAAAGTATTCAAAATTATCATTTCCTTGATTCCCTTTAAAATAACGATTAAATTTAGTCCATTTTCATTTTTTTGAATCAAGGCAATTTGAAGATGGGTAAAATACTTTTTATTCAGTTTAGTTGGTAAAAAAAAATAAATTTACTCAGGAATGTGAGCATACTCGGATGGACTGATAATCGGTTTGAGCTTATTTCGCAACCGAATCACGCGCGCTGGAAATGGTAAACCTCGATTGGAATCAGATTCTATCGCCAATAGGATTCAATTCAACCGAATTCCGGACCAATAATGGCAAATTGTTTCCCCGGCACACCCGGAAAATGATATTTACCCCTAAACATCCTGACAAACTGCCGCTGTTCTTTGAAACCCATCTCCTGCAGCCAGGCGATCCATTCAGGTTCGATGTGCAGCACATCCAGAATGAGGGGATGACCCTGAGCAGTTTGCAAAGACGCTTTAAGGAGTTCTTTTGCTGATTCATTATCTTGTGCAATGATTGGTCCGAGGTGATTAAAATCATGTCCGCGCCTTCCCATAATAAATCCCTTGATTTGGTTTTCCTCCTCCAGCAGCAAGCCGAATTGCGGAGCGTTTTCATACATCCTCTCCAATAAAGCAGATCGGTCGGCACCAAAAATTTTGTGGTCTAAATCGACGACTGAGGGTAAGTCCTTTTTCAATATTGGCCTGACTCTTGTCTTAGTGAATTTACTTTCTTTTGGCAGAAGATACATGCGACTTAATTGAAATTCATCCTCAAAACCCAATTTTAGGTAAACTTCTCTGCCTTTAGGTGTGGCATCTAATTTAACCGTTTGCCGGAGATTTAAGACTTGCAAGGATTGCTTCAATAAGTGCATTCCAATACCTTGCCGCCTATAATTCGGATGAACTAATACCATCCCAATCCAGCTAAATAAATGTTTATAGTGGATGGTAGTCACTGTCCCCACAACCTGCTCATCATGGCAGGCAACTAAACAGGTCTGCGGACTGAGTTGTAAAAGCAGCTGCCAATCGGTTTCCAATTGATTCCAATTGGCTATTCGACAGAGCTTTAGGCCTTCTGCTATGTCCTCTGCTTTCATTGTTCGATACCTGATCATAGAGCTTAGATTATTTAAAACAAAGATTGATTAACCTGAGATCGATATAAGCTCCTGCCGAAGCCTGATTATATTTCTCAGCTTTTGGAAAGCAGGGTTCGTTGCTCCTGGCTTATTCCAGTCCCGTGTTCTGCCCTATTTTTTTGCCGAAAGTTGAATAGCTCACCCAACATTCAGCAATGCAAAAAAGATAGGTCTGCCACCCGGGTTTGTTTCACAGGGCTCGGGGTTCTATTAGCGGACTGCCCCTCCCGATGAAAAACAGCACTGGGTAAACTAAACCTCGCCGAAGGAGGTATCTTCCGGCTAGGAATCATCTGAAATCAAGTACCATTTCTTGCCGGAAATACTCCGGAGGAAAGGACTAAAGGAAGCGATAACACGCAGGTATTGCTTTCCAAAATCAAATCATACGCATCCGGAGCGGTATAAAATCCATTTTAAGGATATTTATTAATCTTTCAGGTATCGAACTCAGGTTAATTAAATTACCCGAGTGTAAAAATACGTAATAATGTGACCAAAATAATTTTAATGGCGGTGAAAAGAGGATTTTTGGCCTTCCATCCTTAAGCTAGGGACGTGGACTAATCAGGCACCGTAAGCGGAATAACAGGCAACAAAAATCAATCAAAAATTTGGTAGGAAGCAGGGCTTAGAAACTGCTAAAAGCAAGCCCCCTAATGATTGACCTTGAATTGAAGTTTTATCCTTTTTGCTTTCTATTTTATTTGTCAATCACAAATTTACTCAATCTCACAAACTGCTGTACTCTGGCCTCAATTTCTTCCTGACTGAGATTTTGGATCCGTTCGGTACCAAATTTCTCAACACAGAATGATGCCAGGGCAGAACCAAAGATGATCGCATTTTTCATATTGTGGAAATTGATGGTTCCAACCTGTGCAAGGTACCCTATGAATCCTCCGGCGAATGTATCACCGGCACCGGTTGGATCAAATACATCAGCAAGAGGCAGGGCCGGAGCGGAAAAGATCAAATCTTCATGAAATAATAAAGCGCCATGTTCACCCTTTTTTATAATCAGGTATTTAGGCCCCATCGCCAGAATTTTATTTGCAGCTTTCACCAAGGAATATTCACCGGACAATTGTCTTGCCTCGGCGTCATTGATTGTCAGGACATCCACATTTTTGATTACGGCTAATAAATCATTTAAGGCAATATCCATCCAAAAATTCATGGTATCCAGAACAATTAGTGAGGGACGATTATTTAAACGATTGATTACCGTCTGCTGAACCTGTGGGGATAGGTTACCCAACATAAGGAATTCACAGTCTTGATAACTGGCCGGAATAATCGGATCAAAATCACCCAAAACATTCAATTCGGTGATTAGTGTATCCCGGCTATTCATGTCATTATGATATTTTCCGGACCAAAAAAAAGATTTTTCGCCTTTTTTTATTTGGAGTCCCTCGGTATCAATACCATGTTCATTAAAATTTTGAATGTCTTCCTGATGAAAATCTTCCCCAACGACCCCCACGATCTTTACCTTTTTATAGAAATAGGAAGCTGCTAAACTGGCATAGGTAGCTGCTCCTCCAACAATTTTATCTGTTTTACCGAAGGAAGTTTCAATGGCGTCGAAGGCAACGGAACCGATTATAACTAGACTCATAAGGATTTTAAAAATTTTTGATGCAAATATTGCATTAATAATTTAAAATCCCGAATATTGCACTCCCACGAGGAAAGAACT
>Ga0194130_10002938_pt1 | contig 23738 bp, 21 predicted proteins | sample TA2KigsurfametaG_FD_160084 | JGI IMG/M metagenome (GOLD analysis project Ga0194130, IMG submission 160084) | Freshwater microbial communities from Lake Tanganyika, Tanzania - TA2015050 Kigoma 12 surface | ecosystem: Environmental > Aquatic > Freshwater > Lake | place: Tanzania: Lake Tanganyika... | reverse complement strand
GGAAAGATTCCTCTAATTGGTTTTGCCGGTGCTCCGTTTACTGTCATGAGTTATCTGGTAGAAGGTGGATCTTCAAAAGATTTTAAGCTGACCAAGCTGATGCTGCACAACCATCCTGAGCTTTCTCATCAATTGCTTGCCAAGATTGCAAAAGTAACCATTGATTACTTGAATCTTCAGATCGCGGCCGGTGTAAATGCCGTTCAGTTGTTTGATAGCTGGGCTTTGGCATTATGTTGGGATGATTATCATGAATTTTCACATCGATATAATAAACAAATTATTGAAGGTTTGAACCGAAAGGATGTTCCGGTGATATCTTTCTGCAAGGGAAGTTCTGTTTTTGCACCAATTATGGCAGAAGCAAAACCGGATGTGATTTCAATCGACTGGAATGCCGACCTGTTGGATATCAAGAGAAAACTTTCTTCCGGGATTGCTGTTCAGGGAAATCTGGATCCGCATATTCTCTATGCCGAAAAGCAAGTGATTAAAGAACGCATCTATCGTTTGTTTGAGCGGATGCGAGGTGAGGATGGCTTTATTTTTAACCTGGGTCATGGTATAATGCCGGATATTCCTTTTGATCATGTGAAGTATGCGGTGGAGGTAATTAAGGAGTTCCGTTATTAATTAATAAGTAGTGTCCGGAAAAAATTGAGATTGTAGGAATAATAATCATATTCTTAACTCTTGATTTTTCTCTTTACTTTTTTCGCTTTTTTTGTTGTTTTCATTTGTGCTCAAGCTTCCCTACGGGAGGTTCCTGCAGCCCGCCCGGATGGACCCGTTCGGACGGGCAGAAATTAACATGCCGAGGAGGAACGACGAGACCATGAGTACCTTAAAAAACAATATACAAAAACGAATAAATGCCGCCGCTGCACCTGATGCTATAAAAGTTAATGCTAAGGCTTGGTCTGTGCCTACCGCACCGTCCGCCCTGGGCGGAGGAAAAAAAGTTAACGGAGATTTTGTGTTAGGGCTAAAGCTTATGAACGATTCTTTCAGTATAGATAAAAATACTGCAGGTTTTATGTCAGTGAAATTATAAAATTCAATATCGTACTGAAGGTGGATTGCTTTTTTTCTGTAAATTTAATTTAACTGCAGAACAGTGATTAGAGAATTAGTTTTAAGCTTTAAGCTTTCTACTTCAATAAATAGACTATGATATACCTATATTTCAAGGCAATACACATCATCTTCGTAGTCAGCTGGATGGCGGGGCTCTTTTACATTGTGCGTCTGTTTATCTATCATGTGGAGGCGAATGAAAGGCCTGAACAGGAACGCATCACACTCCAGAAGCAGTTTGAGATCATGCAGCATAAGTTGTGGTATATTATTACTACCCCTGCCATGGTGCTTTCTTTTTTGGCCGGATTTGGTATGATCTGGCTAAATCCGGCATTATTGAGCATGAACTGGATGCTGGTTAAATTGGCCTTTGTGCTGGGCCTGCTGATCTATCATTTCATCTGCCAGAATATTATAAACCAATTAAAACAAGGTGTTTTCAGCTTGACTTCCACCCAGTTGAGGTTCTGGAATGAGCTGGCAACGATCTTCCTGGTTGCTATTGTCTTTACTGTGATCTTGAAAAGTGCTGTGGATTGGATCTATGGTCTAAGCGGACTTGTAATCTTTAGCGCGGTCATCATGACAGCAGTTAAGATCTATAAGTATTATCGATTGAAGGGTAAATAATCCTTTTTGTCGACCTCCGATTAATTTATTTTTGAGTAAACAGAAAAACATGGTGTAGGATATTGTCTCTACCTCTCGACTGTAAACCAATACCAGGATTATTAACAATCTCTGTAAACTTTTTCAGGACGAGAAACATTTCAAATAAAGCAAAAAGTATCAAGCAGAGCACTCACATTACAAGTCCACGTTGCAATTCACTTTCACTATGTGGTTCAGGTAAGTTCAAAAATTTAAATACATAGCTGTCTTTGAAGGTGTTTGAAATGTCGTGTTTACTTTCTCTCAATGTTGTCGAGAGATTTGAATTTCCAATCATTGTCCGCTCGAATAGGCTTGCAGAAATTTGTCGATCAAGTTCCCTGAAACTATAACTTTCTTGTTTAGATAGTTTTAGATAAAACTTTCTTTCTTCAGCAGTCTTGCACCTTGAAAAAATCGCCAAATTATGTGACCAGCTAATTTCTCTCAACAGTGTTGAGAGTTTTGGAAAAACCTTGTAAGTCTCATAAAATTGCTTCATTCTCCATAAATTCTTATCGGAGAAGCCTTTGATTTCGGGTTCATGTATCTGGATGAATTTGGCTAATTCCGTCACTACAGAGTCGCCCCATTCTGATAGTTCAATTTTATTGCTGATATATTCTCCAATATTCCAATAAAGATTTATCAGTTCAGCATTTACGGCTTTTATAGCATTTGTCCGAGATTGTTTTATTAGCTTAATTATGTCCGTAAAGCGATTGTCCATTAATTATTTCTATAAGCTGCAAATTTATATTTTTTCAGTCGCGTTTCCCATTTGGAATCGGTTTCCTGCCATTACTGCTAACGGTTTTCAGCTTTACGCAGGCAGGGATTTTAACCACTGAACCTCCTACGAAGAACTGAACTTTAAATTTAGTACTTTCCTGTCATACGAAGCACTAAACCCCTGCTTGCGTATAGGTGATGTTATGCCTTTGTTGTTCTTTCATTCTGTCGGTAAATACAATTTCATTGTTCCTTTTTTAAACAACACTTCGTCCAAATGTCCCATTTTTTGTTTGTCGGTTGTCATTAAGTGCATATGTAAAAATGTGTCGTGGTGCGTAAAGATTGCTTTATGCTCAGTCGAAAAGAATCCTACAATGTCCGCTTGTTCGTTTTTGAGTTCGTAATTTTTCTGTCCTTTATGAGCTTCGTCTGGCGAACTTACTTTTGAACCTTTCGGTAAATTCACGATATGAATTATAGCTTGTTCTACTGTTCCTGTTAGTTTGAACATAAAAGGTCGTGGCGAATTTTTAGTCACTTTCTCGAGATAAGTTTCAAGTTGTTGAATCGTCTGTATGCTGTGGGGCAAAGTTTGTTTTGTCCACTTTGAAATGTTGGCGTAACCAAAAAATGGAGCTTTAATGTTGTAAGTTTCTTCCACTTTCATTGTCGTGTCGGGAGTTACTGTTGATTTATATGATTTACCGTCAATGATTAGGATTTCACCTGCTAAATACTCAACAGGTCCAAGTCCATACAAACTTGTCTTGTTAGTAATAGTGTCAAGGTTTATGTTCCCATAAAGTTCTCCTTTCCACATTACGTTTTTCATTTGTCCAACGATTTTAACTTCGTTTGTTGTCTGCTGTGCTTTGGTCGTGCAACTTGTTAATAATAGAACAGCCAATGAAGAAATAATTACTCCAAGTATTTTCATTTGATTTTAGTTATTCAAAAATGAAGAATACATCCAAACTAATTTTTCTTGAGCTCTTATGTAATCACTCATTAAAGCATTTGTTCCTTCATCACCGGTTTCAGAAGACAAATCGAGCAATTCTCTTTGAAGTGTTATTGTAATTTTAAACGAGTTGACAATTTCCTCAACTGCTTTAATGCCGTCAGAAACCTGGTTGCTTTCAATAATAGTGGATGATGATTTTTAGTCAGAATATTTATGGCTTGGAGTATGTCCAAGGGTCAAGATACGTTCTGCCACTTCGTCAATTTTTAGAAGCAAGTCATTATATAATTCTTCAAATTTCAAGTGTAATTCAAAGAATTTATGTCCTTTAATATTCCAATGATAACCTCTTGTGTTTTGGTAGAAAATGGAATAGTTAGCCAATAAAACGTTTAGTTTCTTTGCTAATTCTTCTGATTTTGATTTGTCAAGTCCGATGTTGTTTAAATTTTTCATTTTATTGATTTTATTGTTCGTATCGTCCTACAATGAGGCATAATTTGTTTATACCCGCTAAATAACTCTCCCAAGCCGCCCAAAATGGCTGGCTTGCCATGATTTTCACAGCCTTTATTAAATATCCCCATTCTACGCTCAATTACCAAACCCTAACTGAAAATTTTATTCGTTTTAACATCGATCTATTTGATATGGAACATGACCAAAATGATTCTCCGGTATAGCTGTTCATCTGTTTTTTAATCCTAATTCTGTATTTTTATGCTAATTTTCTCCTGTTAAATGTCCCGGATCTTTCCAATGAAGAAAATTCTATTCTTATTGATACTTGGTGTTTTATTTTATTCCTCAGAAGCGCAGATTCTAAATGACAGTCTGGAATACCGCATCCGTCCGGATAGTGCCCGTACCGGCGAACTTTACCTGAGTATGCATAATTTCAATTACATGCGTAATTATGAGTATTTCAATAAAATTCAGGACGGATATACCTTGTTCGGAGCTCAGCTGGAGCCACAACTCGTTTATTATGCTCATCCAAGATTAGTGGTGACTACAGGGGTACATCTTCGGAAGGATTTTGGCGGAAGAGGTATTTATAGAACCTACCCTTTAATCAGTTTAAAATACCAGCATGGAAATACCACTCTGGTGAATGGTGTCCTGGAAGGAAATATTCATCACCGAATGCTGGAACCGATTTATGATTTTGAAAAAAAGATTACCGAACCGGTGGAATATGGAACCCAGTTTATTCTTAATGGTAAGAATTTATTTCTGGATGCCTTTATTAACTGGCAAAGGATGATTTACAAACCGAGTTTAGAGCAGGAGCAAGTACTCGGCGGACTCTCGGCGGAGCTTAGTCTGATCAAAAATTCAAGTTTGAGTCTTTCTGTACCAATACAATTGACAGTTTTTCATCAGGGAGGTCAGATCGATTTATTAGATGATCCATTACAAACTTTGGTCAATTCAGCTTTGGGTTTTAAATTAAAGATTCCCTTCTCAGGATGGATTAAGAATTTGAGGACAGAAAATTACCTGATTGGATTTAATGATTTTTCCTTTACCGATGTTCAACCTTATTCACGGGGAAATGGCTGGTACCTGAATGCGGGTTTTGATACCCGAAGCTTAGGGTCCTTGGTGGGAACATTATGGAAAGGAAATGCCTTTATTTCAAGCGATGGAATGCCAATTTATCAGAGTGTTTCCCAGCACATTATTCATCAGGGATATTCTGAAAGGAATAGAAAATTATTTATTCTTCGCTATTCTTATCAGCAGAAGCTACTCCCTAATTTGTATATGGATTTCCGTTTCGAACCTTTGATGGATCTGGGGAGACCTGCGGGCTCAAGGAAAATCGAATTCTCTAATTCCTCCTTCCTGATGTATAAACAGGAGTTCAGATTACATAAAGCCAAAGGAAAATAACCGCTGCTAACGCAATCAATGCAGGGCACCCTGAGTGTAAAATAACCAAAGTTCGATATAAACCATTTAATTAACATCAGATCGATAGTACATCTTTCTGGGCTAAGTTTAACCTGACTATTTTGCTCCGCTTTTGGAAACCAGGGTCTGTTGCTACTTTTCCCGTGTTCTGCCCTATTTTTTTGCTGAAAGTTGAATAGCGCACCTAACATTTAGAAATGCAGAAAAGATAGAGCTGCCACCTGTGTTTGTTTCACCCGAAGCTGTTTTCCATGGGGTTGGACAGTCAGCCAAGATGCCGTGACTGCTCAATAGGGAGGAGGTCCCGGCCCCCGCCAGATGACCGTTCAATATTTAAAAGCGGTGAGTACCTAAAAATGAAATTTAAATTATCAATTGCAGGCTATTGATATAACTGCAATTCCGCCCTTGAGCCCGAATATCCTCTTGACACTTTATTGTCATGAAAGCGATAACCTCCTTGTTTTTCGATTTTAGGTCCGGATCTCCTCTCAATACCTTATTCTCGTCCAAGCGAGAACCTCTTTTATAATTCAAGCGTAATTCATCCTTAAATAATGATATTGGGCTTGGGGGGTCGGAATCGCATTCTCGGGCATTCTAGATGAGAAAACTTCCTTTCATTTTAACGCCTTGCAACAAACAATAATAGCAGCATTACTTTAGCCAATTAAACCGGATCGAAGCGATAGCTTTTTGCCATAACTGGTGAGCATTTCTATACTAATTGCTCTGGCAAAAACTTAAGAGCAGAGCCGGACTGAACCAAGCGATGGATACAGTCCTTGCTTTTTAAAAGGCAAAAAAGATATCTTCTATCCCTTAATCAAGCTATTTGTTTCCTAAATTTCCCTCTGGCTGGTGTTATAGCCGCAGCATTACACCCCAATTACTCTCAAATTTTCCCATTTTACCTCAATGACCCATTAACTTTATATCTATGGTCAGTTTCTTGAAATTAAAATTTTTATATTTTTTTTAGTCCTCATGCAACTAATTGGTACATCCGGTCATCTTAAGCTTAAAGCATGGGTTTTGGACCGGACATTTATGATTGATAGTTTGCTGGATAAGTGCATAAAAGGCGATCGAAAAGCCCAAGAAAGCCTTTATAAAGCACTTGCCTCCAAGATGATGGGCGTTTGTATGCGATATGCGAAAGACACTTTTGAGGCGGAGGACATTCTCCAAATGGGTTTTTTAAAAGTTTTTAGCAAGGTATCGGAGTTCAGAGGGGAAGGTTCATTTGAGGGATGGGTTAGAAGAATAATGGTCAATACGGCAATTGAAATTTATCGTCAAAATTTGAGAAGTTTAAATGTGGTAGATTTGGATGAGGTATATGATCAGACGCCCTCCACCCTGGATGCGGATAAACTTGAATTGAATGACTTGATGAAGTTGGTTCAGCAGCTTTCAAATGGTTATCGGATGGTATTCAATATGTATGTCATTGAAGGGTATTCACACAAGGAAATTGCCGCGAAATTAGGTATTTCAGAGGGTGCATCTAAATCACAATTATCGAGAGCGAGATCGATCTTGAAAGATAAAATAATTAAAATGGAGGGGTTAAATTATGCGTCCAATATCGGATAAAGAACTCGATAAATTATTCCAACATCGATTAGGAAATCTTGAAATCGAACCTTCAGGGGCAGTTTGGAAAAAAATTTCGGTGCGTATGGATCAGAAAAGACGCAAAAAATCGCTTTTCCCAATTTTCTGGATGGCTGCTGCAAGTATAACTGTGATTATAGCTACTGGTTTATGGTATTTCCGTTCGCCGCAGGTAATTTTTTTGCATGGCAGTACCGATTCGGCTAAGCCGATTTTGGATACCGCTCAACCTGAACCATCGATTTTGGTTGAAAGACCGGTTTCCCCTGATAAAACTCTAATAACCAATCCTTCCGACTTGAAACTTGTCAGTAGCACTGAAGTATCACCGGAGCAATACACCGGGGTTCAAAATACTGCTGCGGCAGAAGCGGAATTGCCCTTGATTGAGCCTGTGGTGCCTGTAGCAGAATCAGCGAACAGGCTCAATCAGGTTCAAGTAAAGAAGACCATTCAGGTTCTATCGAGATATTCTGATGATCAGTCTGCGCTGGATGCTAACCAACCTGATAAGACCGCCAAATTTGATTTCTCTGATGATGGGATTAATCAGTATGAGGCGGAGGTCAGGAAGCAGAAAAAAATCAGAAGTATTGGGAGCCTGGTTAACTTTGTGATGTCAAAAGTTGATAAACGTGAGGATAAACTCATTGAATTTAAGGAAAGCGATGAAGGTTCGGAGGTTTCCGGTATCAATCTAGGTTTAGTAAAAATTAAAAGTAAAAAATAGATTAACCCAATTTAGATAACAAAAATGAAAAAATTATTGGTTTACGGCCTCTTATCAATGCTTGTGGCGGATGGATTTGCACAGCAGACAAAAGATACCTTGCTGACGGTTATTCGGGATACCCTGGATAAGAAGAAATCGAAATTATCGATTAAATTTATGGATTATAAGGATGATGAGGAGGACACTAAAGAAAAGGGTTCAAAATTCAACTTACAATTCATTGCAGCTCGTTTTGATGTAGGTTTGAGTACCTACACGGATAAGGGAAGCTATACCTTATCGTCTGCCAATTCCTTTCTGGAGCGCGAGACCTGGAAAAGCAGCAACTTTGGTTTCGAATTTTTCCAGATGGGCTATCGTTTCAACAATCACTTTAAGATTTATGCCGCTGCAGGGCTCGACTGGAATTATATGCGCCTAAAACAAAATATTACATTTCAAAAGGATAAACCAACCTTGACGTACGTTACGGATGCTGTTGACTACAAGAAGAACCAATTTTCCAGTAAATATCTTCGGATCCCTCTCTCTTTCCAATTCCGTTCTAATGATGATCACAAAGGGGATAAGCTCAATTTTGTCATCGGTCCGGAAATAGGATTCCTGTTGAATGGTGAGGTGAAGCAAGTGAGTGATGAAAATGGAAGAGATAAGTTCAAGGATGATTATAACCTCAACCCATTCCGTTATGGAGCGTTTGCCAGGCTGGGATATGGTGGAATGGGAGTTTATATTAAATATTATGGCAATGATGTTTTTGCAGAAGGGCAGGGCCCGGAGGATTTCAGAAATCTTTCTTTCGGTCTGATGTTCGGCTTCTGAAATAAGACTCAGTTCAATAGCCCCGCCATTGTTTTTTAAACAGTGCGGGGCTTTTTTTCATATCTTTGTTTCCATGTCTGATCTGATCATTTCCCTTGAAAAAGTAAGCTTAAACTACAATAACGAGATAAATTCGGGTATCCGTGATATAGATCTTTCGATCAGAAAGGGAGAATTTGTATCCATAGTAGGTGAAAGCGGGAGTGGGAAGAGTACTTTACTTAAAATTATTTACGGACTGCTTTCTCCGGATAGGGGTGAGGTATATTTTAAGGGTCTACACCTGGAGGGACCGAGTGAGAAACTAATCCCTGGCCACGAATCTATGAAAATGCTGAGTCAGGACTTTAACCTTAATCTTTACGCCAGGGTATATGAAAATATTGAGAGCATGCTCTCCAACGATGATTTAAGTGGGAAGAAGCAAAGGGCTACTGATATGATGAAACTTCTTGGTATTGAGCATCTGGCTCAGAAGAAGATTGTAGAACTGAGTGGTGGCGAACAGCAAAGGGTCGCACTGGCACGAGCAGTAATTACGAAACCGGAAGTTCTGCTTTTAGACGAACCTTTTAGCCAGTTAGATGCGATGTTGAAGACTCAATTTCGTAAAGACCTGAAGCATTTATGTAAAAACCTGGGAATAACCATCATCCTTGTTTCTCATGATTCTGTGGATGGACTTACCCTGGCCGACCGGATGATTATTCTCAAAGGGGGTCAAATTATCGAATCGGGTAGACCGGAAGATATTTATGTCAATCCCTCACATGCTTACACTACGAAATTATTGGGGAATGCTTTTACCCTTTCAGCCGAAGAGGCAAGGCTTCTGGGAATAAAATCAAGGATGAACACGGTCATGATTTATCCTGAATGGGTTCAACTGACAAGTGGATGGACCGGCAAAAAGTATTTGGTCAGGGAAGTTTTTTTTAAGGGCTTTTATGAGGATGTTTTACTGGAAAGAAAGAATATCCAGCTTATTGCAATTAATTATAAACCCGGAATTTATCATAAAGGGGATCAGGTGCAGGTTCGGATCTTACGTTACCTGGAGTTTGAGTAAAATCCGGGTAGTTTATAGTTATAGGGTAATTAAGGGAAAGGCCGACAGGGTTTAGAACCCTGTCGGCCTTCTATTTTAAATATTCTTCGCCAGCCAGTCGCCAACTTCACTGGTCTTATAAGCTTTATTTTTTCCTGCAATATCCTCCGTTACTATTCCTTCAGCGAGTGATTTATTAACAACCGATCTTATTTGTTCAGCCTCGGTCTTCAATCCGAATGCATCCTCAAACATCATGGCTGCCGATAGAACAGTTGCCAAAGGATTGGCAATATCTTTTCCCGCAGCCTGAGGATAGGAGCCATGTATGGGCTCAAATAAGGAGGTATGTAGCCCCATTGATGCGGATGGCATTAATCCCATCGATCCGGAAATAACCGAAGCCTCATCCGTCAATATGTCTCCAAAAAGATTTTCGGTAATCATTACATCATATGAATTTGGCCATTGAACCAGACGCATCGCCACAGCATCTACAAATTCATAGCTTACAGTCACTTCCGGATAGTCTTTCTCCATATCCTGTACCGTCTCCCGCCATAGACGGGAGCTTTCAAGGACATTGGCTTTATCCACACAACATAATTTCTTTGAACGCCTCATCGCCATTTCAAATCCCAGCTTCGCCAGGCGGATGATTTCCTCACGGGTATAAGTACAGGTATCGAATGCAGTATGGCCATTGTCTTTTCTGCCACGTTCGCCGAAGTAAATACCACCGGTTAATTCACGTAGAATAATCAGGTCAGTGCCTTCTATTCGTTCTCTCTTTAACGGAGAATTATCAATTAATGATGGAAAGGTAAAAGTTGGGCGAACGTTTGCGAACAAGCCCAGTTTTTTACGCATCTTCAATAATCCTTGTTCAGGACGTACCGGAGCTTTTGGATTATTATCATATTTAGGATCTCCAATAGCACCAAATAAAATGGCATCTGCAGCCATACAAATCTCATGCGTAGCATCAGGGTAGGGTTCCCCCACGGCATCAATAGCACATGCACCTGTCAATGCGGAGGTCCAGTTGATTTCATGATTGAATTTATGAGCTATGGCATTACAAACTTTTACTGCCTGATCAATTACTTCAGGTCCAATTCCGTCTCCGGCTAAAAGGGCAATATTTAATTTCATCTTTTATTTGTGAGTTGTAGGTTTTAAGTTGTAGGTTGTAAGTGTTTAAAATTTTTACTTTGTGATAAGGGATGGTTTTGTATCGATTTACAAACAATCAACGAGCAACTAGATTATATTGAGCATCTTCTGAGTGGCTTTAATGGCACAAACAGTCTGGTCTGAGTCAAGTCCTCTGGTAATGAATTTTTTTGTAGGTGTTTCCCAAGTAATGATCGTTTCACATAAAGCGTCCGAGTTACTTCCAGGGGCAATTCTCACGGCATAGTCGATCAATTTAGGAAGACTAGCTTTCTTCTTATCATAAACCTTACCCAGAGCTTTCATAAAGGCATCAAACTGCCCGTCTCCCTGTGCATTTTCTTCGAATAATTCACCTTCAAAGCGTACAGAAATCGTGGCCGATGGTCTTAATCCTTTAGAATGTGTCAATACATAGGAATCAACAATGACCTTATCGGAAGTCGACGGACTGTTCAAGACATCAGAAATGATGTAAGGTAGATCTTCTTTCGTGACCGTTTCCTTCATATCACCTAATTCAATGACCCGCTGGGTGACCTTCTTAAGATCCTGATCACTCAATTTTAAGCCGAGCTCTTGTAGATTTTTTTCAATATTCGCTTTGCCTGAGGTTTTCCCCAAGGCATAGGTACGCTTTCTACCAAACCTTTCAGGGAGTAAATCATTAAAATAGAGGTTATTTTTAAAATCCCCATCTGCGTGAATTCCGGCAGTTTGAGTGAACACATTATCTCCCACAATGGGTTTGTTTGAGGGAATTCTTATTCCCGAGAAAGTTTCGACCAGCTTACTGACCGTGTAAATGGCTTCTTCATTAATATTAATCTCAACTTCTGGCATAAAATCGTTGATGGCTGCCACCGCACTGGCCATGCAGGCGTTTCCGGCACGTTCACCCATGCCATTCACCGTTAAATGCAGACCGTCGGCTCCAGCTTTTATGGCTTCGAGAATATTCGCATTTGCGAGGTCATAATCATTGTGCGCATGAAAATCAAAATGAAGTTTTGGGTATTTGCTTTTGATTTGCGAAATATAGTTGAAGGTTTCTGAAGGAGTCAGCACACCCAGTGTATCAGGAAGTAAAATTCTTTTTACAGGCTGCGAAGATAGAAAATCAAGGTATTTATAAACATATTCCGGAGAATTACGCATACCATTACTCCAGTCTTCAAGGTAAACATTGGTTGAAATTTCATGCTGATAGGCCAGTTTAATGAGTTCAGCAATTTCAGCAAAGTGCTGTTCCGGAGTCTTTTTTAACTGATGTTTCAGGTGGTTTAATGATCCCTTAGTCAACAGATTCTGAACCTTCACACCTGCTTGAGTCATCCACTCAATGGAAACTCCTTGGTCAACAAAGGAGAGAACTTCTATACGTTCTGCATGACCATGTGCCTTAGCCCAATCCATGATGGCTTTCACCGAGGCAAACTCGCCTTCCGATACACGTGCGGAAGCCACCTCAACCCGCTCGACCTTAAGTTCTTCCAGAAGAAGTTGCGTGATGGTAAGTTTTTCCGAAATAGAAAACGACACTCCTGAGGTTTGTTCACCATCGCGCAGTGTAGTATCCATAATTTCAATTTTCTTCTTTCCCATGTTTATGGTTTTATTTTAAATCGGCAGATTTGAGGCAAATTCTTGAATTTCCGGTTTGATATTTACCAAATAATCAATGTCATCAAAGCCATTCATCATGTTACTTTTCTTATACGAACTGATATCAAATGATTCGTGTTCACCGGTAGAAAGTAGGGTGATTGTTTGATTAGGTAAGTTCACTTCAAGCTCCGTTTTTGGATCTGTCTCAATGGCCCGGAATATTTTATCAGCAAAATCCGGACTAATCTGCACGGGTAAAACACCGATATTGAGGCAATTTCCTTTGAAGATATCTGCAAAAAAACTGGAAACTACACATCTGAATCCATAATCATAAATTGCCCAGGCCGCATGTTCCCTGGAGGAACCGGAGCCAAAGTTTTTGCCGCCAACCAGAATTTTACCACTGTAAAGCGGGTTGTTAAGTATGAATTCTGCTTTCGGACTATTATCCGGGTTGTATCTCCAATCGCGGAAAAGATCATCACCAAATCCTACACGTTCTGTAGCTTTCAAAAAGCGAGCAGGAATAATTTGATCGGTGTCTACATTCTCAATGGATAAGGGAACTGCAGAACTTCTTAGTATGTTAAATTTATCGTAAGCCATCTTGTAGGTCTTTGTGCGAAATTCGCCAGTTATTGGATTAAGGTTCTTGGATCAGTTACAAAACCGGTTACGGCAGCAGCAGCAGCCACCAGCGGACTTGCCAGCATGGTTCTGGAGCCCGGTCCCTGGCGTCCTTCAAAATTTCTGTTTGAAGTACTTACAGCATATTTTCCTGCCGGAATCTTATCATCATTCATAGCCAGACATGCCGAACAGCCCGGTTGCCTTAATGTAAATCCGGCTTCCTTGAGTATATCCAGTAAACCTTCATCCCGAATTTGTTTCTCTACGATATGTGAACCTGGAACAAGCCATGCCGTAACATGGTCTGCTTTTTTTCTTCCTTTGACAATCGAAGCAAATGCTCTGAAATCCTCAATTCTGCCATTGGTGCAGCTACCGATGAATACATAATCCACCTTTTTCCCCATCATGGCTTCGCCTTCACGGAAGCCCATATAGTTCAGTGATTTAGCAAATGATGCAACTCCTCCCTCTACTTCCTCTACCTTGGGTATGGCATTCGAAATTCCCATACCCATTCCCGGATTGGTTCCATAGGTAATCATTGGTTCGATCGTAGAACCATCAAAGGTATACTCCTTGTCAAAAACGGCATCAACATCTGTTTTCAAGGTCTTGTAATAAGCCAGGGCTTTGTCCCATGCTTCTCCTTTCGGACTGAATTCACGGTCTTTTACATAATTGATGGTTGTTTCATCCGGCGCGATCATGCCACCCCTGGCACCCATTTCAATGCTTAGGTTGCAAACGGTCATTCGTCCTTCCATACTCATATTTTCAAATACCTCACCTGCATACTCTACAAAATAACCTGTAGCACCGGAAGTACTTAATTTAGAGATGATGTATAATGCCACATCTTTTGGAGTGACGCCTTTGCCTAACTTACCATTGATGTTGATTCGCATTTTCATTGGTTTAGGCTGCATAATGCATTGGGTGGTCAAAACCATCTCAACCTCAGAAGTGCCGATTCCAAAAGCGATTGCACCAAAGGCACCATGAGTTGATGTATGCGAATCACCGCAAACAATCGTCGCTCCAGGTTGTGTGATTCCATATTCAGGCCCCACTACATGGACAATTCCGTTTTTTTGATGCCCTAAACCCCAGTAACTGATTCCATGTTCCTTTGAATTAGACTCAAGTGCTTTTAACTGATTCGCCGAAAGGGGATCTGCAACCGGTAAATGTTGATTAATCGTTGGGGTATTATGATCCGCTGTAGCAAATGTACGCTCGGGGTATAATACCTTAAGACCTCGGTTTTTGAGACCAAGAAATGCTACCGGACTGGTAACTTCATGAACCATATGACGATCAATAAATAAAACATCAGGCCCACCTTCTATCTTACGAACCACGTGAGAATCCCACACCTTGTCAAACAATGTATTGCTCATATTTATTAGTATTTAGTACTCAGTACTTGGTATTTAAATGTTAAACGATTTCAAACTTTAAGTCTCACTAATAACTTATTACTTACAACTTACAACTTATCACTTACAACTTCTATACAAACTTATTTAGTGCATCCAAATACGCATTGGCAGAGGCCCGTACGATATCCGTACTGAAACCGTACCCTTTGTAGGATTTTCCTTCATTTATTACCAACATATCCACCTTACTCACATCATCGCTGCCGCTGTGAATCGCGTGAATATTAAACTCTTTAATATTAAAATTTTTACCGATTATTTTTTCAATGGCCTTAATTGTGGCATCTACCGGTCCGTTTCCACTTGATAAAGCTTCATGTACAGTGCCTTTATAAAATAACTTGATTGTTGCTTCAGGACTGGCCTGGTCACCACAGCTCACCTGCAAGCTCTTGATAGAAAGGCCATCTTTGTAATTTGACTCGGCCTTATCTCCCATAAGTAATAAGATATCATCATCTCTGATTTCTTTTTTACCATCAGCCATGGTCAGGAATTTATCATAAACCTGATCCAGATCTATGCGCTCAATGGTATATCCTAAACGTTCAAGATGGTGATTTAAAGCATGTCTTCCGCTCCGGGCAGTGAGAATGATTTCAGACTGATCAATACCAACATCCTCAGGATTGATAATTTCGTAGGTTTCTCGATGTTTTAACACACCATCCTGATGAATTCCGGAGCTGTGTGCAAACGCATTTTTGCCAACAATGGCTTTGTTTGGCTGAACCGGCATCCGCATCATCCGACTAACCATTCTACTCAACTCATATAAATGCCGGCTGTTGACTTGGTGTGTAAAATTAAGGCTTTTATGTGTCTTTAAAATCATGACAATTTCTTCCAATGCCGTATTGCCCGCTCGTTCTCCAATACCATTTATGGTACATTCGACCTGTCGGGCCCCATTCTGGATACCCGCAATACTGTTGGCAGTAGCCAAGCCTAAATCATTGTGACAATGGACTGATATGATAGCCTGATCAATGTTTTTTACATTTTCTTTGAGAAATCGAATCTTCTCCCCATACTGTTCCGGCAGGCAATATCCATTGGTATCCGGGATATTGACTACTGTTGCTCCCGCGGCAATTACCGCTTCAATCATTTTAGCTAAGAATACATTATCTGCTCTTCCAGCGTCTTCTGCATAGAATTCGATATCCTCTACAAAGCTCTTGGCATATTTTACGGCCTCAATCGCACGTTCCAAGATTGACTCTCTAGTACTGTTGAATTTATACTTAATATGATTATCTGAGGATCCGATACCGGTATGTATCCTTGGCCTTTTCGCAAACTTCAGGGCTTCAGCGGCCGAGTCAATATCTCCTCGATTAGCACGTGTGAGTGCACAAATGATGGGCTCACGAACAGCTTTGGATAGTTCCACCACACTTTGAAAATCACCCGGACTTGAGATTGGGAATCCCGCTTCTATGATATCCACTCCCAGCTTTTCGAGGGCTTTACCAATTTCAATCTTTTCTACGGTAGACAGTTGGCATCCAGGTACCTGTTCACCGTCCCTTAAGGTAGTGTCAAAAATGTAAATCCGGTTTGAGTCGTGTAACATATTTTTTTCTTTTACAGAACTTTTGAGATATGGATCAATGAATTCAATTGCTCTGAAGGAATAAAATGAGGGTTAAGCCTCATCTGCTAGTTTATAAATCTTTGAACTTTCGAAAGCTTCAATACTTTCTAAATTTTTTAATAAATAATCGGTGTCATTATAGCCTGCTAAAATTGCTGAGCCATCATGAGTGATAATTTCTAATGCTTCATCTGCAGGTTGGGAACGCATAAGTTTAGAAAGGTCAATTCCATAATTGCCCGGACCAATATCTTCTGCATTGAACTCAAAAACCTCATCAAAAACAGAGGATTCATCAGAATATAAATTTTGCAAAGATGAATAATTTTCTACTTCACTTTCTTTTAATGGCATCATGTCATGCTTGCACATGTACTCGAGAGTGATTTCATCAGGAGCAATCAAACCACCCACAGCACCGATTTCCCGACTCATATTACAGATCATAATTCTTTCTGCCATATTCAGGTTAAGAATTGTATCTCCTGAATATTCAATAAAATAGCGGTTAACTCCAGCGGCAGAAATTTTTGAAATCAGAAGTGATTGATATCCTTTGATGTCAGTCCTATTGCTAATTTCCCGTTTATTTCTACCTTCATCCGGTTGGGTTTATGGATGAGTAAGCATTGTGTCGCTAAAACCTGTTCTACCAATGAATCATTGATGCATATGGATAGCACCCCAAAAGCACCCATATCATTCCTTTGATGCTGATCAAAAACCAGAATCTGTCCGGGAAGTACATTCAAGATATCGGTTTGATCGACAAAATTCTGTTCAAAAATCTCCAAACCAAAATCACTGCAATTCTTTTTGAAGAGCTCATGCTGAAATAGAGACAGATCTGATACCGATACATGTTTTTCATGAGTCGCATCCTTTGAAATCAAAGTTTGAGATGGTCTTAAAACACCTGTATTCCGTTTTCGTAATCCCTCAAAAGCTTTTGCACTTGTTACCTTATTGATGAGGTGAACATCAATGTATAAGATGTCCGGAAACCCTGCATTATTGCAGACTACATGCTTATTCCAGATCTTATCAAATAGTGTAGGTGCCATGGATTGTAAATTAAAAGCTGTAAGTTTTAAATATACGCCCAGCGGCTTTCTACTTATAACTTACAACCTAAAACTTAAAACTTATAACTTTTTACTTCTCAGGTTGATTTTCAGGACGTAAACTTCTCACAGCCTGTCCGGCCTGCCAGATTTCACTATCATGAAGAGTTTTGAGCTCGGCTTCCAGCTTAACCCGATAATCAGGCTGACTGTTCAATTTTATGGTACGTTCAGCTTCTTTGCCCGAGGCCACACTTTCATATAATTCATCGAATACAGGCTGAGTGGCATCTCGGAAACGTCCTTTCCAATCTAATGCTCCTCGTTGTGCTGTTGTTGAGCAGTTGGCATACATCCAGTCCATACCATTTTCTGCCACCAATGGCATCAGGCTCTGTGTAAGTTCTTCAACTGTTTCATTGAAGGCCTCGGAAGGAGAGTGTCCGTTTCTACGAAGGGTATTGTATTGTGCTTCGAAAATACCGGCAATTGCACCCATCAAGGTTCCACGCTCGCCGGTTAAATCAGAATATACTTCTTTTCTGAAATCGGTTTCAAAAAGGTAACCTGATCCCACCCCGATTCCTAAAGCAATGGCCCGGGATCTGCCTCTTCCTGTAGCGTCCTGATGAATGGCGAAAGATGAATTGAGGCCTTTGCCGGCCAAAAACAAGCGACGTAAGGATGTACCTGAACCTTTTGGTGCCACTAAAATCACATCTACATCTGCAGGTGGAATAATACCTGTTTGTTCCTTATAAGTGATACCAAATCCATGAGAAAAGTAAAGTGCTTTTCCGGGAGAAAGGTATTTTTTGATTGTCGGCCAAAGTGCGATCTGCCCTGCATCTGATAATAAATATTGAATGATTGTTCCTTTTTCGGCAGCTTCTTCAATTTCAAACAGAGTTTCACCGGGAACCCATCCATCGGCAATGGCTTTGTCCCAAGTTTTTGAATCTTTGCGCTGCCCGATAATTACTCTGATGCCATTGTCCCGCAGGTTTAGTGATTGTCCGGGACCTTGAACACCATAACCGATAATTGCTACAGTTTCATCCTTTAGAACTTCGCGAGCCTTGTCTAGGGAGAATTCTTCACGGGTTACTACATCCTCTGTAACTCCACCGAAATTGATCTTTGCCATATTTTTTTTGTTTTACTTTTTGTTTTTATTTAATGATTTTGTTTGATGTTTAATTAATTGAGTTTACATAGTGAATATTCGCTGACCCTTGTTCAGGTATTCATTTTCGATAACCTCATCTCCGGGCTCTGCTTTTTCAAATTCGCGAAGTTTACGATTAAAGCCATCACTCTTTTTAATGATGGCAACACGTGCACTACGTACAAATTCAATGAGTCCGAAAGGCTGAAGAATTTTGATCAGGGCATCGGTTTCTTCCCGGTGTCCGGTGGTTTCAAATACCGTATAATCTTTACGAATGACGACCGCTCTGGCACCGTTTTCACGAAGTAATCGTTCTACGCTGGCTTTTTCTGCAATAATATCGGTTGGTACTTTATACAAGGCCATTTCCTGCCAAATGATATCCTCATTGGTATTGTAATATACTTTCAGGACCTCAACTTGTTTTTCAATCTGCCTGGAAAGTTTTCTGACCACTTCCTCCGTTTCATGAACCACAATATTAAAACGATGAATACTTTCAATCTCCGACGGTGAGGTATTCAGGCTATGAATATTTATTTTACGTCTGGTAAAGATGATCGCAATTCGGTTAAGAAGTCCGATTTGATTTTCAGTATAGACCGTAATGGTGAATTCCTGTTTACCATCAGGTTTTTCTGTTTTATTTTGATTGCCCATAATTTCTTTTTTTGGATCAGTTTTTTCGGATGGTTATTTCAATCTGATCTCACTTACACTACATCCCTGAGGAACCATCGGGAATACATTATTTTCTTTGGTCACCATCACTTCAAGCAGGTAAGAACCTTTGTACTCCAGCATTTCTTTCAAGGATGAAGCAATATCTCCACGTTCTGAAATACTTTTCCCCTTAATTTTGTATGCAGCAGCGAGGGCAACATAATCAGGACTTTCTATGTCAACAAAGGAATAACGATGCTGATTAAAAAGTTCCTGCCATTGTCTGACCATTCCTAAAAATCTATTATTCAGAATCAGGATTTTAACATCAATACTGCTTTGCATAATTGTACCCAGTTCCTGGAGAGTCATTTGAAAGCCACCGTCTCCTATAACGGCAACAACCGTTCGTTCAGGTGCTCCAAATTTTGCACCAATGGCTGCAGGTAAGGCAAATCCCATTGTTCCGAGACCACCGCTTGTTACATTACTTCTGGTATTATTGAATTTAGCATATCGGCATGCTACCATCTGATGCTGACCAACATCGGTTACAATGATTGCTTCGCCCTGAGTTAATTCATTCAGTTGGTGGATGACTTCCCCCATGGTTAATTCGCCAGATTTCGGGTTTAATTCCTCTTGGATTACCGCCTCTATCTCTTTCTTTTCGAACTCTCTGAATTTTTGCAGCCATTCTGGATAGCTTTTCTTTTGAATCAGTGCGGTTAAAGCCGGTAGAGTTTCTTTACAATCTCCCCAAACAGGTACGGTAGTTTGAACGTTTTTATCAATTTCTGAAGGGTCAATATCCAAATGAATGATTTTCGCCTGTTTTGCATATTTGTCAAGTCGGCCGGTTACTCGATCATCGAATCTCATTCCAATGGCAATGATGACATCGCAATCATTCGTTAATACATTTGGTCCATAATTTCCGTGCATACCAAGCATTCCGACGTTTAATGGATGATTTGTCGGAATTGCTCCGGCCCCCAAAATAGTCCAGGCTGAAGGAATTCCACTCTTTTCAACGAATAATTTAAATTCCTGTTCGGCTTCACCCAGGATTACTCCTTGACCCCATAATATGAATGGCCTTTTGGCCTGATTAATCAATGCGGCTGCCTGTTCGATATATTCGTTTCGGATGATTGGCTTTGGGCGATAACTTCGGATGTGGTTGCAGGGAGTATAACCACCATAATCAAATTTCTGGATCTGAGCATTTTTAGTAATATCAATTAATACAGGTCCGGGCCTGCCACTTCGGGCAATATAAAATGCTTTGCTGATTACTTCGGGAATTTCTGTGGCATCGGTGATTTGATAATTCCATTTGGTTACAGGTGTTGTGATATTGATTACGTCTGTTTCCTGAAAAGCATCAGTACCTAAAAGATGAGCAAATACCTGCCCTGTGATACAAACCAGTGGAGTGCTGTCGATCATGGCATCGGCTAAACCGGTAACCAGATTGGTAGCGCCGGGACCGCTGGTTGCGAATACGACACCAACTTTACCCGAAGTTCTGGCAAAACCCTGTCCGGCATGAATTCCACCTTGCTCATGCCTGACAAGAATATGGTTTAATTTTTCTTTATAATCGTATAAAGCATCGTAAATCGGCATGATTGCCCCACCAGGGTAACCAAAAATCACTTCGGTACCTTCCGAAATTAAGGCTTCGAGAATAGCTACAGATCCCGAAACTTCAATTGTTTCTACTCCTGAAGGATTACTCAATGCTTGCTGCTCAATTTCCATAATTAATTAATTTTTGTCTGAATCAATGATCATATACGTCGAATCAGATAGTTGAATTTTATTCTTCATCGGTAACGCAGCCTTCACTGGCGCTCTTTACCATTTTAAAATATTTAAATAATACCCCATTTTTGACCGGAGGCTCAGGCTGCTTCCATTGCTTTCTTCTGAGTTCCATTTCTTCAGAGGTAATCATGACATCAATGGTATTCTTGTTGGCATCGATATGGATTATATCATCATCTCTTACCAAGCCAATATTTCCGCCTTCAAATGCTTCGGGAGTGATATGACCAACTACAAAACCGTGGGTTCCACCTGAAAAACGACCATCGGTTATCAGTGCCACCGATGCCCCTAAGCCCGCTCCAAAAATGGCAGAGGTTGGTTTTAGCATTTCGGGCATACCCGGCGCGCCTTTTGGCCCCACATTTCTAATGACTACCACATCTCCTGCTTTAACCTTACCGCTGCTGATCCCATCGATGAGTTCAAATTCGCCATCAAAAACTCGTGCCGGACCGGTGAATGATTCGCCTTCTTTACCGCTTATTTTCGCAACCGAGCCTTCCGGAGCCAGATTGCCATACAGCATTTGTAAATGGCCGGTTTTTTTAATTGGATTTTCAACAGGAAAAATGATATCCTGATTTTCAAAGTTCAAATCAGCAGCATCAGCTACGTTTTCGGCTAAGGTTTTTCCTGTCACAGTCATACAATCACCGTGGAGGAATCCTTTCTTTAACAAATATTTTAAGATTGCGGGCAATCCCCCAATGGTATGAACATCCTCCATCATAAATTTTCCACTGGGTTTAAGATCAGCGATCACCGAAGTTTCGTCACTGACCTTTTGAAAATAGGCAAGGTCAAGTTTTATTCCAACCGATTTTGCCATTGCAATTAAATGCAATACTGCATTGGTTGAGCCTCCTAATACCATGACAATGACAACTGCATTATGAAATGCTTTTTCTGTCATGATGTTTCTTGGCTTAATGTCTTTTTCCAGTAGTAACCTGATGTATTGACCCACATTAAGACATTCTTTTCTCTTTTCCTCACTTAAAGCAGGATAGCTCGAACTGTAGGGCAGGCTCATTCCCATGGCTTCAATTGCGGAAGCCAGAGTATTAGCGGTATACATACCTCCACAGGCACCTGCTCCCGGACAAGCATTTTCAATTACCCCCTGATAGTCTTCTTCGGTAAGCTTCCCCGCCATTTTTTCGCCCAGAGCCTCAAAGGCAGAAACTATGTTGAGCGACTGTCCTTTGTAGTGCCCGGAATGAATACTACCACCATAAACCATTATTGCGGGTCTATTTAAACGTCCCATCGCTATAATTGCACCAGGCATGTTCTTATCGCAACCCGGTAATGCGATTAAACCATCGTAATAGTGTCCGCCACAAACCGTTTCAATCGAATCTGCAATCAGGTCTCTGGATACCAGAGAAAAACGCATGCCTTCAGTCCCATTGGTGATTCCATCACTGATACCAATAGTATGAAACATTAAACCAACTAAATCATTATTCCAGACACCTTTCTTAACCACGTCGGCCAGTTCATTAAGGTGCATATTACAGGTATTTCCATCATAGCCCATACTTACAATGCCAACTTGTGCCTTGCTCATATCTTCTTTGGTTAACCCTATGCCATATAACATGGCTTGTGAGGCTGGCTGGGTCGGATCTTGAGTGAGTATTTTGCTATATTTATTAAGTTCCATTCTTCCGATTCTTGTTTTTTTTAACTGTATTGATTTAAAAAAAAAGCCTTTCTTTGAGAGGAAGGCATTTATCTTATTGCTTAATCGTGAAAGATTTTAAACCTCAAAGGCATTTGCTGCCGGAATATCATTCAGAGAAAATTTCCTTGGATTAGTTGGTACATCACTATAAAAATTCCCAATTCCATTCACGATTCAAAGCTTCATAATTTTCTTTTTCATTTAAAACTCAATTTAAGGTCTTGTGATTTAAGTATCAATAGACAATGTGTTTTTTTTAAATTAAAATATAATACTTTTAAATCAAAATAAACAGAATTTAATTCTTAGTTAAATGTAATTTTGTTTATTAAATTTTGTGTAAATATACCAAAACGGTTTCTGGTTTTCAGTTCATGGAATTTTAAGTAGGACTAAAGCCCTCGATTTCTGCCTAAAATGATGACGGTGTCTAAAAAAAATCAAAATTTGGTCAAAAAAAAAGCCCCTCAGATCGAGGGGCTTTTTTTTTGAAATTAAGAGTTTATCGTTCCTTCAGCGAGTACCATGATGCTATTATTCAGTACCTCAATGACGCCGCCTTTAATGAGAATGGTCTCTTCCTCTTTTTCAGTTCGGATGATCACTTTACCATCCTCCAGCGTTGAGATCACGGGTGCATGATCTTTGAGTACTTCGAAAGAACCCATGCTGCCGGGTACAGTAACCGATCTTACTTCACCTTCATAGACTTTTTTATCCGGTGTTAATATTTCTAATTTCATATCTTAGAGGTTTGAGATTTGACATTTGAGATTAAAGATCCGGCCAAATTACCTTTCTCGTATCTCAAAGCATGAATCTCATTTCACATTATGCGTTTGCTTCAGCTAATAATTTCTTACCTTTTTCGATGGCATCTTCAATGGTGCCAACCAGGTTGAAGGCCGCTTCAGGATACTCATCCACTTCGCCGTCCATAATCATGTTGAATCCTTTGATGGTGTCTTTAATATCTACCAATACTCCCTTTAAGCCCGTAAACTGTTCTGCAACAAAGAATGGTTGCGACAAGAAACGTTGCACACGACGTGCTCGGCCTACTACTAATTTATCCTCTTCAGACAATTCATCCATTCCAAGAATGGCTATGATATCCTGCAATTCCTTATAACGCTGTAAAATTTCTTTCACACGCTGAGCGGTGCTATAATGCTGATCACCTAGAGTGGCTGCATTGAGGATTCGGGATGTTGAATCCAATGGTTCCACAGCAGGGTATATTCCAAGCTCAGCAATTTTTCGGGATAAAACCGTGGTG
>Ga0194130_10002931_pt1 | contig 23784 bp, 18 predicted proteins | sample TA2KigsurfametaG_FD_160084 | JGI IMG/M metagenome (GOLD analysis project Ga0194130, IMG submission 160084) | Freshwater microbial communities from Lake Tanganyika, Tanzania - TA2015050 Kigoma 12 surface | ecosystem: Environmental > Aquatic > Freshwater > Lake | place: Tanzania: Lake Tanganyika... | reverse complement strand
ATGACGCGGTCATTGCTGATCAGCTCCAGGAGGATTCGGCCCGGCAGCACCCGCTCCGGGCAGTAGGCCACATGGATCTGCTGCGGCGCAAGGCCGGACTCCTGAGCGAGCACGGCCGCCACCTGCTGAGTGGTGCCCACCGGCGAGGTGGATTCGAGCAGCACCAGATTGCCGGGGCAGAGCACCGGCGCGATCGCCCGGGCCGCCGCCAGCACATAGTCGATGTTGGGCTGGGGGATGCCATCCGCCCCGCTGCGGAAGGGCGTGGGAACTGCGATCAGGAACACATCGGCCGGCTGCGGCGCCAGCTGGGCGGTGAGGGCCCCGGAGGCCACGGCCGTTGCCACGGCCTGATCGAGATCAGGCTCAACGATGTGGATCTGCCCCTGGTTGACGGTGGCCACCACCTCAGCGTTGACATCGACGCCGATGACGCGATGGCCGGCACCGGCCAGCACGGCCGCGGTGGGCAGGCCGATGTAGCCGAGGCCGAGGATGCAGCAGGTGGAAGGAATGGAAGGGCGCTCAACCACAGGCACGACTCCTCAGAAACAACGGCACCCTGGACTTCAGGGCGAGAGCCGGCTTTTCGACGTACAACCAAGACAGACAGGCCAAGGCATAGGCGCCGAAGAGATACGCAGGAGCCCACAAAGCATTTGAAACGCCGGAGACCAGCAGAGCGTTGGCGATGGGCATATGAAAAACGTAGATTCCGTAAGAGAGATCAAAGCCTCGCAACAGATCCACTGGAATCAGGCCGATTCCAATCGGCAAGGCCGCCATGGCGATCGGGACTAGGACTGACTGAGCGGAAGGTATGGCTAAGGCCAGCAACCAAACGACAAGCCCTAGAGCGACCAAGCCGCGAGCCGTTGCTGGGCGTCCCCACAGGGCAAGAGGGAGTATGCAGGCAAAGCCCAGCAGGAACTGAAAGAGATGGGGGGCCAGACTCACATGCAGAAGCTTGGCTAAAAGGCTTTCCGGATTTAGCAGCGATCCATTGAGCAGGACCTTGCCAACAAAGAATGAAGAACCCCAGATCGCTGCCATCGAGACGATGGCAAGTCCCACTTTGCGCTTGTCAGCGAGAAATGCCAGCCAACCAACAATCAACGGGAACAGCAGATAAAACTGCAGCTCCACGGGAATGGTCCAGAGGCTACCGTTGATGACGCCGACTCCAAAGTCGCGCAGCTGAGACGGGTTGAAGAACTGGAGCACGGTCGCCTGAGCGACGAGCCAGGCAAAACCAGATGTGCTGAACAGAAAAGAACCACGCCCAAATGCGATCAGGATCAGGACAGACAGAAGCAGACACAACCAGAGAGCCGGGAAGATCCACAGAGCTTGATGCCAGGCATAGTCACCCCATCGACCACGAGCTTTAAGACAGGAGAGGCCAACCAGAAACCCGCTGATCGAGAAAAACAGCGGCACCCCCGGCAGAGAGAAGATGGTGGCCAGCAAGGCGGGCAACTTGAAGCCCAGGTGAGCCGTGCCATGAGCCAGCAGTACCTGCGTCGCCGCATACAAGCGGATCAGATCGAAAAGATTGCCGCGTCCAAGGCGTACTGCCGCACAGCGATCCAGCCATGACGACGCTGGACCTCCTACAAGCCCGCTGACGACGACCTGCGTCATGGCCGGTTCACCGCCTGCAACAACCACCGCTGCACCTCGAGCAGCTCGGCCGCTGGGATCGGCGCCGGCCCACCCGAGCTAATGGCCGCCAGGAAAGCGCTGCAGCAGGCCAGCTGGCCCTTGTCCTGCGCCAGGCGGCGGCGGGTGCGGAAGCCGGGGAGACCCCAGGCCTTCAAGGTGCGGTAGTTGTCGAGCCGCAGCACCCGACCAGCGGCGAACACCTCGAGCCGTTCCTTGGGGAAGGCCTTGCTGCCATTAGCGAAGTAGTGCACCGTGCCGATCGAGCCATCGGCGAAGCGCAGGCTCAAGGTGAAGGTGTCGGGACAGGGCTTGCTATCGGCCGCTGCCAGCAGCTGCAGCTGCTCGATCGGGCTGCCGGCGAGATGGCGCAGCAGATCCACAAAATGGGAGGCCTCACCGAGCAGGCGGCCACCGCCGCGCTCGGGATCCTGGGTCCAGTGCTCGGCGGGGATGACGCCGGCATTGCAGGTGTACACGAAAGCACGCAGCCCCGGCAGACGGCTGAGCTGCTGGCGCAGCTCCAGCAGCAGGGGCGCAAAGCGGCGGTTGAATCCCACCATCAACAGGCCGGAGCTGTGGGCCAGGGAGGCCTCGATGGCCTCGAGTTCGGCCGCAGTGAGGCAGAGCGGCTTCTCGACGAACACATGCTTACCGGCCGCCAGGGCCTGCTGCACCAGGGCGGCATGGCTGTCGTGGCGGGTGGCAATCACCAGGGCCTGGGCGGCGGGATCGGCGATGGTGGGAGTGATATCGGTGCTGGCCTGGCGGAAGCGATGGCGGGGCCCGAGCTGCGACGGCGCAAGACCGCTGGAGGCGGCCAGGGTGTGGAAGCGGGCACCGGCCCTGGCGAAGGCCGGGATCAGGATCCGGCTGGCGTAATTGCCCGCCCCGATCACACTCAGCAGCGGCGCTGTCACGGGGGCGGATGACACGCTGGTCGGTACGGCCGGCAGCGGGATCGTGCGCTGGGCCGGATCGGCACTGCCGGGATATTGCAGCAGGATGCCGAGACAGGGCTCGCTGCCGGTGAGCACCGCGTAGGCCTCAGGGGCCTGCGCAATCGGGTAGCGATGACTGATCAAGGCCTCGGTGCGCAGGCTGCCGCGCTCAAGGGCCTGCAGCACGGCCTGGAAGTTGCGCTGCTGGGTCCAGCGCACGAAGCCGAGTGGGTAGTCGTGGCCCTGCTGCTCGTAGGCCGGGTCGTAACGACCGGGGCCATAGGAGCAGCTCACCTGGAAGCTGAGCTCCTTCTTGTAGAAGAGGTCGCGGCGCAGCTCCAGGCCGGTGACGCCCACCAGCACCAGGCGGCCACGCTGGCGGCAGGCTTCCGCCGCGAGATGCATCGGCTCGCTGGAGGCCGTGGCGGCCGTGATCAGCGCCCCATCCACGCCAATGCCGGCGGTGCGCTCGAGGATCCAGGGCAGGGGATCGGGGCCGCTGCCCAGGGCCAGCGCCTCAATACCGAAAAAGGCGGCCAACTGGCATTTGCCGGGATCGGGATCGAGGCCAAGCACCCGGCAGCCCTGGGCCTGAAGCAACTGGGCGGTGAGCAGGCCGATCAGGCCGAGGCCGCTCACCAGAAAGGTTTCCCCGAGGCTGGGGGCCGCCAGGCGGATGCCCTGGAGGCCGATCGAGGCCAGCACCGTGAAGGCGGCCGCCTCATCACTCACGCCATCAGGGATCAGCGCACAGAGCAGCTGCGGCACCGCCACCAGCTCGGCATGGGCGCCGTTGGAGGCGACGCGATCGCCGGGCTTGAAGCCCTGCACGCACTCACCCACAGCCACCACGGTGCCGACGTTGCAGTAGCCGAGCGGCAAGGGTTGATCGAGCTTGCTGCGTACCGCCTCCAGGGTGGTGAGCAGGCCATCGGTGCGGGCCTTGTGGAGCACCTGCTGCACCTTATCGGGCTGCTGGCGGGCCTTGTCGAGCCAGTTGGCCTTTCCGAAATCCACCAGCATCCGCTCTGTGCCGGCCGACACCAGCGAGCAGCGGCTCTGGATCAGCAGTTCACCACGGCGGGGTGCGGACGCAGGCACGGCGGCGAGGGAGGTAGTGCCATCGGCCAGCGACTGGATCACCTGTTGCATCGGCTGGCCGCGGGAATCGGACCCAGCATCACACCACGCCCCCCTTCTGCCGCTCCCACCACAGAGCAATGCACAGCAGCGACCAGATGGTGTAACTGTCATCGCGGCGGCCACTGAAGTGATCCGCCAAGAGCTGCTGCACGGCGCTGGGGTTGAACAGGCCATCTGCGGCCAGGCGGGAGGGGCTGAGGGTGTCGGCCACGAGTTCGCGTAGGTCGTGTTGCAGCCAGCGCCTGAGCGGAGCACCGAAACCGGTCTTGGGGCGATGGATCACGTCGTGGGGGAGAAGGCCGGCCATGGCCTGCTTGAGCACCCACTTGCCACAGCGGCCGCGCTGCTTGAAGCAATCCGGCAGCCGCCAACTGAGGGCCAGGAGCTCGGGGTCGAGGAAGGGCAGCCGCACCTCCACACCGGCCGCCATCGACATGGCATCGGTGTAGTGCAGGTTGTGATCGGCGAGGAAGAAGCGCTGCTCAAGGGCCAGCATCTGCTGCAGGCGGCTCAGTCCCGGCGGCAGCTGGGCGAGCCAGTCCTGCAGAGGGGCAGACGCGGTGGGGTCGTGGAGCTGACGTTGCAGCGGTTCGCTGAGCAGCTGGCGCAACCGGGCCGGCGTGCCCCAGCGGAAGTAGTGGATCAGACGTTGCTCGGGATCGGCATCGGCCAGTTCAAAGCTGCGGGCAAGGCGGCGGCCGAGGGGAGAGCTCTGGCTGAGGCGACCACTGGCCAGCCGCAGGCCCCGGCGCAGAGGTCCCGGCCACCAGCCCCAGAGCTTCTCCGCCTGGAGGGCCAGGTGGCGGCGGTAGCCAGTGAAGAGATCATCACCGCCGGCGCCGGAGAGCAGCACCTTGATGCCCTGTCGGCGAGCAGCGCGGCAGATGTGCACCACGTTGAGGGGTGCCGGATCGGCCACGGGGGCATCCAGCAGGGCGAGCAGCCAGTGCAGGTCGGCGGCAAGATCGCTGGGCTGGATCTCCACCTCCGTGAGGCTGACGCCGAGATGGCGGGCGACGCGACGGGCGTAGGGGAGATCGTCGGCAAAGCCGGCTTCTGCGGCGCCGGGGTTCACGATCGTGAAGCACTGCAACTGGGGGTCACGCTCGCGGGCCAGAGCCACCACGGCGCTGGAATCAAGCCCGCCGGAGAGAAATGCCCCGAGCGGCACATCGGCCACCATTTGGCGATGCACTGCCTTGCGCAGATGGACCAGGGTGGCCTGGGTGGCAGCCTGGGGATGGCGGAGCTGCGGAACTACCGGCGGGATCGGAGTGCACCAGCGGGATCGGGCCGCCGGCTCACCCGGCCGACACTGCAGAAGCGAGCCCGGTTCCAGGCTCTTAATCAAGGGATGCAGGGTGCCAGGCCCAGGGCACCAGAGATAATTTAGCTGTCGCAGCAAGGGATCAGCCTGGAGCCGCTGAAGGGGCGGAAGCAGAGGGGCTAGGGCCTTGGCCTCACTGGCGAAGATCAGTCCCTGAGGCAGTTGCGCAAAGAAAAGAGGTTTGATGCCGGAGGTATCACGCGCTACAACCAGGACGCGCTCCAAAGAATCCCAGATGGCGAAGGCGAACATGCCATTGAGCTGAGACAGGCAGGCAGCGCCATGCTGCTGCCAGAGGGCGAGCAACACCTCCGTGTCGCTGTGACCGCGGAAAACGACACCAGTAGCAAGCAGCTGCGTACGCAACTCGTGAAAATTGTAGATCTCTCCGTTGAAAACAAGCTGCCAGCGGCCATCTGCGGAGGCCATGGGCTGATGGCCGGTTGAGGATAAATCAACAATAGAGAGGCGTGTATGAGCAAGTCCAACAGAATGAAGATCGTCGACAAAAACGCCTAGATCATCAGTCCCACGGTGAGAAAGAATAGAGCAAGCAATATGCAGCCAATTTGATACTGACTGACTGGATGGCGAAAGAGAATAGCCAGCTATTCCGCACATGCCGACTCCGAGTGAATACGACAGATCACATCACGGACGCCAGGGGTAGGGTATTGTAATAGGACAGCTCGATACTTACCTTTGAAGATAAAAAGGCTTCCTGCCGCTGCACCTATTAGGCCATACCGTTGTACGAGAGCAGAAAGATCGTCATAACTACCTGCGCCACCAAGAGCCGTGAGTGGAACAGAGACAACACTGCGCAACCTGTCCAAAAAGTTAAAATCGTAGCCTTGCATCGAGCCGTCACGATCAATGCTGTTAACAACGATCTCACCGACACCTTGGTTCTGCAACAGCACTGCAAACTCAAATGGATCGACCTTAACAGGAGATGTCCCGTTTGAGGTATAGAGGCGATAGCGACTATTCAAGATGCCCTCCTTCTTGACATCCAGCACAGCAACGACACTTTGACTACCAACACGGGAAGCCGCCACGGCAACAAGAGAAGGGTTATGAATTGCCGCGGCGGCAATTGAGACCTTTTCAACGCCTAGACTGATAATTCGCTCTATCTGGTCGACGGTACGAACACCGCCTCCGTAGCAAAGAGGCATACGACATTCTGACGCTATGGCAGCAATAAGCTCGTAATCTGGTTCGGCAGAGCTGGAGGAGGCGGAAATATCTAGCACTATAAGCTCATCTACTTGTTTTTCGTTGAAGATGCGGACAGCGTTAAGTGGATCTCCAACATACTTGGGATTCGCAAATCGCACGGTCTTAACAAGTTCACCACGCGAGATCAGAAGAGTTGGGATAATTCGGGACCGCAGCATTGGTCAAAAGGTTGCAAAGTTGTGAAGCAGAGAAACCCCCCAGGCATGGCTTTTCTCGGGGTGAAACTGGACACCCATTACGTTAGAGGACGCTGCAGCACATGCGAAATGACCTCCATAGTCAGACGTCGCAAGCAATTGCAGGGAAGGACCGGGTACTAAATAGAAAGAGTGGAGAAAGTAGAAAAAAGGATCAGGAAGTCCGGTGAAAAGAGGATGAAAAGAAACAGGGGTAATACTATTCCAACCCATATGGGGTAAAGGCAAAGTAAGAGATGTAGGAGTATTATGAACACTGGAAAGGTCGCGAAGCGAGACAACCTCAGCATCGAGCCAGCCCAGTCCAGGCAACACACCTTCCTGACTGCTAAATGCCATCATCTGCATACCTACACATATGCCGAGGATGGGACACCTACGCGAAAGGACAAGTTCATCAAGACAGGGACGAAGTCCAGACGCATTAAGTTTTGACATAGCCCAGTCAAAAGAACCGACACCTGGCAAAATCAACCTTTGAGCAGAGGCAAGCTCATCAGGCGTGGAAGCGATCTGTACTGATATATTTAGACGCTTATATATATTCAGGAGTGCAGCAATGTTTCCCAAACCATAGTTGACAATCGTAACTACGGGTATGTGTGACGGTGTCATCAGTAGGCTCCCCCGCGACGTGTCTTTGCAGTGAACGCCAAAAACTTCTCACCGAATTGGAAAATTCGACAATTATTTTTATAGTCCCAATAATACTTCTTAGGCATTTCATGGTAGTGCCTTAGCTCAGAGGGAGATATGCCGAGTTTAGAAGCTACATAAGAGAAATCATGATCGATGTTATCAGAATCAAAGGATGGGGAAGAAAGTTGCTCTAGAGCCTGGTCGCGTGTCATCTGCCCCGAAAGAATGAGACTTGAAAATTGGTTTCTGCGCATGTCGTAGCCAAATCGCGTTGGCAACCAGTAGCCTTCAAAGAAACGGGTGAAGCGTGATTCAAAGTGTTTTTGAGCGTAGGGCTTCCATCCATAAACAGCTTGAAGCTCTGACATGGCCTCAGTCTTGACGTAAGACATGCAATTGAGTGGCTTGTGAACTTGAACGCCACGAAAATAAGGGAGATAAAATTTGTGGTAAAAAACACTAGTAAACGGAAAGGTCTTCAATGGAACTCTCCCATACAGTTTAACAATGTGCCGGATCTGCCTCATGTCGGTTGGCCAATAGAGATACTGAAGGGGCATAAGCACAGATTCAGTAGAGATGTTTCCGCCGTTAAGAATGTACTTGATTCCATATTTGGCTGCATATTTATACAGGACACCAATGAACGCGATGTCTTGTGGAGCGTCTAGATGGGGCACTCCTGACTTAAACATTGCAAGTTGAAAATCTCGCATCTCACTCCAATTAATAACCTCTGTAAAAAGGTCAAGACCTAAGCCATCAATCAGCGCATTAATATTACTGACTGCAATCTCTGAATTCCAGCCTGCGTCAACATGAAACACAAGGGGGCGGATACCATAATCAGTCACCATGCGATGCAACATGTAAGAACTATCAGCACCACCGCTAAGGCCAATGATGCAATCAAAATCCTTTCCTCGACCAGCATATTTTAGTTTTAATGACAAAGACTCTAGAATGGCTTTGCCAGCAGTGTCACAATGCCATTGGGGCTTAACAATGTTATGAAAGTCCCAATAATGATTGGATATGCCATCGGAGTCAAACAAAATCGATGGATCTGAGGTATCCATCACCGTTTTTGTGCAAATACGATAAGATTGGATGGTCATGTTAACCTTGATAGCGTAGGAGGGGCAAGGCTGAATAATTAGATATTATAGAAGACTTTAACGAGACGATGAGCAGATTCATACTGATCGAATTTAGATAAAGCGTCTTGACAAGGAAGAAAAGGATGCTGAATGAGGTGAGATGCGAGGTGAAAGGCATCAAGAAGCCATGAGGGTGAATTAAGATCAGATATAATGATACGGGAACGCATAGAATGCGGAAGCTCATCAATCCAAGAAGAGTATAAGGTTACGACGATGCACCCGCAGAAAATGGCCTCATATACAGAACGGGGAGAAGAATCTGTAGTAGGGATAGAGACTACAAGAATAGTTTCTCCAAAGACCTTGTAAAGGCGATCCTTATCAACCCGACCAAGTTCATGATCAAAAGGCTTAAGTAAAGAGCGAAAAATGGCTCGGTAATGTACTTCCCAAAGGGGATAGACAAAAGTAAGTGCCTGGGTAGGGAGCTGGGAGTCACGTGCGACCTGAATATCGATGATACGATAGATGGATTCAAGACCTCTTATAGAAAGGATGCGAAAGCGAAGACTTGATTGAGCAAATGTGCGGCAGGCAAAAGTGTCGATGCCATATTGGATGATAGAGACCTTATTACACCCTAGACTAACTGCTGAATTATACATCCTTGTGGAGTCAACAAAGACATGAGATGCACCGAGCAGCGTCCATCGCATAAGAGTACGATAGAAGAATGAATGATAAGGTCGTTCGGTAAGCTCTGCTCCTTGTGGGGTTAGTAAGAATGGAATCCTGGCTAACCTGCAAATGAAACCATAGTAAAATGTATGAGCGTGAACAACACGAGGCCTAACAGCTCTGATCTTGGCAGCTAAAATGAAAGCTTGAAAAGGGGAGAGTAAGAACTTGAGCAAGTTTCTCCACTGATGGCCTAGAACCGATTGGTCACGGAAGAGGAGAGGATCTATGATGAATAATCTGCTTATACTGTCGGCTGGCCTTGCAAGAGCAACATGTCCTTCACTCTCTATACAGTCAGTAAGCAATATCCACGAATAAGGCGGTAAGAATCGGCAGATAGATCGTATGTTATCGATGGTGTGATAGTCACGAGCGTTCCCGACGAAAACAACTTGGACACGCATGAGATGCTATGAGCCTAATGGTGAAACAATGAAGGTAGGTAGGTTAAAAAAGCAAATTGAATAAATTGAAACTGGAGACCACTAGGAGTACAGAGTAAGGAGGATTTGCAGAGGAGGCAACTCTCGCAACGCTAATGTAGATTTCATAATTGAATTAGGCAGATGGTGCGAATAAAGAGTAATTACTAGTGCAAAGCTTAAAGATGGCCTAAGGCTATCCCATTGAAGTAACTGATGAGTAAATGAAGAGGCTAATAATATTTAAAGCATTAATCTAAGAGCAGAAATGATGCATGAGTTCGTAGTGCAGTGAAATCCAAACCGCAGCATAAGCTACAAAGTTTTACTTGCAAATATCGGCGAGACTCTCTAAAAGTCCGTTGTTGTGTCAACATGACTTGTCTAGCAAGTGGGTGATAATGTTTTGGATATCCAGCATTAGCTGTAATGAATTGTGTCCCACCAGCTTTCGCCGACGCGCAGCTCATGGAGCCTCTTCTGTGGTCAGCGCAAGCCTAGGCGCTCTGTCTCACCACGTTGATCAGAAGGGCAGCTCATGGAGCCGCTGCTGAGGGGATCGACCGGCGAGGGCTGAGTACTTCCTGATCCGGTAATAGATTGACAAGTAACGTGATGGCCAGGCATCCGCTCCTGGGAGTTCTGGAACGGCATTGCATATGGCCATCCTTGCAGAGGATTTGGATGAACCTGTCGGCCTTGCCATTGGTGCGAGGAGTGTAGGGCCTGGTGCCGATGTGCTTGAGTTTGAGGATGCTGGAAGCGTTGGCAAAGACCTTGCAAATGTAGGCCGACCCGTTGTCGCTCATCACCTGACGGCACTCGGCGCCTTGGCCGTTGAACCAGGCCACAGCCCGGCTCAGGAAGCCGATCGTTGTGGCTTGCTGCTCATCCGCGAGTGACGTGACCCCCTTCATTGGTGCAGGCGCAATGAGAGTGGGTGGTTACGCAGCTACTGGATGAGCTGCCTCCAGGAGCGTACGCCCCTGGAGGGTCGAGGGCGGCCTGAGGGGGTTGTACTCCCAGCGCCAGCGATCGGAAAAGCCCTGGGCCTCGGACACGGTGGCGAAAAGCTCAGTCTTCAGGAACTCGTCCCTGACTCGCCTGTTAAACGACTCGGCAGAGACTTTCTGCCACAGCTGTGCTTGTTCAATGTAGGCCGTCATGGTCTGACTTCTTTCACTCCAAAGCCGCAGCGAGTGGGCGATGAACTCGGGGCCGTTGTCGCAGCGGATGTAGGTCGGTGCCGGGTAGACACTGGTCAGCACCTCGAGAACGGCCACCACGTTCTTGGCCTTACAGCGCCGTCCCACCCGGATGGCCAGGCAGTGACGGCTGTGCTGTGACCCGAGAGCGGTCACCAGGGCATCGACCTTACGGGTGGAGACGCCGGTTACATAGGCCTCCATCACCACGGCGTAGAGGGCTTGATCCACGCGGCGGTGCGGCTCCAGGATCGAGGGTAGGAAGCAGCCCGAGCGGAGTTTCGGGATCTGGAGATCGATGTTGCCCACCTGGGTGGTGAGCAGCCTGGGCTGGGAGCCGTTGCGGAAGCCAACGCGATCCTCAGAGCGCTCATGGCGATCGGCGCCGAGCACGACAGCAACCTCCAGCTCGCTCAGCTGCTGCGGGCCGTGACGCACCAGCTCGGGGGTCAGCTCCCCAGCGGTGCTGCCATCCATTAGCAGCGCCAATGCAGAAGGGCCAGAATTCATCCTGGGAACGGTTCTTCTGGTTGAGGTAGGACTCAAACCAGGGTCACGGGCCTGCCCACCCCTTGCAACGCCAGACGCTGAGCTGGGTGCCTGAGCTGCTCGCTCAACCCCGGCGTAGCATGGGTTGAGGTCCCAAGGGAATTACACCAACTGCTGGACGCGAGCTGTATTGGAGTTAGTATCAAGAACTACGATTGTGGGCTTACTCGCAAGGCAGAAGTGGAAAACTGAGCGAAGAAGTCGAGCGATGCAGAGGCTAGTAAGACCAGTTGGCTTTGCTATAAAACGAGCTAAAGTGCTGATAAACTCTGCTTTATTGAATAGATAAAAGGGCAAGAAAGATGAGGGAGAGGAAGACGATAAGGGCTTAACATAAAAACTTACTACTGGAAAAATTGCGGGACAACCAAGGGGGCAAGAAACGAATAGAGTGGGTGATAGTAGAAGGAAATATCAGTAAAGAGAATAATTAGTTGGATAGGTTCGCGATGCAATATTAAATCTAGTGAGACTAACAAGGAGTTGGGCTGAAAGAGTTTTTACAAGTTTTAGGAAATAACTTGCAAGGAAGATACTACGTATAGAGTAACTAGACGAAGAGAGGGATCGTGATAAGTAGTGGTATGAAGAAGCTGGTAGTCCACTAGGATGGTACTGATCTAACTCATTCCAGCCATCCAATACGACAACTAAGTCATAAGAATCAATATAAGCCTTAAGAAGAAGAAGTTCCTGGCTACTGGTATAGCCTAACATCGCCATATTAGTAATTGTAATATTTTTACCGGAAAGCTTTGGATTAGACTGCAGATATTTGTTAACAATTGATGGAATGGTATAGTCGTCAGAGGTAGCACCAAGACCAAACATTACGGAACCTCCAAGACACAAGATTCTAATTGGCTTACTAAAGCTTGAAGAATTGCTACTCTGATAACATCCGGAAGTATATCTAAGCCCATACTGGTCTATGTTAAGACTATGGGATTTTTGAGAGCCAATAAACCTAAGTCCAAAGCTAGGTGAATACTCTTGATTGAGACAGCACAGAAATCCATAACGACAGTTCATGGTATGGTGCGGTTGAAAGAGATATTGCGGTAGCACGGCTTCAGCTAGTAGATGAGCAGGTTTCGAAGATATTAAAGCAATATAATCTAGAAAATCACGATAGTTTTTTAAGTTTAATCGTATTAAGCGCTGAGAAACAGCATGCCATTCAGAATCTCGACGCGGGGTCAAAAGACCAACAGCATGCATCAGTCGGACAGTATATGGACATCCTGACAACGACAAATACCTAGAAAAAGCTTCACATGCAAGAACAAACAAAATTACAAGAAGAAGAGTGAACATCATGAGAAGTGATCAATGATAATACGTTCAAGATCGGATGCTATTTTACTCGAGATTAAGGAATTGCCAACGTCACTTAAATGTACTTGATCAAGCCATATTGGAGAGTTATAATTATCAAATATACAAGATAAATCATGCCAGTGAATAAGCTTTGACGGCGCCAAGTCTCTAAACTTGGAATAGATTAACTTATTTTCAAGGTACTGGTTTGATCCTGTCGTGTAGCACCTATTAGCTATAAACTTGATTGAACTAATCTCTTCAGGAGTCGATGGTTGCTTATCTCCAGATCCAAGACATGGTTGCAGATAAAAAACAATTGGGGTGTTATTATCACTACACAAATTCTGCATTTTTTGCAAGTTTGACATATAGTTACGAACAATCTCTTCAGTTGGTGGACGTTCTGTGCATGTTGCCAACAATTCGGGAAAGAAAAAAAAGCCCCGAAAAAGACGTCGCAGAAAATTAAACATTATTTTCAGGAATTAAAATGATCATAACACAGTAAAAAGGAATTAAATTCATAATATTTAAATAAAAGGGATTGCGTGCCGTAACACGCAAGAATATTTATACCATATATGGTTCAAAATGAATTTAATATAGCAGCAGACCGGCTTGGGTATTAAAGGATATTTAATGGCGGTACGGTTGAACCTGCTGAAATAAAGTCGTTGAGAACTATGAGAAGTACATAAGTAAGGCTGGTGCGCTTAGAAGCGTAAGATTTTATAGAAGAATTGAGAAAATTCTTTGAAGCAGAGAAGAAGAACATGTGCAAACTGGTGGCATAGAAAATCCTTAATTATTCAGGGCGAGCGCTTGGGTTGCTATCTAGAATGTCATGGTAGATAAATTGAGGAAGGCTCACCTAGGTCGAGAGGACAAAATCCATTATAGTGCAGAGGTCCTTGTGGTCTGGTTTGTGGAACTACTTCCAACTGAGAGTCTTGACAAACTGCTGTCAAATGTAGTAAGCAACAATAAGTGGGGTGAAGCTCAGAGAGACTTCAATGCGTCTAAAGTGGTATACATAATCGGAAATGGCGGAAATTTAGCGGTAGCAGATCACGCCTCAGTTGATATTACAAGACTTTCGGGAAAGCTAGGAATAGCACCAGGCAGCGGTATATTAGCAACCTCAGTAATTGGGGACAGCTCATTTGATGACTGGTTTACTAACTGGCTCAATGCTCATACATTTAATTTAGAGCTAAAACAGCTTTCGGAATCAATGGTGATTGGAGTATCTAGTTCGGGGATAGCTAGAAATGTATGCAAATGCTTATTGCGCGCCACCGATCTTGGTATGAAAACATTGATGATAAGTGCTCGAAATATTATAGAGGAAGATAGGCGATTCAGGACGGTATGTATCGGGACCGATTACTACCATACTGGTGAAGTAGTCAGCCTTATCCTTTTCTATCAACTGATACATGGGTCGGGTTCCTCATGCCCAAGAATATCCAGTAAGATTGGGAAAGAATCATTCGACCGAATAATTAATCCAAAATCGCTTCTAGGACAGCATTAGGCAGTTCATTTGGGGTCTGGCAAGAAATTACACGAAGTAAGCTGCTTTTTATAGTATTAATCTCATTTTCGTATTTGCAGTATCCATAACCACAAAGTATAAAGCATTTGATATTACTTTGTTCGCTTGCATATAGGTCGGCATATGTATCGCCGACATAGACTGAGAGACCTAGATTAGTTTTAGCGGTGATGAGTCGGCTGCATTTATCGCTTTGATTGGGAATATTAGAGTCGCGCCCGTAGACGTAGTCAACAAGTCCTGAGAAATTTTTTTGTACTATTGACAACGCAAGTTGATGCGGCTTATCCGTTATGACAATAGTAGTCAAGCCGTTCTTTTTGACTCTCTCAAGAGCATCGAGAGAGCCTCGGAAGATAGTGTAGTAGTTAAATAAATAACTATCATAACACTCTCTAAATTTGCTGACCGCAAGGCTCGTTTCAGACTCGCTGAGATATGGGTGAATTCTTGGCAGAATGGAGGAGAATGGACCTTGAATATACTGCTTAAACAGAAGCTTAGAGACCAACTGCGAATCAGGGACCAACGAGTTAACACTTATAATGTAGGCACTGTATATACCGTCTAGACTATCAATTAGAGTGCCATCGAGATCAAAGCCAATAGCCTTCATCGGTAAAACCATCTGAAGTAAGAAAACGGGGCCGAGGGGCGCCAACCCTTCGCCAGCCTATTATCTAAATATCAAGTATTTGAATAATCAAGCTGCTAGTTTTGGGTTGGGATTAATAAGATAGCTTTTGTCGACAGTTATGAAGAATTAATAATTTTGTGGGATGGCAATGCATGACAGATAGTGTAAGCATAGGTTATATCCCACCTAGCCACTCCGACGAGCGGCTCATGAAGTCTCTTCTGTTGTCAGTGAAAGCATTGGGCGGTGAATTCATGTGGTGATTGTAGGTCGCTAGATATCGAGGACGGCAGCGATTGCGCTCCTCAGATTGGGGAAGGGCATGTCTTAGGTCCATATCTTGCAGGGGGGGCTGCATGAAGCACTCGTCTTTCTCGCTGGTTCTGGCGTGTGCTGCTTGGTGCGGATGTACAGCCGTCCTAGGTTGCAACACGCCTAGACAAAAGAATTGTTGGCATAAGCAGACTAGTTGTCAATCAAATGCCACCAGCACTCGAAGGACTGATCATTAAACCATGTTATAATTATCAGGAGGAACCGTTTTCCGTCGGCTGATTCTAATCATACAACACCTCGACGAAGCCCAAGCTTTGGGCGACATCCACAACGACCTGAACATTACCAAGACCGATTATATCAGAGGAGTCCTTCCATTATTCACTGGTATGCCGTTGGGCTAGCCAGTTAACATAATACAGGGAAATGAAGTCGATGTGGTTCAAATAGTACGACCAGTCACACTCAATACGCTGTACTAGAGCTTTGGTCTCCAGGTTCCTGAGACAGCATTACACCTTTCCTTGAGAGCACTGGCGATGGTGGAGAAGATCGCATGAGGAACCCAAGCAATGTGCCGCAGATGATGTCGTTGTTAGCGAATATCCACGGCCTGCTGCAGCTGCTGACCAGCGAAAGTCCCCCACTGAACTGTGGACCACGCTGCGTCGATGCGCCAAAAGGCGCTGGACCTCTTAAGCGGTACCGTGCCGGCAAACATTAGGCGAAACAGAGGCTAAAGGGCGCTCTCATTTTCGTGATCGATGGGACTCCGCTGGTGGTGCAGGTGGAACCTACGAACAGAAATCGTCTTTGCTGTGTCAGAAAGGCTTTCGAGATCTATGGATGGATGTGTGAGGACTGGGTTGATGGGTCCCACCTCAATACGGAGCGGCATCAAGCCTTAGTATCAGCTTGATAGGTGCTAAGACGAAACAATTAGAAGTACATGAATAAACGAAGTCATAACGTAATCCACAACCAGGATTGCCAGTCAAATAAACAGGACGGAAAGCAAATACAATTCAAGACATAAAGAGCTATAAAGACAATAGGCATTTGCGTAAATTTGACAAATACTGAGATTTAGTACTGTACGCCAGAAAAGATGACTTGCAAAATACTATGGCTTCTACTACATCGTTGGAAGAGTACCACTCATGAATTGAGTCACCATGATCGTCGATAAAGGAAGCTAGGCTATGAGGCGAGTTATGGAAGAGTCCAACTGCATCAAATCTCGCCATTACAGGCTCGAAAAATTTAGAGGGGGGTGATAATGTAGGATCAAAGTAGAGGACGAATGGGGTCTCATCAAACAATAAACGGCACCAACCTGAACCACCGTTGTATGTATAAATACAAAGATCGTGGAGTTTAATGTGCACATCAAGGTCTTCATGTTTACGTATGATGGCCACCTGTGGCGCACGCGCGTGCCACTGAGCTTCTTCGTCAATCCCGTGGTCAATTTTACACAAGCGGACAGAGAATGAACTAGGTTTAAACCTTGTGAGACCAGAAACAACATCTATACAGGAATCTATGGAAGACTGAAAGGCATCAATATTACCACAGTTGGGATTAATGGCGGAATACAATGACCAGTGGGAACATATGAATAGAAACTTAGGCGAACTTTTCATCAATGGGAATCGTGATAATCCGCGGAACTGAGCAGGGGCAGGAAATCCAATAGGTTCAACTTGGGGTTTGAAGGCCGCAGATTTAGCGCCTAGCAGGGAAGTAATATTGTGATACTTAAGGCCCCATGATAGATACAGATGGGCGCAATTAAGTTCATGCTCTAAAAAGAAGCTGAAATACTCTGATCCATAACCGCCATGCTGAAGATAAACAAGTTTTGCTCCATTTGCAACGCTTTGGGCTAAAGATAGCTTCTCGGCAGAATTCCACCATAAACCATATTGAGATACAATTGTTTGAGGTGTGCTCCGAAAAAAACGTCGTGGTCTAATTGCCTTGTGCTGGTGGCAGTAATTACTAAATGCTTCGACAAGTGATACAGGCAAGAAGAGCCCAAGGAAAAGCTTTAATGCCAACCAAACTGAACCATTAAGAGGGCATTCTTGGGCAAAGATGTGATCTATTTCATATCGCAAGGAAGCACTATATGTATAACTTAGTTTGTGAACATGTGTTATGACTGAAGGAATTTGAAAAAGGCTAATTTCTCGGCTGCCGAGTATGAGATTTAACTGATCAGAGAATGATAGTGAACCAGGTAGAAGCTTTATACGCTTGTTCTTGATAGATGATAAACAAGTAGTAATCAAGCTTTTAACTATTGTCCGATTAAGAGCTGCTAGGTTAAAGTCTGTATTCTGTTCCTGTTTTGCAAAAAAGACATATGGCGGCAAATTAGCGTTTTTTCGAGGATAGAATACTCTATCAAATAGGCGAGGGAGTTCATTTATAATCTGAGTATAGATATAGTGATTGAGCAAATGATCGGAGGTAATGCTTAGATTGAGAGAACATTCATCGCAAAAAAGAGGATGAAAGGAAGTAAAATCAGGACTTATAAATTGATATGGGGTATTAGCTGCAGAAATACTTTCCAATGTCCAAAGCCTGTCGCAAATTGTATGTACATAGACAAGAACAAATGGACCGAGCAGAATTCTCCATGCACGGTCATCCCAATCAAGTTTGAAAATCCTTGAATAAGTCTTAGAAAGGCTTGACAAAAAGATCTCAGAAATCGAGTTAAGCTCTACAAGCCGGGCGTGATTGTTCTCATTCCAAATCGAAGGGTGGACACAAGAATGACTAAAGATGGGATGATTTCGCGTCGACCATGGCTTTGCAGCATTACTGACAAATAGGGCTCGTGAGGTTTGACTCACTGGCCATGTTTCGACAAGGCCCGACAATATTAGATGCTTCATAATTAATAAGATAGAGATTACATAATGGAAGAATTGGTTTGGGAAGACTTAGCAAATAGGTACATGAAAGAGAAAGTCTGTATAATACAGATTAGGTGAAATACAGAGTGAATGCCCAGGTTTTGGCAGACTTTGCAAGGTCGTACTCATTGTGGTAAGTGACAATAGGAATTAGCCATTCAATAAATTTATTATAACATAAAGTAGGCCGAGTTGTCTAATGCTGGGTATTTGATAGACAGCTAAAACAGATTTTATTCTTTTCCCATGAACCGTTGAAATGAGATTCTCTAATTAATCGGAATGAATATGAATTCCATATTTCTGAAATCGTGCTCTCACGTATATTTCCGACTTTTAGAGCCATTCCAGGAACCGTGCAACACGGGTGGACAGAACCATCTGAACGGACAGACAAACGAACTTTGGGCATATAGCAGCCTGGATACTCACTAACATCATATGGCCGCAAACCTGCACTATCTACTACTAGTCCAGCTTCAGGGTATATGATTAAGTCTTGAAGTGCAATGATATCCGCTATTCCATTCCATTGATGCTGAAACAAGCTGGCGTGCATGCTATTTTCTGATGTCATAACGTATGAAGTTTTCAATCTGGGAAGCAAGCTGCAGAGCCTATTCCGGGCACTAATGAAAGCTTTAAGACTTGATACAACATCTTCGTAATTCTCGCTTTGCCTTGCTGCTAAATACGTTTCATGACTTGTAGCATTGATACTTACCTGAAGCTGAGTAAGCCCACTATCAATAAGTTCATCGGCGGGAATCTGTTTAAGTAAACTACCGTTAGTACTCATGCGAATATCGATTACGCCAAACTCTTTGCACGTTCTAATAATATCAATTATATCACTTCTGAGAAGCGGCTCAGTATTATAACCAAGCTCCACGGCATATAATTGCCCTTCAGATTCACTCAATACCTTCTCAATAAGTCTGATATCCAAGACCTTGATCCCAGTGACGTTAAAACCCTTCGGGCGTTCGTTTGGAGGGGTGCTGTACAGGCAAAAAGAACATCTATAATTGCAAGCATTCAGAAGTTCAAAGTCAATATGCAATAGAAAATCTGGCCGTATTATTCCAGATATAGAATCATTCCAAAACTGTCTGTACTCTAAATATGTCTACCAAGACCCTATACATAACATCATGATATCCATCCGACACAACTTGCTTTACGGTTGCAGATGACAGGTCAAAGCTCTTAAGATCCATAGCCTGAAATGCATAAAACTATTTTAAGATAAGTGTTACAGTAAGTTTGTAGGCCTGAGTACCGTGCTTATGAATCTATGACACCTAGACTAGAAGTCTAACAGGAAAACCCGCATTACTAATATATGAACGACACTGCATGGGATTTTGATCGCGCAGACAGAAAAAGGTTCCCGCAGCAACACCAGAAGCACACTGCTTATATCCCTCTACAAAGTGCTGAACTAATCCACATCCGCCAGAACTGATTACCGGGACAGAGAGAACACTGGTTAAATATGATATTAGAGCTAAAGCGACAACACGTCGTATGTCCATATAAAGACATGCCTGGACGACATTCTCTCCACCTATGACGTTGGTGTTTATTAACTCAATAGGATTATATTCAGCAGCTGGAACTTGCTTGAGTGGAGCTGAATGCACAACGGCATCAATTCCCTCCAAAGCCCGTTTGAGGCGATCACGTTCGCGAAAGTCGCCTAGAAAAAAGCGGATCTGAGGATAACGATGTTCCGGATAGCACTGCTGCAGCTCCCATTGCTTTAGCTAATCGCGGCTGAAGACAACAAGACGCCGAATATCTGGATAAATCCTCAATATTTCAGCGATAAAAGATTTGCCAAAGCTACCAGTGCCTCCAGTAATTAGAATGCTAGAGTTTAAAGAGAAGGGCTTCTTAAAATTCAAGAGAGGGCATCAGGGTTTTGAGAAAATCCAGCCAAAACAACCTGGGGGGGGCCATCAGCGAACAGAGCTCCTTGCTCAAGGCGGATGAGCCGGTCACACCGCCGCACAGTATCTAGGCGATGGGCAATCATAATCAAAGTTAGCTCCTTGCTAAGCTTATCGATAGCATCTACCACAGCTTGCTCTGTGCCATCATCAAGTGCACTAGTAGCCTCATCAAATATGAGGATACTTGCTCGTTTGTAGAGGGCGCGGGCAATACCAATACGCTGGCGTTGCCCACCACTTAGGAAGACACCCCGCTCTCCGACAGCCATTGAATAACCTTGGGGAGTGGCCTCTATGTATGAGGCAATTTGGGCTTGAACAGCTGCTAGACGTACACGATCCATATCAATTTCATTTACGGGAACACCAAAAGCAATGTTTTCAGCGATGGAACTATCTGCAAGATAAATACTCTGAGGCACATGCGCAATGGTAGCCCTCCATGCAAAAAGCCGCTCTGGATAATTAGGGTCGTGGATATCCTCACCGTCTACTAGAACTCTCCCATGACTTGGGACTAACAGACCCATCAACAAATCCACTGTGGAACTCTTTCCACTACCGGTACTACCAATAATGCCGATCCTCTCACCCTTGGCGATCTCAAAACACAGGTTGCTTAAAACATATGCGAGCTCAGGAGAGTAACGGAAGCAAACACCTTCGAAGCTCAGGCTTTGACAAAATTGCAACGGAGCTGAGATCCTTGGGGTGTCAATTAGGGGCTGTTCGAGCATCATCAAAACATCGTTGAGTGATGCATCACAACCCTTCAAAGCCGCCCAAGATCCGAATATCTGTTGGAGCATCGGAAGCAACCTCTGGGCTCCTAGAGCAATCACCCCAAGAAGCGGAATCACTACTCCAGGACCAGCTCCCTTAAGCGCCAAAAGCGCTCCTGCAATGGCAATGACCACCATGCCCAACGCTTCGAGCGCATAACGAGGGAAAGTACCAATGTATTGATTTCGAGCTACTAGCTTACGTTGGGGACTATCAGCCTGACTGTACATCGCCAAGTACATAGGCTGAGAACCATCTAGCAGTACATCACGAATTGCGCCCAAGCCCTCTTGCAGGGCCTTGAGTTGAAGCTTAACCGCCCAAGCGATCTTTTCACCATTCGCGCGCAATTCGCGACGAGTCTTTAAACCCAACAATCCATAAACACTACCAAATAACAGCGCCGCAGTGATGGCGACCATCCAATCAAGTAACAGCAGACCAGTGAACACACCTAACGCTGCCACTGCCGAGCTAATCAGCTGTAACAGCGCCGTGAGGGCAACGATTGTGCCGTTGATTTGAGTGGTGATTCCAGTTATCACAACACTGCTATTGCGTTGCACATGCACGCCATACGGCTGATATAGGGTGCGACGGTAAGCCTCAAGGCTCAGATCTGAGCCCACTGCAGCCGCGAGCTGGCCATTTAGCCACAGGTTTGCCAATCGGATGACGGCCGCCAGGACCGCCATCGCCGCAAAAACCATAGTGACTGGCACCATCAACTGGCTGGCCTGCGTGAGGCTGAGCCAATTAACCAACGGCTGCACGCTGGACTTTTCCCACAGCTGTTCCGGATCACTAAGCACTGCCAAAAACGGCAGCACAGCTCCTAAGGACAACAGCTCCGCCACACCACTGAACAGCATCACGACCAGTAGCAGTGCCAACTGCAGTCGACGACGGCGACTGAGGTGACCCCAGATACCAAGCAACAAAGAGCAAGTAGACGTGGATGACAGCACGTAAGTAGTCAAAATACGATAAGGCGTGAACTGGGCAAGGAGGAGATCTCTGCCGTCGGTGAGGCTATTAGAGCCGCTGGCTGTAGGCCTACTCCGTGAACCAAGCCCCCAAGCAGAATGAAATGGACAGAAGATGAGCCAAATCGCCTCAATAACGTTTACATAAACTCCGGACGTTCAGGAGCTAGGCATCATAGAAAACATTAACAAGTTTAGCTTGGTGGATATGAGTCAGGCCGCTCCAGAAGCCAGGCCACAAACCGCTCAAGCCCTTGCTCAAGCGGAGTACAAGGCCGGAAGCCAACCCAGCTCTCCAATGCAGCGGTATCAGCCGCTGTGTCCTCCACATCACCAAGCTGCATCGGCTGGAGGTCCTGGATCGCCGGGCGGCCCAGGGCCTGCTCCAGCAAGCTGATGAAGCTGGACAGCGGTGTGGGCTGGGCATTGCCGATGTTAAACAGCCGGTGGGCCACCGCCGCCGTGGCGGGGTTGGGAGCCAGCGGGTCGAAGGTCGCATCCGCCGTGGCCGGTTTGTCGAGACAGCGCACCACCCCCTCCACGATGTCGTCGATGTAGGTGAAGTCGCGCCGCATCGCACCGCCGTTGAACACGCGGATCGGCTCCCCAGCCAGGATCGCCCTGGCAAAGAGCATCGGTGCCATGTCCGGCCGGCCCCAGGGGCCATACACCGTGAAAAACCGCAGGCCAGTAGCCGGCAGCCCGTAGAGGTGGCTGTAGGTGTGGGCCATCAACTCATTGGCCTTCTTGGTGGCCGCATACAGGCTCACCGGATGGTTCACCGGCTGCTGCTCGCTGAACGGCAGGTTGCGGTTGCCGCCGTACACCGAACTGCTGGAGGCATACACCAGATGATCCACCCCCTGGTGGCGGCAGCCCTCGAGCACGTGGCCGAAGCCCACCAGATTGCTCTGGATGTAGGCGGCGGGGTTCTCGATCGAATAGCGCACCCCCGCCTGAGCAGCCAAATGCACCACCGCCCGCGGCCGCTCCCGCGCAAACAGCTCCGCCATGGCGGCGCCATCCTCCAGATCCATCGCCGCAAAGGCGAAGCGCTCATCAGCGCCCGGCAACGCCTGCAGCCGCTCCAGCCGCGCCCGTTTCAGGACTGGGGAGTAGTAGGGGTTGAGGTTGTCGAGCCCCAGCACGCGCTCGCCCCGCTGCAGCAGCCGGTCGGCCACCGCAGCGCCGATGAAGCCAGCGGCGCCGGTGATCAGGATCGGGCGATCGACAGGGCTCACCCCATCCCCACGCGCCACACGTTCAGCCCCGCCGCCCGCGCGGCGGCCAGATCTGCAATCGAGCGGGCATCAAACAACCAGGCCGGTTTGCGCATCGGCGCCGCCAACTGCGGCCAATCCAGCGCAGCAAAGTTGGCCCACTCCGTGAGAATCAACACGGCATCGGCACCCGCCACCGCCTCCAAAGGCGAGCCCACCGCTTCCCACGCACCCTCCTGCCCCGCCTGGCCCAGATCCTCGGCCATCTGCGCCGCCGGCACCTTGGGGTCGTAAACCGCCAGCTGGGCACCTTCCTCAAGCAGGTCTTGGCAGATGCGGATCGCCGGGGCCTCGCGCGTGTCGTTGGTGTCGGCCTTGAAGGCAAAGCCCAGCACCGCAAGCCGCTTGCCGGTGACGGTGCCAAACAAGCGCTGCACCACCAACCGGGCGATGCGGTGCTGCTGCCAGCCGTTGAGCTCCACCACGCTCTGCCAGTAGGCCGCCACCTCATGCAGGCCGTAGTGGCCGCAGAGATACACCAGGTTGAGGATGTCTTTCTGGAAGCAGCTACCGCCAAAGCCGGGGCCAGCCTTCAAAAACTTCGAGCCGATGCGGCTGTCGGCGCCGATGGCATGGGCCACCTCCTGCACATCGGCGCCGGTGGCCTCACACAGGGCCGCAATCGAATTGATCGAGCTGATCCGCTGCGCCAAGAAGGCATTGGCGGTGAGCTTGGAGAGCTCCGAGCTCCACAGATTGGTGCGCAGAATCTGTTGATCCGGCACCCACTGGCCGTACACCCCCGCCAGCGCTTCGATCGCCGCCGGATCATCGCCACCGATCAACACCCGATCCGGCTGCTCCAGATCGGGAATCGCCGTGCCCTCGGCAAGAAATTCCGGGTTGGAGAGCACCGCAACGGTCTTGGGGCTGCCG
>Ga0194130_10002928_pt1 | contig 23820 bp, 13 predicted proteins | sample TA2KigsurfametaG_FD_160084 | JGI IMG/M metagenome (GOLD analysis project Ga0194130, IMG submission 160084) | Freshwater microbial communities from Lake Tanganyika, Tanzania - TA2015050 Kigoma 12 surface | ecosystem: Environmental > Aquatic > Freshwater > Lake | place: Tanzania: Lake Tanganyika... | reverse complement strand
CTGATTGCAGGTAGCGATAGCAGCAGGGTAGCTTTTTGGATAAATATGTGCTCTGCTCTGGCCAGTGCGGCAACCATTCTTTTCCTGTTCTGGACGATTACTGCATTGGCAAAAAAAGTTATTGGTGAGAAAGACAAAGAACCTTCAAAATGGAGTTTGATTAGTATCATGGGCTCGGGATTAGTTGGGGCACTAGCCTATACATTTTCTGATTCCTTTTGGTTTTCTGCCGTCGAGGCCGAGGTTTATGCGCTCTCCTCATTGTGCACTGCTGTTGTTTTTTGGGCCATCTTAAAATGGGATCAACATGCTGATGAGCCGGATTCAGACAGATGGTTGATTTTTATTGCCTATGTCATGGGGCTCTCGATCGGCGTGCACCTTTTGAACCTTTTGGCGATTCCTGCCATAGCCCTGGTCAGTTATTTCAGAAGAGCCAAGGAGCCTACCTCTTCAGGAACACTACTTGCATTAATGGCAGGAATGTTTATTCTTGCTTTTATTCAATATGGAATCGTACAATACACCATCAAATTCGCGGCTTACTCTGATCTGTTTTTTGTAAACACGCTTGGCTTAGGTTTTGGTTCAGGTGTAGCATTTTTCGGATTATTAATCATTATTTGCCTAAGCTCAGGAATCCTTTACAGTATCCATGCCAATAAACTCAAGCTGATGCTTTCAGTGGGTTCATTTGTTTTATTGATGTTCTTAGGGGGTGGGATTTCGGGTCTTGCGGTAGCTGCAATTCTTTTGGCTGGCTTGGAATATATACTGAAAATTCGTGAGAAAAGAAGATTATTAAACATGGCCCTCATCTCGATTGTATTCATCATTTTCGGCTACGGTTCTTTTGCCATGATAGTGATTCGGGCAAAAGCCGATCCTACCCTGAATAACAGTGATGCCTCAAACGCATTCTCCTTGCTTAGCTATGTGAACCGTGAACAATATGGAGACCGGCCATTACTGTATGGACAATATTTTGATTCAAAGCCGGTCGATAGTAAAGATGGGGAGATAATTTATCGAAAAGGGAAAGATAAGTATGAAAATGCCGGTCAGAAATATGAACGTGTTTACGACCGCAATACCATCTTACCTAGAATGTACAGTGATGATCCTCAGCATGTTGGTTTGTATCGTGATTGGATGGGTATGGCAGAAGACGAATCCCCAACATTTATCAGTAACCTTGGATTCCTGATCAGTTATCAGACTAGCTTCATGTACACTCGCTATTTTGCTTGGAATTTTATAGGCCGACAGAATGACAAACAAGGACATGGTGATTATACCGATGGAAACTGGTTATCCGGAATTAAATTCATTGACAATATGCTCTTGGGCGGTCAATTTGAACTTCCTAAAAGCCAGCTTGAAAACAAAGCCTACAATAGATTTTACTTTCTTCCATTCATCATGGGGATTATCGGAGCTTTATGGCACTTTAATCGAAACCAAAAAGATGCGGGAATTGTAGGATTACTATTCTTTTTTACAGGTATCGCAATTGTACTTTATTTAAATCAGAATCCCCTGCAGCCGAGAGAGCGTGATTACGCCTATGTAGGCTCATTTTATGCTTTCGCCATATGGATTGGTTTGGGCGTAGCCGGAATTACTGATTTTTTCAAAACAAGATTCAAAGCTCCCACTGCGGCATTACTTGCTACTTTAATCGGACTGCTAGCCGCACCGATTCTGATGGCAAAAGAAGGTTGGGATGATCATGATCGCTCATCCAAGTTTTCGGCTCGTGACATGGCAGCAAATTACCTTGAATCATGCGCTCCAAATGCTATTTTGTTTACTTATGGGGATAATGATACCTACCCTCTTTGGTATGTACAGGAAGTGGAAAATATCCGCCCGGATGTCAGGGTGGTGAATTTGAGTTTACTGGGAACCGATTGGTATATCAGACAAATGAAAAAGAAGGTGAATCAGGCTGAGGCCTTACCTATTACCATGCCTGATGAAAAATTTGTTCAGGGAGTACGTGATGTATTGGGTTATCAGGATTATAATGCAGCCGGAGCTGTGGAGTTAAAAGATCTTTTTGATATCATGACATCTGATAATGACGCTGACAAAGCGACTTATCAGGATGGCTCCAAAGAGAATTTTCTTCCAACTAAAAACTTTAAAATCAGCATTAATCCGGATCAAATTATTGCAAGTAAAACATTGCCGGAAAGCAAAAGAGATCTGATCGTGCCTACTATGGAATGGAAATACAACAAGAATTATGTAACTAAAACTGAGCTTGCCATGATCGATGTGCTAGCACATAATAATTGGAAAAGACCGATCTATTTTGCAATTACCGTACCCGATGATAATTACATGGGTTTAGGAGATTTCCTTTATAACGAAGGTTTTGCATACCGCCTTTTACCTCTTAAAAAAGCACAGGTTGATTCAGCTTCAGAAAAACCCGAACTGACTAATTCTGATGAAATGTATACAAACTTAATGACCAAATTTAGATGGGGCAATATGAAAAAGGCCGGTTATTTAGACCCTGAATCATTAAGAATGAGCTATACTATGATTAATCATTTTAATATCCTGGCCGAAAACCTCTACGAGGAGGGCAGATTTGAAGAAGCCAGAAAATTATTACTAAAATGTATGGAAGTTGTACCGGATAAAAATCACTCCTTGAACTTTACCATTCGTAAATTTTATATGGCCGACTTGCTCTATAAACTGAAGGAGCCTTCCAAAGCAAATGATTTAATTCTGAATACCGCTGAATACATTGAAGAACAGTTGAATTATATGGCTGCAATAGCTAAGACAAAAGAGAATCTTAATTCCCGTGAAATACAACTTGGCGTTTATGTAATGAGTGAAATGGTTAAACTTTCAGAGAAAAATGCTCAGAATACGGTGAATAAGAAATTAAAGGATCGAATGAAAGTAATTGAATCAAAATTCATGAGTGCAGATAGATAAAACCAGAAGAAAACAAAAAATCCTCGTTTCAACTAACGGGGATTTTTTTTCTTATTTGCATGCGTAAGTTTCCTTGGAAACAAAAAAAAATGAATCTGAATAAAATGCAACCTGCAACTGAACCAATTCTCGGGGTAAATAGTCTTTGCAAATCATTTTTGGGTGTAAAGGCATTAAATGATATTCATTTTGAACTGAATAAGGGTGAAGTTCATGCCCTCCTGGGTGAAAACGGTGCCGGCAAGTCCACATTTATGAAAATCCTGATTGGACTCTTAAAAGCAGATTCTGGATCAATTTATTTCAAGGGCGAACCCATTGAAAATTTGGATGTTCATGCGATCATTCAAAAAGGAATTTCAATGATCCACCAGGAAATCTTAATGATTCCGGAACTTAGTGTTGCTCAAAATATTTTTTTAGCCAAAGAGGTCAATCGGGCTTTTTTTATCGATGAACAGGTCATCAACCAAAAAACTGAAACCCTACTCCGTTCCATGGGAATCGATATTGAGGTCAGTGAAAAAGCAAAAAACCTGAGTATTGCTCAATTGCAACTGGTTGAAATTGCGAAAGCAGTTTCTAATGAAGCCAAAGTAATCATCATGGATGAACCTAGTTCTGCACTCTCGGAGTTGGAGGTAGAATTACTTTTTAAAATAATTGCAGATCTGAAAAGTAAAGGTGTATCAATCATTTATATTTCGCACAAAATGGATGAGATCTTCCAAATTGCCGATCGAATCACCATTTTGAGGGATGGAAAATATATCGCTACAAAAAATACTAAGGATTTGGATAAATCCGGTTTAATCTCTTTGATGGTTGGTCGCGAAATCAAGGAGTTGTTCACTGCAAAGGAATTGCCTGAGTCTGAGGTCATCCTTAAAGTTGAAAATCTCAACAAGAAAGGTCGATTTTCAAATATTAACTTTGAAGTGCATTCCGGTGAAGTATTAGGCATTGCGGGTTTAATGGGTGCAGGTAGAACTGAAATTGCCAGAGCAATTTATGGCTTAGATAACTTTGACAGTGGAGAAATTAGATTAAAAGGTAAAAAAATTAGCATTAAATCGCCCAAAGATGCTATTGCGGAGGGTATAGGATATGTTAGTGAAGATAGAAAAGGCTTAGGTTTTATCCCTGAACTCTCCGTTAAACAGAATATCAGCCTCTCCAGTATTTCGGCTTATTCAAAAGCATTCCTGATCGACAAAAAAGAAGAACAAAAAGCCGTAAAACAAATTGCTGAGGAATTGCAAATTAAAGCCTCAAATCTCAATAAAAAAGTGAAATACCTGAGTGGTGGAAATCAGCAGAAGGTAGTCATTGCCCGAGTTTTGCTGGCAAAACCCGCCTTGGTAATTTTAGATGAACCAAGTAGAGGAATTGATATTGGGGCTAAACATGAGATCTATAAGCTGATCAGACAATTAACTGAAAAAGGTTTAGCAGTCCTGTTGATCTCGTCAGAATTGCCAGAGATTTTAGGGATGAGTGACCGAATAGTCGTACTTTCAAAAGGCAAGCAAAAAATTACATTGACTCAGAAAGAAGCAAGTCAGGAAAAAATTATGCATTATGCGCTACATTAACAAGCTCAGGCACTATGGAATATTCATCGTATTCCTTGCCATTTGTATCAATCTCTCATTGATATCCCCCCAGTTTTTAACCATTTCGAATTGGACGATCATCATTACGCAGGTATCGATAAATGCCTTACTCGCCTTTGGCGTTACTTTTGTAATTATTACCGGTGGAATCGACCTTTCCTTGGGATCGATTGTTGCGGTTTCAGGGGTGACAGCCGCCATGCTTGCCCATCCCAATACCTACCCGCTTATAGTCCCAATTCTTGCGGCACTTTTTGCAGGTTTGCTCATCGGAGCCTTTAATGGTTTTATGATCACCAAAAGCAAAATTGCCCCTTTTATTGTCACACTGGGAACGATGACCATCGGTCGGGGTTTAGCCTTAATTTTAAGTGATGGCCGGCCGGTATCCAACCTGTCAGATTCCTTTGTGTTTATTGGCAGCGGTAAACTTCTGGGATTACCCATTCTAATCCTGATATTAGTAATCATGTTTATAATTTGTTCAGTCATTCTGAATAAAACAACTTTAGGGAGGTATATTTATGCTTTGGGAGGTAATGAACAGGCAGCCCGTGCATCCGGCATCATGGTCACACGAGTAAAAATGATGGTTTATTCCATTTCAGGTGTGTTGGCCGGACTGGCAGGAATATTACTAACTTCAAGAATTACTACCGGTCAGCCGAATGCAGGAGCAGGCTTTGAACTAGATGCTATTGCGGCTGTGGTCATCGGGGGAACCAGTACCAGCGGTGGCAAAGGTAGTATTGGCGGAACTATGATAGGGGTCCTGTTGATAGGAGTAATAAATAACAGCTTAGATTTATTAAATGTCAGCTCCTACTATCAGCAGGTTGTGATGGGTCTGATTATTATTGGAGCAGTAGTTTTGGATAGCCTAAACCAGAAATCAAATTATTAGAACTTATGGTAATGAAAAACACTTTCTTAAATTTTCTCGTCGGAGTCCTGCTCCTTTCCGCTTGTAATCCATCTGCAAACGAAAAGCAAAAGAATCCTGATAGAATCAGGATTGGTGTTTCAATGCTGAGTATGCAAAACGAATTTATTGTTAATATCAGTGATGAGATGCAAATAAAGGCTGAAGAACTGGGTGTTGAACTGATCATGGTAGATGCCGAAAGATCCCCACTAAAACAAATAGAACAGGTTGAAAGTTTCATTGCTCAAAAGGTGGACGCCATTATTCTAAATCCATGCGAGTTTGAGGCAAGTTCTCCGGCTGTAACTAAGGCATTGGATGCAAACATTCCCATAGTCAATGTGAATTCTGCCACCAAAATTCAGCCTGTCAGTTTTGTTGGATCTGATGATGTGGAATCAGGTCGAATTGCCATGAAATACATCTCCGAAAAATTAGGCGGCAAGGGCAATATCGTCATGATCCAAGGGTTGAATGGGCAAGCGGCACAAATACAAAGAGAACAAGGGGCAAAAGAAATTATGGAGCAAAATCCCGGACTCAAAATGATTGCACAGCAAACGGCAGAATGGGACCGATCTAAAAGCATGGACTTAATGCAGAATTGGATCCAGTCTTATGGCACAAAAATTAATGCGGTATTCGCACACAATGATGAAATGGGCCTTGGAGCGGTGAAAGCCTTGCAGGATGCAGGAATGAAAGACCGGGTGATTGTAGTCAGTATTGATGCCATTGCCGATGCTTTGGTATCTGTTAAAAAAGGTGAATTAGATGCAACAGTTTTTCAGGATGCCAAAAAACAAGGGGCTGGAGCAATTGATGCCGCAGTAAAAATTGCAAAGGGTCAAAAAAGTGAAAAAGAGATATTGATCCCCTTTAAATTGTTGACAAAAGTAGATGTGGACGCCTATCTAAAATAAATTTATTCTATTTCAATACCGCCGATTTTGGCTCAACTTAATATTAGGTTGCATGGTAAATAAGTATTAGATTTATTTAATCATCGATTTTTCAGAAGCGCATGAGGTTCAATTCAAAAAATAATTTTTCATTAAATCATAAACTGATTGTTCTTTTAATTATTTTTTTGAGCATCATCTTGCTTCACCTGATCTACAATGAATTTGCTCCAGCCGGTTCCCTCTTATCCATGGCTCCGGAGAATTTTTGGTTTTTGAGGTTTGTTGGACGCCTGCACCCCCTGGTCGTTCATTTTCCGGTAGCACTCCTTTTGTTTACCGCACTCTTTGAACTGATTACCATTAAACATTATCATTCTCCACTTCGCCCCGGCATTCAGCTCCTGCTGCTCGGCGGAATAATCACTTCTTTAATTGCGGCTATTTTTGGAATCTTACTTTCTGGGAATGCAGAATATGGAGATAATTTATTATTACACGAACTTTTTGGTATCAGCACGGCCATTTTGGGAGTAATTCTTTGGTTTTTACATCAAAGAATTTTAGAAAAGAATGAAGTCCGATACATCAAAATCTACCGTTGCGGCCTATTTATTGCGGCTATTGGGATTTTGTTGGCGGGACATTATGGAGCTACATTGACCCATGGTGAAGATTACCTGTCGAATACCTTGCCATGGACGGAAAATTATGAGCCGGTAGAGAAAATGGAGCTTGACATCAAATCCAATTTAAGCGAAGGAGGCATCCTGAGTAAGGCGGAGGAGAAGGAACTTAATATAAAAGTGAGAGCCATATTTGCTCATAACTGCTATAAGTGCCATGGTGAGGAAAAAGTAAAAGGGGAATTAAGACTTGATGGAAAGGATTTTGTCTTTAAAGGTGGGGAGAATGGCAAAGTCATTGTGCCGGGTAATCCCGATAAGAGTGAATTATACAGACGAATTACCTTAGCCTCCAATCATGAGGATGTAATGCCCTCTAAAGGGAAAAAACTCTCAGAATATGATGTATCTGTGATTGAGTTTTGGATAAAGAAAGGTGCCCCATGGCCTGAGGGATCAAAAAACGAAGAGGTTTTCAAGGTTGCAGCACTCGCACCAAGAAATCCTGAATTACCTCCTGCCAGTGGTATTTATTCGAATCCGGTAGACCGATGGACTAATCAGTATTTTACAAGAAATAAAATAACCTGGCCAGAACCGGTTGAGGATCGTATCTTTTTAAGAAGAATTTTCCTGGACATCATCGGCCTGCTTCCTACTAAACAAGAGATAGACGAATTCGGCAACGATAAAAGACCTGATAAACGATCCTTATGGATTAAAAAATTATTAGATCGGGAGGATGATTATGCCATTCATTGGCTTACGTTTTGGAATGATGCCTTACGAAACGATTATACCGGCACCGGTTACATAACCAATGGAAGGTTTGCCATAACCGACTGGTTATATCAATCCATTAAAACGAATAAGTCCTATGATCAGTTTGTAAGGGAGCTTGTTAATCCGAACGAAAAATCAAAAGGTTTCATTGAGGGTATAAAATGGCGAGGGGTTGTAAATTCAAGTCAAAGAACGGAGATGCAGGCTGCTCAAAATGTTTCCCAGGTATTTTTAGGACTAAACCTAAAATGCGCATCTTGCCACAATAGTTTTATCAGCGATTGGAAATTAGAGGATGCTTATGCTTTTGCGAATATTTTTGCAGATACTACACTTGAAATTAATCGATGTGATAAACCGACCGGCAAATATACTGATGCAAGGATGCTATGGAAAGAACTGGGCAGCATTGACAATGGTGCAAAAGTCTCTATTAAAAGAAAACAACTTGCAGAAAATCTGGTAAAACCTCAAAATGGACGCATATATCGCACAATCGTAAATAGAATATGGGCCCAAGTTATGGGGCGTGGTTTTATTGAACCATTGGATATGATGGATAATGATCCCTGGAGTCAGGACATGCTTGATTGGATGGCTTTCAATTTTCAAAAAAATAATTCAAATATTAAAGATTTAATCTACCTCATCACTACCTCTAAAACTTATCAATTACCATCAGTGGGTTTTAAAGACCCGAATCAAATCATATCACAAGAATATAAATTTACTGGTCGGTTGAGGAGGAGAATGTCTGCTGAGGAGTTTGCAGATGCGGGCTCGGCTCTGTTTGGTTCTATTTTCCCCGATTCTATGGTCAGATACCGCCCAGAAAGCCAAGTAGGTAATAATCAACAACCCGGCTCATTCCCTCGAGCATCCCTGGTGGTCAATAATTCCTTTTTGACCGCACTGGGAAGACCCAATAGGGAAACGGTTTCTACCAGCAGAGAATCACAAGCTAATCTTCTGCAAGCGCTTGAATTGACCAATGGAGAGCGTTTTAATGCCATGTTAAAATCCGGAGCTGAAAACTGGAAACTAAAATATAAAAGCGGAGATTTGATTATTAAAGAAATTTATAAACAAGCATTGGGGCGTGAAGTTCGTTCAGAAGAATATAAAATTGCTCACAAAATATTAGGAGATAATCTCAAAAATGATACTATACAAGATTTGTTCTGGGCGATTATGTTACTTCCTGAATTTCAAATTATTTATTAAATCAGATGTTGAATATGAGTAGTCAATGGAACAGAAGGGAGTTTTTAAAGCAAAGCAGCAAAGCTACTCTGGCTGCAATGGCAGCCGGTGCGCCACTTTCAAGTCTGTTAACTTCCTGTAATAACAGAAGAGATTCAAGAGCCGACACCGTGATTTTACTCTGGATGGCTGGAGGCATGGCACATACAGATACTTTTGATCCAAAACGATACACCCCTTTTAGTAAAGGAATGCATGCTAAGGACGTACTGAGCACCTTTAAACCTGTTCCAACTATATTGGATGGGATTTCGTTTTCGGAAGGACTTGAATCCATCGGAAAGGTAATGGATCGGGGTACGGTAATCCGATCTTATGTTGCGGGAGATATGGGGCATATATTACATTCCAGACACCAATATCATTGGCATACCTGTTATAAACCGCCTCAATCGGTTTCTGCACCTCATATCGGTTCTTGGATTGCAAAGGAACTTGGAAATGTAAATCCGGTAATTCCGGCATTTATCGATATTGGTCAGCGCTTTACTTTAGGTGAGGGTGAAGAACTAAAAGCCTTCCACACCGCCGGATTTTTAGGAAGTGAATATGGTCCATTCCTGATTCCCGATCCCTCAGTAGGTCTAGAAAGTGTAAGGCCACCTGTGGGTATGTCCTCTAAAAGATTCGAAAACCGTAATAAACTTTACAATGACCTGATTAATAAGGGAGCTATGGGCGAATTTGGAAGTGATTATCAAAAGGAATCCCTGAAAAGATCCATGGAGCAGGCCTATAGGCTTTTAAAATCCCCAGAAGCTTCTGCTTTTGACCTGAGTCAGGAACCCAAGGAAAGCTATGACATCTACAATACCGGAAAGTTTGGCTTGGGTTGTTTGATGGCACGAAGGCTAACCGAGCAAGGAGCACGCTTTATCAGTGTCACAACTGAATATGAACCGTTTAAAAGTTGGGACACTCATGATAACGGACATACCCGACTTGTGGATATGAAGAAACAAATCGATGGCCCGATTGCACAACTAGTAAAAGATCTTGAAAAAACAGGTCGTCTGGATCGCACATTAATCATTTTGGCGAGCGAATTTAGCAGAGATATGATGGTTGAAGGGCGTCCTGACCTCAAAGTTCAGGAACAGGTTGAGCAACCGGATATTATACATGATATCAAAAATTACGGTATGCACAGGCACTTTACCGATGGTTGTTCAATCTTAATGTTTGGAGGTGGAATAAAAAAAGGTTATGTCTATGGTAAAACTTCAGAAGAGCGCCCCTGTAAAACTATTGAAAAACCCATCCGGATTGAATCAATTCACCAAACCATCTATCATGCTCTGGGTATTGCTGAAGATACCAGTTACCTCGTAGAAAAAAGACCATTTTATACTACCCCCGATGGTTTAGGTAGGGCTGAAATGGACTTGTTTGCTTAAGCTCATAAAAATTGAAGTTTAAACACCTTAAGCTCCGGAGTAATCCCAAATGGAAATTTGATCTCTTAAACAAATGAACCCACAGAAATTCATAAAAGCATATTTGCTGGTTCTTATCGTGGGGTAATGCCGTTTAGCATTATTTTGAAAAATCTTGAGTAAATGCTGTTGGGGATAAATCCAATTGATCTACATTAGCCTGATTTCAATATCAGGAAGATTTATATATACCCTTTTAATGGTTCTCGTACTGCTCCGCATCCATATTCTTGGATTTTTGAAAACAATCCCTGCGTGTTATCGCTTCGTTTAGTCCTTTACTCCGGAGTAATTCCGGCAAGAAATGCTACTTGATTTCAGATCATTCGTTGGCGGAAGATAATCCTTCGGCAGAGTTTAGTTTACCTGCTGCTATTTTTCATCGGGAGGGGCAGTCCGGTAATAGAACCACAGGCCCTGTGAAACAAACCCGGGTGGCAGCTCTATCTTTTTTGCCATCCTGATTCTCATGATAATGATTCCATTTTCAGCAAAAAAATAGGGCAGAACACGGGACTGAAGTAAGCCATAAGTAACAGACCCTGCTTTCCGAAAACGGATAAAAATAATTAGACTCAGGCAAGATTTACCTTCAATCTCACGTTAATTTAGGGTTCTTTCTGATCAAAGGACTTGCCGGATAATTTCAGGGGTTTTATTTCAATCTGAGAAAAAATAACAGATTAGAAGGATTATTGAGGCCTTTTCACTTGGACATTAATTGAGCGGAACTCGACCTAGTTTTCTAAGAAAAAAAAAACGACTAACTGCCTACCGGTAATAGGGGAAAGATCGCATTTTATAGTTTCTAAGCTGGCTTTTAGAAACAACTAGCCTTGAAGCAGCCCTTCAATCTAGTCGGTATGTTTGCTTTAAAACATTATAAATTGAACTTAGGTGGTTAAATCTTAATTTTTAGATAGTTTATATCGAACGCAGGTTAATTAGTAATTTTAAACCGAATTTCTTTAAAGAGTTTGAGAATTTATTTAACACTTTCTTTTTCCTTACTGTTCCTTCCGGTATTTTCTCAGGTTCTGAACAAATTGGAGAACGGGATAGCCTATGATGAATCGAGGGTCAGGCCCTTTATGCGTAAGCTCCATTCAAAGAATGATTTTGTCTTTGCATACCGCAGCTATTTTGAATCAACTGCTTCTTCAGAATCAAAATATTTTGTTCTGACTGTTAAAGGCGAAGAGATTAAAGCCTATCGGTATTCCAGAGACATGCTCAAAAAATTGAATCTTTCAAAATATTCTCTCGATCAAATATGGCGAACCTTCCGGCAAAATGATTTGGAAAAAATTAGAAATGAGCGTGATATTCCAAACTTTTGTGCCAAAAAATATGAGATCTATGATTCTCATACTTATGAATTTACTATCCTTTCTGCAAGTCAAATGAAGGTTCTTTCTTATTATAGTCCGGAATATTACCTAGAGGCTTGTTATGGCATTTCTGAAAGACAGAATATACTAAATGCCGTTGCCATTATAAATCAATTTGCTCCTGAGTACTAAATCAATTGAGTTTCGGCTAACCTTTAAACCGGCTTATTCCATTCCTTTTAGCTTAAAGAATGATTTCAAATAAAAAACTCCTTGATTTTCAAAACCTAAATACCTTTACCGGGCGAAGCCTTTATCATCAGATTCAATTATCTTTGTATTTCAATTCTCTCCACCGTGGTGGAACTTATGAGGCTTTTATAAAAAATAAGGAATTAATGATAGAGGGAGTTAATTTTATAACAGATGAAACCGGAAACATCAAGGCTATCATGCTGGATTTAATCCGCTTTAAGCAAGAAGGTGTACAAGATAAAGCAGTTTTTGAGGCTTTAACTAATTTACAGGAGCTCATCAATAATGCGGGGATCCGGATGAAAACAGCTAATACATGGGATGAAGCCAAGGAAAAGTTAAAGAACCTTAATCTATGATTCTTTTACATATTCATCAAAATTTCTGTAAATTCAGATTTGCCAATTTCCAAAATTAGATTGATTGACGATGGTATTAATTTCCTAATTTAGCCGGGTCTATTAAATGAGCTATGAGTAGTACTACATTCGATTTTGAAAAACCTATCTTAGATCTGCAATTGCAGGTTGAAAAGGTTAAACAAGTTGCTGAAAAAACTAAGGTAGACATGTCTGCTACCCTTGTGGAGTTAGAGCTTAAAATTGAAGCTACCAGACATCAAATTCACTCGAACCTTAGCGGATGGCAAAATGTGCAAATATCCAGACATCCTGAAAGGCCTTACACCTTATCTTATATTGAGATGATATGTGATGATTTCATCGAGATGCATGGTGACCGGACCGTTAAAGATGATAAGGCTATAGTTGGTGGTTTTGGAAGTATTGGAGGTCAGACGGTCATGATTATTGGTCATCAGAAAGGTGTAAATACTAAGATGCGACAATACCGCAACTTTGGAATGGCGAATCCGGAGGGCTATCGCAAAGCTCTCCGATTGATGAAATTGGCAGAAAAATTCAACAAACCCGTAGTTACGTTCATAGACACTCCCGGGGCCTATCCTGGACTTGAGGCAGAAGAACGTGGCCAAGGTGAAGCCATTGCCAGAAACCTCCTTGAAATGTCTGTTCTAAAGGTACCTATTTTATGTTTTATTGTGGGTGAGGGTGCATCCGGTGGAGCACTGGGTATAGGAATTGGAGACCGGGTTTATATGCTTGAACATACCTGGTATTCAGTAATCTCACCAGAATCTTGTTCTTCTATCTTATGGAGAAGCTGGGATTTCAAAGAGAAAGCCGCAGATTGCCTGAAACTAACGGCAGATGATATGCATAAAAATAAACTCATTGATGGCATAATCAAGGAGCCTTTGGGAGGTGCACATCATAATCCCGAAGAGATGGCTAAAACCATTCAAGAAAAAATTACAGTGGACCTCAAGCTATTACTTAGTCGGGATATCAATGAGGTAATCCATGAACGCATTGAAAAGTTCTGTGCAATGGGTGTTGTAACAGAGATTTGATTCTTGCAAGAATTTCATATTATTTATTCCATTCAAAAGTGGAGGGACTTAATCCCCTTTGATATTTCCCAAATCCGAACATGGTTGGTTGGTACTCCCCAACATACTGAACATCAGCTTGTTCAGGAATTTGACTTTCCAAATTTACAGCCCAATAACAAGCATTAACCAGCAACCTGCGGAGGTCTTCGCTAATCAAGTCAATAGATGCACCCAGGGTGGTGGTAAATATCCTTGATTTTTTACCATTTAAGGCACTGTAACTTCGAATCCAGGCTACAGGCATGATTGATTTTTCATAACTCAATGGAGAGGAGGCCGTCATCCCCAGGGTAGTTTGCCCAAACATCAGCACCTCAGCATCAGATGGAAGTCCCAAAATACCATAAACATCGGTTGGAGCCCAAATATCCTTAACTCCTCGTAAAATTGGATGATTCTTCTGCAATCCATTCGCAAGTGCACGTGTACCCTCTTTGGCATGGATTCCGTGATGATTGATCCAGGTTTCACCAAATACCTGCTTTCCGTATCCGCCTTCCCATCCTTTTATCTTACTATTGTAGCTGTATTTGGCATAAGGATTTTGTTTATTTCGAGAATAGCTAAAGGCATGCGTAGAAGTTCGTAAAGCTACTATCGGCTTTCCGGAATTTGTATAATCTATAATGTGCTTCATCTGTTCATCCGGCAATTCTCTGAACCTCAAAAACATAAACATAAGGTCCGCAGTTTTTAATTGTTCAAGACCGGGTATATTGGTCTGATTATCTGGGTCAATTGTATTTGTTTTAGGGTCAAGAGCAAAGAGAACGGTGCACTTAAAACCATGTCGCTCTGCTAAAATTTTGGCCATCATAGGCAGGCCTTCTTCCGAACGATATTCTTCATCTCCACTCACAAATACAATATGCTTACCTTTTCCGGCCCCCTCGCTTCCTTGATAAACAATCCATTGCGGATTTTTTTGGGCAAAAGTAAAAACTGTATTTGTAAGAGTGATCAAAATGATCCACAGCGATCGGTAAGTTAGCTTGTTCATGTAGTAATTTTCTTTATGGGTTATTTCTCTAAGGGATGCTGCTTTAACAATTCTTCAGGCGAATAAAATCCTGATTTATCTTTAATTGCGGCTCTCGTTAATTTTACTTTTTCCGAACTGATTGCTGAGGCTTTGTTCCCAAATGAATTTCGCACATAAGTTAAAACTGCCGCAACTTCATCATCATTGAGCATTCCTGCAAATGGAGTCATGGGAACCTGTCGGGGATATTTCTTTTCCAGTACTTCGATTGGACCATACAATCCTTTCAGTACGAGTTTGATTAATCTCTCCTCACTTCCGGTAACCCATTTGGTGCCTGCAAGTGGTGGAAAGCCTGAGCTTTCAAGGCCCTTCCCATCACTTTGGTGACACGTATTACAAAAGCCATCGCGAGCATAAATCGCTTTCCCTTTAACAAAAAGATCACGTTCAGCCCCCTTCAGGTCGGTTAATACAGGTTCTTCTTTTTTAACTATCCGCTCATAACCATTGAGATGAGCAATGGCGGTTTCGTATGCAGGAATCATCCATTCGTCGAGCGGTTTCTTACCGGCTTCCATGACCACGGGTAAACCTTTTGCTTTGTCTAGCCATGAGGCGCTCACGATTGCTTCTAACCTAACCCGGCCATGATTATCGGCAGCTGCCTTCATGAGCAAATTTACCTGATCAGCAACCTGATGCCCCGTATACCTTAAAACGCGAACAGCAGCGGCGCGTGCACGATGGTCTTTTGCTTCAAGTAACTGTCGGAGTAGTTTCTGATCTACTTTATCTAAGCCCCAACTTACCCAAAGCGCCTCTAATAAATGATGCTCGTACCGCGGATCATTCTTGTCAAGTTTAGAAGTCCAGCTATTGATCTGGGTTAGTACTTGGTTTACCGGGCGGCCTCTAAGCTCCCTACGGGTACGATATCGAGTACGGAATTCGGGTAATTTAAGATTGTTCAACAGTTGTTCAATACTGGCACCATCAATCTTTGCCGGTTTAACCAATGGCCTTGATGGATAGGTGATCCGATATATTCTGCCATGGGAGTGATCGCGCAATGGATCTCGAACATTATGCTGCATGTGGCCAATTAACACATTATGCCAATCTACAATATAAAGTGAGCCATCAGGTGCAAACTCCAGATCAACCGGTCGGAAATTCCTATCTTCCGATACCAACAAATCTTGACGATGTTTAGTGGCATAACCCGTTCCCTTTTCCTGCATAATGTGTGCTTTTGTCCCGAGGAAACCGATGGTATTGTTGATCAACATATCTCCCTGTACTTCATCAGGAAAATGACGACTCGAAATAAATTCAAGCCCGGAAGTAGGACGAACTCGGTGTTTATCTTCAATCAGATTACTCGATTTATGTGTTGCTACCCCATATCTTGGCTTGACAGAACCCGGCATCATCCAAAGCACATCCGGACCAGACGTTTCAGCAAAAAAGTTTTGCCCCCAATCATCAAATGCAATTCCCCATGGATTTGGTATTGAAAGTTGAGCCGTTCTCTCAAGATGATGCCTCACAGGATTATATCGATAAAAACCGCCATTGGTAGCGCGTACCGGGCCATACGAGGTCTCCACATTTGTGTGCAAAAAGACTCCTTCTCCTATGAAAATAGCACCTGAAGGATCAGCGGTATAGGCATGATGAGCGTGGTGGGTATCATGATCATCAAAACCACTCAGCAAGATTTCTTTAGAATCAGCTTTACTGTCGCCATTGCTATCTTTATAGAGTGTCAAATTGGTCCCCTGAGAAACATAAACCCCTTCAGGAGCAATTTCAAAGCCTACCGGCAAATGAATACCTTCCAAAAAAGTAGTTTGTTTGTCGGCCTTACCATCCCCATTGGTATCCTCAAGAATAATAATTTTATCATCTGGTTTTTTATCGCCGGGTTGCCAATGTGGATAGGTAGGCATGGTAGCAACCCAAAGTCTGCCTTTATTATCAAAGGATAACTGAACCGGATTCTCCAGGTCTTTAAATTCGACCTCAGAAGCAAACAAACTGATTTTGTATCCCGGGGGTAGTTTAAACTTGGCTAATGACTCTTCACCATATAGGTATTTTAAACTTCCATTTTTATCGGGATTATAATTTGTTCCAATCTTTGGTAGTACTGTGGTTTTAAGGTCGGCAGCATCCAAATCCATTTTTTCTCCCTTTAATGCCAGCCAAATGGCTTGATCTCGGATGGCTGTCATCTCCCTTATTTTTTTTATTTCTGAGGGGTAATTGTCCTGACCGAATGGATTATATCTTCGCCCAAAAACATGCACACCGTTCGGAATTTTATAATCGTTATGCCACATCCCGTTTTTTTCCTGAACCGCCGCACGGACCAATTCCCGATGACGGTCTACATTAGGCTTGATCCCTGTTTTACCAAAAAGGCCGTCAGCTAGGAGGGGTGCGAATTTAGCATAGGATGCTTCGGTAAACTGTGAACCATCAATAGTCATCTGTTCATCATTAGTCTCATACCAGTTCTTGCTTGGCGTGAAGACATCTAAAAAATGAACCTTATGTTTAGCGGCAATTTCCTTCATTGCCTCCGAGTACAGCTCCAGGTTATTATTTTCAGTTTTGCCATTTGGCAAGTCGTATTTACTTGAGAGATCTTCAAAAGCAATTGGTGATACCAGTGCAAGTTGAGGAGCTGTTGCTCCATTATACTTTTGCTTTAAAGTGTGAACTATGAAAGCTTCCAGTTCAGCTTTATAATTTTCAAGACCTTCCTGACCCTGAAATGACTCATTATATCCAAAAAAAGCAACAATTATATCCGCCTTATGATTCGTTATCCAGGTATCAGGGCTATCAAAAAAACCTTCACTATTCGAATTTCTTGCCAACTCGGTCTGAAATTTTTCGGCACCCGGAAAAGCCCAAGGCAATTTACGTCCGGAATGAGCTCTGAAACCCGGTGTATCTCCCCCATCGCACATGTTCCTGATATAGAGCATACTATCGGGATAACGAAGCTGCATCTCAGTTTCAAAGTACCCATAATTCATCATCCTTGAGCCAAGATTATTCCCAATTAAAATGATGTGATCGCCCTTTTTAAGCTTCAAGACCCCTAAATCTGTTTGCGAAAGTTTGAAGGCACTTGATGCCAAAGCAATTATCGAAATAATAGTCAGTAATAATTTGAAATTCTTTACTTTATTGATAGTCATATCGGGTTTTAGAACTTAATTATTGGTTTATGAGGAAGTTACTTATAATTTCAAGCTTATTTTTTTACCGGACTTAACAGCTAAATAGATTGCATCAATTATCTTGAGGTCTTTCAAACCTTCCTCCCCGTCTACGGGTATAGGAGCGGCTTCTCCTGCCAAGATGATGGCTGCCATTTTCTCCATTTGAACGGTTTGATGGGTAATATGTGCCTGAGTTAATTCGCCTTTATTTGTTCGCCCCTTGATAGGACCATAACCGGTTGATGGTTGTAAATCGGCAAATCCCTTTTCGGCACTCAAGAAAAAGCGATCAAGATAACTAATATTGTAACTTGATAAACAAGAGGCTACTGCTCCACTGGGAAACCCTAATTGAAATTGAATGGTTTCATCTACACCCTCTTTGAATTTTTCGGGATTGGTTTTGGTTTCCTGAGCAGTAACCCAAATCGGCTCCTCACCAACCATGTAGCGTGCGCCATTAATTGCATAGATCCCAATATCCATCAGTGAACCGCCACCTGCAAGTTCCTTGTTCAATCGCCATTGAGTAGGATCACCAATTTTGAATCCGGATAAGCCCTGAAAAAACATCACATTCCCCATCTCCCCTGCTTTGCGCATTCTAACTATTTCTAAGGTTTTAGGCTCAAAATGCATCCGGTATCCTACGAGTAATTTGACATTGGCTTTCTTGCAGGCGTCGATCATTTCTTGTCCTTGCTTTGCATTCAGAGCCATTGGCTTCTCGCAAATAACATGCTTGCCGGCTTTAGCTAAACGTATTACCTGACCGTGATGTAAGGAATTTGGAGTAATGACATAGACCGCATCAATAGATGGATTATCCTTAATGGAATCGAAATTCTCATAGTTGTAACAATTGCCGGCAGGAATATCGTACTTGCTCTGCCAGGCAGTTATTTTGGAAGGGGTTCCACTAATGAGCCCTACTAATTTTGCCATTTTACAGTCTCTCATGGCTTCAGCCACCCTGGTTCCGTAACCCCCCAAACCCATAATTGCAACCCGAAGAACCGGTCCATCATAAGGCTTATTGTAGAAATCATCTATACTCCCAAAGCCGGTTTTCGGTATCGATAAAGCAAGGAATGAAGCACCCATTGCTTGTAAAAAATTACGCCGTGAATCCATAACAGAATTTTTTATTTAGATAATTATTGAATACTAAGCTTTGTAAACTATGTCCTATTGATGATTAAGTTTTTTAATGTTGAACTATTTAACCAAACGCGATTTTAAAAACTTTAAACCTTTGATGGCAATATCTTCCTGCGAAGGTTCAAACTGGCGCCAAATGGATGCAGCTCTGGCAATCATTTCAATATCCGGAATGAAAGATTCGATAACCACTTCCCCATCATAATTAATTTGATGCAGGGCTGAGCTGATCCGTTCCCAATTAATCTGATCCCCACCCGGTGTTCCGCGATCTGAACCACAGGCATGGAAATGTCCCAATTTACTCCCGGCATTTAGAATAGCTTGATAAGGATCTTTTTCTTCAATATTCATGTGATAGGTATCCAGTTGAAGCGTTAAGGCTTTGCTATTGACCTGATTAACCATTTTTAAACCCTGTTCACAAATATTGATAAAATCAGTTTCATATCTGTTCAATGGCTCAATAGCCAGTTTAAGACCTAATTTATCGGCATAATCAGCCAGCATTTTCAAATGCTTAGCTACAGTTTCCCATTGCCTGGCATAATCTTCCTTACTTACCAGTTCAGCACGACCAACCGCCGAGTAAAGTGGCCCGATTAGAATACCACAACCCAGCACAGGCATCATATCTAGAATACTTTTTATATAGTTTATTGCCGTTTCTTGATCCTCTAAGCTCCCTCTGAGGTCACGCCCGGGGCCCATAGCCGCGCAAATTGAGCCACATTTTAACCCTGATTCATCCAATGCCCTTCTGATAACAGAAGGATCTATATGGGACGGATCTTCAATGGCAATCTCTACGGAGTCAAATCCCCATGCTTTAAATTTTGGAAATAAATCTACACTCTCATTGGTAAATGGAGAAGTAAAAAGGAAGGTATTAATGCCAAATTTCATTTTTGTATTCTGTAATATTATTAATGTGAAAAACTATGAATAATTAAATATCGGGGATGAATTATTGAAATGGAAATTACTCATTTTCTTTCGTTTATTTCAAATTAAAAATTCATGAAACCCTGAATAGCAATTTTGTTTCAATGGAAATGATTTCATCCTTTTTTCTTCAAAGTACTCATAAATTGAATTATATCTGCCAACTCCTGCTTAGACATGGTTTCATGCAAACCTTCAGGCATTATTGATTCTTTCATAACTTGAATTGACTTTATACTGGCCATATTGATTTTTTGATTCATTCCTCCGGGGAATTTAATATCTATTTCGGTTTGGGTTCTGCTGGAGATAATACCGATTAGACTGGAACCATCTTTCATATCGATTTGCCAGCCTTCAAATCCAAAGCTTATGCCTGCAGAAGGATTTACAATGGCATCAAATAATCCTTCCTTTGGAAGTTTAGAACCAATTTCAGTGAGTTTAGGGCCAAGATCATAACCGTCTTGGTTCACCTGATGGCAAACATTACAAGATCTTTTAAAGACCGCAGCACCATTTTTTGAGTTCCCGGTTAAAGCCAATAATTCATTCAGCGAAACAGTTTGCTTAGGTTTAAGATTTTTTTCCGGAACTGAAAGAAAGGTCAGGGATTCATCATAAATGGCTTTCCTTCGGCTATCCTTAAGTCCTGCAACAAAGCTAGGGATAAGTTCAGCTGATACCTTTTTAGTTCGCAACAGATCCAAAGCCCGATCTTCCCCCATACGACTCTTTCCAATCATCTCAGCAGCCTTTTTACGAACTTCTATCTTCTCCGTAGCTGATAAACTAATCTGCTCTAAAATACCGAGGGATTCTGTATTTCCTATTCCACCGATTGCCGTGAGCATGGAATAAATACGGTTTAAATCGGTACTCTTGAGCACCTCATGGATTAGAGGAATGCCTTTCAACTCCAGCAATAATCTTGAGGCATCAATACCAACAGGATCATTAGCTTTAGCGATGGCCAAATCTAAAAGATTTAAATTTTCGCCCTGTAGTTTATACTGTCTCACTAAATCAAGATAGTCAGAATGTTTCGGGATAGAACCGACGACTGACATTAGATTTTTTTTAGCAGCGGGCGACTGGAGAACATCCTTACTTTCAAGATGACTCAATACCAATCTATTGTATTCGATATTTCCGGAGTGATTATCCTCCATCATTTTCAAAAGAACTTTGGCTTTTGCCTGACTGCTATGAAAGTCGAAAGCACGGAAATACCTTAACCTGGATTTGAGGTCAGATTGACTATCCGAAGCGAGATTTGCAAGAAAAGGAAGTGCAATTTCAGTACGTGCACGCCAAATAATATCTCTACCTGCAGCACTGCTTAATGGATTTTTATTGATTTGCAGGTAGGCTTCAAAAAAACGATCCCACTGCCTATCAGCACCAATTCCCATGGCTTCCAGATACCACCTATCTTTACCGTCATACTGATTGGCAAGTAAAGCCCATAAACCTGCGGCTTCCGCCGATTTATTGTGCCTGAGCGAAATAAAGCATTCTCTTCTGACTTGAGGGTCGCGGTCTTCCGCTAATTTCTGAACAAGCGGGATAAGATTTGATTTTATTTGTCTGGCCGCTCTCAAGGCAGTTATCCGGATATCCGGATTTGAATCCTTGATGGCTTCATTGATGTACTTTTCGCCCTTTGGCATTTTTACCAGTACCCAAAATGCTCGGGCACGCATTCTGGGATTTGAAGCTTTTCGCCATAACTTTTCAAGTTCCGGTACAGCCCTTTTCCCCATTTTATGTAAGGCCAGCCAAGCATGTCTTCTGACGGCAAGATTTGGGTTTTGCAATGCCTTGATAGCTCCGGCAGGTGTATCATAGTCTTCCTTTGATAGGTTATAGCGGGAAACATCAGGAGCTATTCGATAAATACGGCCCCTCTGTAAATCTCCAACCCGATGGCCTCCGACGCCGGGATCATACCAATCTGCAACGATCAAGGAACCGTCGGGAGCAATAGATACATCCGAAGGACGGAACCATTGGTCATTTTCTCCTTTTAAAATGTTGACAATTTTAGCTGAATAACCGGCATTATCTTTGGTTACAGGATATGACCGAACCACATTTGGACCCGGATCGGCGTGAATGATTTGATTTTGAAAGACCTCAGGAAGCAATGTGCCCTCATAAAGTAAAATCCCCGTCGGTGATCCTGCACCCGTTTGTAACAAATTTGGCACTACACCCGGATCGTTCAGATGCCAATGGCGTAGGGGGATAGAATCTTCCCAATTCGTTCTCTTGGCCTGCCAGCCGGCACCGGTCATTTCATCCTTGTACCCGTAATTACCATATTCCATGACATAGTTAATTCGCACGCCCCGGTTGCCATCATCATCATTATCACTTTGCCAGATCGTACCATAACTATCCACAGCCAATTCAAAATTATTTCTGAAATTATGCCCCAGGCACTCCACATTAGAACCATCCGGATCGGAACGGAATACCATTCCTTCACGATACTTTCCGGGACCAATTTCATCCCCATCCTGATCCAGTACAACCTGATTGTTTTTATCTTTCAGTGTTTGACCACTATTGCCAAAATTAAAATACAGTTTACCATCAGGTCCAAAAGTAAAGGAGTGCATTCCATGATCATGCTGTTCACCCCCTATACCTCGGAAAAGTACCTCCTTGCGGTCTGCCTTGTCATCACCGTCATCATCAAAAAATACCCATACATAAGGACTTTGTGATATGATAACCCGATTCCCTAAAACCGATATGCCCAATGGAGCATTTATCTCAGGCCCCTGGTAAAAAAGCTTACTCGTTTCAAGGCTGCCGTCACCATCGCGGTCTTCCAGAATCAAAATCCGGTCACCTTCAATTTTGGGCTTATTGTTATTAATCTTGAACCGATAATTGTAAGCTTCAGTTACCCAAACTCTACCTTTTTCATCAACATCAATATTTGTTGGATTAATTAAGGTTGGCTCGGTAGCCATTGTTTGAATTTTCAAGCCGGCAGTAATGACGAGGCCCTTCAAAGAATTTGAAGATAAGTGCTTTTGATCCTCAGTGAGCAAGGTGTCTGTAAGATCATTTACCTGCCTTGAGATTGCGGAAGTACAAGCCTTGATCAGCATTAAGGCTGAAATCACCAATAAAGTGAATAGAAATGAATACCGTATCTTTTTCATCGGATGATCAATTTATTTTTGTTACACCAAGCGAATCCCGGCACCAATGGGCAGGCCGGACTATCATGGTCATTTTTTATCAATTCAAGTTAGTGTTCAAACATGATGATTATATTTTCCGGTATTTTTCAGGCAAGCAGAATTACTGTTTAATCATGATCTTTCGATATTCTACCTTCATTGGAGGACCAACATGTACCTGCATCCCTAACAAGCCCTTCGATTTTCCATTTATTTGATCCTGATCGGTTACATCACTCATCAATACGCCATTAACATAATGTTGAAGACGGTTGCCTTTTGCAATCAGGCGACAGGTATTCCAGTCTTCACTTTTTATCTTTTGCAGTAATGCATCCGACCCTCCCAATGATCTGCTCACGACCAAATCGGTCCATGCATTATTTTTAATCTTGGATTGAAGTGTTACACTGGGATCCATGGTCTTCTGAGCTTTTATGATTGTTTTTTGCCCTCGGTAAGCCAGAGTAGTTCTTCCTCTTTCCTCATAATTTTGACCCGTATAGCGATTGGCTCCATCAATATCAAGCTGATAGCCTTTCAAAGCAAAGGGGATATCCATGAGTTCTTCACTTCGATAATTAATGCCGCTATTACCAGCAGCTGTGATTTTAAATTCCAGGGTCAGTTCAAAATCAGCAGGTTTGCCTCCCCGCCAAATCAGGAAGGAATTACGTTTAAGGAGGGTTGAAGGCGTTATTTCTCCCACAAT
>Ga0194130_10002926_pt1 | contig 23831 bp, 3 predicted proteins | sample TA2KigsurfametaG_FD_160084 | JGI IMG/M metagenome (GOLD analysis project Ga0194130, IMG submission 160084) | Freshwater microbial communities from Lake Tanganyika, Tanzania - TA2015050 Kigoma 12 surface | ecosystem: Environmental > Aquatic > Freshwater > Lake | place: Tanzania: Lake Tanganyika... | reverse complement strand
TCAATCATTACTACAAAGGATACATACAGCGCGCTGCTCCAAGAACATCAACCGAGTCCTCGGAAATAGATTTTCAACTTGTCCCCGGCGTTAACAGCAGCGCATTCAGTAACCCATTTTATTTTTCCGAAAATTTGTCAAGCGTTTTGGGCTTGGTAGGACCGTGGTCAAGTCATGACGCAAATAATGTGATAAATTGGCTCAACTTGTATAACAACAGAATAAATGGTTATTGGCACATAGGGCAGACATACAGCATGAAGCAAAAGTTTGACAGCGATTCGGTACCCCACGACGACATGGCAATGACACGAGGTCCTATCATGCAAATCAATTTTGCACCTGTTTGGCAGGGCAGACAGCAGGATCTTACACAAAATTTGCATAGACATTTGAATTCCGACGAAGATATGCAAAGTTTTGCAAATACGCTTTTAAAATCTGCAGGTGATGACGACTCAGTATTGAAGATAATGTATGGGTATATTTTGTGTGATCTGCATTCCATTGAGAAGAAAACAAAAAAAGAAACATTTGAAAAGTTTGTAAGAGAAATAAATTCAGAAGGAGATGCAGAAGGTCTAGAATTCCAGGCGGAGCTTGCATCTGGAGCAACAGCAGCGTCAATGTCATTAAATCTCGGTACAGAGCAGCGCTTTAAAAAGGCTCGTGTGGACGGCGCACAAGAAGACGGTTCAGCAAATTCTGTTGTTGTAGCCCCTCTTAACTTGACCAAGGAAAATGCTAATGCTGGCAAGAACGGGGATTGGGACTTTGAGGCTGATCTTGCTGCCATCTTCGACAAAAACGCGTCTGGTGAAGAAAGCGCAGGCGGGAAAACAATCAAGAAGCCAAAGACCATCAAGAACCCATAAATAAAAAGAAATGCATGAATGAGCGTATTAACGAGAAGCACGTGCATGTTGCCTGCAGCTTTTGACGACCTGCCAGTGAGACGCACGACAATGCAGCACGTAAATGAAACTGCTATTAGGTACTTTGAAACAGTGAACAAAGCTCAGACTCTACACATGAACACTTTGCGTATTGCGCTGGATCCATTGTACACATGCAACAGTCAAACAGTTTGTGCTGTTCCTGACTGCCTTACCGACGCTGCGCTGCACGACGGCCTTCATGTAGACGTTCGCATAGACGTGAGCAGCTGGACTACGACGCAGCTAACGCTGTCTGTGCGTTCACCTGCTGAAAACTCAAAGATCTTTGTTTTTAAACCCGGTTGTGAACCTCCTGCGATCCCGCTCAGTGCTCGACTGACAACTTACGTTGACGTGCAGTGTTACAACGACGGGCAGAAAATTGGCAAGCAGCAAATTGGTAATGGTCAAGCCCGTAGTTTTATTATTTTTAAAGACCTCAGTGAAAAGTCGGAGGTCGATGGTCCAGTGCCTATAACAGTGTCGTCTGGCGCGACGACGCTCACAGCTCTATTGCGCTCAGAGGACAAAGCGTTTACTTTTAGCATCCCATTTTTTAAGTACGCTGGAGAAGAGGTTGAATGCGCGCCGATTGCGACAGGGTACACAGTTGGCTGTGCTTTTCAAGATTTCAATGCTGTTTTACAGGCTCCTGTGCTTACGCCGTCGCGTCCTGTGACTTGTGTCAGCACGGAGCGTGCAGAAGCAATACTGCACGAGTGCGAGGAAAATGTGCTAAAACTCAACAGCATTTTTGACGATGTGTTTTTGAAAACTGCACAGCAGGAGTTTGGGCGTGAGTACGCAAATAGTGTCGTGTGTGATGTCGATTGGAGCAAGTCTTTTACTGTGGCCACGGATGTGCTTGTGCAAGAATTAATCACGCATGCAAAGGCTTTTTACACAAACTTGACAATATTTTCAAACACTGCTGTTGATGCTTCCTGGCTGACTGACAAGCTTGCGCTTGACCTTCTGTCACGTCGCGGGCAGCTTGCGGAAAGCGTGCAGGGCCGCCGCACGGAGCTTGCAAGTGTTGCGCGCGTGCGCTGCACCTTTATGTGCCTTGACGCGATTGACAACGCCCTAAGACGGTGCTGTCGTCTGCGTGACAGTGAAGACACGCCTGCTGGCAAGCTAACAACGGCGCTGGAGACACCCTTTCACATGTATTGGTTGACTCAGATGAAGAACAACGTTTACAATTCAGTGACGCTGGATGACAAGAACTATTCTGACGCATGCAATGTACTGCAAGAGTGTAAAACCCTCTGCGACGGGCGTAAACTGCTGCCTATCCCAATTACAACGGCGATTAAGTCCACATTGGGCGGCGTTGTGTGGCAGAGTATGCATTTGCAGGGCCTGGCGCGTAACCATGTTTTCTGCTTAGCACCTAGCGCACACTTCATGTACAAGCAGAAGGCGCGCATCGACTACACTGCACATCCAGTTGTTGCTCGTGCGCCGACGGTCCCTCTCGCATTGCTTACAATGCTTGTGTGTGCGGATGTTGAGCATCGAATCATCCCGCGAAAACTTGGTTCACACATTCTTGAGCTGCTGCAAAATGCAACAGGCAAGGACGCTTCGACGGAAACATTACAAAATGCTACTACATTTCTGCAAGGCGTGTTCGACACGTCGCTTCACTCGCTTGCACAGGCTGCGCTCGCATCAACCTCCGCGCAACCCGACCTTTCGTTTGCAAATGGGTTGCAGTCTACGGGATACAACATGCAGACAGTTACAGCATTTTGTCTAGAAACGGTAGTATGTGACAAAATGTAAGATAGTTGCTTGGTTTACATTAAAAATTTATTAATTTTTCTACTGCTCGAAGTTTGCGTCAAGCAAAAGCTTGTTGGCGTCAAAAAGCAGCCTTGTAATTTCTCGCGCAGCTATGAGCCTGCGCCTCTTGGCGCAAGATTTGTTAGCGTGCGCCTCTGCGTCCCCGGCGATGCTCATGCTCATGTTCGACTCAAGTTCGCGCATGCGCATGAGCGAAGCTAGAGAAAATTCACTGCAAGGAGATGGGGGCGGTGTCGTGGTGCTTGCAGCCGGTTTTCTGATACAAAGGTTGGTGATGTGCAGCGTGTCTGAAGCAATGTCTGATGCTGTGCTGACAGGCAGCTCTGTGGACTGCACGACCTCAGCCTGTGCGACCTCGAATATTTCGTCAAACTGCCCTTTGCGCGCAAAATCCGAAAGCATAAACTTGATGATGTCTTCCGCGTGCATCGCCACAGACGGTTTGCTCAGCTGCTCGTGTGCAAAAAAGCTAAGACTAGGATACTTACGCAATTCTGGTACAGGCTTTTCCTGAGGCTCGCCAAGCAGAGCGCGCCTAAAGCCGTACTGTGAACAATACGACGACGGCGAGTGCAGGCTCCAGATTTGCGCCAGGTCAAACTTTGGCAGAGTTTCTTTGCTGTCTGCGCTTTTTGGAATCCACACGCGAATGCTCTGAATCTGATGGTTGCTGAGTGTTGGTATTTTCAACTTGCGTTTTGGGTATAGTCGGTGGGCAGCAGCCTGCATGTGCGCGTGCGCTTGCATGACGGGCATGAGTGAGAGAATGTACGGAATGCACATGAAGCCAATGTTGTTAGAGTCTGGATCCTGTGGTGATTCCATAATTAGCTGTCTGCGAAAGCAAGCCTGTCCGCCGCACAAAAACGAGTCGGATTCGCGCTGCTGAGCTTCTTTGGCCGCGTTACAAACGGCGCCTGTGGACACGCCAATATGCGTAGCAAGCGCTGTTGGGCCTTCAAACACGCGGCCGTCACTTGTGCTCCAGAGGTATTTTGGATTATTGTTGCCCGGAAGAGAAATCGTCGCTGCCACAGAAGACATAGTACTGCAAATTGAGTTTTGCTGGTCCTTCAGCCACAATCTTTTTTTTAATTGTATTTAATACACGCGACAAAGCCGAAAAGAAGCTTCAAGAGCGTGCGTATAAAACACATGCTGGGAATGCTTCTGCTTTTTGCTGTGACAGTGCAAACATTGCTTCTTTGTGAGCTGCTGCTGCGGCGCGTCCTGTATTTATTTTTTTCTGCCAAGCGCAGTGCCGTCCAACGCTACGCTGATAACTCTGTTCTGGCCTCCATGGTAGCTGCCATGCTGCAGGCGGCGACTGTGCCGCTGCAGGCTGTTTCCAGTCTTCTTGCCTCAGGCGCGCGAGTGTGGGTTATATTGTTGCTGCTCACCATTGTCTTTTCAGTATTTACAGTTATGTCTAACAGCTCTATGTACGCGTATAGCGCTCTCGTGCGCATGTACAATACCGGCGTAGCGCCAGTCGTCGGTGCGCTCAAGTGGATTTCTATAATCTCCGACTTTGCGTTCCGCGCCGTCGTGCCGTTATGGAACGGCATCTCGTTCTTGCTGACGCAAATCTTGCGGCAAATTCTTGTGCCATATACTTTTAACGCCGTCGACACCCTGCCCGAGCTTTTGCAGGCCGTTGCGCTTGCGCTGGGAACCTTGGGGCAAAGCATTGTGACCTGGTTAGGACACGTGCAGCAGTGCACTTCTGCCTTCGAAAACGTCGTGCGTGTCTGCGGCGCAAACAGTAGTATAGGCGCCGACTGCGCGACTGTTTTTACACCACTCGACTCTCGCTGCCACGCCATGCCCACACACTTGGCAATAGATCTGCTGACGCCCGGCCTGTTTGCTCGGCAGGCTGTTCAGTCTGTGCAGGGCACGGTGGCAAACAGCTGCGGACTTGCTGCAATTATTCTTAACCTTGCCCTGTACCCACTTGCCGACGTGCACTTGTATTCTGCACTTCACGCCGCAGTCAACACTGTCCTGCACGTTTTCGTGGGGACGCCTGTCAGCACATGGCGCCGCTGCAGAGCTCTGGAAGAGCGCGCGCGGTGGAGTCCTGGAGCACTGCGACCAGTACACGTCAAGGTCGGTTGCACTCCAGACTGGCAGCCCGTTGCCGCCATGGCGGAGACGGCTATTGAAAGTCTTGGCAAGGCCTTGGACAATTGGCTCAACGCTGCCGCCGTCGTCGTGCACGAGAGGTTGACTGGCAAAGAATTTTCGTGCGAAACCAGCATACCTTTGAAACAGATTGTCCTTGACGCTGCGCGCGCCATAGAAGGCCTCGAGAGCGTCGAGGCGCTGGAAAAACTGCAGGGTCGCAATGGTGTGCCGGAAAGCGAAACGCTTCGCAGCGTCCGTGTCATCGGGCTTACAGAAGCCCTTTTTGGCGTCACAGACGGCAAGACAGTGCTTTATCGCAGCGCACACGACGGTTACGTTCTTGCCTTTGGCGCGTGGCCCTTTCAAGTGGACGTGCGATTTGGTCTGGCCGCCGTCACCTACAGCGGCAGCTCAACCGAGGCCGACAGCTCAGGCGCTTCCCGAACAGGACTGCTAGGATGTCGCTGTGTTGAAGAGCCGGAGTTTTCGTTGATTTGCGCTACAGCGCCGTACTTGCAGCACATAGACGACGATCTTTCTGGCCTTAACACAAGCTCGCTTCACCAAGTCTCGTTCCACGGTCTTGTGCTCACGGGCATGTCTTGCTCCAACACAGCCGTGCGTGTCGTTGCTTTGCGATGGCCCAGGCGACGCTTGGCGACGACGGAAGGCGGCGGCAGAGGCTTTAGCGGTTACGACCGCTTTTCATTTCGTGACACGGTGAATCGTTACACTGGAGATTCTGACGCCACTGACAACCTGCAGCTTCTTGCAGCCCGCGAGCGGGCTATGCCAACTGGCTCTGTTGAGGCTGCCATTTACGTGCAGCCAGTGTGTGGAAACGAAAAATCGGTGGCGTGCGCTCCTTCAGAACGCGACACGTGCTTTCCGTGGTGCATGGGCGTTGTTCGAGGCGGACGCCGCGCGCAGAACATAACAATGTACAATGCGCGCCGCTGGGACGAGCATGTCATTTTGCCGGGCGTAGACTGCGGCGTCGAGCGAGACAGGGGCACGTGCCCGAAACTTGATCCTGGAGCGCCTGCTGCGTTCGTGGACTTGATGGAACTTGTGGGGGCTGTGCGCGCGCGCTGCACTGCTTCGTGCATTCCTGCTCCTGTGCCATCGTCTGTTTTGAGTCTTGTTCCCCTAGACGCTGTCGCAAGCGTGGCAGACGTCAATTCGACCCTGCGCCTTACACAGGAGCACAAGCGTGTGTGGACAGCGGCGCGTCTGGAGCAACCCGTTGTCGTTGCAGGCGACACGATGCTCGTGCAAAGCACAGACGAGGCAGGAACACAGCGGCTCGTTGTCACTCGTCTTTTCGACATCGGACAGAGCACTTTGCAGATGGCCAGTGAACGCCTTACGCTTGCAAGTAATGCGCATGCGGCAGAAATTGTTACCTGTGAAACGCAGGACGATGTAAAATGTGTTGCGCGGGCAATGCAACAGGGAAAAATTGTGCTTCCTCCTGCAACCCGTACAATATTTGGCGACGTTGCTGATGCGGGTGTTGTACCTCCAGCGGCGGCGTCGCGTTGGGCCGTACACTGGGCGCAGAATCCCGCCGTCAGCGTGTACAACAATTTGTTCGAATATTGTCGTAACGCAACCCCACAATTTTCGCTCACTGTGCACTCAAGTTACAACAGAGCGCGCGTCTGGACGCTGCAAAGTACGCGCGCTGTCGATCTGGAGCAGCAGGGCACCCCATCTGAAGAACAAACTCGCAGCCGCGTGTCTTACATGCGCGTTCCATACTTTTTGGGCCAAAGTGACTTTAACGAGCGAGCCTGTGCAAAAGTCGTTGGCCTGCAAGTAGTCGCAGTAGAGTATTTGAACGAGCAGAACATATTGGTGACGGTGCTTGCTGCTCGGCCTCGCGATTACAATCCAATGACTGGGAAGGTGGATGGCCTTCGCACGCACAGGTATTATTACCTACACCCTGGCCGAAGCGACTGTGTGCGCGCCGACGATGAGGACGCGCTTCCAGAAAATCCGCGCATTTTTTCGTGCTGGCGCTCGCAGGCGAGCGGCATGTGGCCGGCTGACGACCTCGTCACTGCTGGAAACTGGGGCGGCCCCAGCGGTGGACGCTGCACGCGGCCCCGTCTTATGCCAGAGTTCGGCACTTGGGTCGTCATGCCCGTTGTAGCCTTTGTGCGCATAGCCGAGACGGCCCTCGACACTCTATGCACGCTTTCCGCCGTTATTGCAGCTGACACGCAAAACCCAGTGCGTGCGCTTGACGATCTGTTCACAGTGCAGCTACAGCAGTCGACGTTCCACGCCTCAGTAGATAGCGCAGGAGCGCGATTGTTAGCAGTAGATGGGTTCATTGCTGTCGCTGACTGGGTTGCGGCGTTCAACGCGCGGCTTGCAAGTTTTGTCGTCAACGCGTTGACTTCCGTGTCTACAGGTCAGGAGCAGGTTGACAAGTCAGTGCAAGGAGTGCGCACGCTCGTTGTCGCCGGTGCTAAGGTGTACGAAGGCATGCCGCGCATGGAAGTTCCGTTTTTGCGCATCGAACAACTATTTCGCGAGCCGATCGCATACTCCGGACTTCATGCAAGCGTTGCCGTGCTGACAATGGCTGACGGCATCAAGGCCGGAGTCGTTATGCCAAGTATTGTGCGCGCCTTTATGGCTGCGCAGCTGCAGCTCGTAAGCGTATTATCACTGACTCTGCGCCTTTCCCGCGTCGTGCTGCTGCGCCTCATACAGTCTATTGGAGTTGCTGCAGACGGCAGACAAAGTGCAGCAACATCGATTGTCTCTGCAGCGCTCCTTGAGTCTCGCTCAATCGTGCAGAACGATTTCCTGGGCGTGATGCGCTTTCAATGCTACGGGTTTGCGCAGATAGCGGGGTCAGAGTATTCTTGGGGGCAGGCACTGCGGCACATGTGTCTGCTGCTACCAGATACTCTCGAGGGTGTGGTTACAGTCGTCAGTGTGCTTGTACTCGATTACCCAGTCGTCGCGTGCGCGTGCAAGCTGGGTGACGGTGATGCTCTTCAATCACCCGCTGAGGCCGTCGTCTCTATCTGCTTACAACGACCGATGCCTGCAGAAAGCTTGCACTGGCTGCTTGCGTTGCGCTTTGAAAGTGCGACGCGACAGCACGTGTGTTTTGCAGCAATGGACAGCGCAAACTTGCGGCTATACACAGCGTTTGACAAGACATTCAAGCGCATGTATCAAATGACGAGGCATGCTGCGCAAATCATTGACGGGCTTCTTGCCCTTGTCACAGGAGACACTGTGGCGTGCGACGCATTTGACGTGTCACCATACGTCGTGAGTATTATTCCAGAGCCAGTAGACTACTTTGCAACCTGTGTAGAAACGGACGACTGCGTTGGCCGCTGTCTGGATGAGTACACTGCGTTTCAGCAGGAGCGCACAGCGCGCCAGAGCGAGCTACCGACAGGCTTTCTAGGACTCACCACAGACGTTGAAATTCCGCTGGAAAGCCTGCTGTTTAGCATCGACGACATCCAGCAGGGCCGCCACAAGCCTCCATTTCAGATCCTTGATGCCACAGAAATTCCACCAGAGGCGTGCAATGTTGTGTGCAGCAGGTCGACTGCTGCAGCCGGTACGCGCTGTCTTGCTGTGGCCGGCGTGCGTGGACCCGACCTTGCTGTCGCGTATTACTGCTTGCCGATTGACATCACCCAGTACGTGTATCAGTGGCCAGGCAAGGAGGCAGCGACGTTGCCTGCTGCCAATTCACCAGGCGGTTACCCGGCTGTTGCCTGCACGCTGCGCAGCGTGTACATTGCGACCACTTGGTCAGCTCGCCTACAAGCGCGCGACTCGCTCATCGCCGTCTGCGACGCTGAGGATGAAACCGCCTTCAATACGCAGTTTGTTGGTGCTCCTGCACGCGTCACTCGCGTGCTATGGTGCGTTCCGGGCATGCCGACGCGCGAAATTTTGCGCTCGTCAAAGCTGTCCGAGCGCAGGCTTGACGCCGCGCCTAAATCTTTTCTTCTACACAAAACGTACATGTCTTCGATTGACTACGTGCAGGTCGATGTCGCCGACTCTGAAAGCTCGCAAATAGCAGTGCGCGCGTATGGCTTCAGCATACAAGTTGTCAAAAACAAAGCCGTCCCTGGCTGGTCGGCCCCCGTTCCAGTGTGCGTCGAATGCGTCTTCAACAGCGACCCCGCAATATTCACTACTGCACAGTGCGAGGCATGCGCTCTAGATGGGCCTTCTATGGAGTTTGTCCGACAACACGTCCGCCTGTGCATGCGACAAGAGCCAGAGGCGTCGCCGCGCGAAGTTCCACTTGCTTGTGCCGACGGCCTTGAACTGCCGACGCTTGAAAATTCAGCTGCCGGATTCGTGACGCAGGCACAAGAGGCTCAAGCAACTCTGCGCACTTCTGCAGGCAGCAAGCTTCTGCGGGTGCCTGCCAGCACACTTAACGTGTTGCGCAACGACGCGCGCAACGGCGCCTACATGGACATGCAACAGAAGGCGCACGCGCGCGTCAGCATCGTATCTAGCGTTGCCTACCCGCCTGCGTCAACGCTAGTTGCACTGCGCAACATCTCTGCTAACATGCCTGCTAAAGCAGTGGAGCTGGAGGTCATTACTGTAAACGCGCAGCAATCGCAGGGCGCGTGGATTCACGTCTTGTCACTCAAGGTTGACGCGCAGGGCGTCAACGGGGCTCAGCGCAACTGGTTGCGGTCATCTGCACATGCTAGCGTGAGCATCAACTGCAGCATCCGCAGCTGCGGGGCGTGCGCGTACACGACAGAAGGGCGCCGCTTGCAATCGTTGCGCGCGCTGGAAAACTTGTGCTACGCTGCGCAGCAGTGCGGCATCGAGCGCTGTGCAGGCACGCTTGTTAACATGCGCAAGCCGCTTTGCAATCTCGGAAACGTGCTTGCATCGGACCTGCATCAGGTGCGCGTGCTCTTGCAAGGCCTGTGGGGAGCGATTGCTGACAACATTGCTATGATTGTCGAGCTCACACATGAGAGGCGTGAGCAGTACCAGATAAAGTGGCCGGAAAAACTCGTGCGTCAGGAAGCGTGCACTGCAAAGGACACGCTGATCAGCGCTGCCGCAACCATTACTTCAGTGTTTGGCGCCTTGTCGCATCTGATGCAGGACGTGTCCTTGCACAACGGCTTTGTAGGGTCAAACGTCGACGCGCGCGTGCATGCTCGCTACATCATGGTGCTGACTGCAACGACCAACATGCTTTCCTCTGTCATAATGTGGCCTGTATATCAAGGCCTTGTGGTACAAAAGTTCTTTTCCTGTACGACCAACGACTTATTGCTAAAAATCGACACATTGATTGGATCCGGAAACGGGCAAATTAGCTTGCGCTTTGGAGACCCGCGCGCCGCAAAGGCTATTGAGCAGGCTGGAATAGCATTTTGCCTTTCCGAAGAGGTGAGCCAGGCTTTGCAAGACACAGGCGTACGTGTGCGTGAGGCGGGCGCTGCGGGCGGAAAAGGCGACCCTGCTGTGCTGAGCGTTATGCGCAAGCTTACCGACGCCGTGTCCTTGAGCATTGATTTCGGTCTTTCGACTTACATTCAGTGGGCGTATCATACCATGGACATCTGGCTGGCGTGGGGATCCAGCGTGCTCAAGGGCATGATGGACGTTGCACAAACAGCGGACTGGCAAAACTGTAAACTGCCTGTCGTCGACTCTGGCCTTCAAAGCATAGGCATGTGCGTTTGTGGAGATCACGAATATTCTATTGCTGCAGAGGATAAACAAAAGAACTGGCAGCAGCAGGCATTCTGGTGCTCTGGCTTCTTACTTTTAAATGCTGGCGACGGCAGCGACGTTACAGTGTGGAACCCGTATTCTCTTCAACAACTTCTTGAAATAAAAGGCAAACAGGGCAACGGCTACTCCGATTATGTTACCTGCCTGCGCGAGCGTTGGAAAGAAAAAAGTCAGTATCATCTCAGTACATGCGAGGACTTTAAGCCTGTCGACAGGCGACTGCAGCGACAAGGAGTTGAAGTTCTCCAGGTTATTAGCCGGTGCCGCGGCAACTACCAGCAGAGTAGATGGGACGAGGGGTCTTCTCTGTTAGCTCTATTCAGCGCCAGTGAGTGGTCTAACATCAATAGAATATCTTATTCACAGAGTGCACGCAAAGACGACAAGTATTCTCTGTTGCGCAAAACAGTGATAAATTTACTTGCTAACGACAAAGACTTGCGTTCCGAGAACGCAATGCTGATATCACTTGATGTAATGCAGTGTCTGCAAGATGCTTTGCACGCAGGCATGCTTCAGCACGACTGTCATCGCACGGTCACAAAGTTTGTTTACGAACGGCCGCATGCTGTGGAGCCACAGCACGTCGACGCATGCAAAGTTTTATCTGGAGAAACAGACAGCTTGGATTTTCCTCGCTTTTTATGGTCTGGAAACAGCAGAAATCATGTTCCGCTTGCAAAATTGCACGCTTTGGAACTTACAAAGGCGCAGAGGATTGCAGCAGCAGAAAAGGAGTTGCAGGCGCTGCTGGCAGACATTCGAGATGAGTTCAATACGATGCTTGTCATGTCGTTTGAAGAAGATCTCGCAAACAACGTCCGTGTTGAAAGTATGAGCCCCGACGGCGACGAGTTGCACCAGCTTGTCGACTGCGTTGTAATGGGCCCGTACAGCGCAGCTGACCTTAGCTCCAACGTGCACGTCGAAAACATTGCAAAAGTTCCAGTTCCACAATATCATAGAGGAAGCGCAAATTCCAGAGAGTTCACCAGTACTACTACAACAGGGGGCTCGACAGCGCGGAAGGATATTATGACTACAGTTTTTGACTTTGTGAACAAGCAATCGATTGACATTCTTGTGCAAGAGGTTGGAAAGCAGATTACTGCTCGAGCACAAGAATGGCTTGATCCTGACAACTTCAAGTGCGCGTGCAGCGGCGGTAAGAGAGGGTATGAATGCTGTGATGTCAACAGTGACTTTGTGCTGCAACGCATTCCTCAGGAACATTTTAATCTTGCAGAAAACATTCTTGCAACAACCCTAAAAACGGTCGCCGATAGCAAGTTTTTGAAAGAGACGGTGTGGACTCGGCGGTCAGGTAACAGCATTCCTCTCCGCGCCGAGCACCGCGCTGCGTTGCACGAGGCGCAAATGTTTCATGCAGCAGCAAAGAAACCCGTTCGCACATATAGCACTGAAGACACGGTCAAATACTTTAATGAGATGTCGTTGTGGGAAACGTGTACGAGTTCTGTTGCAGGCATGTTTGCAACTCTGCCATTAACAGACGAGACCGTAAACGTGGAGCAAGGCCGCGACAGGAGCGACAGTCACGTCCACGCGCCTGCTGGCGCTTTTGCAGACTTTGATCCAAGCGTCAGTTACGCCACCGACCGTATGCACAGCATGGAAATCCTTGTCGACAAGCTTCTTGAGCGCTCACGCTCTGTGGCGCCACACTTCTGGACACACGCGCACCGCTACGTCGCCTCCGATAGCGTGTGGTGTGAAGGCACTGCCTCGCAAGCAGAAGCAGAGCAGGTAACGATCAAAACACCGGCCAGCATCAAGCAGCAAAAACTGCGACAGGAGAATGTCCTTGCTCCTCGCGCTGCAGAAATTCTTTATCCAGCTGACGTTCTCAATAACTGCGCGTGCGGCTGGATGCGAAACAACCTATGTTACGTGCCCAGGGAAGTCTGTGACCGCACACAACATCAAGAAGACAGTGTGTGGTTAGAATTGTGCGCAGGCGCAGGCGCCACATACAGTGCAACAGACAAGAAGAAGTTGCTTGCTGTGCTGGCTGTGTTGTCGCAGGTTGATTCCGACATTCTTTCGGAATGCAGTGCACGTCGCGTCTCGACAGCGTGGGGCCTGCTTTCACCAGCGCAGCGGCACCATTGGTATGCTGGAGCTGTTTTAAACTGGACAATCGACGCACAACACGTGGCTTCGGCAGGACCTGGAGGACTGCGTCTTGGTATGCTCTCACCAGCTGCGGCCGAATCTTTAGAACAGTTCGTCCAGCGTTTTCCATTGGGCGAGACGCTGAAAGGCACCTTTCATCCACGCTACGCGCACACGATTGCTCAACCCGTATGCAACGGCACGCTGCACAGGCACCTTACTGACGACCTGCGCCGCTACTTTCAAGACGTCTTTGTGCCCATGGCGCATTCTGTGCAGATAGTTCCCGCGTTGGAGTACTGCAGCCGCTGGGCCATAGAGCACGCCATGCTGCACTTGTTGCGAGGCGTCAAAGAGACACCCCAGTCTGCACTGGATCGCCAGGAAAGCGCAGCAATCCTCTGGAAAAGCCGTTGCGTTACACAGATGCACGAGATCGGCCTCTGTCAGTTACGCGGGGTGTATGAAATTGTGCCAAACGCATCAGACATTCCATTCAGTGACAAGCCCTCATCTACGTGCGCCTTTGCAGGTCCAGAGCATGTGGTAAACAACTGTGCAAAAATGTATTACACCAGCGGCTGTCTGCTTTACTGCGACGGCGTCTTCTACGACCCATGCATGTGTCGTGAAGAAGCGTGCGTTCCTCAGCTATTCGACCCAGTTGCGTGCCCTCGCGGGCGCCTCGTCAACAGCAGTATACTTATAGGCGGCAACGTGTCAACGCATGAGGTTTTGCTTACTAGCAGTTTGACACTGAGTAGCAGTGTTTTGACAGCCGAGGCAGACAATGACACTCACTGGCAGCAGCTGCGCAACGCACTTGTGCAGTTGCAAATGGCTTCCAAGGTTGAACATGTTAATTTCAATGCGCTATTTTCTGCCGCAGCAGACATACTTATTGAGCGCACAGACACGGAGTCCGAGCCATTCAGCTACTGCGACGACCTGTTCGACTATTGGCCTGACGTGCAGCATCCGGTCGGCTATCATCCGAGCACAGCGTGCTCCGCTGCAGCGACCCGCACGCGCGGTTTTACATCATGGATGTCGCGGGACGTTGCTGGCAGAACGCGCATAGAGCCAGTGCGCATGCGCAACATGACGTTAGCATCACAAGTTTTCGGTGCAGCGCACCTAGTATGCGACGCACACGTTTATGCGGCACAAGGCCACCGGCTTAACCCCTATTACATGGAGAGCCGCTGGGATTCGCAGGCGCACGCAGACCCCTCAATGCCAGCGCCTGCACCCACAAGCTCTATTGACGAAATGCCAACGCTTGGAAAGCCGTCTTTCAGCGACACAGATACGACGCTGCGAGAAGAGGGTCACACGGCAGAAACAATTCTCCAGCACTCTGTCGGACTTGTGCGAGCATGGGCTCAGTGGATGCCGTCAGGCACGAGCCCTGAAGAAGTTGCGGCGGCTGCGACTGCACAGGAGATTTTCGATACTCAGTGGCCGCACTGGCTGCCCAGCGAGGAGCGCTTTGGCACTGTTGTGGAGCACGGTGGGCTTTTTTTGGGCTCACGCGAAGGCTCCGCAAACCCGCCCACTGGCTGCGCGTTTCCTCGCCTCTTGCGCTGTAGAACGGACACAGACTGCGCACTTGGTCTGGTATGTCTGCTAAATCTGCAGGAAGAAGTTAACACGCGTCGCGGCGTGTGCATGCCAGCAGGAACCTGCTACCAGCATGGACATTGTGGCGAGCTCATGTGCTCTGGCGAGGGCGCGTGTGTCAAACCGACCATTTTTATTAGCAACGACGCGGATTGGGACTCTGAGATTCAACTTTTTGGTCAAAGTGGCTGTGACGTGTCAATGCAACGCGTCAGTCGTTTTGAAAGCGTCCCTGATTTTGCGCAGGCTAACGGAATGTGCTCGTTTCGCAACTGGTTCCACTTTCGCAACGTCACGTACGGGGCAGCATCGCTGACGCAGAATCTACTTTCTGTGCAGGACCGCATGCTACTTCGCACAGACAGTGCAGAGCCACAGACGCTTGAACACCTTGGCGTGCTTAAAACTTTTAGTCATCCTTGCGATCGTTCGTACGCGCACACAGACTTTGCAGCGTGCTACAATGCGGCAAACCTTGTAGATCAGCGCGCAGACGCTACCATTGCCGCGCTGCCCGTCAAAGCAGCGCGTACTTGGACGCGGAGGAATGGCGTTTGGAACGCAAACTTCTGCGCACACCAAGGTGCAAGCATGGTCTCTGGTTTTTTGTCGCCATATAATGTTGAAACGCTGCACAGCGCTGCTCGCGACATCACGCGGTGCTCAAAGCTTGGTCTGTGTCCAAGCACCAGCTTTCACATACGCGGTCAAGAAGTGGAGGCGCGCCGCGTTCGCGTGTACAAGCTAAATGAGGACTCGCCAAATAGCGTTGCTGCACAAGCAACAGCGCGAGAGTATTGCGCGCTCGACGCTCAGCGGTGCTGGGGCATGGGCTACTTGCTGGGCTCAGACTGCTCTGAAGTAGACAGCCAGCAAAGCGAACTATGTGTTGTGGACACGCTCGTACTACCACTTATCTCCGTCGCGTATGGAACTCTGGAGCTTCGAACTGCAGCAGACTTTAGCAAGCGACTGCAGGAGCTTCGACGCACCTGTCCACGCGCGTTTTCACAAACTTTTGATTCGCGTACTGCAGAAAATCTCTTTGAGCACGTCTTTACGCATCTTACGCAGCCATATGCATGGACAGACAAAGCGCGACGACAGCGTGTGCTTGAATATAGCAACAGCCTCTTCTCATTCGTGTTTGGGACTCACAACGACAGAGGCTTTAACAGCGTTGAGCATTATCTCCAGCACTCTCAATGCGCTGTGTTTGTCGCCAAAGCCCTTGACGCCAATGAGCAATCTTTTGCACAACAAATTCGTCTCGGTCTTGTCTTCTACTACAGCAGCCGCAGTGGAAGTCCGTCTGAACCAGCACAGCAAGTGCTGCCTGGCGCTTCATTGTACCTCTTTGACCGTCGGCTTCCTGTGAGCATTAACTTGCGGTGGCTTCTTCAATGTTTTGTCCTGGCAAAAGACAATTCGGAGGGTGGAGTTGCAGCAAACTTTCTTGTAGAGCTGAACAGCGGCGTCCTGGCAGCGCGCACTGACACTGTAGACTGTGTAAACTACCGCCACGACAGTCAAACGACCGCAAGCATGCCGCTTGCCAACTGGCTGCGCAAGGCAAAATATCTTTTTACACAAATGGATTCTGCTGAGCTAAATCAGCTTCAAATCTCAACAGACATCTTATCTAGCGTTAAGCAGGCGTTGTCACAGCTTCCGGTGCTGGACATACCGGACTTGCACTGCGTGGCGTCTGACAAAGGATGGAAACAGACAACAGGACAATCTGTTTTTGGCATGCGTAATGCGTTGGAGCACTTAGAGCGCTTCAGAAACCCAGGGCTTGCTTTCGACATTGCAGACCAGACCACGACTGTAGATAAAACTGAAAGCATCTTTGCCGACGCTGGAAACACCAGTATTTACTCTAAAGTGTTTGCGTTTCTTGTCGAAGGCACGCGGCGCAATGGATTGCAAGCCGATTCCACAGTCACACTTGCGCAGCTCGTTTCAGATGGCGTCCTCGAGAATATGCATATTTTGGAAAAAACAGTAGTGCCAAAAGATATGTATCCTCGCTTTGAATACGTAAAACTAAAAGAGTTGCCACAGCTGTATAAGCGCGCACGGGATGCCGAAGCCTCTGCCACGTTTGACTCTTACACAATAGACGATGCAAAGCAACTCTGCGCTTGCTCAAGTGAACAGTACATAGTGTTTAAAAGCCTATGTGAAGACAGGCGCCGCTTACGCACGCCAGAGTACAGTGTTTCCGGGAAAATTCGGTGCGACGGTATCCGCGTGCTGCCGTGTGACGCAGAAGGCGTGACGCGCTTGCTCGACAGTCGCAACACGATGCGCACACCGTTTTTGTCGCAGGATGAACTTTTGTACCTTGTTCTGCTGATTTTTCAGTACGAAATTTCCTACACAGCAAGCGGTGGCTTTACAACTCTTCACCGCATAAGAAATCCAGAGCAGGCCCAGTTTGTTGACGACATGTACGCAGTGACTTTGCCACGGAACGCCAACCGTTTAAGTCTCCACGAGGCGCAACTGTTTAACGATTACCTCGAGCAACATGAGGCCGCAAGTATAAAGTGTCCGCCTACAGAGCTAGATTTCTTTCAAGAAACAAATCAGCGACACAGGCAAATGCGTCAGTGTCGTGACAGCTTGCGCGAGGACGTAGGTTGGAATCTGCCTCGGGGTCACTTGCTTATCATTCATCCTGCACGCACAACATTGCTGTCGGGATTTTATCTTGCTTACGTACAACGTCCTACTAGCACATTTCTTGACATGCTCTTTGACACACCATGGACAGACGCAGAACACACGTCGTACGACGCCGCAATCTGCAACACGCGGCCGGAACAGACAAGTGTCATGGCCCCGTTTTGGGCGGAGTATTTTGACGTCGCTAGCGAAGACAGCACAGACGAACCGTCGCTCGCGTGCGACATCGAGCGCTCCAGCACAGGCAGTATTCTTATGGTCTACGACACGCTTTGTTTCACCACCAGCACGTCCTCTCGCCAGTGTGGCGACCACCCGGTTTACAAGACGCACTTACAAAAGTCTATGTCTGCAGCATGTGCTCGCAATGATGGTAAGGTCGTTGTGCGACGCCACATAGGTGCCCTGCAAAAGGGCAAGGGCACTTTGTGTGATCTCAAGCCTCAGCACATGGACGAGAAGACCTGCACTTTGCAGCACGGAGCACTCAACGGACATGTAGGCCAGCAGGCCGAAGATCTTGACAATGTTGCAACTGTAGCTCCAGCCGCTATTCAGCGCGGGTTTTGGGACCCAGCTAACGACATATTCCGCGGACGTGACGGCAGCGCAGAGCTTCTTCCGGTTTTGGCAATTGATGAACGGGACATTGCAGGGCACTGTCTTGGGTTCAGCATTGGAGTACAGGGCATCCTTACTCTACGCAGCGCAGCACTCAGCAGCACCTGCAAGGCAAGCACCTCAGCAATACTTGATACTGATGTGCGTGTATGGCTTGCAGACGTAGAAAATGAATGGGCGTGGGATCACGCCCACACATTAGCAATACATGCACAAGAACAAACTGCAGCACCAGACTCTGTCGCATGGACGTGCCCGCTACACTGGCATCAACAGTATCACGATGACGGTGGTAGGCACCAGGCGCGAAGCCCGTCCTGGCAGCGCAACACTGCTCGGTTTCACCACATTACAGGGGCCAGCCACTACGCTCACCCGACTGTACGCCATGCAAACCGCATCCGCGGTATTCGCGCTGCTCGATTTCTTGGCGACGGTATTGCCTGTGTTGCTGATGCAGAGCACTGCCACAGTCTTGAATATCTTAACACAACAATAAGAGACATTGTGCAGCCTCTTTGGCGACCTGTCGCGTTTGTACCAGAGCGCCATCCGGAGTGCAACCGCACGCTTGACTGGCCTGCCGACTGCGGCAGGGCCTACCCTGGTGGACAGGAGGGAGAATGTGTTTTGAGGACTTGATTTTGCGTAATTTAATAAATTGTATGTACATGATCTCATGTCATATTTAGCATTCTTAAGTCAAATGAAATTTACAATTTTTAAGGCTTTGTACGCGATTGTAATGCTTGTTTGCAACATTACGTCAGTTAAAGCCCAAAACTGTGCTGCAGACCAGGTAGAAATTTGGTACTACAACGCCTTTTTGAAATTTAACGAGCGAAAATGCGTCAGAGCGGCTCCTTGCTATGGGCCTGCGAGTGGCCCTGTCGGCTTCAAATGTACTTATGGCGATGTCTCGTCCCTTGCACCCTGGGGAACATCGGTAACTCATCAAGGCAATTGTATGTGTGCGGAAACATACTGTTCAGGCACTATTTTTGATATTGGGTATCCCGACCAAACTCAGATTCTTTGTGGAACTTGCTACGTATCTGAACCTTCAGTTAACAGTTTGGGGATCCAGATAATTATTACTAAATTGATAGATTACGGACTTGTCAGCAATTCTTACACCTGGCCAACCAGAAGTATTACATGTAGAAAATGTGATGAGATAAACGAATTTCGATTCTCTTTGTCCAATCAATGGGTTTGTCAAGGTATAGCGTGTAGAGACTGTGCTAGCTGTAGAATGGAGAAGTGTACCAGCTGCGGGAGAAATCTGGCAAGTAATGACCCACACTTTCCTCTTGAAAAAGAGGGAAAACTGCCAGATGGATTAGAAAAAACATGTTGTCACAACAAAGAAGATGTTCGCGAAAGTGATGGCTTGCCAAAAAGAATTTATGACGCTCAAGGACTGCTAATAGAACAGCCCGTACCATATCCAACTTGTGCTTATGGTTGGGATGTTGTTGAACAATATCAAACAGATCTTCTTCCAAACTACAGTGGAAATCAGAAGGGCGAGGATTTTTGGCAAAACCCGCCCACGATTTTGGAAAAACGATTACACTGTACAAGATGCAGGTATAAAAAACCTGTAAGAGTGCCACCTCCACCACCACCTCCACCACCACTGGACCCAGATTGTTCTGCATCGAGGCTTCGTTGTGAACCAGAAAACAGCAACCCGAGCACTCCGTGTATTTGCTGTCCTGGGGAATATAGAGTACAAGTAATTAGTTCAAGAACCAACAATTTAGGATCATGTAATGCTTGTCCAGTAGGCACATACAATTCCCAATCTTATCACACCCAACCTTCTTGCTCAAATTGTCCAGCTGGTAAGTACCAACCTGATATTAATCAACGGGAATGTCAAAATTGCCAAGAAGGATATTTTCAAAGTCAAGTAGGACAGGTAACGTGCCAACCTTGCGCAGCTGGAAAATATAGCAATGACCGAACGGGCGTTTTAGATCTTGTGTACTCTTTGCCAAAAACTGTGTGCATAGACTGTGCTGCTGGTTCCTATTCTACACAAAGTGCGACCTCTTGCTTAGATTGTCTTGCAGGCAAATATTCAGATACAGTAGCAGCAACTTCTGAAAGTGCATGTCAGGCATGTTTGCCTGGAAAATTCTCAAACACAGATGGATTGAGCATGTGCGTAGATTGTGGGGCAGGCACATATACAAAATACCTGCTGGCAAATACTGGTTGTACAAGTTGTGGTGTAGGAAAATATTCTGGCAACACAGCACAAACTTCGGCTGACACGTGTTTGAGTTGTCAAAAGGGAAAGTATAATTCTTACCTTCGTCAAACATCCATCGATGCCTGCCTCAACTGCCCTGGTAGTTCAACTACTTTACAATCAGCAGCCGGTAGTGTAAACGACTGCTTTAGTGCATGTGCACCTGGCGAATATAGATACGCTAATCAATGTTTTAAATGTTCGACAGGGACATATCAAAATTTGCCTGATCAACTTAGTTGTTTAAGCTGTGAAGCAGCAAAGTATTCAAATATTGAAGGAGCATCTTTGTGTTTGTCATGTGATGCTGGCAAATATCAACCTCTTTTGGGACAAAACAGTTGTAACTTATGTGAAGTCGGAAAATATTCTACCGAAGGTGTTTCCAGCTGCACAAATTGTGGCAAGGGTACTTATCAAGAGGAAACGGGAAAAAGTGTCTGTATTGACTGTAGTGTCGGCAAATACTCTACACAAGAAGGTGCAGCAAGTGAATATTCGTGTCAGTTTTGCCCTGTTGGAAAGTACTCTACAATCCTTGCGGCTCAAAACTGTAACAATTGTGCACCTCGATCATACAAGAATTGGCTGGGTGCTGGTTTATGTGCTGATTGTCCACATGGCCAGATTTCTTCAAACACATTTGACTATTGTGCAACTTGTTATGCCGGAGAATATGTAATTGACAACAGATGTGTTCGATGTCCACCAGAAACAATATTCTTTCAAAATGATAAAGTGACAGATTGTCTTTGTTTAGCAGGAAAAGAATTAATATCCAACACTTGCACAGACTGCATTTCTGGAAAATACAAATCAACATCTGGAAATCATGTATGCACACATTGTACTGGCTCAACAAATTTTGCATTAGGGGCAACAAGTTGCTTCATTGTATGTCAGGATGGTTATATTTTTGGAAATAACGTATGCATTGCATGTCCGGCGGGAAAGTATAAAAGTTCAAATTATTTTTGCACTGTTTGTGGTACTAACCAATTTTCTTCACGGGCTAGTAATACATGCCAAGTTTGTAACATTGACAATCTTGTAGTCGTTTCGACAATTTTTGAAGGCAGACAAACTTGTACATGTGGTGCTGGTTTTTACGGTACGCCACCTTGTACTCAATGCCCAAATGGCCAATATAAAACCACTATTGGCGATCAAGCGTGTGATTTATGTCCACCGGGATATTCGTCCAATTTACCACGCAAATCTATCACAGACTGCTATGCCACATTTGATTGTCCTCCTGGATATGAAATTCGTAACTCAAAATGTGAGCCTTGCTACGCTGGAGCTTATAAAACAAATATAGGTTCACATGCTTGTTTGCAATGCCCTGATTTAAAATTTTCTAATTCAGGAGCAGCGTTTTGTGAATGCAAAGTTGGTTATACTGGTTTAGAAACATGCGTTCCATGCACAGAGGGAAGTTTCAAATCAACGGTGGGCTCACATTCTTGTATAGGATGCGAAGCCGGCAAGTATACAGATAATGGATTCTTTTGTGAAAGCTGTGTAGCTGGAAAATATAGTAATTTTGAAGCAAGTACGTGCACTCAATGTCCGATAGGTAAATTTGCGGATACAGCCGGGTCACAAGAGTGTAAATTATGTCCGCAAAATTCATACAACATCATCAAAGGAGCCTCGGAATGCTTATGTAGTATTGGATATAGTCCCAGGGAAACTGTATCACTGTGCACAGCTTGTGCTCCAGGCAAGTTTAAATTAAGTCATCTTCAAATAGATTGCGCCGTATGTCCGCCGAATACGTATAAAAATTTTTCAGGTCCCGGGTCATGTTTAGCATGCCCATCTACTTACACAAGCAATCAAGATTTTACAGCATGTAATTCTCCGCGGAAACCGATTGTAAATCTTGGAATTACCGGCTGCTACGGCATCAAGTGCGATGAGTGCACGGGTGGTTGCAATAGCAATGATGAGTGCAAGCCTGGCTTGGTTTGCTTTACACGCCATGGTACGTTCCAGCAAGACATTCCAGGCTGCGCCATGTCCGGTCAAGAGGCAGACATTGACTACTGCTACGATCCCAATTTTGGCACAGTTACAACGCCTTCTTACGTGCCCTCCATAGATACCACCAGCTCCATAGCTGTCATAACAAGCACGACTCCACGTCCTGTTGTTATTTGCAACACCGGATACACAGGTTCGGAATCTTGCGTCGCTTGCGTGGCCGGGACTTACAAAAACAGCGTGGGATCCGAGCCTTGCACGTCTTGTCCAGCTGGGACATATTCGCCTTTTGAGGCACAAACTGCAATATCTACTTGTGTTTATTGTGCAGGTGGTTTTTATTCTAATGAGGGAGCTTCAACATGTGTGATGTGTGCTGCAGGTCAGCAAACCATTGATTTTCCTCCTCGCTGTGTTAATTGTCCAGCAGGAACGTTCTCTACAGTAGATGTATATGGTAATAGTCAAATTCTGAGCGTCTGCACAGACTGCACAAGCGGCAAGTATTCTGAAGCGGGCGCGACGGTCTGCATTAACTGTCAAGAAGGAACTTACTCCTTGCAAGACAGAGCTACAGTTTGCACACTCTGTCCTACCGGAAAATATTCTGCGTTGTCTCGACAAGGATGTTTTTTTTGTCCTGTCAATTCCAACTCTCCAGAAGCAAGTAAGTCAAGTGCAGATTGTACATGCAATTCAGGATACACGGGACCAGCAGGAGGTCCCTGTGCACTGGTCATGATTGTCAGCACGCCGGCGCCGACTACGACCTCGACGACGCCGGTAGCGACTACCAGCTCGACGACGCCTGCGCCGACTTCCAGCTCGACCACACCGCAGCCGACTACCAGTTCGACGACGCCGCAGCCTACTACCAGCTCTACAACGCCGCAGCCTACTACCAGCTCTACAACGCCGCAGCCGACTACTAGCTCGACCACGACGCCCGCGCCCACAACGACCACGCCGGCGCCACAACCTTGCGAGGCGGGGTACACAGGACCAGTTGGCGGACCTTGCAGCGCGTGTCCGAAAGGTACTTACAAGAACGTAAATGCTCTTGTGTGCAGCAATTGCTCCACAGGCGAGACAACTGTTGACAATGCGTCTACGAGTGTAAGCCAGTGCGTGTGCCAAAAAGGCTACAGGTTTTCAAATGGTTTGTGCCTGCCGTGTCAGCAAGGACGCTACAAGAGTACAGAGGCTGATATTAGCCAATGCACAACTTGTCCAAGTTCTGGTTGGACTGATTTCACGGGTGCTACAAGCGTTACGGATTGCCAATGTCCATCAGGCCTAACACTCATGCAATCCGAAGCCAGATGCGTATATTGCGCCGCTGGAAAATACAAACAACAATATGGAAATGGCGCTTGCACTGATTGCCCCGAGGGTACGACCTCCATGGTAGGTGAGGATAATCCTGACCATTGTTATTGCAGTAACGGACTGGGTCGGTATGACAGTAGGTGTTTAAACTGTCCTGCAGGCACGTACTGGATGTTGTTTTATGACGATGTAAAAGCCAATTTGGCGAGTAGGTGTCAACAGTGTCCAGCTTATGCTACCTCTGTAACAGGCAGCTCTGGTTATGCATCTTGTCGTTGTATTACAGGAGAAGGCGTCCTTGGCGAAGAGTTGTTTGATACGTATCAAGGTTACTACTTTGCATTGATATGTCCACCTGTGCCCACCTGCTCATCGGGCCAGTATTTGGCTTTAGCGCCGACGACGACGACACCGGAGCCCACGACGACGACGCCGGAGCCCACAACGACGACGCCGGAGCCCACAACAACGACGCCGGAGCCCACGACCACGACGCCGGAGCCCACGACCACGGCGGC
>Ga0194130_10002925_pt1 | contig 23844 bp, 47 predicted proteins | sample TA2KigsurfametaG_FD_160084 | JGI IMG/M metagenome (GOLD analysis project Ga0194130, IMG submission 160084) | Freshwater microbial communities from Lake Tanganyika, Tanzania - TA2015050 Kigoma 12 surface | ecosystem: Environmental > Aquatic > Freshwater > Lake | place: Tanzania: Lake Tanganyika... | reverse complement strand
GCCAGGGCTCGTGGTGCCAATCACTACGCAGTTTCCCTGGTGCTCCCCAAGAGCAGGCTGGTCGCGTAGTGTGCTATGAAAGAGGTGGATCAGCGGTGCGGCAACACCCTGACCCCTGACCGATCTATGTACCTAGACCGATGGGCTTATCTTATCGCACAGACCTTGCTGCGTCCACACTTTCTGGTGTGTGGCAGTCATTTGTTGACGAACGTAGCATTTCCCTCTGTCCCACAAGTCTTACCAGCGACTACCGTCAAGTCACTAAATGGCTGGGGCGCTGCCCCATCCAAGATTTTGAAGACGCACGCAAGATCATGATTTGGATTTTGGGGGAAAAGCCAGTGCTTACTTCCAGGCGTGTAGCCATGTATACCAAAGCAATGTACCGCTGGGCAGCACAGGAGGATGTTGCTTTCATTGACAAGAATCCCCTGGCAAGCTTCAAAATGCCCAAAGCACCTCAGCGGGATGAGGAGGTTATTGTTATTCCACGCAACGAAGTGGGCCTTGTGCTTGCTGCATTGGAAGCAAAGCTCAGTTACAAAAACATCAACTGGGCTTGGTATGCGGAATTTATGCTTCAGACAGGAATGCGAACAGGGGAAGTGCGAGCACTGTTTTGGGATGACATCAAAGACAACAAAATTCTTGTACATCAAAACTACACGCTGACGCACGGACTCAAGGACAGTACCAAAACCAACAAGCGCCGCTGGGTGCCATTAAACAGTAAGTGTCAAGAAATCCTTAAGCAATTACCACAGGATAATCGTTTTATTTTTCCCTGGGACAGGCTTGCTTTTCAAAGCTATTTCCGTAAAAAATTACAGCCCCTTCATCAGGCTGCATTAATTACACATTTGTACCGTCCCTACGACTGTCGTCACACTGCCATTAGTCGTTGGATTGAAGAAGGCATTCCAGTGCCGCAGGTGGCGTCTTGGGCTGGGAATACAAGCGAAATTATTTTTAAACACTATTGCAACAGCACGAAAGAATATGAAATGCCTGAATTGTGAACGGTTTACCGAAGGTGCCTTTGCTCATTTGTCTTTTAAACTAACTAAGAACGTTTTGTTTGATCATGGCCTCTCAAGCTACTGAATTTTCCTGGAACATTGCCAATCTTGAACGCACGCTTTCAGACGGTATTGTCTACACGCTTCATTATACGATTGACGCTTTTGACGGCACGTATCGTTCAGGAGCGTATGGATCTCTTGGGCTTGAACCGCCCGAAGAGGACGATGCCATTCCTTATGGCAATCTCACTAAAGAAATTGTAGTGGGCTGGCTGCTCGACAAGCTTGGTGAAGAGAAAAAAGCAGAAGTGGAAGCTGCCCTACAGGCTCAAATTGATGAGCAAAAAGCTCCCACTAAAGGTGCTGGTGTGCCCTGGGCTAGTTAGTATTCTTCTTTCGCTGCCCTCCATTGGCCGTCAAAAGCAAACTTGGAGCTTCGTCCTCCAAGCGCATTATTGTCAGCAAGCCCAAGCGCACTCGCCAGGGTCATGGCAAAAACAGCAAACCAAACCATGGTCGCAAACAATTGCGCGGTCAAGGTAAATAAGTAAGAGGCCCAAATGGGCCTCTTTTTTTTTGATAGAAACAATGCGGGGCTATAATAAAACAAAACAGGCCAAGCGGAAATGTATTATCCCGCCACTTACAACATAGTGGTGCTGCAGAATTCCACTTATCGGATGCAAATTACTGCAACGCAAAGCGGCGGCACTCCCATTAATCTTTCTGGCTATACGATTGATAGTGATATTTGTGGGGCAATTGATGGGCAAATTGTTGCAAGTTTTGTCCCGGCAATTACAAATGCAGCTAGTGGAATTTTTCAGCTTACATTGCCTCCCACTGTTTCTAGTGGCTTAGAAGTGGGGCTATACAATTACGACGTAAGTGCTACGCAAGCAGGTGGAGATCGTTACTATTGGTTAAAGGGCACTTGCACGGTGTCAGGCACTTGCTCTAGGAACTGATCATGCCAGATATTATTCTTACTGTTGTTAGTGGCGAGCCTGTTGATTTAGGGCTTTCCATTCCCGGTGTGCAGGGTCCAATGGGGCAGAGTACTCTGCCCTCTGGGGGCACAGTCGGCCAAATTATTATCAAGGCTAGTTCTACTGACTATGACGCATCGTGGACTTCCACGGCATCTGGGCTAACGCTTCGTAATTGTACGATTTCTGGCACCACTGTTTTAGGCAATATTTCTGGCGGCACTTATCTGTCTCCGACAATTACTGGCGCCACTATTAATGGAGCCACAGTCAATGGGGGGGCGGCTAATGGCACTGCTCTTTCCAATGCCATTATTGACGCTTGCACCATTGATAATTCCACGTTTGAAGATGGCACTATTTTTAATATTACGCTGTCTGGAACAGTGGGAAATGTTGCCACTGTAACCAGTGGCATTTATAACAGCCCTACGCTTTCATCTCCAATTGTTATTTCTCCTACCATTTCGGGAAATATTACTGCTTCTGGTGGCGTAACGGTTTTTGGCAGTGGTGCATCGGTTGGTTTCTTTGGCGCTTCTCCCGTTGTTTGCCCATCTGGTATTGCCATCCCCGCTAACACAGGCGAAACTGTTGCATCATTAAGCGGATTGATTGTGGCGCTACGAAATTTAGGGCTAATTCGGCAATAATATTGAAAGACTTTACCGCTGTACTAACATAAAAGAAAACACGATCATGATTACGCCGGGTAAACACGATATTACTATTTACCAGGGCGCCACGTTTGAGCTGCAGGTGCAATATAAAGATGATTCTGGCGTGCCAGTTAATATGAGCGGCTATACCATTGTTAGCAAGCTTTATAATAGGCTTGGCACTAGCAAGCTTGCAGATTTTACCGCGTCTTATGTCAGTCAAGTTAGCGGTGTTTTTAAAATTCGCTTAGAAGCATCGGGAACAAGCGGTCTTACCGAGCAAGGCCAGTATGATATTTTGATTACAGAACCAGACAATGACGTTTATTATTTAATAGAGGGAAATGCATATGTTAATCGAGGGCTTAGTTTTCAATGACAGTCATTGTTCAAGAATCTACTACTATTCTTGACCTCATTCAACAATCCTCCTCTTCCATCATTATTAATGAAGAGGAGAACAACATTGTTGTTAGTGCTAGCGCAAGTCCTGCGGTTATTGTTGAACAAGCCGCAGAAGTGGTGCTTGAATTTTTTGGCAATGGCCCTCAGGGAGTGCCCGGACCGGGCATTATTCCAGGTGGCACCACTGGTCAAGTGTTGGCAAAAACGAGCAATGCTAATTATGACACGCAATGGAAAACATTAACGTTGAATGATCTTTCTGATGTAAACATTGGAAGCAAAATAGACGGAAGCGTTCTTGTTTATGATGGAGGAAGCCAAAAGTTTGTGGCAAATTCTTCTTTCACTTTCATTTCATTAACTGACGGGGGCAATTTCTAGTGGCCAATACCATTCGCATTAAGCGCCGTGCCAGTGGTGGTAGCACTGGTGCCCCGTCAAGTCTGGCCAATGCAGAACTTGCTTATAACGAAAGTGATGCAGGAAATGGTATTCTTTATTACGGTTATGGCACTGGTGGGGCTGGTGGTACTGCCACGCAAGTTGTTGCGATTGGTGGCGATGGTGCGTTTGTTAGTTTAAGCGGTAATCAAACAATCACAGGTAATAAAACATTTACAGGCACGGTTGCTTTTACCACTGTTAGCGGCCTCACCACTACAGGCAATGTTATTATTGGCGGCGACCTGACTGTTAATGGCACCACTACTACTGTTAATAGCACCACTGTTACTGTTGACGATAAAAATCTTGAACTTGGCAGCGTTGCAACCCCCACTGATGTTACGGCTGATGGTGGTGGCATCACGCTGAAAGGCACCACTGATAAAACATTTAATTGGGTGGATGCGTCTGATTGTTGGACAAGTAGTGAGCATCTTGATTTAGCCAGTGGTAAGGCTTACAAAATTAACAATACTACTGTTTTAACTAGCTCTGGCCTTGGTTCTGCCGTTGTCTCTTCTAGCCTGACAAGTTTGGGCACGATTAGCACTGGCGTTTGGCAGGGCACTGCCATTGGCCTGGGACATGGGGGCACTGGCGCAACTTCAGCAGGTGATGCTCGCAGTAATTTGGGCCTTGCCATTGGCTCTAACGTACAAGCTTATAGCGATATTCTTGCTGATCTTGCGGCACTTACACAAGCGGCCAATAAGCTGCCATTTTTTGATAGCGCAACAACTGCATCTACCACGGATTTATCTGCATATGGTCGTTCTTTAATCGATGACGCCGATGCCTCGGCTGCTCGCACCACACTAGGGCTTGGCACAATGGCCACTCAGGCCGCAAGTAACGTGGCGATTACTGGTGGAACAATTGATGGAGTGGAAATTGACGGCGGATCATATTGAGTTAAACTAAAGGCGAATTGACTACCTTCCCATGGAAGATCTTTGGTACAAGCAGCAAGTGGAGTGTCTTGCCGAGGCCATGCATGAGTTGGTTTCTGATGATAATCCCGATATGGTTAGGCAAGGGCTTCGTGATGCCATTGCCTCATGGGTGGACTACCACGAACAAGAACTGAAGAAGTGGGGCGCCTTAAAGGCGGTTTTAGGGCTCTAAGCGATAGGTGATGCAGATTTCGCCGCCAAGGGCCTTAACAGCGTCGCTAGCGTCTTCTGGCGGCGCATGTCTAATCATGACAGAAGGAACAATGGCATCGGGCAGCGGAGTGATTTTGGCAGTAGGGAAAAGCTTTTGAGCTTTATCAGCCAAAGCATTAGCTTTTGTTTCTTTTTCTTCTTTTTCCCATTGTTTTACCAAAGTGGCAGCTTGCTGATCCACTTTTTCCATCACAATTTTTGTCTTCCATTCTGCCCAGTCGGGACGACAATTCGCCATGAGCAACTTAAACCATGGCTTAAAGGCAAGCGAGGGCCATTGCACAACAGCCCATAAGCCAGCTTCATAACACAATGAATTGAGCCACGCTTGTTTATTCATCCTTCTTGATAAACACTCACATAAACAGTGCCAAGTTTTATGAGGGGCAAAATGTGAGTTTTTAAATGAATGTTATGGCAACGAACGCAACCATGAGTGGTGAATAATTTTTGCTTGAGCTCCCATGCTCCAGGCCATCCACATGCACTTCCGCCACCATGAATCATGATTCCAGCACGTCCATATTTGTTTTCTTGATTTTCTAGCTCTACCATGTCGAAGCTATACCAGCCATAAGCCATAAGAGTGCGATCATAAGCGGGCTTATCTCCCACTCGTTCATAGTCTTTGTAAACTTGTCCAAGTTTATAAAGACCAGGAGGTGTGTCGGAATTGGTTGTTTTAAATTCAAAATCGCTGTATTGTCCACGCGCCAAGCATGGAATTTCCCATAATGTAGTGCCTGCATAATTAAACGCTTTCATGGTTTCGCTAATGTCATTAACGATTAGATGAGAATCGCCTTGTTTAAAACCAAAGTCTTGCGGACGTTTCTTGGGGCCAACCATGATAATTTTGGAAGATTCAGGAGAGTATTCTTTCATCAAGCGTGAAAGCTTGGCAGGATATTCTGGATCAGTGGCATAACGCTGCTCATATAAAGCACGGGCAGCGGCATAACGATTGGGCGAATTGTTAATACCCTTGAAATGACGATAGTCTTTATACCATCGCGTAACAAGATAATCAAGACAGGCTTCAATGGAAGGAAAATCAATGAAGCCAGCCGTAATTGTCACCCACTGGCCGTCGTACCATTCCTGCGTGGTTGTGGCGGTGCCAGGGCCCTTTAGGCCTAGATAATTATTTTTGCCAGACGTGTGCTTGCCAAAACCGCTCTCAAGGCAGCATTGAGCCGCCGCTAATTCTGGATAACGCGAACCAAGGCGCTTGGCAATGGTAAAGCATTTGTCCCAGAAAACTTTGTTTTCAGCTTGCATTGGTTACTATTTGGCTACGCGGAAGATAGTTTTTAAACCCTCCATAAGAAGTTGAAGCATGTTGTTGCTTTTCAGTGGCGAGCGATCAAGCACTTGATCTAATGCAGCAATGATGATGCCGCCAATAACAAACCATTCAGCGCCAGTCATAATGGTAATAGCTCAATTTGTACTTATAGCCTAGCGTCGAATTTCTAGCGAGCGCACGCGCTCCTCTAAAGCAGTGATGTTTTCAGTGAGAGTGTCTAGTTTTTCCGTAATGCTTTCAATTTGCGTGGCCACCTTAACTTGTTGATTGCCCACTGTAATCAACATCGCCCCTGTAGACAGCAGCATGCCTGCTGTTACCGTGGCAACAAAATTGGCCAAACTTTCTTGAAAGCTTTTCATTAAAAACCATCCTTGTTCTCATTATAAATAATCTCCAAAGACGACTAGAGGGAGATAGATTAGAAACAAGAAAATTTAATAATGCCATGCTTGGAGCGAACGGTCCCGATGAGCTTTTACATTCTCTCATTGAACTTCGCCCTGGGGATGCCCGCAGACGCTTTAGAAAAAGTATTTTTGAAGACTATCCATTAAGAGGACCATTAGGCCATTGTGCTTGCGCTTATTGTGGGAAATGGAACGAAAAACTTACTGTTGACCACATTGTTCCCAAAAGCAAAGGCGGTCCGCATTTTGCAAAATATAATTTAGTGCCATCATGCAAAAGCTGCAATCTTGATAAGGGGGCAGAGCCTATTTTTGAATGGTGGCGTCCTCAGCAGTTTTGGACTGCCAAGCGGGAAGAACTATTAACAATGTGGGTGTATCAGCATAGCTTTGTTAGCGCCCACACTTCGCTGCAGGACATTGAAGCCTACGCAGAACAGCGTGGTCTGTACATTCCATCGCAAGAAAAAGCCCCCATTATTGGGGGCTTTGTTTTAGGAGAGGCTTTTGCTGCTTAAACGTCGTTAATTGGGCTAAACATTGGTTCATCAACGGCACGATCTCCAATGCGAGCGCCTGGCATGGGGCAAAAACCATCTTTACAATTGCTTTCAAGAGCAGCCAATGCCTCTGCTGTTTCATCATTTTCAAGAGCAAAAATGAGGGCCTTCAAATACCATTTGGCCTTCCTTAAGTCTTCTAGGCCGTTCTTATTTTCATAACGCCACAAATATTTAATTGCATTGGCCTTAAGAAAGCCCCTAAAAGCTTCTACGCTCATGCAGCTTTCAAGGGCTTCAATGCATTCAATGCCGCCAAAGGCATAGTGAGCGGGACGGTCTACGGGATCAAACACTTTAGGAACTCCTTCAATGGGAAATGGTTCAAAAGGAATAGCCATTGGCTTCAAAAGCATCAAATGCTTCAGGCACGATAGGACGCGCTAAGGCATGAAGAGCTTGAGCATAGGCTTGGATTTCGCCTTGTGCATCATGAGCATCGCGAAGGCTCAGGAAATGCAGAAGGGCCTGCAAACTGCAGGTCCAGACGAAACTGGTATAGGCTGCAGTCGGCATAACGCCTCGCGCCTGCTCCCTGCTCACCCCCATCGCCAAAAGGCTGTTGTAAGCCTGTTTAGCGACCTGTAGGCCCTTGGCATATTCAATCATGCAGGAATGGTTAAGGACTTCCTCCATGGGGCCTGCAGAGGCCTGTTTGTTGCTATCGCTCTGATAACGGAACTGGCGAGGCATATAAAACTGATCCTCCTCGGCCTCGCAATAGCGAAAGCTTTTTTCGTTCCAGCCCAATTGGTCATTGGCGTAGGCTCCACCAATGACATGCTTCCACCATTGGCGAGCAATGAAAAGCGGAGCCTTTACTTGCCATTTGAACACGACGCCACGGAACGGGCTGGTATGTTTGTGCTTAACGAGATAGTTCAGGAGTTTTTGATCACGCTCCGACCATTCGCCTTGCTCCGTATCAAAACTTTGACGAGCATCAGCAATAATGTCAACAGAGCTTCCCATCCAATCAATGAGGCGCACCATGCTGATGCCGTCTTGGAGGGGGTCAATGGGAGCCATGGAATAGTGTGACGGGGCGCAAGCGTTGCATGCTGATTGTAGGACTAATCTCCGTCTCGTCATGCCAAATGACGACGGCTTTTTGCCGTTTACCTTGTTCGACAAAGCCAATAAGCGTGCCAATTAAGCTGGTGGCCATCCAGCCAGCAGCCGTCGGTTGAATGTAGACCACTTCCTCCCCTGGCCGCCATTGATAATGCTGAGGCGTGCGTGGAAGCCAGTAGGGACGGTAGTCCGAAGCATTTATTACGGCCTTCTTTCCATCATCCACACGATAAACAAACTGCTTGCCATAGCTCTTCATCGTTAGGCTAGGACAAGAACGGAATGAACAATGATGCATTTTTCTATTCCATTGGAACTAAGCTACGATGGTCGTAGTTATATGACTGCCATGGGACCATTTGAACGCAGTTTGGAGCGTGATTTCTCGCTGGCGATTAACAAGAAAGCCTTAGCGGAATGCGACGACATTGATAAACTGCGGGAAGTGGCAGGTAATTTGCTGGAAGGTTGGAGCAATATGCAAGGTGCCGTTGGCTCATTGGTTAAGGAAAACCTTGAACTACGGCAAGCCATGGCATTACGTGACCATGACTTAGAAGCCGCCTCAGAATTGCTTGGTGAAGCAGCAGAAGTTATTGAGAAGCATCAATTGCAGCAGCAATCTTCCCAATCCAAAAAGCGTCTTTGGCCGTTTGGCTAGTTAATAAATACACTCGCCATCCACATATGGTGGCAAGATTGAACTTTCGGGCATCTCGCTCGTAACCGCTGCCTGTAACGTGACGGCCTCGATTGAAAGTGCCGCCCTGGATTTCAATGAGACTACGCGATGGTAAGTGAGCGAAGTCAGCCCGATAACGTTTTGATCGTTTTGATTTTGCATAGCGTTCTTGAAAATCAGCTTCCCAGGCTTCCACTTCGCTAAATTCTCTTACCAATGGAAGGGAAGGAAAATTAGCCTGCCAAAGCCCAAGAAACTGATCTTCAAGAGCACTCACCTGCTAGACGGCAGCAAGTGTCACTTTAGCGCCTTGATTTTGATACTTACCATCTGCATAAGCTTTGTCCACGCTAGACGCAAGCTGCACAAGCATCACTTGAACAATGCCTTCATTGGCGTAAATACGCACTGGAAAATCGCTGGGATTGACAATGCAAATGGTGAGATGGCCAGACCATCCAGGTTCAATTGGGCACACATTAATGATGGTGCCTTGCCGTGCATAAGTGGACTTGCCATCGCAAATGCCCATGATGTTAGAAGGCATTGTGATGCGTTCCAAGCTTACGCCTAAGCCATAGGAATATGGCGGCAGGATGAAATAGGCGTCACCACGTTCGTGGAAGAGCGTGGCGTCGTAAAGCATGGTTTCATCAAACCGCTTCACGTCAAGAGCTTTGCAACTGCGTTTGTAATCAGCAATGCGAAAGTCATCGGGCGACAGACGAAGGTCATACCCTGCATGGGAGAGGCCATAGGACAAAGCCTTGTTGCCGCTTTCGTTTTCCCTGCATTTTTCGCCTGTGTAGGGAAAGAAGATGTCGTTTTCAGCGAGGATGCTGATTTGCTTGTCAGTGAGAAGCATTGAAAGAAAAGGCGCCAATGGCGCCCCTAGAAACAACAATGATCAGAACAAATCGTCAGAAGATGGGGAGGGACGGCTGCTGCCGCCATTGCCATCATTCTTCCAGAAGCTGGAATAGGCTTTGGGGCTGTTCTCCAGCTTGTTGACAGTCACTTGCCCCTTGAAATGAGGAGAAGTGTCCTTATCGCGCTTGTCATTGTCCCACAGCGCCACACGGAAGCTGTAGTTACCTTGATCGTTGGGGCCAGCCTTTTTGGCTGCGTTCAGAATATCTGGCGTCAAATCGACAGTGCCAGAAAAAATGGGAAGATTGCCAGTGGGCATTGAGTGTTCCTCTCGGAAAGTAGTAGACCCTGGATGGGCGTTATAAGCTTAACGATGATTTACAAGAATTACATTGCCCTATCTGTGGATATTGTTAAGGGACGACGCCCTGGATAACAATCGAAGAAAAACTGCTGTGTTTTCTGCGTCATGATCTCGCCCTGCACCACCAGTTCAGCAGCATCAAGACTCACCACTTGTGCTTCTTGCCCCTCGCCAGTATCGGGATCGTAAATAGCAATGGCGCAATGAGCCCCTTCAATGTCAATGCCATACATCTGCTCAATCGCTTGCACATAGGCGCCAAGCTGCATGCGATAGTCGGCCAACTGGGTATCAGGCTTCTCTTTGAAGCTTGTTTTCCAATCGAGCAAGGCATAAGCCCCATTGTTCATCTTGGCCAACATGTCAAAGGTGCCTGAATAGCCAATCTCTCTAGCATTGTCATACCAGGCAATAGCACTTTCTACGAGCAACGGGCTATCCACTCGCTCCAGAAAACCACCAATGGAATCGAAATAAGGAACGAACTGTGGGTGGGAATCCAAATGGGTTTCAATGTCTTCGCCGTTCCAGAAATCTTCTAAAAGGCCATGAAGCCAATTGCCACGCTCCACGGCATTGCGCGTGCGGCGATTCGCTTCTTCATCCCCCACTTTCCTCCGCCAGTTCATGAGTGCTGCAATCTTGCCAGGCGACGAACACGCGCTCGCAATAGTCGTCACAGAGGGCAAAACACACCCTGCGGGGACATTGGGAAAATCGTCGCAAACGTAATAACGCTTTTTGTTGATCTGCAGCCGATTCGGCTCGTAACGCAGAAACTGACGAGGCATGTGAAGATTTTCTAGACACAGATCGTAACATCCCATTAGTAAGGGGAACCATAAGACTTAGTGCAATAGCTGCCATTCCTGTAGGTGTTTAAGGGACAGGATGAGCCACTATTGAAAGGCACCGACCATTTTGTGCGATTGCCATAAGAAGGCACGCAATAACCAGCCGAACCGTAGTAGTTCAATGGGCAACTGCTTCCTTGCTGTTGAATAGGAAACGTTTGGGCCAATGCAGAAAATGGCGCCAATACAATGCAGGAAAAGACGAGAATGGTTTTCATTTTTCGTTCATGTCCCAGAAATAGTCGCAGCCCTCTTCATTAAACGGAGGCGTCGCGAAATGGTTTTGCCAGCGATCAGCAGGCGCCATGTAACGCCAGCAATTTTCTTTGACAGGGCAGTCGTCCCCTTCACACATTGCGATGTCAGGCATGAGGATCTTGCGGGCAATTTGAGCGAGATAAGAACGGTCAACAAGCTCATCCGTAGCAATTGCTTCAAACACAGCAGCAATGCGTTTATCACTGCTAAGCGTGTCTTCAGGAAAACTCCAGAAAGCTTCGTGGCATTTCTTAATAAGACGTGCATGATTAGTCAGCATTGGTGGCAACAGACCGCATCTCATCGATGGTTAGTTGCATGGCCGTAATCACGGTTTCTGGGCTAAAACCACAACCCACTAAGAAAAAGTAGAAATTCTCCACAATTTCAGGGCAATAATTTTCACCGAACGAGGCAGATACTTTACGCTCCCCCTCTTCGTGATTGAACTGGTAAGTGCTCATTGGGAAGTCAGGAAAAGGAGCAGACGTGATAGGAGGAACAAAATGAGGCATAAAAACCTAGCGAGAGAACCAGTCCAAGATGATCATTGGCTAAAAGAAATGCAAGGATCAGTGATGGGAAAGCCATTAGTATCAAGACATAATTTGCCATTAAAGACCCGCTCAATGTTGGCCACTGCCACATCTATTGCTTTTTTGCCACAAAGGCCTCTGCCACTTTGATCATCTCCTCAACAGAAGAGCACGATGTAATGGCGTCCATTTCGCCTTTCATTGCCACTTTGGTAATCCGCAGCCCTTGCTCCTTCGTCCATGCCGTGAGCATGCCCGTAACGACATTCTTAAAGGCAACAATGTCTTTGATTTCCGTGGCACGAGACATGCCAAGGGCTTCAAGGGCCATCTTGCCTGCGGTCATGCTGCGCTGCTCATCTTCATAGCCAAATGGATTGGCTTTACAGAAGGCTACAAGAGAGGATTTTGCATCGAAAACTTCGGCTTTGTCGCTAGTTGTTTCGCTAGCCACAACAGTAGACGGAGCTGATACTTTTGCTCCAGCCTCTCTTGGAGCGTCTTGTTGAAGAGCGGGACGGGCTGGCTTTGCATTGTCTTCTTTTGGAATGTCTTCCCCTGCATAAAGGCGAAGACCCAAGCCCGTAAACGTAGCAATTGCTTTAACACTGGCACGTTGGCAGTTGTCAGAAATGGCACGACCATCTAATTGTTGAATGGCATTGTGTTTCCTGTCCATTACAGGAAATACAAGAGCAGCAGTACGACGAATGCCGTCCGTAAGATAAGGACGAAGATAGTAATAGCCAGGGCCGCCAAAAACCACCTCACCGATGGTCTTCTCCTCAAAAGCCACATAAATCGAAGGAAAATGCTCCTTGAGGTAGCGGAAGGCAAACGGCCAGGAAAGATAAGAAAGGCCCTTGTAGTCTTTTTCAATGTGGGCACCAATGTCAGGGGTGTCATAAGCAGCTTTAAAAGCTTCAGCACTGATCTCCAACGGAGCAAAAACGCCGTTGTAGCGATCTAGCATGGCCTGTTTGGCGGTGTCTTCCATTTTGGACGGAGCGGGGGAATAAAGGGCGTAGGTGTGTAAAGAGGAGGTCATTTTTTAGTTTTGAGAGGACTTTCCTCTCCATAGAACAGCACGAGCTTTTGTTCAATCTCTTCGTTTTGATAGAGGAGAGAACAACCAGGGAGGGGCCAGTCAGGAACGATGCGAGCATCATTGATGGTTTCTAAATGCTCCGACAAATATCCTTCAATGAAGCATCCTTCTTCCCAGCACAATTCAACTTCCCCATCACCATGGAGAATCATGAATTGTTCGGCAGCGATTTTAAGCTGTGAAACTTTCATCGATGAAGGTGTCCATTGAGAAATTAGGAGATTTGCCAATTAAGGCAGCGTAGTCTTCAATCAAGGAAAAAGCGCCCTCGGAAAGAGTGGCATTGCCTTCCCAGACTGGCGTGGAGCGAATTAAGCGTTCGAGGGTTTCGCTTTTTGAAAGGCGAGCCTCATGGGCAATGTTGTTGAGATGGTTGAAGGCGGTGTCGGTCAAACTGAGGTGCCTCCCTTTCTTCATCTCCCCGTAATCCTGGATTTTCATGCGGACGGAGCAAAGTCATACATGTACAACAGGGCCACACTAATGCCCGATTTGGAGCCGTCAACCTTGCTTCCTAAAGATGCCATTAAGGAGTTTTGGAAAAACTATTAAGAAACGTGGCAGACATCACAAGTGCCTATTTACCTGTTAGAACCGCCGAAACCAACGGTCCTCTATGGCGTTTTCGATTCTTGACCACCTAGCCAAGCTAGAACCGAGCGAGCATGCAGGTAAATTTATTTGCCCCGCCTGCGGCGGCAATGACTTCTCCATTAACAAGACCACAGGCGCTTACAATTGTTTTAATGATGACAGTCCCAAGCATCGTGCTGAAATTCGCAATGCGTTAGCCCCCTTACAACGCTGGGAACGGCCAATGAGGCCGTTCCAGAAATATACATTCAACTACCAAAACCGTGATGGCGACAGCGTTTTGCAGGTGGTGCGGGATGATAGCAATGGTAAAAAAAGCATTCATCAAGACTACCCAACTGTCGCCCATTCATCCCCCAAGCGTAAATCAATCACCGATGAAATACGCAAGTCCATCCTTCCCTACCGATATAAAGAAGCTTTAGTTTTTTCAAAAGAAAATAAGCTTCCTATTTTTATCGTGGAGGGCGAATTGTGCTGCGATAAATTATGGGAAATAGGGCTACCCAGCGTTACGTTTCTCGGGGGTAGCGGTCAGTACCGTAGTAACGCAGACTACAGCTTATTATTTCGTAACAATGAGATTGTCCTGTGTCCAGATCGTGACGAGCCTGGCGTTGCGCTCATGCGAGAGGTGGCGGGGGACAATCCTGGATGTCAATGGTTATATGCAGACCCTGACAATTTTGAATGGGAGAGCTTGCCGCAAAATGGTGGTTACGACATTGGCGACTGGTTGGACGATGGTGCCGACTTAACATTATGTTTATCTTCTATTGTTTCTAGGAGCAGGCATGAGGGCCGCGATGGCCGCCCGTCCTACGAAGAAGTGATTGGTACATTTGAACGCATGATCGGGCTTTATGGCAACGACACCAAAGTTGCTTTTGAAGCCCGCGAATGGCTTTCCACTCACGACCTCAAAATGACAGCCAGTGAGGTGGAGAAGCTATTAATAGAGGCAAAGGCCCGCGTACATGGCCGTGAAGAACTGGAGGTGATGGACGCTAAGACCATTGCCATGTCAGAAGATGCACGCAAATGGACCATTGCAGGCATCCTTCCCGAAAGCAGCGTCATGTTGCTTGCAGCGGCTCCTGGAAGCGGCAAATCAACGCTTTTGTACAACTGGGCATTGCACGTTGCCACCGGCACACCCTGGAGCAAACGCCGCTGCCAAAAAGGAAAAGCTCTCATTATTCAATGTGATGAGCCGACAGTAGACGCAGCAGAGAAAATGCAAATCATTGGCTACCACGATCATCCCCTGCTGGACTTGGGGGACATTGGTTTTATTGAACGCTTTCGTTTCGTTAACATTCCTCAGCTTCATGACCACATCAAGAAGAATCGCCCGCAATTGGTAATGATTGATAGCCTTACCAGTTGTTTGGCTGGAATGGACGTTGACTTAATAAAAAGTGATGCAGGCAATTGCATCTACGAACTGCGTGACATTGCCAATCAATACGAATGCAGCATCGTCATACTCCACCATTTAAATAAAAGCGGTGGCATTCGCGACAGTTCTAGCTTTGAGGCCAATGTGAGCGAAGTGGTCAAGCTGTATCGTCAAGATCAAAATTACGACACGAGTCAGTTTGTCTTTGAATGGACCAAGAGTCGTAGCGGACTAGCTGGTAAACACTATATTGTCCGCGACCCTGCCACTTATGGCTGGTACTATAACGGCCCCGTGAACGGGGGCCGCGAAGAACTGGAGAAGATTATTCAGAAGATTGAAAGCAATCGCCATGAACGCTTCGATAGAAAACAGTTGGGCATGTTTGTCTCTGGCATGGATTCCAGCCTTGCTGGGCGCTTGGCCGAACAAGCTCGCCGTCAAGGGCTGATTGCCAGCAGCTTCAATGTGGGGCCAAATGGTGAACGCACTCGTTTGTACCACGCATGGGACTATAGCCCTGCAGCTCCCGCTAATTCCATTGTTCCTTCAATGCATAAAGAAGAGGAATGGTTTAGTGAGGAAAAAGAAGATGATATTTGGTTTTAGCGAAATGGTGAGGGAGGCTCTGTAACTAGCCTCCCCGTCGCCTACCGCAGCGGACGACTAATTAAACTATAGAAGCAAATTATTGGCGCTGTTTAAGGCGCTTTTTTACTGTGAAAATTATTTGGCAAGAGGACGAAACGGCCAAGGGGCCGTTTCTTGAGGAGCCCGTTCAAGAAGACTTAATTGAAGAAGAGGAGGAGCAGCAGGAGCCTCAGTTCAGTGGTGGACAAGGTTTTGGTTGGTGACCATGTGACAATGGCAAGAGTGTCACAAAGACGCTTGCGGCCATGGAGTATGCTGGTCACGGAAAGTCCCGAGCGCAACCAAAATCCTGCACTCAGCTTTCCAGCGAGGCCATAAACCTCCGCAAGGCCGCTCAAGCCAGAGTGGAGCCCCCAAGGGCGGAACGGTTCCAGCGGAAGGCCAAACCAGCCTTCCAAAAGAAAAACCTTTCTTAGCATTGCAAAGATTAGTTTCTAAACAATGCTTAATCCTCCTAAGGCTATAGACAAACTGCCCTTGTTGGAACATAATGGCGTGGAGATCCAGCCAGTTCTTCACTACGGTTTCTCCTCTCCGAAGAAAGGGCCGCAACCAGCGGCCCGTACTCTCTACGGAGCCAAAGATGGCAATGGAGAGCGCCATTGGCGCTCTAGCCTAGATGAAATCAAGCAATTGATTGACAAAGACTTTGCCACAGAGAAGCAAGAACAGTGAAGATCATGCCTGACGATATAGAGCGTCTCATTGACGACAAAATTCGTCAGCACGAAATCAGGGTGGCTCTCACTAGCGGCGCTATAGGCGCCGCCCTCTTTGCAGGAATCTTCCACGCCATTGCTTTGCTTCGTCATGACCTTCATGCCTAATGAACCAAAATCGCCAATGCTTTCTGATGAGGAATGGTTGGAACTGTGTTCATTGAAAGAAGCAATTAATTGCTATCCAGCGGCTGTGGCCGCCTCCAAAATGGAACGCTTCACTGAATTGCTTGTAAGAACATTGGAAGGAAAAGGAGATACAATGCGAGAATAGTTATTCTCTGTTGCATGCCACGTCCCGAAGTTGAATTTAGCACGCCAGAAGAAGAGCAAGAATATGCTTTAAAAGCTTTGTCAAAAGCTGGTATTTCTGAGCATCAGTTTGAAGCTGTTCGTGATACAAAATCAACTGGTGGATCTACTGGCTACAGCAAGGAAATGCTTGGCCTTAGGCGATGGATGGTGCAAGAATTGCTTGCGGCATCCATGAGCAATCGTCAGATTGCGAATGTCTTGAAGCTCAGCAAGGAGACTGTCAATGGTGATAGGAAATTTAATCGCCTGCTTTACACAGAAGAAATCTTAAAGAATCAGGACACGCATCGGGCACGGCTGCTTAAGGAACAAATGGACCTTAAGGAGATGGCCTTGCAAAGCTTTGAAGCCAGTAAGCGTAGACGCACGATCATCACCAACGATGATGGCAACGGCAACGATAAGCAAACCATCAAGATTGAAGAAAGTGCTGGTGATGCATCGTTCCTGACTGTTGCCAAGAGCAGCCTCGTGGAGCAGGCTAAGCTGCTTGGCCTTAATGAGGCCAAGCCCGTTGAGCAGCAAGATACAAGCTATAGAAAGTTCCTGCAAGACCTTTCTTCCACCATTGAAAAAGAAAAAGAAGCCAAAGCCACGGAAGAACGCAGGGAGCATGCGCTCCCTGCTTCTGCTCAAACTATCAGCTTTGATCCTGAAACAGAGCAGGAGGTATGGCCTGAAACCATGCCTTTACAAACAATTAATGAAGACGACTATTGACAATAGGATTAGTCTTAAACAGACTGCCATTAGTTGATTTTCCTCTCATTGGACGATTTTTCCACAGTTAATGATTTCCTGCGTCAAACAGCAATCGCGAAACAAGGCAGGCGCATGGCAGTGTCTGCCAGCGTTAACGACCATTTAAGTGATCCAGGCGTTGTTGGACTGCCGCCTGCCCTTGCGAAAACTGTCGAAAAGCTGGTTGATGAGTTTGGGGATGAGACCTACAGGCAACTTGCCATGTTCTCCCTCGGCAAGTGGTTTGAGCATCACATCCTTTCCATTGACCAGCTATTTCAAGACAACCACGTTGATGGCGCTTGTTCGGCTTTGATGGATGCCACTCGCATTTCAGACGCCCTTCATTTGCTTAATGAAATAGGCAGCTTCAAAGGCGATGAAGAATGGAAGGCAATGTTAAATGAGGAGATAAGCCAAACATTGCTAGAAGCGATTGAGGAGGAATTAAACTAGCCAATGAAAATTTGCCGCACTTTTTTGATTACCACTCAAGACGGCCAGCGCATTGGTTTAGGGGCCATGTCTCCAAAGCAAGCAGAGCATTTTCTTTTCATTATGCGTCCTGACTTGCAAGCAGCCCTTGTTGAAGAAATCAAGCCCCTTCCAGAACCAGACGATCAATGAAGCTTTCCTTCCATTGCAATTGCACTACTGGCCATCTCCGCATTGGAAAACTTTGCTTTCGGTGGCGCAACACTTTACCTCGCCATTCTCTCGTGTATATTTCCAATCATGATTGGTACTATGGTTCCTTTGGTTTGACTATCATTTCGTGGGACCAGCAAACAAAAACTGTTGCCCGCGTTTTCCATTAATCATGGACCAGCTTTCTTTTGTCACTGGCTTGGCACCTACTGTCAGCATTTGTATTCCGCCTGAGCTAGAGCAAGATGCTTTGGCATTGGCGGCGGAACATCCGCCCATCCATCCAGCATGGGCTAAAGCCCATAAGAAAGGGCGGCATTTTGTCATCACCACTAATGAGCTTGATGATATTTCTGAAATTGCAGACTACGCCCGTTGCTGCATTGAAGAACCGGCTGAGCCATTATCGAAGGCGCGTCGCCAGGCATTACAAACTCTTCTTGATCGGGCTTACAGGCATGCCGAGCTAGAGCCGATGGGGCATTGCCATTGCATTGCTTCTGAATGGCGAGAGCGGCCCTTAAGGACTGGGGCAATGGCGAAAGGGCTAAGGGGCCATAAGCGACACTAATCATTGGAAGGCTTGACGCTAGGGGCTGGCCAGGTCACAATATAAGGCGAACAGGCGAGAGCCTCTCCTCCATTTCCCATGACAGTTTCCTTCCATCGTTTCCTGCCAGACCAGCCATTATCGGCTTTTTACGATGGTCGTCTCAGGATGAGCTTTGGCTCTCCCATTGTTGAATGCCCCATCACTGTGAAGGAACTACAGGGCTTTATCTGCACGCTTGAGCAGGCCATTGAGGAAGAGCCTAACTTTGCACAGCGTCGAGGGCTGGAGCACATTGCTTCAGTGTTTAAAGCAGGCTTACAAGCGCATGAGCGTCAGCATGAGCAGCTCATGAAAGAAGCCCCTGAAGGGGCTGATTTCGAAGAATATATGACGAACTACGCTAAGGCTGTGCAGCAAGGAGAAGCATGATAATGGAAGAGCTTGAACAATGGCAAGAAAGTTATAACAGCCAGCGTTATTCACGGTTTTCCGACGTGTTGTATGACTACATCGACCATGATGAAGCGGAAGCTTTTCTTGCTGATTTATTGCAGCTCATTGATGAAGACAAAAGCTTCTATGCCAAGAAGCTCATGATGCTCGATGTATTAAGGGAGAAGATTCAGCCATGATCAACGATCCCCTTCTCGACTACGACCATGACAAGCGCACTGTCATGCAGCTCACCACTGCACAATTAGAACGGCGCCTTGCTTACTGGCGCGAAAAACAAAACGAAGAATTTTTACGCCGGTATCGCCTCATCACTTCCATCTAAGCCCTCACTAGGGCTTTTTTTATGTTTCCAACTATGGTCGCCAGGGATGGGCTCAGTGCCGTATGCAAAGGTGTCATAGTCTTCTTCATTTCGCGGATCGTAAAACATTGAAGATTGCGCGTTGCGTGACTCCAAATTTTTTTCCAAGCTGGCGCTGTGAAATTTTTCCATAAGATCCAGCCAATGCTGTATTGAGCCTAGCTGACTTTGTATAAGAGCTTGTTGCACAAGCCTGCCACTGTGCGACAGTGGCCAGGCAAAAAGAAAGGGGGCCTAAGCCCCCTTTCTCTTAGTGGCTTCCGATGCCGCCTTATTCACAACGGGCCTCGCAACGAAGCTCACCGTCATGAGATGGTGCGCCTCGCAGGGAACCATGAGCCCCTTGGCAAGACCATACGGCCTCGCCCGCACCATCGGCAGCGTCCACCCTTACGGCCCGCCCCGAAGGACAGGAGCAGCAATTAAGCCACTAGGACCAACCACTTCAGAAAGCATAGCACCTTCTGCGGCATTTGCTACGCCCTCGTCAGCGCCCTTGACAAACGTGCCACAATAGTGCAACTGCCTGCAGGCGACTGTTGGCGGCCTCGCTAGCTATTTCCCCTAAATGAATGCTTCGATTCTTAATCCCCCTCCTGCTGCTTGGCAACGTTCCTGCTCAAGCGGCTGTTTTGTCGTGCGGCGAAGCCAGCCATTATGGCATTGGTGACGGCTATCACGGTCAAACCACTGCCAGCGGCGCCCGCTTCAATGCCCATGCCATGACGGCTGCCCACCCCTCACTTCCCATGGGCACCAAAGTGCAAATCGTCAACCGTCACAATGGAAAGAAAGTGGTGGTGACAATCAACGACAGGGGCCCCTATGCTCACGGGCGCATCCTTGATTTGTCTTACGGAAGCTTTTCTCGCATTGCTTCCCCCAGGCAGGGCACGGCTTCCATTTGTATCTCGCGCATCTAATCATGAAAGACCTTGCTTCCTTCTGTCTCGTCACCACTGTGTTTGGCCTGGGGGCGCTTGCCATCATGGCGGCCCCCAATGTGATGCCAGACCATCAGGGACTGGCTAAGTGCATACAGCTCCACCCCGAGCGGTATTGCCGCATTGCCAACGGCTTCCCCGTACCAGCCAAGCCTTAATCATTGTTTTATTATTGCCCCCTTTACAGGGGGCTTTTTCTCGCCTATCTTCAGCACGTCCTCGCAGGCAGTTCATGACTCAAGCTCCCTATCTCACATCGACACAGCGCAGCATCTCGCGCATGGTCACCGACACCATTGGTTTTAAATGGTCGTCTTACAACGCGGCAGACCGTGCTGTAGCCCAGCGGCTACTATCGGACCATGCCAGCAAAGCCCCCACATCACTTTCCTCTGCCGACTTCGCAAAGATGATGGAAGGCAAGAAATACCAGCGCACGAAAGATTTTGTGCGAACTTTGGCTGATGCAATGAGAGATGATATTTGGAATAGGCTTTGATGGCCACTAAGGACAATAAACGAGCATTGTTTGCGTTTGTTAAGAAACATGGCTTTGTTCTTCATAGACAAACAAAGCATTATGTTTTTAAGCATTCTTCTGGCAAAATACTAGTCTGCAGCAGAACCTGCACCGATTGGCGAAACCTGAAGAACGTGGAGCGTGACATTAAACGGCTTTTGTCCTGCTAGCCCCGCCAGGGGCTTTTTTATTGCTAAGCTTGGTAAGTCGCTAATCCAAGCGACGCTTTCGTGGCATGTGACTGGAAGGACTCCCCAACCAGTTCCCATCGTGGGCCACCTTCGTTGTCAAAATGCGTCGTTGTTTCACTAAGCTTGAGCGTGGTCTTCTTCTTGCTCGTCAAGGATGGCTGTGCGGGTACTGTGGCAAGCAACTGAATGTTGGCGACAAGATCCACGTTGATCACATCATTCCGTTTTCCAAGGGTGGTTTAACCACCATGGATAATGGCTTGGCGTGCTGCGAAAGTTGCAACCTTCACAAAGGCTCAACTTTCCATGGCTTCTCAAAAAATTAATCGTCCTAAAGTTTCTCTGCGCGATTGGCAGGACGAATCCAATAAAAAATGCTCGGCTGCCTTTGCGAGCGGCAAACGTGTATGGGTGCAGGAAACCGTCACCGGCGGAGGTAAAACTGTTTTTGGACGTGAGAATGCTCTTGACATGTATGAAGCAGACATGCTTGATCTTGTCATAATTCTTGTACCATCTCTTCCCATTCAAACCGGGTGGCTCAATACTTTTAGGGGCTCTCTTAATGCAACTGCTGGTCCCAATTATCAGTCCGACACTCAAGTGTGGGTGGGCACTTACGCTGGATATAAAGCTATTTGCAATGCTTTGGCGATGCGTCGCACGAAAGGGTATTTGCTTATCGCTGATGAATACCATCATGCAGAGCGCGAGGCTTATTGGGGGCAGGGTGTAAGCATATTGGGAGCAGGTGCATCATATGTACTTATGCTCAGTGGTACTCCATGGCGTACCAAAGGAACTATTGCACTTTTAGAGGGTGAGCGCAACATTCATGGGCGCCCTTATTACAGCGAAGACGGAACCGTCGAGCCCGATCATTATTATCGTTACGCAGATGATTTAGTGAGTAAGACTCGTGGAACAGTCCCCATTCATTTTATTTTTGGAGAAGCCACTGCAAGGGATAAGCAAACTGGGCAGCAATATATATTGCCAGTTGATTCTGATAATTGGCAACAATTTGCGGACCAAAACTGCAAAGAACCTCTTGGAAAATATGTGTGCATTACCGATAGCAAAAAAATGCTTAACCCCCGACTAGAAGGAAAGGACATGCACAAGGAGCTTATTGCTCAAGGTCTTCAACATCTTGAACTTTCTCGCGCTGAAATTTATCGCGCTAGTGGCGCTCGCAATGTATCAATTATGCATATTGCTTGCGCGTCAATCAATGATGCTTCAAGCGTTGAATCTTATATCGACAATTTTTATCCTGGCGTAAAAGTGGAAAAAATTGTAAGCGACGACCCTAGCAGCACAAAACGTATTGAGGAAATTCAACGCGCCTGCCGCCAAAATAGTATGGCCAGGCCTGATGTGATTGTGTCAGTTGGCATGATTTCGGAAGGAGTGGACATTCCCGCTATTAAAGTAACCATCTATTTCAATAAAATCATGACCCTTATGTATATGATTCAACTTATTGGAAGGGGGCAGCGTCGCATTTGGCTTGATGAAAAGCAAGGATATGCAGATCAAGATTTTTTAATTGACCAAACGCCATCGTATTTCTTATGCCCAGCTCATCCCTATATTATGTGGATGGCCACTGAAATTGAAAATCGTATTAAACAGGCTCGTTGCGAGCTGGGCCAAGCGGATGAAAAAGAAAATGACAAAAATGAGAAAAAAGAGCGAATTGTTTTTGAGTACGATGTAACGACGACGGGCGATACCCTTCGCATTTACCGTGGTGAATCTTTGGCCGTGGACAAAATCAAGCTCATGGGTGTTGCAGACCGCCTGATTGATCATCCTTCTGCGAAAAAATTTGGCCTTAATACAATGTGGGCCAATTATATTAATTCGCTAATTATTGATGACAACGGGGAATTGGCTAAAAATGAGATAAAGGGAAAATGTGAGCTTGTTGGCATTAATTTTGACGAAGCATCATCTCCAATTGCAATCAAAGAAGAATTAAGCTATGACGAGCAATCAAGGCTTTTCTCTGCGGAGGCTAATTCTTTGGTGCGGTCCATTCGCCATAGTTTGGAGCCATTCGTTCACCTTGAAGACGACCGGGCATATCGCAAGGTGTGGACAAAATTAAACAGTTTGGCTGGTATCAAAAACTTCTCTAAAGCAACGCTTGATGAAAAAGAAAAGTGGTTAAATGTTGCTAGGGCTTGGAAAGTTGAACAATTGAAAGTGGCAGCATGAGCGGTACACATTTTATTGTTTACGCTGCTCGCCATGGAGCAAAAAGCTTTTTTGAGGGCATTTCCGATCCTACGTTTTTTTCCACCATCAACAAAATCTTGGATGATGGCTACTACAGGGAATACAAAGACCCCCGCCATGGAGAAATCTTCTGCTTTGAAAGCTTGCGTGATTTTGTGGTACATCCTGAGGGGCTTGACATTCCTGATTGGCTGCCGTTTATGAAGGCGCTGCAGGCTCAAGATGAAGGCACCGCTGCCAAATGCCTTTATTGGCGCATGGTTAGGCTTGACGAGAAGCTTGATCCATTGATAGGGTCAGACCTTGAGCTTTCAAAACATGGCACCAATCAGCACTCTAAGAGGGAGAAAGCAGGACCTTACTATGGTAAGGTCCTCGACTGGGGGAACAGTGGGCAATATGTAGTCGGTCGCCTCAAGCGTGATGCGCCGGAGATTGCCGAAGCCTTAGCGCGAGGTGAATTCCCGTCTGCTCGCGCTGCTGGCATTGCCGCAGGTTTCATCAAGCCATCTCCTTCATCCATCCAGCTCAAAGACCCAGCACCAACTGCTCAAAAGCTCCTCGCCAAGAAAGGCCAGGTCTGGTGCCTCCAGCTAATGGAGGAACTATCAGAACTGGTTTTGTAAAGCTTTGTGACAAAGGGGGCTCTAAGCCCCCTTTTTTTGTATTGTGACCAAGCAGCGATGCCTCGTGCTTAACCATGGACAAAACCGCTTTCATCCGCCAGTTCATCTACGAAGCTGGCTCCAGCATCATTTCCGTCAGCTTCGTCAAGCAGGACGGTTCCCT
>Ga0194130_10002922_pt1 | contig 23853 bp, 18 predicted proteins | sample TA2KigsurfametaG_FD_160084 | JGI IMG/M metagenome (GOLD analysis project Ga0194130, IMG submission 160084) | Freshwater microbial communities from Lake Tanganyika, Tanzania - TA2015050 Kigoma 12 surface | ecosystem: Environmental > Aquatic > Freshwater > Lake | place: Tanzania: Lake Tanganyika... | reverse complement strand
CGGCAGCGTGGTGTTGCCATCTTTGTACAGAGGTGAGGTCGTTGGGAATGCCAGACCACCAAGAAATCGGCCTTGAGCAAATTGCAACTCACGTCCCTGGGAGTCGTACAGCGCGAGTGTTGGGCGAGTTCCGGTCGCTGCGACGAGACGCGTGTCGAGGATATCCCCCTTCTTCAGATCGAACGCATAGTAATCTTCATCCGAAAGCGTACGGAAAGTACCGTTGACGTTGACCCACTGATTGCTCGATACGGGAATCAATTGCGCCTGGGCGACGAAATCATTCGATTCAACCTCGGAAACATTGATCGGCGTGTTGGCCTCACCGGAGCCAGTACCACCTCCAGTCGACGATCCACCACCTAAAAGCGATGTCATCTTTCGGCCCGCCTCTTGGTAGGCTTCGGGACCGTCGAGTCGCATCCGCGACAAGTATCCTTCCACCGCTGGCGAAAAGTCATTCGCCATCAACTCGCGACGCTCCAGCGTCTCAAAGACTCTGCCTCGCTTGCTTTGCTTGCTTACCGATCGCTTTTGCAACCGGCTCTTCAGGTTACGAGATGGCTTGTTCGACTTCACCATGGAATCCCCGATTGAGGAACGTAAAGGAATTTCAAATGTTTACCCGCAGGGTCCCGTAATCCTTAGATTTGACGAGGGAATTACGATCCAAAGACCAGCGACTAGCAATTTCCATCGTAGTTGGAGGGTATGGACTGTCAACAAAACAGACCGGGACTTACGATGCTCTCCACATTGGGAAAGTTCCACCGAGCTTGCCAATTGCGATCAATCGGCATAAACGGCACAAGCGTCCAACGCTCTTTTCGAGGGCAGCATCTCGAGAAACTCTGAAATCTCTTGATTTTTTACCGATTCGCGTCTCGACGACCAGATGTCCGAGAAAAATCCTCAGCCTGAGAAAAAAATAAGGTGAAGGGCGATCAAAAAGATCGCAGCATCGATGATCCCATGACTGATCCATGACGGAATCAACGAGTCGGTCCGGGATACGATCCAGGCCCAAACCCCACCCCCGACCGCGATACAGATTGAGAAAAAGTAGGTTTTGGGAGAATCGTACCCAAAGAACTTCCCCAATACCAACACATGATGGGCCATGAAGCCAATGCTTGAGACGACAGCCGCCGCCGGTAACGCAATGTATTGCCTGAGCCCCTGAAACAGAAATCCCCGCCAGTAAAACTCTTCGAACCCTGAGTGCAAAATCGCATAAAAAGCCGCCACCACGAGCAACGCTACCGGTGAGCCAATCCCTAGCGACTCCAGCTTGAGCATTCCCTCCCGCCTGGTCTGGTCCATCCCGCCTCCAGGCAACAAAACTGCATACAAAACCACCATCGCGAGCGAAACGACACATCCGAGCGAAATCGCCAGCAGCCACTCCTTGCGAATATTCTCCACCCTCTTGGTTTCACCCCACTCATCGCCAGATTTTTGCCTGTTAGTCCCCCGTGGTACGACCGGCAACATCCCCTTCTTCCACTCTCCCCACAACCAAACGGCCACAATCGGCAGGAGAAACTGGCTCCCTTTGCCGAGTCCATACGCGATTTGCTGAAATCCCGATGCTTGCTCGGCCAAAGCGATAAAGTAAATCCAAGTGATCGCTGATGGCAAAACAAAACCAACCACTAGCAAGATCCAAGGCACGCGTCCTCGAGTTTCCAAAGCGGCCGATTCGATCGGATCACCTTGGGAATACTTCGGTTTTTCATCCTTAACCATCAACTCATCCTTTGGCCGTAACTCAGCATCCAGAACTACCCAAGCAGCACGGTTCGCGCGGCACGATTTACGCGGCACGATTTACGCGGCACCATCTCCCCCCCCAACCATCGTAACGACGTGTGTCTAGTGTAACGAATTGTGATCAGGCCGCGATGTGGTTCGTTGATTGGCAACGAAGAGGTTGCGTAGGCCGCCTGTCACAAAACGCATAATTTCTTAAAATCTCAGACGCTGTGCGGCAGCTGCCCGCGGACCAAATCCCTGCTTTTATTCCTAGATTTCCGTCGGTCGTTTTCTCTCGAAAAAAACAACTCACCAAAAGAATCGGTACCCTCGAATGATGGACTCAAGAACTCAATCGGCGATGGATGCCGTTGCAGCGGCACATAACGCGGGACTGATCACCGAGGGTGCCAAAGAAAACATCACGCATTGGCTGACGCAACCCCGGTACCAAGAGTACCTGCCAGAACTACTCAGCCACATCGAGCAAAAGGCTTGGAAAGAGCTGGATGACGCCTATTGGACAATCATCCCGTTCGGTACAGGAGGACGCCGCGGCCGGATGTACCCGATCGGCTCGAACGCTATCAACGATCGAACGATCGGGGAAAGCGCCCAAGGGCTCGCCGATTACATCCTTTCTCAGAAAGATCGACCGGAGAAACTCTCCTGCGCGATCGCGTACGACACGCGACATCGCTCTCGCCATTTCGCGGAACTATGCGCTTCGATCATGATCGCCAATGGTTTTCATGTTTACTTCCTCGACAACTATCGCGCCACGCCACAGCTATCCTTCGCCGTGCGCAAGTACGGTTGCACTTGCGGCATCATGGTGACCGCGTCCCACAATCCTCCGAGTGATAACGCAGTCAAAGTCTACTGGTCGACGGGTGGCCAAGTCCTTCCGCCTCATGATGCAAACATCATTGATCGCGTGATGAATGTGGAGAAAATCCACCGCGCCGACTTCGCGACCGCCCTCGTCCAGAGGGACGTCACTATCGTTACTCAAGCGGTCGATGTCGATTTTCGCGATGCAGCCCTCGAGTACGCTTGGCCTGGGGCACGCTCGGCCAAAATCGTCTACTCGCCACTCCATGGCGTCGGCGGTTTCGTCGTGCCGGACTTGCTCACTGCCGCCGGGTTTGAGCATGTGATCGCCTACGGTCCACACTCCACACCCGATGGTGATTTCCCAAACGTTCCGGGTCACGTCAGCAATCCGGAAAATCCTGCTGTCTTCGATGCGATCGTGGATTACGCGAAATCCATCGGAGGCGATATCGTTCTAGCCACCGATCCTGATTGCGACCGAATGGGTTGCTCATGCCCTCTTACGACCGCCCCCAACAGCCCGTGGGCGACCCTCAATGGAAACCAACTCGGAGCCCTCCTCACCGACTTTGTTTTGGCGAATCGAAAACAATTAGGCAATTTGCCGGCGAACGGTTATGTGATCAAAACCCTGGTTACCACCGAACTGACCCGCAAGATCGCGGAATCCTATGGCGTACGTTGCGAAGGAAATATCCATGTCGGATTCAAATGGATCGCAGGACTCATGGATGAATGCGGTCCCGATGATTTCCTTTTCGGAACCGAGGAATCGCACGGTTATCTCATCGGTCAGTATGCCCGAGACAAAGACGGCGCCGTCGCTTGCTTGCTCATGGCCCAACTGGCTGCGGACCTGAAAGATCGTGGATTGACCCTCCACCAACGCCTTTCCGAATTGCTCCAAGAGCACGGCGTCTATCTCGAAGACCTGATCAATGTCCAAATGGAAGGTAGCGAGGGGATGACCAACATGAAGAAATTGATGCAAGCCCTCCGCGATGCCCCACCCTCGTCCATCGCAGGACTCCCCGTCGTCGCAGTCCGCGACTATGGAAAACTTACTCGACGCCATCCTGACGGCACGCTCGAATCGCTCGATGCTCCGAGCAGCAACATGCTCATACTCGACCTCGGCTCCCCAGGTTTTGCGACTCCGTCTGGGAATGCGATTGCGGTGCGTCCTTCAGGTACAGAACCAAAAATCAAATTCTACCTGTTCGGCCATGAAGCGATTCCCGCATCTGGCTCGCTAGAATCCACCTTGAAATCGGTCAGCAATCGGATCGCGGACATGAAAGCCGACATCAAGAAGCTCGCGTAGGATGAATCGCTGTCGGGAATTGACCTCGCCTCGCAAAATTCCAGCGCATGATCCATCAGTCCCACTTTTCCGAACGCCCTCGTTTCCGCTCCCCCGTGATTTTCTTCTCGGCCAACCTCCGGCGTGTTGCCCCCGCCGATGGCCTGGTGGGTTTTCGCGGAATCACCGGTTTCATCGCCTCGACTACTAGGGATCGCAATAATTCCCGGCAAGCCTGCATATTCCGAGGCTGCTCCCGGTGGACTTGGCAGGTGATCTTCAAGATCCCCTCATCGGTGATGCGGCTCGCGGCCAACGCTTTCAGCCGGACCAATGTCGTCGGATTGAGAACCTGGGTCTGATTCAAATCCCAACAAAGAGTCACCTTGGAGTTGACTTTATTAACGTTTTGGCCACCTGGACCACCGCTCCGCGCGAACACTGCTTGCAGTTCCGCCGCTGGGATCGTCAAATAGGATTGGATGGGTAAGTCTTCCATAACACTAGGGTACCGTCAGATGCGTGGTGAGGCGAGAACAGGAACGTCGTTTTACCGGCAGTTGCATGTGCGGGGGCAAGACGGTTGCGAGGTGGCAAGCCAGAACTCACTAGACCCAACCTGCAACCTGCCTGTGCCGTATTTGAGACAACCTCATCGCGGAATTTGGCTGATTACTCTGCTGGCGATCTCATCCACGTGTTGCAGTGCCAAAGAGCCGAGCCCTAGCATTGCAAAGGCACCGACGAACGCCCCAAGCTCTACAAAACAAACTTCTGATGCAATTGCATCAGCCCAGGAAGGAAACGCTACCGGGGAGATTAGAACCACCGTCGAATCCCTCTGGACTCGCAGGCAAGGTGAAGACTGGCCTCGTATGCTCGGGGCTCAGTTCGATTCTCGAAGTTCGGAAAAAGGGATCCGAACGCAATGGGGTCCGAAAGGCTTACCGTTGGTCTGGTCCAAGCCTACAGGGATCGGGTACGGCAACGGGGTCACTTCCATGGGACGATTCCTTCAATTCGACCGTTTTGGAGGTGTAGAACGCCTGAACTGTTACCGCGCGGAAACCGGCGAACCCTTATGGTCCTGGGATGCTCCAGTCGAATACAGAGATCCTTACGGCTACAACAATGGTCCCCGATGCAGTCCCGTAGTCGACGGTGGCTATGTTTATACCTATGGCGTTGCAGGGAGATTGTCCTGCGTGCAAATCTCCGATGGGAAACCGGTTTGGACGCGAGACCTCAACACCGAGTACCGCGTGGTCCCCAATTTCTTTGGAGTTGGTGCCTCCCCGGTAATCTATGGCGATTGCATCCTTGCGATGGTCGGCGGTAGCCCGAAACGTTCCGTATTCACGCGTTCACCAACAGTTAACGATTTACCGGGAGCATCTCCCGACGGATCTGCAATTGTTGCCTTCAATAAGCAAACAGGGGAAGAGGTTTATCGCGTCGGCAACTATCTGGCAAGCTATTCCGCACCGGTGATCGCCAAACTCGACGGTGTGGACCACTGTATCGCTTTGGTCCGAGAAGGGCTGCTGGTGTTCCGAGCGATGGATGGGTCCGGTGAGCAGTTTTTTCCCTGGCGAGCGGCGATGCTGGAAAGCGTCAATGCGGCCTCGCCTCTGGTTTTTGACGGAAAGATCTTGATCTCCGAAGCCTACGAAATCGGCAGTGCAATGCTCCAATGGCGTGACGGAAAACTCGAAGAACTGTGGAGGGACAGCGGTACTCGCAGCAGCCAAAGCATGCGCACACACTGGAATACCCCACTCCTCGATGGAAACATACTCTTTGCTAGCAGCGGTCGTAACCAACCCGATACGGACCTGAGAGCCCTGCAACTTGAGGGTAATGAACGCCCAAAACTTCGTTGGAGCCAACGCAATCGCGATCGCGGAACAGCGTTGATCGTCGACTCGCATTTTTTGTGGCTTGGGGAAACCGGAAAACTACAATTAATTCCGACATCCGCAGAATCTTACCAAGTGACCGCGGAGATGGATCTCGGTTCGCTCATCGATCCGAACGATGGCAAGCCATTGGTGGACCCGCCCAGTTGGGCGCCACCGGTCCTCTCGCATGGCTTGTTGTTCATCCGCGGAAGCGACAAACTCCTTTGCCTGGAATTGATTCCGCCCGAAGCCGCAAATTGATCCGCCCGAGCCAACGAAACGAAAGGGGGCACCTATGTTGGGCCGACGCAAATTCCTAGCCACCGGTGCCAACGGGGCTTTGCTCGCATCGCTCCCCCTACTTAGAAATCAGGCGCACGATGTCCTGCCGCCCAGCAGCGATGAAAATCTGATTGATTGGGTTCACCGCTCCGCAAACGGTTGGGACCGAAACCTCTACTGCAAAATGCTCGGTGCCGCCAATAGTCCCAAGGAAGGAGACGCCAGCCTCGGTGTTGCTGCCCAATCCGAACAGGAACGGCATTGGGCCAGGGAACTGCTGGGGAGAACCACCCTTGAGCAAATCGATGCTCATCCTCCTTTTCACGATAAAATGTTGGAGTGGATCCATGGCTATCTTTCACCTTCGGTAGCAACATCCATCCGCTCCATGACATTGGGAGAACTCAAATCGTTTTTGCTGGATAAACCCGAACGCGATATCCATCGGATTCGCAATGGCCTCTCAAGCGACGTTATCGCGTGTGTCACCAAGCTGATGAGCGACGACGAACTGCGGCTCGTCGGTGCGAAAGTTTTCAACCCGCTCCCAGGCACCAAATTAGGTGCGAAAGGATACATGGGAGCTCGTATCCAACCGAACTCACCCACCGATGACCCAGAAGATATTCTTTGGCAAGTCCTAGATGCGTTCGCCTATGGGGTCGGAGATATCCTTATCGGAACGAACCCGGTTTCCAGCGAACCATCCTCGGTGGCAACAGTTGAGAAGACATTGAAGGAGATTGTTCGAGCCTTTGAAATCTCCGATATTCTCCCCTACTGTGTGCTTGCGCATATCGATGTACAAGCCGAGGTGGAGAAAAACGATCCGGGCTCTACGGCACTCTGGTTCCAAAGCATCGCTGGCTCCGATACAGCGAATGGGACCTTTGATGTCACGCTGGAAAAAATGATCCGGCACTCAGAGAACCGCCTCGGCCCATTCGCGCTCTACTTCGAAACCGGTCAAGGCGCCGATTTTACCAATGGCCATGGTCATGGCACGGATATGGTGATCCATGAGTCCCGCAAGTACGGGTTGGCCCGTGCGCTCACAAGCGTTGTCATGCAAGCCCGACAAAGGGCTGGTTTAGGGTCCTACGCTTGGGTCCATGTGAACGATGTCGCAGGATTCATCGGCCCCGAAGTTTTCCGAACCAAGGAACAACTCGTCCGATGCTGCCTCGAAGACATTGTGATGGGAAAGCTTCACGGATTGATGATCGGGCTCGACATCTGCACCACACTCCACATGGATGTCTCGCTCGACGAACTGGGTTGGTGCATCGACCAAATCATGCCGGCGAATCCCGGTTACTTGATGGCCCTTCCCACACGCATCGATCCCATGCTGGGTTACCTGACGACTGGCTGTCATGATCACGTCCATGTCCGAGAAACCTTTGGCTATCGGGTGAACGATGCGATGTGGTCCTTTTTTCAACGCCTGGGCGTCATCGACCACAACGGAAAACCCACCCAGCATTTTGGCGATCCAATTTGGGTTTATCAGGCCTATCGACGAGTTCTTGGAGATACACGACTGGAGACGGAAATTCGTTCGGATGGCCAAGCGGCAATCGCTCGCGTTCGTTCGAGGGGAGTCTTTCTGTCTGAGAGTTACGGGGCGGATTATTCGAAACTTCCTGCGGATCTCGACAATCATGTCCATCGAATATACGGCGATGCGAAGAAGTGCATTTGGGCGGAGCTTCCTGAAATCTTCGAATCGCAACTCTCTAACGCGGTCGCTATCACGACACGCTCAATCGACCGCAATGACTACATCCTCCATCCCACGAGTGGCGAGGAACTGTCGGAGCAATCCACAATCGAACTCGAGCGGTTATCCAAGCTGTACTTAGATCGCATCGACACCGTGATCGTTCTCTCCGATGGACTGAATGCTTTAGCATCGACAACCGACGAACAATCGTCGCGATTGATCGCCGCCCTCCGAAAAGAACTTGCCGATGGTGGCTTTCGGGTCGCCGACGAAACGCTGGTGGTGCGATCGGGCCGCGTGCGAGCAGGTTACCGTATCGGTGAAACGATATACAAAGATCGAGCGATCGCAACTAAATCTGGCAACTCGAGTAGCTCAGCTTCGTCCCAGCCACCCTCAAACACGCGTCGGCTCAACATTGTGCATATCATTGGGGAAAGACCGGGCAGCGGACATCGAACGTTGTCGATTTACCTCACATCCGCCGAGAGCGAGGTATGGAGCACGCCGTCCAAGGTCGATCACAACATCACCAAAGTTGTCTCTGGGATAGCGACCACCGCGCTCGCACCAGAAGTTGCGGCGGAGACAGCGTCGCGATTATTGCGACAAATTTCCTGATCTGCGGCAGCCGCATTCGCATTCGTCGAACAGCAGCCCCTGGCGCTGGGTTATTTCGAGACAGGTTGCTCGGCAAGAGCATCGAGGTTGAGCGACTGTTCCAGAGGATCCAACCCGAGTGTGACTTGCAAGGACGAGAGCGCAATGAAGTAATCCCGCTCGGAGTCGAGTAGCTTGATCTCCGCCTCAGTCGCTTTCGCTTCTTGCCCCAACAAGAAGATAAAATCCCGATTCCCTGCCGCGAAATCCTTCCGGAAATACTCGAGCGTCTGCTGGGTCTCGCGAAGCAACTGCTCCGACCGAATCACCATATCCCGAAAGACATCCACCGCATTGCGAGCGGCTCGTAAGTCAACTTCAATCTTGTTGAGTTGCAACCATCGCTTTTGCTCGACCTGCTGAATCTTTGCTAGTGTGCTTTCGACTTTACCTCGCGCTTTGCGACGCTGGATAGGAACACCGCCTACCAACCCCGATTCGAGAATAAACTCTCCTTTGTCGTCGATCACGGTCGCTGGTGCCCCCATATTCTGTACACCGCGGACTATGAAATCCACATTGGGTAGCATTTGGTTTTGTGCGAGTTGTACATCCCAGCGGAGCTTTTGGATCTCGATATTCAAAAGCGCCAGCTCAGGCCGGCGTTCTTGCGCTCCCGCAAACTCTTCTTCGAAATTCATAGGAGGCAACTCCATTAAACGCGGGAAATCGCTTGGCAACCAATCGGGGTTGGCCAGCATCGGATTTCCCGCCTCGTCGCGCAGGAATATCGCGAGCTTGAACGCCGCATCTCGAAATTTCAACCGCGATTCGTAAACCTTTAATTGACGCTCAGAGATCGCTTGTGCGTTGATGGATAACTCTTGGCGTGTCGCAAGCCCGCGATCCAAGAGCTTTTGTAAACCATCATTGCGTTTCACCGCCAACTCGAGAAGTCGCTCTTGCGCGAGCAATACATTCCCCGCCTCAATCCACTTCCAATAAGCGATCGAAGCGTCGAAACTTGCGGACAAGATGTTCTGTTGGATTTCAGGCTTCACCGCCTGCTGGTTCAAATTCGCTTGAAACAATTCCACACGGTACGGGTCAATCGCTCGACCTTGTAGCAATGGTTGCACCCAGCCCGCATGAAATTCACCACCTTTGTTGGTTTGAAGCTCCTTGTACCAAGGCTCGAACGTTCCTCGACCGATCCTGTAGCCAGCGCTCGCATAGCCACCCCACCAGAGTTGTCGCGATAGACTAACTCCGTTTCGACTATTCTCGTAATAGCCCACCGGTTTATTCAACGAGTAATAATCGAGATGTGTATCGTAAGCGCCATAAGCTGTCGTCGACTGACCACCAGTGACGCGAGCCTCCAAACGAGCCATCTCGATCTCTGGATACGCGCGATAGGTTGAGGCGATAACATCCGATAGCAACAACGCTTCCCCCATTGCCACCGCATCACTGCTCGGCGATGGAAGCGTGGATGGGAGAGGTTCCAACGGATCATCGATTCGAAGTGGAGTCACTCCAGGTGGCGCACCTGGTACCCGCTCCGGCGTTTTTGGAATTTCGAGCAATTCCCGCTCGCGTTGCAATCGACGCTCATTGATGATGGCTTCGATTTCAAGGAAACGCTTTTCACCGTCACTGATCTCCCCCTGCTGGACCGTCGGCGGGGTTTTCGCTTCCTGATCCTCTTTCGATAACCTCGCACCAAGCTCGGCGCGGCTCGCCTTCAAGTACGCCTCGAGTTCGTCAAGCGTCTTCCCTGCCGCTTGCGGTTGCGTCTGGGCATCGGCATGAGATGGGGAGCACAGAACAAGAGAGCACGTACAAACAACAATCCACAAGAACCGGATGCTAGCTATTTGATCTTGGGCATCTTTGGATCTTTGGGTTTCGATTCCGTCGGCTCGGAATCGCTGATCGTTATTGGGAAACCATTGATTTGTCGCCATATCTCATAGCCTAGTGGGACGGTATTCAAGATTACCCATCCGTTAGCTCGAACTCCTTGCCTCAAGTATCGACTGTCGGGCCAACGATTCTCAGGATGGTTTGTACCGTCCTCCCCGGATTTAGAGATTTTTTCTCCGGGCACAGGCCCAACCATGATCTTGAAGATCCCTTTTCCCGAGTCCGTAGGATTGATAGCAATCACTTCACCTGCAAAGGTTCCGACTGCCACACTGGGCCAGCCGACGAATTGAATCGCTGGCCAACCTTCGAACTGCAGTCGAACGGGGTCCCCTACGTGGATCAATGGTGTATCAACCCCTCGAACCGTCAATTCGACCGCGAGGTCTTCGGTTTCGGGAACAACCTCGAACAGCTTATCCCCTTCCTTCACCGTGTTGGTACCGACTTGGCCGCGAATTGCTTGAATGCGTCCACGGCTAGGGCTAGGGACGCGAAGCCGATCTAGTTCACCTTGCTTGGTCAGCACTTCATTGAGTTCCTTCTGAGCCGCGTTGACATCCGTCTGTGCTTTATCGACGTAACTTTGTGCTTGTAGAATCTTCTGCTCGAGAGACCTACGTTTCCCTTCCAAGTCCCGTTCTTTGGACTCGAGATCGTTGTACGATTTCTTGGCCGCAGCCATCGCGCCCTCGAGCTTCTTGAGTTCACTGAGCTCTTTATTTTCCAGGCTTGAAAACTCAACCTCGGAGATTACATCCACCTTGAGATCCTTGTAGCGTTCTCGTTCGAGCTTTGCTTGATTGAACTTCGGCAGTTGCTCTTCCACTTCGGCCGTAGCCTTTTCCCATGCATTGCTCGCGGAGCGTACATCCGCCTCTGCGCTCGCAATCTCTTGAGCTACCTGCATGTGTACCGACTCGACCTGGCGAACCATGTTTTCATAAATGATCCGGTAGGAATCGAGTTTGTCCTGCTGGGCTTTAACCGCTTCGCGGGTCAGTCGAACGGCATCCTCAGCGAAGGGTTTGATCTCCATGATGATCTCCCCTTCATCGACCAAAGAACCTTCGCGCAGATCTGGCCTGAGCGAAGAGATGATTCCCTTTGCAGGACTTTCGACCGCTTGAAGTCGTAACTGGGGCATGCGAGCAACGACTTGTCCTTCGCCGCGTGACGATTGCTGCCACGGTAGAAAAATTGCGGCGAACATCAGAGCGATCATCAGGCAGAGCAAGACCCGAGATAGAGCTCGCGCGAACCAGCTGGAACGGACCAAATGCATCGCTGGAAAACGTTCCCCAAGCTGTTCGCTTGGGCGTAATCGGATCATGCGACGGGTTGTCGTCGACAAGGATGCTTTAGGATCGGATTTCAATGCGTCGGTGGTTTGCATTAACGGATTCTCGTTCAGTCTGCCAAGCTAGGATTGGTGGGATTGCATTGGAATGACATGGGAACATGAAGCAAGGATTTCGGGATCGTGGGTGACGATCACGATGGTCCATGGCTGTGATGACTTGGATAGGTTTTCCCAAAGCTCTGAACGCATCTTTGGAGGTAACCGATCTAAGGTCTCATCGATCAATAGCAACCGAGGTTTTGACGAGATCGCTCGAGCGATCATCATCCGGTTGGCTTGCGAATGGCTCAATGGATAACCACCGGTTTGCAGCATCGTGTCCAAACCTCGCGGAAAGGCTAATACTTCGTCCCATAACTCGGTGTTCGCCATTGCTTCTCGCACGTCACTCTGCTGGATCGAGAGACGATTGAGCGTGATACCTTCTAGGATAGTGCCATGGAAAATCTCAATGTCGGCGGCAACCGCGGCCATCGATCCTTCGGCAAATCGGTTGACGTCGCGGGAGTCAATACCACCGATCTCCGCCAGTCCCGCCACCGGAAATCGGAGGCCGGATAGAGTCTCGATCAACATCGATTTTCCACGTCGCCCTTCGCCCGTAACGGCAACCCGTTGCCCAGGTTCGATCGTCAGGTCGGGCACGATAAACTCATGCTCTCCCGTTCCCACCTTGAGATCTCGGAATCGAACTTCGACCGGTCCGATCCCAGCATCCAAAGCACGCGATGGAGGGACGGTCGGTAAATCGATCAAGTGTCCGACTTTGTCCGTAGCTGCCATTAAGTCGTAAAACGATTCGAGTGATTTACCGATCTTTGAAAACGCTCCGACGATCACCGCAACCACGGAAACGCTAGCGACCAACTGTCCAATCGTCAGAGAATTGCTGAGCACCAACCAACCACCCAAGGACAGGAGAGCCGATATGGATATCGCATAGAGCATCAATGCGAAAAGCGATTGTCGAATCAGAACAATGAAATGCTTGCGGCGGGCGGCCAGGTATTCAACAACCAACCTATTCGTCCGATCGACCGCCAATCCATTACCTCCATGGACTTGAAAAGCATTCGGATTGCCGATGATGTCTTGCAACCAGTGTGCGATGCGATATTTGATCAACGACTCTTCGATCGCGGTACGTACAGCACCGCGGCCCAGGAACAAGAGGATGGCTGTCATCGAAATGATGAGCACGATATCAAATGCCAACAGGAAGGGACTGTAGACAGCCAAGAGCAACAAACCTGTAATGGTTTGGATGGAGAGGGCCAGCAGATCGATAAGCAGCGATGCCGTTGCCTTCTGCATCGTCATCACATCGAAAAAGCGGTTCGCCATTTCCGGTCCATGAACTCCATCCATCGCCGTTCGCTCCAAACGCGGCAAGCGTTCGGCAAGATCTCCGATAACCCGAACCGACATTCTTCGCTGAAGGATTTCGACAACAAACAGTTGTAACGCCTTCAACACAGACGAGAGCGTCAGGATCCCGAACAAAAGTATCGCGATCCAAATCAATGGCTGAATCACACTTGCAAAACCGATCGTCGTCACCATTTGTTCGACGGCGAGCGGCGTCGCTAAATCGAGAAAGCTAACGACGATCGAGAAAACACCCAACGTCCAAATATCTCGGGAGTCGAGCGACAACAATCGCAGCAGTCGCTGCTGGGGAGACAAATGCTTTGCATGGTGATCCGGATCATGGTCGTCGGTTACCTTTGCTATTCGAACTTGATCGGGCTCATGACTCGCGGAAATCACCTCGCAGGATAAGGAGGGTTCGGCGATGAAGAAGATCGGAGAACGAGCATTCCGAATCTGCGACGCCACCCCGCGACGCGACAAGGATTCGACCCGCTGCTCTTTGGCAGTCAAATGGGTCGCATCGACCCTACTGATCGATACCCCGGAAAAAACCCATGCTGTCGCATCCTTTTGGCTGGAACTCTCCAGCATGGCAACGGCAAATCCATCCAGCAGCAACTCCCACACATCTGACGAAGTCAATTCGACCGGTGCCAGCCTAAGTCCGACTGCCGACCCCGCCCGCATCATCGTCAACAATGAAGCATCCGAGGACCCTTCTCCCCGATCCAAAGACGCATCATTAATCGCTTGGATCGTCCTAGAACTCTCGTGCGGCAACTCCAAACGAACCAGCAATTCGCCAAGAACGCTCCGCATCAGATCTCGATACGGATCCAAGTTGCGAGAATCGGATTCAGGTGCTTGTCTGAGCATTGTTAACGCAAGTTGGGGGTACGTAGAAATACGACATTGGCCGAGGAAATACGAAAGGACACGCCAGGAACAAAACCACGAAAGGAAGCTGGAATCACCCGCGTGCAGCTCCATGCTCGGGCGAGATCCACCGAATTATGAGGCGCTAATTGAAGTTGCAAAGGCTATTTTTCACATCAAAAGGTGTTAAATTTCTCTTTTGTAACGAGGATTACATTAAAAGGGTGAAGCAAAGCTGGGCACGCGGGGTTTTTGTCAGAGGCAGAACAAAATCGGATAACTGACGATGACAAATCGTCGCAAACTCCTACAATAGGCCGAGGAGATTGTGAAAGATTTCACAAAGTCGCTCTGACTCAGCAAATGCACTGACGCAGGATTCGATTGTGGCCACGCAACTACCTATTTTGATCTACTTAATCGCGGTGATTGGCTTTGCCGCCGTGTCTTTGTTCCTCCCTCATATCGTGGCACCCAAGCGACCGACGCGTGTCAAGGATATGCCTTACGAGTCCGGGATGGATCCGATTGGGGATGCTCGAAAACCGTTTGACGTCAAATTTTATTTGATCGCAATCCTGTTTTTGGTTTTCGACATTGAGCTTCTATTCGTTTATCCATGGGCGGTGGCCTTGAAAGCGGAGTACGGCATTCCGGCCTCCTTCCACCCTATCGTTCTTACTGTGTTGATGGTCCTGCTCGTCACCTTAGGCTTGGCCTATTTGGTGGCTTATCGCAAAGGAGTCTTCGATTGGCGACGCAAGTAAACAAGCAATTGGGTGACAATATCTTTTTGACCCAACTGGACGCAGCGGCCTCGTGGGCCCGTGCCAACAGTTTGTGGCCGATGCCGTTTGCAACCGCATGCTGCGGGATTGAGTTGATGAGCACGGCCGCGAGCAAGCACGATTTGTCGCGCTTTGGTAGCGAGGTGATGCGATTCTCTCCACGTCAGTGCGACTTGATGATTGTTGCAGGCCGCGTAGTGATGAAAATGATCCCGGTGCTACAGCGTATTTGGTTGCAGATGCCTGAGCCAAAGTGGTGTATTTCCATGGGCGCGTGCGCCTGTTCAGGCGGTGTCTTTGATACGTATGCGGTGGTTCAGGGGATCGATCGATTTATTCCCGTCGACGTTTACGTTCCAGGATGCCCTCCTCGTCCTGAGCAATTGATTCGATCGATCCTCGATCTCCAAGACAAAATCAAGAAGACAGGGACCTACAACGCTCGCGAGTTCCAATTGCGAATCTTGTCGGATGGCCCATCCCGATTCGATGAAGACGAATTGTTGCGTATCCGTGAGCGCAACGGCCTGAAATTAGAAGACCAAAAATACGACCCCATCCACTAAGCAACTATGGCCGATTCAACTTCCAATACCGCCGGCAATTCGCCGACGGATTCCGCTGCGAAGCAATCCACGGTAGGCCAATCTACCGTGCAGTCTTTGCTCAACGGACGTTTGGCAACCATCGCTTTAAACTGGAGCGAGTTTCGCGGACAGATGCGTGTAACGGTGAAATCGGGCGATCTGACGGTTGCACTGACGACCGCTCGCGATGCAGGTATGGATCAATTGATCGATATCACGGCGGTCGATTTGCTCGAATACCCAGGGGCAGCCGACCGCTTCGAAGTGGTCTATTTGTTGCTCAACACCGAATCAGGCGAGCGACTGATCGTAAAGACTCACATCAACGAACCCGAGTTGAAACTCCCATCTGCGGTACCGATTTGGTTCGGTGCGGACTGGTTGGAACGCGAGGTCTACGACATGTTCGGGATCGTTTTTGATGGCCACCCAAACTTCAAACGGTTGCTTTTGCCTCAAGAGTTCGAATCGTTCCCGCTGCGGAAAGACTACCCGGTCAAAGGCAGAGGCGAACGCCACAATTTCCCGGTGATCACTCGCGCCGAGAGCTAGCCCGAAAGAACCAGGAACCCATCGAGGACCATTCATTATGCCATTGGAGTTGATCGATCATCCGGGCTTAGAGCCAAATCAGCGTGAAGGGCTCTGGACGCTGAACTTCGGCCCGCAGCACCCTGCGACGCACACCACCCTTCGACTCGTTTTGCAGCTCGATGGCGAGATGGTGATCAGCGCTGAACCCGACATCGGGTTTTTGCACAGCGGTTTTGAGAAACTGGCTGAGGTCTTGGACTACAACCAATATGTCACCATCGTCGATCGGATGAATTACATTTCTCCGATGGCCAACGAAATTGCGTGGCATCATGCGGTCGAGTCGATGCTGGGGATTGAGCTAACGCCACGTTGCAAATACATCCGCACCATCTTTGCGGAACTGATGCGGATTCACGATCACTTGCTCTGTACGGGAACGTGCGTGCTCGATCTCGGTGGTGCGACGGCGTTCATGTACGCCTTCAACGAACGGGAGAAGATCTACGACATTTGTGAACGCGCCAGTGGTCAACGGTTCCACACCGGCTACACCCGGGTCGGCGGTCTTCTCTATGACGTCACCGACGACTGGATTTCGATGGTTCGCGATTTTTGCCGCACCTTTCCTAAGGCCTACAAGGACTTTGCAGGATTGGTGATGAAGAACCGAATCTTCGTGGAGCGGACTCGCGGGGTAGGAGTTTTGACCAAAGCCGATGCTATCGCCGGCAGCGCTACGGGACCCGTGGCGCGTGCCAGCGGTGTCGTTCGAGACCTGCGACGCGACGAACCGTACCTCGCATACGACGATCTCGATTTCGATATCTGTTGCACCGATACCGGTGATTGCTACGGTCGATTCCAAGTCCGAATGATGGAAATGCTGGAAAGCTTGAAGATCATCGAACAAGCGATCGAGAATCTTCCTTCCGGGCCCGTTTTTACCGCTGGCACCGGAAAGGAAGGAATCCCTGACAAGACCGAGGTTTACCGTAGTATCGAAGGATTGATTCACCACTTCGAGAACATTATGCCCAATCGGCAGATGCCTTCTCCCAACGATTCGTTCTACGCAGCCACGGAATCACCGAACGGCGAACTCGGCTATTACCTTGTCTCCGATGGAAACTTTCGAGCTTACCGAGCCAGAACGCGTCCACCCTCTTTGCTGCACTTTTCGTTGTTCAATCGCATGATCCAAGGATGCATGCTGAGCGATGTTGTTGCAGTTCTCGGAAGTATCAACATCATTGCGGCGGAGTTGGATCGATGAGCGAATTAAGCGACAACGCAAAAAAGACTATCGCCGAGCATTTGCCTCGGTATCCCAGCAAACAGGCAGTGACGTTGCCAGCACTCCATGTAGTGCAACAGGAAAAAGGCTGCGTGAGCAGCAAATCGATCCAGGAGATCGCAGATCTTTTGGAACTCTCTCCGGCTCAAATCAACGACACATTATCGTTCTACGGTTTCTTTCGTTCCGAAGAAAACCCGCTCGGCCAAAAGCGAATTTGGGTTTGCCGTTCGCTGCCTTGCATGCTGCGTGGTGGTGAAGAACTGTTGGCGGAATTGTGCCAGCGTTGGGGTATTTCTCCCGGCGAAACAACTGCCGATGGCAAGGTAACGCTGGAACTCGCCGAATGCCTCGGTGCGTGCGACGGCGCTCCATGTATCCTAGTCGACGATGAACTCCAACTCCGGGTCAGCGCAGACGACGTCGAAAAGATCGCGGACCATCCAAAATCATTAGGAGCTAGATCATGAGCGATTCGGAATTCAAACCTGTTCTTCTGGGACGCGTCGGACGCCCCGACAGCCAATCCCTCGCCTCGTACCGCGCTGATGGTGGGTACGAAGCGCTCGCCAAGGCCTTGAAGATGGCCAACACCGAAGTCATCGATGTCGTGAAGTCATCGGGACTTCGGGGCCGTGGCGGTGCGGGGTTCCCCACTGGCCTGAAGTGGACGTTTCTTCCCAAAGACGTCAATGGTCCCATCTACTTGTGCATCAATGGCGATGAAAGCGAACCTGGTACGTTTAACAATCGCGTCCTCATCGAAGAGGATCCACATCAAGTCCTCGAAGGGATCGTGATCAGCAGTTTTGCCACACGTGCGACGACGGCGTATTTCTACCTTCGCTTCGAGTACGGTCGTTGCTATCGCGTGCTCAAACAAGCGATTGACGAGATGTATGCCAACAACCTGCTCGGCAAAAACATCCTCGGATCTGGCTACGATTTGGATATCTATCTTCACCGAGGTGCATGTGCTTACATCTGCGGCGAAGAGACTGGCCTGATCGAAAGCTTGGAAGGAAAACGCGCATGGCCGCGGATCAAGCCTCCGTTCCCCGCGATCGAAGGTGCATTCCGCCGTCCCACGGTAGTCAACAATGTCGAAACCATGGCCTGCATTCCGCACATCATGAATCATGGTCCGGAATGGTTCCAAACCATGGGTATTCCAAAAGATCCGAACAATCCGCGAGACGCGGGTTCGTACGGTCCAAAGCTCTACTGCATCAGTGGGCACGTCAACAAGCCAGGTTTGGTCGAACTACCCATGGGAATCACCGCCCGAGAACTGATCGACAAGCACGCGGGTGGCGTGTGGAAAGGTCGATCCGCCAAAGCGGTCATCCCCGGAGGCATCAGCATGGGCTTCATGTCGAGCGCTGAATTAGATACACCGCTGGATTTCAACGGTCCGGGTCGCGTTGGTTGCTTGGGACTGGGAACTGCGGCCGTCGTGGTGATCGACGACCACACGAGCATGGTGGATGTCCTCTACAATGCTTGCCGATTTTTTGCTCACGAGTCGTGCGGCCAATGCACTCCGTGCCGCGAGGGTACAGCATGGTCGACCAAGATCCTAGAACGCATCCGCGAAGGGCGAGGAAAGCTGAGCGATATCGATACCCTTCTGGAGATATCGGCATCCATTGGGACCATCCCAGGAACCACGATCTGTGGCCTGGCTGACGGTGCCGCTTGGCCGATCAAAACCGCGATCAATAAGTTCCGCGGTGAGTTTGAAGAGTACATCAAGAGCGGTCGACGTAGCGAGAGCCCGGTGCTCGCTGGCGCCCACTGATCCAACGATCCATCATCCCTAACCCATTTTGGAAATTGCTCCCGTGGTCAAGGTAAAGGTCAACGATATCGAAGTCGATGCAGGTCCCAAGGACAACTGCATTTTGGCGGCACGAAAAGCCGGCGTCGAAATCCCTCACTACTGCTGGCACGAGTCGCTATCAGTGGTCGCATCTTGCCGCATGTGCTTGGTGGAGGTGGGTGAGACAAAACCGGACGGTACAGTGGCGATGGGGCCGAAATTGGTTCCAGGTTGTCAAACACCGATTAAGGAAGGAACGGTCATCCGGACGGATTCGCCCAAGGTCAAAGCTGCTCAGCAAATGACCCTCGAGCTGCTTCTTCTCAACCACCCGCTCGATTGTTCGATCTGCGACCAAGCCGGCGAATGTTACTTGCAAGATTACACCTACAAGTACGGCAAAGCGCACAGCAGGCTCGATGAGCCCAAGTTGCAGCGCATGGACAAATACCACATCGGTGACCAGATCGCTTTGTTCACCGACAGATGCGTGATGTGCACCCGCTGCGTTCGATTCACACGCGAGATCAGCGGGACCGCCGAACTCCATGTCGTCGCCCGCGGTAGCCACGAGGAAATCGATGTCTTCCCTGAAGACCCGTGCAACAACAAGCTCGCAGGCAATGTCGTCGACCTCTGCCCCGTCGGCGCCCTCTGCAGCAAGGACTTCCTGTACAAGAAACGCGTTTGGTGGCTGAAGCAAGCCGAAAGCGTTTGCACCGGTTGCTCGACGGGCTGCAGTATATCCATCGATCAAAACGAAAACAAAGTGTATCGACTTCGCCCGCGCCCCAATCCAGAGGCCCAAGGGCACTTCATGTGCGACGAAGGTCGTTTCGGATTTAAGTACATCCACGACGAGCGACGACTATCCGCTCCGAAACTGTCGGCAGCACTCGCTAGCGGCACAGAATCACAACGAAAGACGACAACCGGTAACTTTGCTCCCGATTTGAACTTCGCCGATGTTTGGCCGACAGCCTTGACCAAGGCTCGACAGAAAATCCAGGATGCCATCAAGGCGGATCCGTCGGGCTTCGTCGCCGTCTTCTCTCCGTTCATGACCGTGGAAGAAGCGTATCTCCTCGCTAAATTCATCAAGGGGATTCATGAGAAAGCCCGTTTGGTCCTGGGACCAATCCCAACGGTAGGGACCGATGACAAATACCCCAAAGGTCCAAAGGGAGAGCCACCTGCAGAGGGCAAGGTCAAGTTCACGATTCGCGGTGAGAAGTGTCCGAATCGACTCGGCGTCGAAGCTGTCCTCAAGCACTTCGAAGGAAGTGTGGTACGCATTGAGTCCATCACCCAACGTCCCAACGCCCACGCATGGTACATCGTCGGTGGCTATACATCGGGTTGGGTCACCGAAGCGATCGACAAGGCGGTTGGAACTCCATCGCTTCTGATCGTGCAAGACATTTTCCCATCCCCTCTCAGTGAGCGAGCCGACATCGTACTCGCGTCCGGATCCTTCGCGGAAAGAGATGGAACTTACGTCAACCACGCAGGTTTGGCCCAATCCGCCAATGCAGCGATCCGAGCACCCGGCGAAGCAAGACCGGATGGTCGTATCTTGATGGAACTCGCTGGCCGAACTGGGGTATTCAACGCCATGGCACTCCGCAAAGAAATCGGAGCTACTGTCCCCGAACTCTCCGTACTCGCTTCCGGAGATCTTGGTGAACAAGGAGTCCGATTGGTCCGTTTCGCCAAACTAGCTACCGCGGCTGCTACCTAAGTCCCCGTCAATCAAAGAGTTTAAAAAGCAATGCTAAAAACGCTGATCAACGAACTGGTAGAGAAATGGCCCGAGCTGTGGCCAATCCTGGCCGCTATCGCTGTAATCCTAGCCGTCGTTCCGTTCCTGGGTCTTTACATGACCTTTATCGAACGCAAACTCGCAGCTTATGTCCAAGACCGCGTTGGCCCCAACCGAGTCGGCCCTTTTGGCTTGCTCCAAGCCGTCGCGGATGGACTGAAGATCTTCTTGAAGGAACAAGTCATTCCGGACCATGTGTACACGGTCCTCTATTTCCTGGCGCCCACGTTGAGTTTGATGACCGCGATGTTCGCGTTGGTAGTCATGCCCTTTGGTCCTGTTCCAACCAATTACACAGGCGGATTCCGATTCATCGTCGCACCGGGTATCGACATTGGGATCCTGATGATGATCGCGATCAGCTCCCTTTCGGCGTACGGAATCATCGTCGGCGGTTGGGCGTCGAACAATAAGTATTCGATGTACGGTGCGATTCGCTCGTGTGCTCAGTTCATCAGCTATGAAATTCCGCTGGGGCTTTCCATCATCGGCGTGATCGCAGTTGCAGGTTCGCTGAACATCGAACACATCGTGGACGCCCAATCCAAGTCGATCTGGGATTGGAACATCTTCTGGCAACCTCTCGCTCTTTTGATCTTCTTCACCAGTGCATTGGCCGAAACGAACCGATTGCCTTTCGACCTTCCTGAATGCGAACAGGAACTGGTCGGTGGATTCCACACCGAGTACAGCGGTATCAAGTTCGTTCTGTTCTTCTTGGCGGAATACACCCACATCGTAACCGTCAGCTTCTTGACAGCCTTGCTATTTTTCGGCGGATGGAGCTGCCCAGGAATCCCTAGCCCATCCACACCCGAAGGGGCATCGCTGACCTACATGCTTCTCGGTCTACTGGTATTGGTGTTAAAAGTATCGTGCGTCGTTGCACTGATCATGCTTCTTCGCTGGGCTCTGCCCCGATTCCGCTTTGACCAATTGATGGGGTTGGCATGGAAGGGATTGATCCCACTGGCACTGGTAAACTTGATCGGGGTCGCCATCGTGCTTTCTCTCGATCTACCAAAGCACTTGCTGGTTGTGACAGCGGCTCTACCGGTGATCGCAGCGTATTACAGCGCCACTCAATTCAATGCCTCGATGGCAAAACTGAACTCGGAGCGAAGCGTTCTCTCGAAATCGCGAGCAATGTCGTATGAGTAACAAAAAGACAAAAACCGTTAAGTGGGGCGAAGAGCCGAAACTCGGCATGCTCGACGCGCTGTATCTTCCCGCGATCGTCTCAGGGTTGGCCACGGCGGTCCGTCATGCTGTTTCCGGCAAACCGACGACACGCCAGTACCCCGAGGTCGAACCAGAAATTCCGCCCAACTATCGCGGGGTCCATCGCCTCAATCGCGATGAACAAGGTCGCGTGAAGTGCGTGGCTTGTTATATGTGCCAAACGGCTTGCCCTGCCAATTGCATTGAAATCATCGCAGCACCTGCGCCCAAAGATGATCCCCATTGGAAGGATCGCGACAAATTCCCTGCGACATTCACCATCGATGAACTGCGTTGTATCTACTGCGGCATGTGCGAAGAAGCATGCCCTGTCGATGCGATCGAACTGACCAGTGTCTACGATCTGACCGGTCTTACTCGCACTGAAATGGTGTTCGACAAGGAAAAGCTCCTTTCGGTATTCGACGAGACCGTCAAGTCTGGAAAGGACCCTGTTCGAACCAACCGGGGTACACTCGGTCCGGCATCGGAAGTAGCACCGACAGGTCGTCAGGGACCTCCACCTCCAGGTCGCGGAAAACACGGGTAAACTCGCCACGTTGATTGCGATCGCTAGCGAGGCTGCGATCTATCGTTTCACTTACTTTTGCATCTTAGAAAACGAACTTTGGGAACACCGTCCATGGAAAGTTTGACACTCGCTTGGCCGCTGGCGCAGCAAGCGTTTGATCCAAGCAATCTGCCTTTGGTGACCGGATTGCAAATCGACGGTCACTTTTCGAAGGCGATGCTGTTGGTCCTCGTGGTCGGCGCGGTTGCTTATTGGTGCTTGCAACGCGGAGTCGTCCGCTCCAAGCCTCTCGCAATCGCAGGGGCATCGCTTTTCGGTATCGCCTGCATCATGGCCTTTTCTGCGATCCCAAAGCCAACGACCTTTCCCGTTGAAAACTCCTACTCGGACTACTTGGAACCCGTCATCAAAATGTGCTTCTGCTTGGTAGCAGCCGGTGGTGGACTCGGGTTCATCGTCGCTCGCGAGCCAGTCCATGCAGCACTCGGCTTCGCGACGTGCGTGCTTTCGACATGCGGTATCCTTTTCATGCAGCATGCTTACTTCATCGCCGCTGCGACCATGATCGTTTACGCCGGTGCAACGATCATTATCTTCCTGTTCGTACTCATGTTCGCCCAGCAGACAAAACTCAGGATCTACGACGTCGAACTGATCCGCCCAGCCATAGCCGCGTTCATCGCGACCGCGCTACTTATCACCATCACCTGGAGCGTCTCCGATCAAGGAGAAATACTTCCTACAAAAATGGATCTAACACGCTCCCGGAGTTTGGCAGCTATCGCCAATAATCCAGAGTCAGAACTGGCTCCTGTACCGCAACCAGGAATGAACGCCGCAGAATCTGCCGGGTTTGTTCCATCCAAAACCTCGGGATTGGGACGAGCAATGTACACGGACTACCTGCTTGCCGTCGAACTGGCAGGGACGGTGCTGCTCGTTGCGACTATCGGTGCCATCGCATTGGCTCAAAAGCCGGAAGAAGGTGTCTCGTGAACCATATCGACTCTCAAAACCTACTGATCTTTGGTGGTGTGCTGTTCGCGATCGGATTGGTCGGTTTTCTGACTCGGCGATCATTGATCTTGATGTTCCTCTCCCTCGAAACAATGCTTTCTGGGGTCAGTCTGAACCTGATCGTCTTCTCGAAAATCCATCAAAACCTGCAAGGCCAAGTACTCGCGATCATGGTTCTGACGATCGCCGCTTGCGAAGCAGCAATCGCTTTGGCGTTTGTAGTATCCCTTTATCGTCGCAAACCGACATTGGATGTATTGGCTTGGGACGACTTGAGTGAAACCATT
>Ga0194130_10002919_pt1 | contig 23861 bp, 13 predicted proteins | sample TA2KigsurfametaG_FD_160084 | JGI IMG/M metagenome (GOLD analysis project Ga0194130, IMG submission 160084) | Freshwater microbial communities from Lake Tanganyika, Tanzania - TA2015050 Kigoma 12 surface | ecosystem: Environmental > Aquatic > Freshwater > Lake | place: Tanzania: Lake Tanganyika... | reverse complement strand
GCACATCTGGAAGTAGTGGCAGCTCTGGTACAACAGGTTCATTCGGTACATCAGGAAGTTCTGGTACATCAGGAAGTTCTGGCTCATCTGGAAGTTCTGGTTCAGCCGGTTCTTCAGGTAGTAGTGGAAGCTCTGGCACAACAGGTTCATTTGGCACATCTGGAACCTCTGGTTCATCTGGTACAAGTGGCTCTCCAGGCAGCGCTGGAAGTCCTGGTACAAGTGGTACTGATGGCTCAAGTGGCACAGGCGGCACAAGTGGCACTTCTGGTTCATCAGGAAGCTCAGGATCATTTGGCACTTCTGGCTCATCGGGCAGTAGTGGAAGTAGTGGCAGTTCAGGATCAAGTGGAAGTGGTGGTTCATCTGGTACGTCTGGCTCATCTGGCACCGCAGGTAGTGGAGGAAGTAGTGGCACAAGCGGCTCATCTGGTAAAGACGGTACATTCTTTGGCAGTTCTGGCACATCTGGTACTTCGGGTTCAAGTGGCACATCAGGAACAGGAGGCACGAGTGGCACAGCTGGCACATCTGGTTCATCCGGTTTAGATGGAACATTCTTCGGTACAAACGGTACTTCTGGTTCAGCAGGCACTTCAGGAAGTTCTGGTAGTGAAGGTACGCACGGTACATCTGGTTCATCAGGTACAAGTGGACAAAGTGGAACTTCAGGTAGTTCAGGTTCATCTGGTAAAGATGGAACTTTTTTTGGAAGTTCGGGTACATCTGGTAGTGGTGGCACATCTGGTACATCGGGTGAATCTGGCACGAGTGGCACATCTGGCACAAGTGGAACTAGTGGTAAAGACGGTACGTTTTTTGGTTCACATGGTACAAGTGGTTCAGCGGGCAGTGGAGGTTCAGCAGGCACTTCAGGAACTTCAGGTAGTTCGGGTAGTGCTGGCACAAATGGCACAAGCGGTATTGATGGTACAAACGGTTCGGCAGGAAGTGGTGGCACATCTGGTACATCGGGTACTTCAGGTACATCTGGCTTAGATGGTACTTTCTTCGGCTCTCATGGTACATCAGGTAGTAGTGGGACTTCGGGTACATCTGGTTCCTCTGGTACGGCAGGAAGTGGAGGCTCCTCTGGTACTGCAGGAAGTGGGGGGTCATCTGGTAGCGCAGGTACAAGTGGTAAAGATGGTACATTCTTTGGTTCGCATGGTACTGCAGGTAGTGGAGGCAGTTCTGGCACATCTGGCACGAGTGGCACAACAGGAACTAGCGGCACAAGTGGCACATCAGGTACTTCTGGTAGTTCTGGTAAAGATGGTACATTCTTTGGTTCAAATGGCACATCAGGAACATCAGGAACATCCGGTGAATCTGGTACAAGTGGCACAACTGGAACTGCAGGGTCATCCGGCTCAGCAGGCACATCTGGTACAACTGGTAAAGATGGTACATTCTTTGGTAGTTCTGGTACAAGTGGCACATCAGGTACATCTGGAACAAGTGGCACATCTGGTAGCTCTGGAACTTCAGGAACTTCAGGTTCATCTGGATTAGATGGTACATTCTTTGGTAGTTCGGGTACAACCGGCACATCTGGAACAAGTGGCACATCAGGTTCCTCTGGAACATCTGGAACAAGTGGCACATCTGGTACTTCTGGTAAAGATGGAACTCTTTTTGGAAGTTCCGGCACATCAGGTGTAAGTGGCACAAGTGGATTTTCTGGTACATCTGGTACTGATGGAATTGGTACAAGTGGCACATCAGGTACATCTGGTAAAGATGGTACATTCTTTGGTAGTAGTGGTACATCTGGTACTTCTGGTACTTCAGGTGCGGGTACATCTGGTACTTCTGGTAGTGCAGGTACGAGTGGAGTAAGTGGTATTGCATCTTCAGCAGGTACATCCGGTACATCTGGTAAAGATGGAACATTCTTTGGTAGTAGTGGTGTTGATGGTTCGCATGGTACATCTGGTACATCTTTCTATGGGGTAACTTCAGGTTCATCTGGAACTAGCGGACAAAGTGGAACATCGGGTACAACCCCTCCAGGTTTTACATCTGGTACATCGGGTACAAATGGAGCTGCAGGTTCAAATGGTAAAGATGGTACATTCTTTGGTTCATCTGGTGTATCTGGTACCTCAGGAACATCTGGATTGAGTAGCACAAATGGTACAAGCGGCACATCTGGCACAAGTGGTACTTCTGGATTCCTACCATTACAAGGTTCTACAAATGATGGTGTGATTACTTATGATAGTGGAATAAGTGGTGGTAATGTTGAAAATAACTTAACATTTAACGGCACTACATTAAGTGTTACAGGTGTATTAAATGTTAATGGAGATTTTACTAATACAGGTGATATTACAAATTCTACTGGATTTATTTCTTCACAAACATTTAGAGAAACTTATTACAGCTACGGAACAGGTGCGAGTGTTATTATTGACCTTTCAATTGGAAATAATTTTAGAAGACAATTTAATGCAACAGCTACAATAACATTTGATAACCCACCAGCAGCACCAAACGCATTTGGATTTACACTAACAACTGTGAACGCTGGAGCGTATGTAATTACATGGCCTGCATCAATTGATTGGGTGGGTGGAACAGCTCCAGTATTAACATCATCGGGTGTTGATGTATTAACATTCTTTACTTATGATGGGGGTACAACATATTATGGATTTGTAGTAGGAAAAAATCTTAGTTAATAATTAAAGTTATGAGTATAGCGAGAAAATTAATACCAAGCGGTCAAGAGCAATTTCCCTTTAAAATTCAGGTAACTACAACTTTAGCGAATACTATTTTTACAATTCCTTTAGTTGATTATGGTGGATTAACACCACAGCTTACAATAAATTGGGGAGATAGTACTTCATCGCCATTAATTATATCATCAACTTCAATAGATAGAATTCATACATATACATCACCGGGAACATATACAATTACTATTAGTGGGTTTATGCCAGGATTTAAAGTAAATAATAATTTAAGCATAAGAAATTTAATAACTTCTTTAGTACAATGGGGAACTGTTGGATTAAGAACAATAGATTTTTATGGATGTGTTAATTTAACATCAATTCCAAGTAGCGCATCTTTGAGTAGTGTGGGGGGATATACTGGATTATCAGAAGTAGTAAGTTTTGCATCTTTAATGAGAGGAACCCGTATTACATCTATACCGGCGGATTTATTTGATTATTCTACAAATGCAACAACATTTACAAATACATTTGAATCAGTTATTACATTAACAACAGTACCATCTGGATTATTTGATGAAGTCCCTTTGGCAACTACATTTGCATCTTGTTTTTTAGCATGTAGTTCATTGACAACCGTACCTTTAGACTTATTTGATTTAAATACAAATGTTGTAAACTTTTCATCAACATTTCGTAACTGTAGAGTATTAACAAATGTTTTACAATTTACAAATAATACTCAGGTAACAATTTTTAATAATATTTACAATATGACTTCTACATCAAACGCTTTAACAGGTACCGCTCCTGAGTTATGGAATAGAACTCCTACACCATCTGGTACTGATGCATTTAACAATTGTGTCAATTTATCTAATTTTGCATCAATACCATTAAATTGGAAATAAATTATGTATTTAAGAATTAAAAATAACGAAATAAATTATCCATACTCTTTACAAAAATTAAGAGAAGATTACCAAAATACAAGTTTCCCATCGGAAATCACAGAAAGTTTAATGAATCAGTATAACATTTTTGAGGTAAGGATTACACCAAAGCCTAATGATTATACAAAAAATATTGTAGAAGGAACACCATTATTAATAGATGGTCTATATTACCAAAACTGGCAGCAAACAGATGCTTCAACATCAGAAATAAACCAAAGAATAGAAACAAAATGGCAAGAAATTAGAGAAATTAGAAATGGATTATTATTAGAATGTGATTGGACACAATTATCAGATATACCAATAGAAACTAAAAATAATTGGCAATCATACAGACAACAATTAAGAGATGTTACAAATCAATTAAACCCTTTTAGTATAGTATGGCCGGTAAAACCTTAATTGGAGATACTCAATATTTATACATAAGTAAAACAATTAAGGTAGATGGTAATCCATAGTCCCATATTTTCTGGCTCAATCATTCAAGATAAAAATAATTCATATGCAAACTTGAGTGGTTCGTTTACTGGTTCATTAACCGGTTCATTTAAGGGAACTATTGATGTGCAGCAAGCATCGTTTGATAATCTACTTGTTAATAATAGTTTATCTGTTACTGGTTCTATGAAAATGACTGGTTCTATAAATTTGACAGCCGGTGGATATTTAGTAGATAGTGTAAACGTATTAGATACGGCTTTAGCATATGCTATAGCTTTAGGTTAAAATATTAATAGATGGCAAACGTATTTAAAAATAGTATGACAAATGGTGTAGGAACAACCGGTGTTGTTGCTTACACAACTCCAAGTGCAACAACAACTACAATTATAGGTGTAAGTGTAGCAAATATAAATTCAAATAATATATCAGTAAGTGTAATGGCAAGAGATAGTTCAGCAAACAAAACTGTATATTTAGTGAAGGATGTTCTTATTACACCAAATTCAGCAACCGTTTTGGTTGGTGGAGAACAAAAAATTGTTTTAGAAGCAAATGATTTTCTTTCGGTAACATCATCACTTGCATCTTCAGCAGATATAATTGTTTCAGCATTGGAGTTGAGTTAAAACCAAATTAAGTAGATGAGTAGTTTCTTAGGTATTGACCCAAATGGATTAAATCAGGTAAGTTCTAGCGTAATATCACTACATGTTAGCGGAAGTCCTGTAATTAATGCTTCACCATTTTCTGTAAATGTTGTCAATGGAGCTGTATTCTCATCATCAATAATTGAAGTAAGTACAATAGATTCACCTGGAAGTTCTCCAATTGTAATAAATGCAAATACTCAATTTACAGGTTCCGTAAATGTTTCTGGTTCAGTTTCTGCATCATTTTTAAGAGGTGATGGTAGTTTAATTACAAATATATCAGCAGAATCTATTGGTGATATTAATAGACTCAAATCAGGTTCCGCAATAGCACTAATATCTCCGAATAGGGGTTTGGAAATTAATAAAGGTACAACTATTAATGAATTTTTAATAGTAACTGGAAGTGGTACATTTACGAATAATGTAGCTGTAACAAATAACCTTACTGTAGGTGGAAAGATTACAGCGACTGAAATACATACAACATTTATTTCATCATCAATTATATACGCAACCGGTTCAAATAAATTTGGTGATAATGTTACTGATAGACAAGAAATTACTGGTAGTTTAAATATAAGTGGTTCAATCGTAGTAACTGGTGATACAATACCAACTGATAATACAACAAATGAGGTATTAGTTTTAAATACAACAACTGGTAGAATTAGTAGAAGATTTGCAGCAGCAACTTCTGGTACTTCTGGTACTTCCGGAACAAGTGGGTCATCTGGAACATCTGGATCTAGTGGCACATCTGGAACAAGTGGCAGTTCTGGCACGAGTGGCACTTCGGGAACAAGCGGCTCTGCAGGAACGAGTGGCAGCTCTGGTAGTTCGGGAACAAGTGGCTCATCAGGAAGTAGTGGCTCATCAGGAAGTAGTGGCTCATCTGGTAGTTCTGGAAGTAGTGGCTCATCTGGTACAAGTGGCAGCTCTGGAACATCAGGTAGTGCAGGCACAAGCGGCACATCGGGCAGTTCAGGAAGTAGTGGGACAAGTGGCTCATCTGGTACATCCGGTACGAGTGGCAGTTCTGGTACTTCTGGAAAAGATGGAACATCTGGATCTAGTGGCACATCTGGTTCATCTGGTAGTAGTGGAAGTAGTGGATTAACTGGTTCAAGTGGCAGTTCTGGAACGAGTGGAGTTTCTGGTACATCTGGAACTAGCGGCACCTCTGGAAGTAGTGGAAGTTCCGGCTCATCAGGTGTTACAGGTGTTGGAGGAACATCAGGAAGTAGCGGTTCATCTGGTAGTTCTGGAAGTAGTGGCACATCTGGTTCATCTGGCAGTAGTGGAAGTTCAGGAACATCAGGAATAAGTGGAGCTGGAGGTTCTTCTGGTATTGCTGGCTCATCCGGTAGTTCTGGAAGTTCTGGAAGTTCTGGTTCATCAGGAACAAGTGGAAGCTCTGGCACATCTGGAAGTAGTGGCAGCTCTGGTAGTAGTGGGGTAACAGGTGGAGTTGGTGTATCGGGTTCTTCCGGTAGTTCTGGAAGTAGTGGTTCATCGGGAAGTTCTGGAAGTAGCGGAAGTTCCGGCTCGTCTGGCTCGTCTGGCTCCTCTGGTTCGTCTGGTTCCTCTGGATTTGGTTCTTCAGGTACATCAGGTTCTTCAGGTACATCTGGATCATCTGGAAAAGATGGTTCATCTGGTAGTAGTGGAAGTTCAGGAACATCTGGTACTAGTGGAAGTAGTGGTCAACCTGGAACAAGTGGCACATCTGGTAGTTCTGGAAGTAGTGGCTCATCCGGTAAAGATGGCACGAGTGGCACGAGTGGCACATCTGGTACGCGAGGTACAAGTGGTTCAAGCGGCTCATCTGGCTCATCTGGATTTGGTTCTTCTGGAACAAGTGGCACATCTGGTAGTTCGGGAAGTAGCGGTTCATCAGGTAGTTCTGGTAGTAGTGGAAGTTCTGGCTCATCAGGTAGTTCTGGAAGTAGTGGCACTTCTGGAAGTTCTGGCACACGAGGTACATCTGGTTCATCTGGTTTATTATCATTAACTGGAACAACTGATAATGGTGTAATCACCTTAAATGGTTCAGCACCAAACGCAACCGTTGAATCTAATTTAACATTTGATGGTACTACATTGGCAGTTACTGGTAACGCTACAATTAGTGGTAATCTTACTGTAAGTGGAACAACAACTACAGTCAATACAGAAACAATATTACTTGCGGATAATATAATCACATTAAATTCTAATTTTACTTCCGGCGCACCATCTGAAAATGCTGGTATAGAAGTAAGGAGAGGTTCATCTTCAACCGTTTCATTTTATTGGGATGAATCAACTGATAGATGGTACGCTGATAATACATTACAAGTAAATGGTAACGTAGTTCTTAGTGGTACAATTGATACAGGACAAGGTGCAACGGAAGTTTACTTAATGAATCAAAACATTAGAACAACCGATGCGGTAACTTTTGCGGGTGTTACATCAACTGGAACAATAAATCTTAATAGTGGAAATGTTATTCAACTTTATACTTCAGCGGGTTCATTAAGGGGATTCTTACAAGCTACGGATACTGATGATAATCATCTTATTATAGCAACTTCTGGTGGTGAAGATATTGTATTTAGAGATGGTGGTTTGGCGGGAGACCGTAATATGGTAATTAGAGGTAATGCTACGGTGGAATCATACGGTGATTTCAGAGCACCAATATTCTATGATTCAAATGATAGTAGTTATTACGGTGATTTTGCATCTACTTCTATTTTTAATAGAACAAACACTTATTATGGAAATTACAGAGGAGATTGGGGAAGCTCACCATTTGGATCAGGTCACGCCACACTTACAGTAACTGGCACTTACGCTTCTATCTATCAAACAGCTACAAATGGTAATTTGGGATATCAATTGCAACATGTAGCAGCAGACGGTGCTTGGTATCTTTACGGTGGAAGAGGTGCGGTAAACGGTAGTAGTTGGGATTGGAGTCAAAGAAATTATCCTAATCAAGACGGTAGTTATGTAGAATTTAGAACCAGTGCCCGAGCTCCTATATTCTATGATTCAAACAATACAGGATATTATGTAGACCCTAATGGTACATCTCAACTACATTATGTATTGGCTGATAACTGGTTTAGACCACAAGGAGCAACGGGGGTTTATTGGCAATCATATGATACTCGTATATTCTCTGATAACTCAGCATACATCAAATCTCGTTCAGATAATGGTTGGCAGATTTTTGATAGAAGTGCTGGTTCAAGAGGTTACCTATACTTTGATGGAAACGGATTTGGTTTATTAAGTGGACCAGGAAGTTGGGCTGTAAACATTAACCCATCAAATGAAAGGAGAGTAACAATTGGGGGATATACTTCAGCAAACGCATATAATAGTATAACTGGTGTAAGATTAATGCTTGGTGGTGGCGATAATGATGCAGCAGACAACTACTACATTGGTACTAACTTAGAAAACTATGGTGGTAACTACAACAAATTAGACTTAAGATGGCACACTGGTATCCGTATGGGTGCACAACCTGGATATGGTGGTATCCGTATCTTTAATAATGAAGATTTAAGTTCTCGTATAGCATCATTTGGTGAAGGCGATGCGAATGTTAGAATTGATAATATACTCTATGTAAATAATTCGGTTTATTCACCAATATACTATGATTTAAATAATTCTGGCTATTATATAGACCCTGCTTCAACATCAAACCTAAATTTATTAAATGTTGGTGGTTGGGCAGTACAGCAATTTTTAGATATTAATGTTACCGCAGGCACGTGGTTGACTATTGCAACAAATCCTGGTAATAGAGCAATGGCTACGTTCCATATATGGGACTATGAAAGTTCTATGCATGGCTCTATGAAGTTTAATGCTGGAATTTCATTTGGTGGTTCTGCTACAATTACAATGTTGGGTAAGAGTTGGTACGGTAATGGGGGTATATTTAATAATATTCGTATAAGAGGTACGGGTACATACGATACTCATTTCTTACAAATTTACATAACTTCAGGTGGAACATTGCGAATTGCAATGAGTGATAACTATCAAAGTAGTGGTTGGACATTGACAAATGGTGGTACTGGTAATCCTGGTTCCACAACATTTGCAGAAATAGACCCTAACTCTTACGCTGGTTTAGCAACTAATAGAAACATTTATAGTGGTGGTAGTATATATGGGGCTTCATTTATTGATATTAATAACAACTCTTATTATATAGACCCGGCTAATGGTGGGTTTGTACTACGAGGCGGTTCATCTAACAGAGTTCAATTTTATACAAACGATTCTGGATTTAGAGTAAATAATGCAGAGGGTAATGGTGTTGGTGATGTTAGATTAGGAGCAGCTTGGGGTAGACCTGGTATTTATTCATCAAATTATTTATCATTAGGTTCTGATGGTAGTTACATAGAATTTGTAACTGGAAACACACAAAGAGGATACATAGATACTTCATCTAACCTTTTTGCGTTTGGTTCAATGCGAGCACCAATATTCTATGACCAAAATAATACTAGTTATTATTTGGACCCAACATCAACTCAATCTATAAGAACGGTTGGTGATTGGAGGGCAGACTCGGCAGGATGGACAGGTGAATTTTCGGGTAAAATTCAATATCATAGTAGTAACTGGTACTTCCAATATGCATCGTCGTTCATATTCAGAAATAGTGGTGGTGGTAATGTTGTGTATGGTGATACATCTGGTAACCTTTATGCAGTAGCATCAATGCAATCACCAATATTCTATGATTTAAATAATACAGGATATTATGTAGACCCTAATTCAAACTCAAGAATTAATAATATATTTGCTGATAGATATTTTACTCTTTATAATAACTTTGGTGATACAGTAAATAACGCACCTTGGTATGGTTTGGGTGGTTCGAATATAGGAGGACCATTTGGTGGTTCTATGGTTCAATTAGCCGGTTATTATGGATTGAGGTTAAGAAGTGCAAACATAATATTTGAATTAGATGGACCTAACTATGGTGGGTCTTGGACATGGACAAATAATAACTTTGCATCAGCAGCACAAGTAAGAGGAACATCGTTTTATGATTACAATAATACAGGATATTATTTAGACCCTAATGGTACTTCAAACCTTAATGATGTTTATTCATACTCATATAGAGGTAATGGTAACGTTGGTGGTACGGGTAATGCATCTTGGCATCCATCTGGTATTTATTCAGCCGGATATAACTGGTTATATGGTGGTATAAATGCCGGTGGTGGTTCGGCTACAAATTTTGGTGATGTAAGAGCAAATATATTCTATGATTATAATGATACTGGGTATTTCTTAGACCCTAATACAACAGCAACTTCTTTAAGAATCGCAGGTGGTATTAAACAAAGAAACTTAGTTGGTAGACCTTATGCAGTTTGGGGAGCAACAGGTGCAACCGGAGCAGTGGTTATTAAATTTCCTGGTGGAATTGGTAACTATGGAATGATACATGCTGTAATTGACATTTATGAATATAATGGAAATGCTGCAGCAACTATAATAGTTGGTGGACATAACTGGAATGGTTATTGGTATAACTTTAATGCAAACGTAGTTGGATATACTGATAAACCTGTAAGAGTTGGTGTTAAAGATGGTAAGTATTGTATTGTAATTGGTAATGGTTCATCATCTTGGTCATATGGACAAGTTGTACTTCGTAAAATACAAAATGGTGCATATTATGATGGAGTAATGGATGTTGCAGAAGGATATACTGCAAATATTGAAAGTGATACCTATTCATATATTAGTGGTGACCTGCAAATACTTAGAAGTAGAGACATTTATGGTGTAAACTATGTTCAAGCACCTATATTCTACGATACAAACTCCGCATTCTTTGGTGACTTTAGTTCTGAAATAAGAATGCCTTATGTTAATGGTGGTACTATGAGATTTAGAACCAATACGCATTGGGATTCTCAATCTGGTATTGACGTTATAGGAGCACAAGGTGAATTCCGTATGAGTTCAGATAGTGGTAACCTAAATCTTAGAGTTGATGGTTGGATTATAGGACATGATTATGTACAAGGATTGGGAGCAATGTATGCACCAATTTATTATGATGGTAATGATACAACTTATAGATTTGATGGTAATGGTACAACTGTAATGAACGTATCTTATCACTTTGGTAGAGGATATTACGATAACTATTGGGTATCTAGAAATAATGGTGGTATGATGGGTGATTACAATAGTAGTGGTACAGCATCTAAAGTAATTTGGACTATTGGTGAAAGCTGGCCAATCGGTAATATGTACGGATTAGGATATGAATATGCTAGTAGTACATTCTTACCTGGTGACCCTCATGTTATCGCATTAAGAAACAATGGTACAACATACACTAGGTTGCAAATGAATGGAGGTATCTATACAACCGGAGCAATATTTTCAACAGCAGCTTTATACAGTCCTATATTCTATGACTCAAATAATACAGGATATTATGATGACCCAGCTAGTACATCTCGTAGAAACTATGATGTAACAAATAGAATTAAATTAGTAAATAACGTAAACAATGAGCCTCGTTGGGACTTCTCAGCATATGTAGTTGAATCACAACACTGGTATGGTAATAACTCATCTATGACAATGTATTTGGGTGAATCTACTGGAAATAATTTACAAATTGTTGCAACTCCTTACGCCAACATCTATTACGATAGGCAAGATGGTGGTTATTATGTAGACCCTAATGGTACTTCAAGCTTGGCACGATTCACCCAAAGAACACATGCAGCTATGAATAGGGGGTATCATTGGATTACTCCTAGATTTGATTATACAGGTGATGTAAATTATTGGACGGGTACTTTTGGATGGGGAACTTCTGCTGGAAACTGGGATAATGCATGGAAGTCTGGTTTTGCGGGATGGGATATTTGGGGCGGTGGTACTGCACACCCTCAAGGTGGTGGATACATTCACGCTCAAGGTATAGTTTCCGGCCAACACTATGCAACATCTGATGGTGGAGCAGCATATGGTTGGCAAATGGTAGGTGCACATGATGCTCAAAGCCGTTGGTGGTTAAGAGGTAAATGGGGTGGTACAACATATCCTTGGTATGAGATAATGTTGTACGATAGAAACATTGGTGGTGGCACATTCTATGCAGGTTTTTGGTATGATGGAAATAATACTGGGTATTATGTAGACCCTAACGGTACATCGCAACTTCACTATGTACTCGCAAATAATTGGTTCAGACCACAAGGTTGTACTGGTGTTTATTGGGAATCTTATGGTAGAGGTATTTGGTCACCAGAATGTGAGGGTAACCCTTATGGACACATTGCAACTTATGGTGGCGGTAGAAATGGTTGGAGAGGATATGGTGTGGGTAGCCGTTATACTCTAATGAGTACAATGGGTGATAACTTCGGATTGCATGATACCGCTAGGGGTTGGATTTGGTATATGGGTGGTGGTGACCTGAATTTATATTGGGCAGGTAATGATAGAATGTCGATGAGGTCACATGGTGTTTATGCACACGCTGACGTTAGAGCTTCTATTTACTATGACCACGATACATCATTCTATTTTGATGGTAATGGTACTACTAGATGGCAAGGTACTGATGATTATTCTAAAATGAGAATTGGTTTAACAGCCAAAGGTAACTTTAGAAGAAATGATTATACTGGTGATTCTAACTATTGGGTGGGTTCAATGGGTTGGGGTACAACTGACCTTATTTCGGTATTCCAATGGGGTAGTGGTTTCTTTGATACGTGGGGTAACCCAGCTAACCAACCTGCCGGTACATCTCACTGGGTTGGTGTTCAAGCACATCACTACGTTTGTTGTTACAATGGTGGATATGGATGGCAGTTAGTTGGTGGACCTATTAGTGGTGCATGGTGGACATCTTATTGGAGTTCAAAACGCCCTTGGTATAAAGTGGCGATGTATGGATTGAACGAATACTCAAATGATTTCTGGTCAACAATAATGTATGATTCTAATAATTCCGGATATTATATAGACCCTAATGGTACTTCTCAGTTACACTATATTGGAACGGATAACTATTTGCATGCAAGAAATGGTTGTGGACGTATTTGGCTTAGTGGTAACTTACATATTGATTCATTCTGTGGATATGATATATATCTCAACTATTACTCAAATAGATGGATTAGATTCTTCTATCACTCAGAACACTATGGATATGATATCTATGGTGTTGGTAGAATTGATAGTACTATTTTCTATGATAGAAACGATACATCCTACAGAGTTGACCCAAATGGTGTATCCCAACTTCACTATGTATTAGCAAACAACTGGTTCAGACCTCAAGGATGTTCTGGTGTTTATTGGGAATCTTATGGACAAGGTATTTGGAGTGTCTTTTGTGAAGGTAGTTCTTATGGGCACATAGCAACTTATGGTGGTGGTAGAAACGGTTGGTATGGATACTCAGTAGGTTCGAGATATGTGTATATGAGTACTATGGGTGATAACGTAGGTGTTCATGATAATGCTAGGGGTTGGATTTGGTATATGAGTGGAGCAGTCCTTTACCTATATTGGGCTGGTAACGAAAGAATGTCAATGCAACCTTGGGGTGTATATGTAAACCAATATTTGGAAGCAGGTGGTTCGTTAAGAGCGCCAATTTTTTATGATAACCAAGATACTGGATATTACTTAGACCCACACAATACCGATAACCAAGGTTTAAGAATGAGAGGTGGTACTCTACATGGTCCAAACTGGTGGTGGGGTGCATATCTAAGAGTTGGTACAAATAACAGAGTTGATGGATGGGCAAGTATCTTTACATCAAATGGTAATTTACATTTGGATTGTCGTGATGGATACGCAACGTATCTTAACTGGCATAATGATAACACAATCTTTGGTTCATATCACCAATCGTATTTGTATTATGATAGAAATGATACTTATTACTTTTTTGGAAACAACTCTGGTGAATTAAGAACATTTTACGCACATTGTCAAGTAGGTGGTTATTCGGAGACTAATGGTCAATTCCAATTTAGGGTTGAAAGAAATTACTATTCCGGTAATACTAGTACTGCGAATTTACAAGCAACTGCAGGCGGTAATAACTCTGCATTCCTATCATTCCACAAATATGGTATTTGGGCAACTAATATGGGGTTAGATGGTGATAACTGGCTTCGTATCGGTGGATGGTCTGCATCTTCAAATAGATGGCAACTGGAAATGGGTGGTGGTAATATGTACGCTGCCGGTAACATTATTGCGTATTCTTCAGATATTAGATTAAAAGAAAATGTAGTAACAATTCCAAACGCATTATCATTATTGGAACAATTAAGAGGAGTTTATTTTGATTGGAAACCTTTAGTTGATGAATTAGGATTTGTACCAATGGATAGACATGATATTGGTGTTATTGCACAAGAGGTTGAAAAAGTTGTACCACAAGCAGTAAAACAAGCACCGTTTGATGCATTAGGTGATGGAGGTTCTGTAACAGGTGAATACTATAAAACAGTCCAATTAGAAAAAATTGTACCAGTATTAATTCAATCTGTAAAAGAACAGCAAGAAATAATTGAAAAACAATCTTTGGAAATTGAAGAATTGAAAAAAATGGTTTACAATATTATTAATAAAGAATAATAAGTTACTTTTTTCAAAAACAAACATATTTATACATAAAACATACAAACTATGGGATATACAGAGCAATGGCAACTCAAAGGCCTTAAAAAACAAAATTATAATGAGCTTGATGGGGTTATTATAGGTACACAATGGGAAGTAAAAGTTACCGATGATGAAGGTTACAGCGGAACTTTTCAAGGAGCAACTCCTTTTAAAGCATCTGAAGTGAATGTTAGTACTTTTACATCATATAATGATTTAACAGAAGAGAAAGTTTTAGGATGGATAAAAAATACCGTAAGTGGTTCAAATTCATCTACAAACTATTGGGAGCATATTATGGGTAGAGTTCAGAAAGATATTAATGGACAAAAGAACATTATTACTAATGTTTCAGAACATGAACTACCTTGGTACACCGGTTCGTTATCTGGATCAGTAACACCACCTTTACCAGCGGCTGCTAATTACGCGGCACAAGCTGATTAAGAGATTATTATATAAAAAAAATAAAATACCCGAAACACTTTATAAACAAAATTATGTTTTGGGTTTTTTATTTATATTTATATGTGTATTTTTGTGGATAAACAAATACAAAATTTAAAATACAAATCGGAGAAATAAAATGGCAGAAAGAATAGTATCACCAGGCGTATTTACGAGAGAAAATGACCTTTCCTTCTTAGCTCAAGGAATTGGTGAAATTGGAGCGGCGTTTATAGGACCTTTTAAACAAGGACCTTCGTTTGTTCCTACAATCGTAAGTTCACAAACGGAATTTGAAACAATATTCGGAGTACCGGATGGAACTTTTTATACAGAGTATGCAGTTCAGAATTATCTTAGAGAAGCTAGTACTGCTACTATTGTAAGAATAGCTGGTACTGAAGGATATACACAAAAAGGACCATTAGGCGTATTTGCTAGTGGTAGTGGTTTTGGAGTTAAATTAATAGGAGTATTATATAACACTAAAGTAGGTTCTACTTATCAAGCAATTATTTCTACTGGTAGTATTGTAGATAATCAAGCAGTGAAAGGTAGTTTTGTACTTAAAGGAAATGAATTTGGCGGATTAAATAATCCAAACGCTGGAATTTCCGCATCTATTCTTCCTTCTGATACAAATGACTTAAAAGATGTATTTGGTGAATCTCCATTTGGAGTTAAAAATGCTTATGGATATATCTATTATGAACATAGTGCATCTTTATTTCCAGTATCGGATACATTTTCCCAAATTTCACATTCTATACTTCCTGACCAAGATTATACAGATGAAGCTTTGGCAGCATCAACTCCTTATATACAATCTCAATTGATAAGTGGTGAAAGATATGACCTTTTCCGTTTCCATACAATCGGAGTAGGTGAAGTTTATAATAAGAAATATAAAATTGGTATTTCAAATGTAAAAGCCGCAGGTGAAGATGGTTCAACTGATTACTCAACATTTACAGTAACATTAAGAACATATGGTGATACTGATAAATCAAAAAGTGTTATTGAACAATTTGGTAATGTAAACTTAGACCCAGCATCTCCTAGATATATTGCAAGAGTTATTGGTGACAGATATTTTACAATTGACCAATTCGGTAAAATTACTGAAAATGGTGATTATAGTAACAAATCTCTCAATATAAGAGTTGAAGTTTCCGCACCAGGCTCATTCCCAATATCAGCAGCACCTTTTGGACATGGTGCTTATACTAATCCTGTAAGATTATCTAATCCAAATTTAGTACCTAAAGTAATTTATCAAACTGGCTCTGCTGAAAATACATCATCATCTCCAAAATATTATTCTGGATTTGATTACGAAAGCGTAGCAGCATTATTAGATAACACTCAATATTTAAAACCATTACCGGCAAGTGCAGGGGTAGGAGTAAATACTACATTTGCATTTGATTCACAATTGGCATATCAAATGACAGGTTCTGCAACATCTGATATGGTTAAGAGACAATTTTTAGTAGCATTACAAGGTGGTTTTGATGGTGTAAATCCAATTATAGTAAAAGCTAAAGCCGGAGATGCAGATTGGGGACCAGCTAATAATCAAGGATTGAATTGTTCAACTTTAGCATCTGCGGGTTCACAAGCATATGTTAAAGGTATTAATGCACTTTCTAATCCCGATGAATATGATATCAATATGGTAGTAGCTCCTGGTATTATCAGGGAACTTCACCCAGCAGTTACTCAGAAATTAATTGATATGTGTGAAGATAGACAAGATTGTTTCTATATTGCTGATTTTACTGACTATGATGCATCTATTACAACTGCAACTGAACAAGCAAATTCAGTTGATTCAAACTATGTAGCAACATATTATCCTTGGATGAAAACAATTGATGTTAATACAAATAAATTAACAACCGTTCCACCATCAGTATTATTACCTGCTGTTTATGCAAGTAGTGATAGATTGGCAGCAGAATGGTTTGCACCTGCTGGTTTGAATAGAGGTGGTATTGTAGGCGCAGTTAGTGTATTAAATAGATTGACACATTCTGAAAGAGATACACTGTATGAAAACAAAGTAAATCCTATTGCGGCATTTCCTGGACAAGGTATTGTAGCATTTGGTCAAAAAACTTTACAAGATAAAGCATCAGCTTTGGATAGAATCAATGTAAGAAGATTATTGATTGCAGTTAAGAAATTTATAGCATCTACATCTCGTTATTTAGTATTTGAACAAAACACTTCTGAAACAAGAAATAGATTTATTAATACTGTAAACCCATATCTGGAAAACATTCAACAAAGACAGGGTTTGTACGCATTTAATGTTGTAATGGATGAAACAAACAATACTCCTGATGTAATTGATAGAAACATTTTAGCGGGAGCTATTTACTTACAACCTACGAAGACTGCAGAATTCATTATAATTGATTTCAACATTCTTCCAACCGGAGCAAGTTTTTCAGCATAATAATGGAAAGTAACGAAGGTAGATATTTATAAATGTAAAATAAAAGGAACAAAAAAATGGCAGACAATTTAATATTAACATATGACCAGATGATATTCAGGCAGTTCGAACCAAAAATGAAGAACCGCTACTACATGGAAATTGCAGAAGTTGGTATCCCCGCATTTATGGTTAAAACAGCAAATAGACCTGAAATTCAGTTTGAAACTGTTAAAATTGATCACATCAACACTTATAGAAAATTAAAAGGTAAAGGTGAGTGGCAAGATTTGACTATAACTCTTTATGACCCAATTGTCCCATCAGCAGCACAATTAGTAATGGAGTGGATTCGTTTATCACATGAATCTATTACCGGACGTGATGGATATGCAGAATTTTACAAAAAGACTATTAATTTTTATATGTTAGGTCCTGTAGGTGATAAAGTTGAACAATGGACATTGAACGGAGCGTTTATATCTAGAGCATCTTTCGGTGATTTGGATTTCGGTTCAACAAATGAACCAGTATCAATTGAATTAACACTTACTTACGATTACGCAGTTCTTGAATACTAATATTTAAAACAATATAAAAAAGAAGGGATACCAAAAGTATCCCTTTTTTATTTTCAATTTTTTTTATTTTATGTATTTATATATACAAAAATAAACAATGTTATGAGTGAAAAAAACTTTGATTTTCCAACGGAAGTGTTAGACCTTCCATCAAAAGGGTTAATTTATCCAAAAGATAACCCACTATCATCCGGCAGAATTACAATAAAATATATGACTGCTAAAGAAGAAGATATACTTTCTTCCGCTAATCTTATTAAAAAAGGTATCGTATTGGATAAACTTTTTGAATCAATTGTAGTAGATAATGTAAATATTGATGATATTACATTGGGTGATAAAAACGCAATTATTTTAGCAACTAGATTATTGGGTTATGGTAGTGATTATCAAGTAACTTTTTATTCTAAAAAGAAAAGTGCTACTTTAGAAACTAATGTGGATTTATCTAAAGTTGGTGTAAGAGAAATAGATTATAGTTTGTTAAATAATAAAAACGAATTTGAGTTTACTACACCGGTAGGTAAAAATGTTATTAAGTTTAAGTTACTTACACACGGAGATGAAAAATTGATTGATAGAGATATACAGGCTTTAGAAAAATTAAATAAGGATAGTTCTTTTGAAATTACAACACGTCTTAGGTACATGATAAAATCGGTTGATGGTAATTCTGATTTAGGATATATAAATAAATTTATCAGTAATTCATTTTTGGCTAAAGATAGTAAAGCTTTTAGAGAATACGTTAAAAAAATAGCTCCGGATATGAACATGGTATTTGAATATACGCATGACGATGGAGAAGTGGAGGTGGTGCCCATTCCAATGGGCGTAAACTTTTTTTGGCCTTCCGAAGAATCATAGTTATAATCTTCATACTCAAATCTTTGAAATGGTTGAGTATAGTAACGGATTTTCTATGATGGAGCTCTACAAAATGCCAACATATTTAAGAATATTTTACTATAATAAGTTGGTGGAGTCTAAAAAGAAAGAAAACGAAGAAGCAAAAAGGGCGCAAAAAAGCACAGGAGCTTCAAAAGTTAGGTATAGGTAGATATGTTACCAACACCTAACTTTTTCTTTTATAAGATATTTATAGTTTGAATAAGTGTAAACAATACTAAAATGGAAAAAAAATATAAATTATCTGAAGCAAATATAAATGAATTTTGGACTTTGTTTAAATCCAAAAGGACACCGGAAAAATTACAAAAAATAATTGATAATGATCCTGTGTTAAAACAACTGCAGGCAAAAATTGATGCAATTGATGCAAAATCAAAAGATTATTTGGATAAAGTTAAAAAAAATGATCCTGAAATTTATGCATACTTGCTAAAGCACGGTTTTGTAAAATAATTTTATAAATGGCAGACGTTAGAAATCTTACACCGGAAGAATTAGAAAAACAGAATAAACTTCTCAAAGAGCGTGATGAAATATTACAACGCATTGAAGAGAGGAATAAACGTATTGCTGTTGCTGGTGGAGATGAGATAAAACGTTTAGAAAAAAGAAATCAGAAAGATAAAGACCATCTTGATAATCTAGCTAAAGAACTTGAGGGAATACAAGATATAAAAGATGAAGTTGATGAATATGCTGATTTTTGGGAAGAAGCTGCAAAAAGACAACAATCGTATAATGATTTACAGGAAGAATACGGAACATCATTTTCAAAATTAACACCATCTATTAAAAACCTTTTAGTATCTCAACAAAAAGGTGGAGGTGCTTTTGCTGCAATTACTGCAAAAATATTAGAGATAAAAAAACAAGAAATTAATGCTAGTGGTGAAGAATTGATAGGATTGCAGGCAAGAAGACAGGTATTAGAAGGAGTTAGACAAACTCAAATAGAAGCAGCGGAATTGGCTGGTAGCGAAAGAGATAATTTATTTGGTATAAATGATGAAGTAAAAAGAAGATTAGAATTTCAAGCATCATTAACGGGATTATCGGAAGAAGATAGGAAATTAGCGCAGGAAATATATGAAAGAAATGAAGCCCTTACAAAACAGGCTGAGAGGTATAGAGAAATAAGTGCACAAACTACGGGTTTATATAATGCTCTACCAGAAGGTTTACAAAGTATTGTTTCAGGTATTGGAAATGTAGTAAAAGCAACTGCAAAAAGTTTAGGACCGATAGTGATATTGGGTGGAATTCTTGCACTTGCAATTAGCCAATTTACTGAATTAAGTGCGGCTCAGAAAAAATTTAGACAAGAAACGGGACTTACCGCAGACCAAACTAAAGAAATTGATGCTCAGGTAAAAAGTATTAAAAATGAATTCGCTGCATTAGGAGTTGAAGCAGAAGATGTATATGATAGTGTGTCTGCTCTTAAAAAAGAGTTTGGTGATGCAATACCATTTAGTGAAGGAATAGTTTCTTCATTAACTGTAATGAATAAAAACTTTGCTATTGCACAATCCGATGCCGCCGCGGTTAATATGATATTCCAAAATATGGCCGGATTGAGTGCTGAAACTGCACAAAATGTATCAATGCAACTTATTGATATGGCAAAAATGTCTGGCGTTGCACCTTCTCAATTATTTAAAGATATAGCAGAATCCGCGGAAGAATCTTACAAATATTTTAGAGGTGATATAAATGCTTTGGCAAAAGCAGCGGTTGAAGCAAGAAGATTAGGTACTAATATAAAAAGTGTTGTTACATCTACTGAAAAGCTTTTGGATTTTGAAGAAGGTATTGAGAAAGAATTAGTTGCAGCAACTTTTGTAGGTGGACAATTTAATTTATCTCAAGCCAGAGCTTTGGCATATGCTGATAGACATGCTGATGCACAAAAAGAAATTTTAAGACAGGTACAAAGAACTGGTGATTTTAGAGATAAAGATATTTTCACACAAAGAGCTTTAGCGGATGCTGCAGGAATGACCGTTGAAGAAATTACTAAACAACTTACAATGCAAGAGCGTTTAGTTGGATTAAGTGATGAGCAAAAGAAATTAGTTGCAGATGCTATGGATAAGGGATTAACCCTTACCGATATGACTGATTCTCAACTTAAAGATAAAGTGAAAGAATTAGAAAAACAACAACAAATTGCAGATGCTGTAACGCAAATGGAAAATTCATTTAAAGGAATTACCGCAGCTTTGGCAACTGGATTTGTACCTTTAATGGAAGGATTGGCACCGCTTATTACAATGATAGGTAGTGTGTTTGGGTTTATTTTTAAAGTTTTAAATTTTATACCAGGATTATTTCCAGCAATTATAGCAGGATTAACAACAATGTATATTTTGAGTAAAAAAGCAGCCAAAATGGAACTCAAAAAGTCTATTGCGAAAATTTATGCTGGTAATGCAAAATTTGGTATAATAGGTGCGGCTTTATCAGTAGGAACGATTGCAGGATTAATGAGTTTGATGGGTAGTGCTAGTACAAAAGTTGGTGATATGGCGGTGGGCGCTCCAAGTGCTGGCGGTGGTACGGTTATATCTACATCTGAAGGTGGAATATATCAAGGAACAAGAAATGACCAAGTTGCTATGGGACCGAATGTTGTAGATAGATTGAACAGAGGTTCTCAATTATCTGCTATGGCAACTATGCCGTTGGGTGGTGGAGCTACACAAGCTATTGGAGTATTAGTTGATGAAATGAAAAAATTAAGACAAGATATGAATTCTGGAAAAATACGAGCTAATGCATATCTTGACGGGCAAAAAGTTACAACAGGAATTGCTATAGCAAGTGAACAAAGTACAAGAAATAATTTTGCGTACGGACAAAGACTTTAATTATGCCAACAATACAAGATTTATTTAGGACAAAAGTTATTAATGATGGACCAAATACAGGTAAAACTGCAGAACAGGCATACGCTGTACAAAATGTAAAATCAATTATTGATATTCAAACAACAAACCCATTATTACAAAGTTTTGCAAATAAAATTAATAAAAGAAGAAAAGAACAATCTATTAGATTGGTTGAAAATAGAATAGAGGAAGATAGTGTTGGATTAAAACCATTGACAGATACTGCAAAATTAATACTATACGGTGGAGATTATTTTAGAATTATAAATCGTACTACCCGTTCCAAGCAAATTATGTTAAAAAGTATAGGGGCAAGTGGTGCTGGTTTAGATGACAGTATTACTGATAAAGTTGCAAACGCTTTAGGTAGTTTTGTAGGTGATAGAATTTCAAACGCATTGCAAAAAAAGGGTGAACAAGTAAAACCACCACCAAAAATAGATTTAAAAGCTTTAGGTACTGATATAGGTGCGGATATAGTTAGTAGAACTTTGGGAACACTATTACCAGAACAAATGATTCCATCGAATGTTGTAAAAGAATTTGAAAAAGGGGTGCAAAAGAAAAAGGAGCTTTTTGAACATGAGTATGATATAGATAAAAGAAATAAATTTTTAAATAATAAAAATAAAGTTCCAAAATTAATTCAAAACTTATTAAGAGATAATAAAGATTCTTTAGGCCAAACCAAAGATTTTTTAATTTCAAAAGCAGCATCTGCAGCAGGTGGATTATTAAAAAAAGGAATTGGGAAACTAAGTGATTTGGTTTTTGATGGGGTGAAGAAAAAGAAAGCAGGGTCTCAGCAAACCATACAACCATCTTCATTGTTAAGTTTTAAATATTCATCAAAAGATAAATATACTAGTAAAAGAGGTTCTTTAGCTTCAATTAGAAATGAAGATGCTTGGGATAGATTGGATTTAAGTGCTTTTTTTCTACAAGCTAAATTACAAAATTTTGCAGATTTTAACTTAAAAGGCAAAAATTTAGAACAAATACCTAAAATAGCTCTAGCTGGTCTTAAAGATGGTTTAAATTCAACAAAAGCTAAATATTCTGACAATCAATCAATACAAAAGGAAGGAATATATAAGAAAAGAGGTATGACTATAGGAGCTGATGCATTAAACACAATTAACTCTGTTGTTTATTCAGGTACAGAAGTAAAAATAGATGAAGAAGGACGTACCTCTGATAACTATGATTTTGTACCTTTAAAATTTTATTCAATTTATAAAAACGAAACACTTCAATTTAGATGTACCATTTCGGATATGACAGAAACTTATACTCCAAATTGGGATACTAATAAATTTTTAGGAAGTCCTTTTAATTTTTATACATATCAAAGTATTGAAAGAAGTTTGACATTTAGTTTTAAAATATTTTCCTTAAATTTACATGAGCACACTATGATGTGGGAAAGAATAAATGAGTTAGCATCATATACATATCCACAGGACTACAAAGGAATTGCAGGAGCAGTTGTACCACCAATATTAAAACTTACGATTGGTAATTGGTATAAAGAAAGAGAATGTTTTATTGATAGTTTAACATTTAGTGTTGATGAAAATACGCCTTGGGAAATTGGTATGAATAAAAAAGCAACAAGTAACGTTATTCCTATATTTTTGGGAGGATTTGCGTATACTGTTGATGAAAACCTCAGCTCAGACAATTATAAATTACCTATGATAATAAATGTTGAGATAGGTGTGAAATTTCTTGAAAATAGATTTAATTCTTCTCCAAATAAGTTATTATATGGTTATGTGGATGCGACGCCGGCAAACAGAAAGGCAACACCTATTCCGCCCGAAAAAACAGTAGCAAATAAAGCATAAATAAAAAATATGGGAGATATTCAAAGACATGGGCCAAAAGAAGCAATAATTCCAAAAAGACCTGACACAAATGCTGTAATATGGCAGGCAAGCGATGGTAGTCTTTATGCTTTATCAAATTCCGCCGGATTTAATGAAGCAATTAAGGCGGAATATGGGGAAAAATGGGCTAGGAAAGTAGCGGGAATAGTGTCAAAAGAAGCTTTAGATGCAGTATTTTCGGTAGTAAGAACCAATCCAACCGCAGGTGTAGCTAGTTATTTTGCCATCGCTGGTATAAAAATAGTGGCAAAAGGAA
>Ga0194130_10002917_pt1 | contig 23886 bp, 22 predicted proteins | sample TA2KigsurfametaG_FD_160084 | JGI IMG/M metagenome (GOLD analysis project Ga0194130, IMG submission 160084) | Freshwater microbial communities from Lake Tanganyika, Tanzania - TA2015050 Kigoma 12 surface | ecosystem: Environmental > Aquatic > Freshwater > Lake | place: Tanzania: Lake Tanganyika... | reverse complement strand
GGCGAACGACATGTCCATCACCGCCGGTGGATGCCCTTCGCCGGCCACGAGATTGACCAAGCGCCCTTCACCCACGAGATTAAACTTGCGCCCATCGGCCATGTGGTAGGCTGTGACATGTGTGCGCGGCTGGCTTTTGCTGACAGCGAGTTGCTCAAGGGCGGCCACATCAACCTCAACATTGAAGTGCCCGGCATTGGCGAGGACGCAGCCGTCTTTGAGGGTGGCAAAATGCTCAGTACCGACGACGGTGCGATTGCCGGTGACAGCGACGATGATGTCGGCTTCAGTCACCGCCTGACTCATCGGCATGACGCGGTAGCCGTCCATGGCGGCCTCGAGTGCTTTGACGGGATCGACCTCGGTGACGATAACGCGTGAGCCAAGTCCGGCTGCGCGTGAGGCGACACCGCGACCACACCAGCCGTAACCGGCGACGACGACGGTGCGGCCGGCCAGGAGCAGGTTGGTAGCGCGGATAATACCGTCGATGGCGCTTTGGCCGGTGCCGTAGCGGTTATCGAACATGTGCTTGGTACGACTTTCGTTGACGGCAATCACGGGGAACGGCAACACACCCTGCTTCTCCATCGCTTTAAAGCGCTTAACGCCGGCGGTCGTCTCCTCTGATGCGCCTACGGGCATGTGGCCCGTGTTGATACCTCGTTGGAGAAGCGCACTGGTTAAATCAGCACCGTCATCGCATAACAGGTGTGGTTTGGCGTCGAGGGCGATATTGACATGCTTGCGGAAGGTGTCGAGCGATTCGCCGCGCATCCCGAAAACGGGAATTTCGTCATTGACCACCAGCGACGCGGCAACATCATCTTGAGTAGAGAGCGGATTTGAGGCTACGAGCAACACCTCGGCACCACCTGCGGAGAGGGTGCGCACGAGGGCAGCTGTTTTTGCAGTTATATGCAGGCAGACGGAGAGGCGCATGCCCTTGAGTGGGCGTTCTTTGCGGAATCGCTCGCGGATGCCGAGGAGTACCGGCATATCGCCTTCGTTCCAGTCGATGCGATTACGACCTGCTTCGGCCAGTGACAAATCGCTTATCTCAAAATCAGGCATGGGACCGTCCTTATGGGCTGTGGTGAGACGACACTATTATAGCAGTTGAGTTTCATGCTATCATCACTGCCTGCTTCGTGGCGTCGGGAACGCGATGAATCTCGCAGGCGTGAAGTCTTGTTTGGTGAATGATTCATAACCGCAACAAGAAGATTGCGTGGCCACCTACATATAGTTTGTGGTGGAGTAAGCGTTGATTTGCCACACAAGCACTCAAAACACGCCAAAAGTGCTAGTTGACGTGACGAATTTTTAGAATAAATGTGCTACAATGCACATTCGTGTGTAAATCGCACGGTATACATACACTTACGCAGCAACTGCGTATGAATGTGTATGTGTGAATTTCTCAGTGGTGGACTAAGGAGTAACCGTGTTACGAGAATTCCGAACGGGGAACGAGTATCCCTACAATCGCACGTCGGCAGTGCGATGGGTTCTTTCGCATATGATGCGCTACCCACTGTTGCCGATAGGGTTTACGGCGATGGCAATTTTCGCCATCAGCGCATTTACCTATACATCCTTTCAAATTCAGCAAGCGTTCAAAGTCATCGAGTCAGGCGGTCCACTTGATCAACTTCTCGTCGTATCAATTGGATTGATTGGCATTCGCGCACTTTTTGCTGTTGTTGACATGATCAACACGGTGGTGCGCGAGATTTTGGCATCGCGCATGGAGCGTGATGCGCGCGAAGAATTGTACATCAGCCTGCTCGGCAAAAGTCAGACGTTCCATAATCGGCAACGTGTCGGCGATTTGATGGCGGCAGCCACCGGTGACGTCTCACAGTTGAACCTGATGATTTCACCAGGATTGAGTTTGATTATCGAGGCAGCAACACAACTGATTACGCCGTTGATTGCCATTGCCGCACTTAGTCCATCGCTGTTGCCGTTACCAGTCATATTTGTCATTTCATTGGTGTGGGGTTTGATGCGATACAGTGGTCAACTCGGACCTGTCGCTGGCATGTTGCGTGGGCAGTATGGTCAGGTCAGTGCCACGTTGTCCGAGGCCATTCAAGGAATTGAAGTCGTCAAAGCGACTGCACGCGAGCGTTTTGAGGCGGATCGCTTTCGTAAGGTTGCGGCGCGGTACCGCGATTTGTTTGTGCAAGAGGGTGAGATTCAAGCTCGGTATTTGCCGGCACTCTTCTACGGTTTGTTGATTGGCTTGGCCTTCGGTTATGCCATGTGGCTACGCTCGATGGGTACAATCGATACGGCGACTGTCGTTGCGTTTATGTCGTTGATTAGCCTCTTCCAATTCCCGACATTTATTTCACTCTTCATGTTTGCCTTGGTGCAATTTGGCTTAGCCGGTGCCCGGCGTATTTTGGCTATCATCAATACCGAGACTGAAATGGATGAAAATCCTGATGGTGAGTCACATCAAGTGCGCGGTGAATTGGTCTTTGAGAATGTGTCATTCGGATACAGTGGTGACAGTAACATCTTGTCCGACATTTCGTTCCACGCCAACCCGGGTGAGACGATTGCCATTGTCGGGCAGACCGGCTCTGGCAAAACCACGTTAACGCGTTTGGTCAATCGTACCTATGATGCGTCGAATGGGCGCGTCTTTATAGATGGCGTTGATGTGCGTCGCTGGAATCTTGATTCGTTGCGATCGCAAATATCAATGATTGAGCAAGATATTTTTCTCTTTTCAAAAACGATTGCCGAGAATATTGCGTTCGGTGCTCGTGGTGATGTGTCGCGTGAACGGATCGAGTGGGCGGCCAAGCAAGCCCAAGCGCACGACTTCATCGTTTCATTCCCTGATGGATATGACACGGTGGTTGGTGAGCGAGGAGTCACTCTTTCGGGTGGACAACGACAGCGTCTTGCAATTGCGCGTGCGTTTTTGACTGATCCGCGTATTCTGATTCTTGATGATTCAACCAGTGCCATTGATAGCGCGACCGAAGATCAAATTCAACGCGCCATGCGTGAGGTGCTCAAAGGGCGTACGACGCTGTTGATTACCCATCGTCTGGCGCAAATTCGTTGGGCTGACCGGATTGTGGTGGTGCGTCGTGGCCGGATTGAGGCCCAAGGCAGCCACAAAGAGCTCATGCAGTCGAGCGAGTCATATCGGCGTATTTTTGCCCGCGACGATCACAAGTAGTCAGCGTAGGAGTATACAACAATGGGTTTCGTACTCGATGGGTTAGATGCAGAGGCATACGATCGTCATTATAGCGACGGCGTCCTCGTACGCCGTATCGCCGCATACTTCCGTCCACACATAAAAACCATGGTCCTCGTGGCAGTCGTGACCGCACTTGGTTCAAGTTTTGCACCAATCTCGGCCGTTCTGATTTCACGGGGGATTGATGACGCCACCAACGGTGGTGATTTATTGACCGTCTTGATTTGGGCTGGCATTATTACTTCGCTTGGATTGTTCGGCTGGGTTGTCAACTACATCCGCCAGCGTTACACGGCGATTGCGGTGGGTGACGTGGTGCTCAAGGTGCGCGAAGATTCCATGGATGCAGTGTTGGCGCGCGATATGTCGTTTTATGACCAGTACGCCTCCGGCAAAGTGGTGAGTCGCGTCCTTTCTGATACACAAGACTTTTCGTCAGTGGTCACGTTGACCATCGAATTGCTGAGTCAGGTGATGTTGGTGTTGGTGGTGACGATTTCGCTGTTCTTTGTCAACCCCACGTTGGCATGGATCACATTAGCGGTATCGCCGTTAGTCATCATCGCTGCACTCATGTTTCGGCGCTTTGCCCGTGCCGCCACGCAGCAGTCACAGCGTGCGAGTGCATTGGTTAACAGTGCGGTTTCGGAGACGGTGAGTGGTATCGGTGTTGCCAAGAGCTTCCGGCGCGAGGAGCAAATTTACCAAGAATTTCTCGAAACCAATACGATGCAATACGGCATCAAGTTGCGCCAAAGCATCATTTTTGGATCAATCTGGCCGGTACTCAACATCATCTCCGGTTTGGCTCTCGTGTTGCTGGTGTACTTCGGTGGTGTAATCTCCATCGAGAATCCGGCTGAGCTTTCACCTGGTGATTGGTACTTGTTCATACAAAGCGTCGGGTTGTTCTTCTTTCCATTGACCAGCATTGCGTCGTTTTGGAGTCAGTTCCAGCTCGGTTTGGCGGCAAGCGAGCGCGTATTTGCACTGATGGATGCCGAGGCAAAGGTAGTGCAGACCGACAACAAGCCGGTGAGCGAGATGCACGGCGAAGTCGTCTTCAAGGATGTGCGCTTTGCCTACAACGAAGAGAGCGTGGTTCTGCGCAATTTTAACTTGCATATCAAACCAGGTGAGAAGATTGCCATTGTTGGTCATACGGGCGCTGGCAAGTCGAGTCTGGTCAAGATTTTGTTGCGCTTCTACGAGTTTCAAGGTGGCCAAATATTGATTGACGGGCAAGACATTCGTGCACTCGATCTCGCAGAGTACCGCATGCACACGGGTTTGGTGCCGCAGGTGCCGTTCCTCTTTTCGGGAACGGTGATGGAAAACATTCGTTACGGGCGCCCCGAGGCAAGTGATGATGATGTGTTGAAGGCAGCACAATCTCTCGATCGTGGCGATTGGATAAACGATCTCCCCGATGGTCTCAAGACAGATGTCGGTGAGCGTGGTAGTCGCTTGTCACTTGGTCAGCGCCAGTTGGTGGCGTTGGCGCGTGTACTCTTGCGTAATCCATCGATTTTCTTCCTTGATGAGGCGACGGCAAGCATTGACCCATTCACCGAAGCGCAGATTCAAGATGGACTCGACATTGTCATGCAGGGTCGTACCAGCATCGTGATTGCGCACCGCTTGTCGACGGTACGCACAGCTGACCGCATCCTCGTCCTCAAAAACGGTGATATCATCGAAGAGGGTAACCATGCGGCGTTATTAGCACATGGTGGTCACTACGCCGAGTTGTACAACACATACTTCCGCCATCAAACCTACGATTATCGCCCGTGGGAGAATTGATTTCGCTGAGTGGGAGACTATCACGCTGAAAAAAGCGTGATAGTCGCCTGAATAATGTTGCGAAAATGCCAATTTCCTACTAGAGTGTATAGGGTATTTCTCATTGGATTGGCGTTCGTAACAATCATGTCATAGAAGGGGCGTGTGATGGAGTTTTTAAGCGAGATTTTGTCCTTCATCCTACATATCGATGAATCTCTTAAGGAGCTAACCTCGCAGTATGGGGTGTGGACAAACGTCATCTTGTTCTTGATTATTTTCTGTGAGACTGGACTCGTCATCACGCCGTTTTTGCCTGGTGATTCGTTGCTCTTTGCCACAGGAGCTATTGCGGCGGATCCTGCTGCCGGGCTCGATCCACTCTTCTTGTACTGCATATTAACGATTGCCGCCATCGTCGGCGATTCTGTCAATTATTCGATTGGTCGACGTGTGGGCATGCGCATCCTCGATTGGAACTTGCCGTTTGTGAAGGCTGAGCACATCGAGAAGACCAATGAGTTCTATGCGAAACACGGCGCCAAGATGATTGTCTTAGCCCGCTTTGCGCCAATTGTACGCACGTACGCACCATTTGTGGCCGGTATCGCCAACATGGATTACAAAGTCTTCCTTACCTACAATGTAGCAGGTGGGATTTTGTGGACGACAATTTTCATCTGGGCCGGGTATTTTTTCGGCAATCTCCCGTTCGTCAAAGAAAACTTCGAACTTGTAGCACTGGCAATCGTGCTATTGTCGGTTATTCCGATTGTGTACGAAGTGTGGCAAGACCGACGTCACAAGAAGCGTGGTTCGGCAACATAGTGCATTGAATACACGCGCACGGTACGGTGAACCCCACCGTGCCGTGCGCGTTTTTGTTAGGTTGTCGTTAGTACGCTGCGTTTGGTACTGATTGTTGGCATGCGACGCCTTCATGGGCATCAAGCTGTGCGAGTGCGTGGTAGATGAGTGCACGATTGATGTAGTGTTGTACCGAGCGATTGGTTGCGATGCTGTGCGGTTCTACGATGCCGGCATTATGCCATGCCAAAATACTTGCCGTGGTAACCGGGATGCCAGCGTTGTGTGCACGTTGAACACCGCGTGCCATATTAGCCGCGAGTAGTTCGATTGCAGTTGTCGGATTGGTTGCGAGGTCAGTTGATGTTGATGATTGAATGTCGTACGCGTTCGACGGTAACGCGGTTGTGATGCGCTGTTCGGCACGGATTTCTTCGATCACCGATGGGCGTAAATTGGCCGGCCACACGCTAAAGTTTGTGCCGAAATGCTGATTACTCAACGCTTGTAGATCTTGGTAGAGCGGCGTGAATGTGCGCACTGTGGGTACCACATCTTCGAGCCATCCATGATGTTCGGTGTATAGAATCATGATCAGGATGCTGGCAAATTCCTCGTGGCTGAGCCCTGACAACGCCGGATGGTTATATGTGTGTGCGACTTGAATGATATGTTGTCGCTGTGCGTGAACTAATTGAGCCACTTGTGGGCGGATGTATGGGGTGGGTAACGGGAGATACGGGGCAACGACGCCACTGATTGTGGTGGTAAACGACGTACCTGGGGTTGTTGCATGTGGAGCATTCAGCAACATCAGCGTTGCCACGATCAAATTGACTAGCGCACGCACTGTCGATAACTCTCCGTGGCCCGTCGTAGCATGGTATAATACTATGGTGTAGTATAGCATAGAGAACGTGTAAACGATGGAATATCAGCCAGATTTAAAGAAAATAACAGGTAACGGCGGTGAAATAGCCGAGCTGGATGCGCACGGTACTGGCGCAGCTGCTGGTCTTGAAATCGGCGATATTGTCGTGTCTGTGAACGGCAAACGTCTGCGTGACGCCATTGATTATCGCTTCTATATCGCTGACGAAACCGTCGAACTTGAAGTGCTTCGTGGTGAAGAGTCGTTGTTTTTCGAAATCGAGAAAGACGAAGACGACGACCTCGGCATCGAGTTCAGCGAACCACTCTTTGACCGATTGCGTACCTGCAATAACAAGTGCCCGTTCTGTTTCTTGACCCAAATGCCCAAGGGCCTGCGCAAGACGTTGTACCTCAAAGACGACGACTATCGCCTCGGCTTTTTGTATGGCAACTTTGTCACCTTCACCAATCTCAACGAAGAGGATTGGCAACGCATTGACGAGCAACGACTTTCGCCACAATACATCTCTGTGCACGCCACCGATCGTGCAGCTCGTGCCGTGTTACTCGGCAAAGTCGACGTACCTGACGTGATTGCTCAAATCAAACGCCTCGGCGATATGGGTATCCAGGTGCATGCGCAAATTGTCGCCATGCCCGATATCAATGATGGTGCACTTCTGCATCAGAGTATTCGCGAATTAGCGTCCATGTACCCGATTGTGCGTACGATTGCGGTGGTGCCAGTTGGATTGACCAAATATCGCTTTGAAGGGAAGCGCCCGCAGAGCATACGAACGGCTATCGAAATCCATGAGGGACCTGATTGGATTGATGCCAATTGGGAGCGCCAGCCGTTGTGGGATCAAGCCGTTAAGGCCGAAGATCTCGGCTTCTGCTCACGACTAGGGGCTGCCACCGATGTGCCGATGCGTTGTTACAACGCCGAAGAGGCTGGACGCGTGGTTGACATCATTGAGGTCTACCAAAAGCACTACATCACGGCACACGGCACGTCGTTGGTCTATCCATCTGACGAGTTCTACTTGTTGAATGGTAGTGAAATGCCGCCAGCCAAGCGCTATGACGGGATGCCGCAGTACTCGAACGGCGTCGGCATGACCCGTGACTTTTTGGATGAGTGGACGAAGCACAGCAAAAAGTTACCCTTGGCAATGCCACAACCCACCGAGTTGGCCGTACTTTGTGCAACGTTGATTGCCCCGACGCTCCAGGGGATCGTTGATCGCCTCAATCAGGTGGCGCAACTGCATGTCAAATTGGTCCCAGTGGTGAATCAATTTTTTGGTGAGACGGTAACGGTGTCAGGCTTATTGATGGGCCAAGATGTTGTGCCTGTGCTCAAAGCGTGTGGGATGTCGCGAGCGTTGTTGCCCCGCGTCATGTTCGACCATAAGGGTGAGAAGACAATCGACAATATGACCCTCGCTGATATCTCTCAGGCGAGTGGCGTGACGTGTGTCATGGCGGGTGAACCAGACGAGGTGGTACGCTACATCAAGGCTTTGACACGCGCAGAAGCAAAGGTGCGTGCATGAAACCCATCGTCGCGGTGGTCGGTCGGCCGAATGTCGGCAAGTCGACCTTTTTCAATCGCCTCATCGGCCAACGTAAAGCCATCATCGAAGATTTGCCGGGCACAACGCGCGATCGCCTGTATGGTGATTGTGAGTGGAACGGCCAGCAGTTTACCGTGGTTGATACGGCTGGGTTGCTCTTCGAACACGATGACTTGACCGAAGGCACCCCCCAAGAAGAAATCGCCCGTCAAGTACGTGCCCAGGTCAAGGTTGCTCTTGACGAAGCCGATGTGCTCATCTTCGTGGTTGATGTCATAGCCGGTATCACGGCTGCAGATGACGAAGTAGCAGTCTTGCTTCGTCGTGCAAATAAGCCTGTCGTGCTTGCTGCCAACAAAGCCGATAGTATTGCCCGAAATCTTGATGCAGTAGAATTTTATGCACTCAACCTCGGCCATCCAATCCCGATGAGTGCGTATCACGGCATTGGCACCGGTGATGTGCTTGATGCGGTCACCGCACTGTTGCCGCCGGTGATGGAGGAAGAAAACGACGATATCGTACGCATTGCCTTGGTCGGTCGGCCGAATGTCGGCAAATCGTCGCTCCTTAATCGCCTAGTTGGCTCAGAACGCAGTGTCGTGTCGTCAGTGCCTGGGACCACGCGTGACGCCATCGATACCATGATTGATATTGACGATCAACCCGCCATGTTGATTGATACGGCGGGTGTGCGTCGGCGAGGGCGTGTTGAACCGGGCGTTGAGAAGCACAGCGTGCTGCGCACGATGCGCGCCATCGAGCGTAGTGATGTGGCTATTCTTCTGATTGACGCAGAAGAGGGTATTACGGCGCAAGATACGCATATTGCTGGCATGATTCTCAACGACCTCAAGGGCGTGATGATTCTGGTCAACAAGTGGGACTTAATCATCAAAGACGATGAAACCTTTTATGCCTACACCCGGGCCGTGCGTGAGGCGTTTAAGTTCATCCCGTATGCACCGATTATCTTCATATCGGCCAAAACTGGCCAGCGTGTCGATCAGGTCTTGCCGCGTGCAATGCAGATTGCCTTGGAACGTCGCAAGCGCGTCTCAACGTCGCAACTCAACATGTTGTTGCGCCAAGCAATTCACGATCATCCACCTACGTCGGTCAAAGTGGGCGCACACTTGCGCATTTACTTTGCCACGCAGCCCCAAATCGACCCACCGGTATTCTTGTTCTTTACGAACGACAGCCAGATGATTCACTGGGGCTATGCGCGTTACCTCGAAAATCGCTTACGCGAAAAGTTCGGCTATGAAGGAACACCGATAAAAATCGTCTTCCGTAGTCGTGTGGAGCATGATCCCGAGACGGGTGCTAAGCCGAAGAAGCGGCGCCCCAATCCAATTGATAAGCGTACGGTGACAGCTATTCCGCTCGATGATGACGTAAAGCTCATTGAACTCGAACCCGAAATCGAGGAGTACGAGGACGACGACTTTGATGACGAAGCGGAGTTCTTCTGGACGCGTGAATAAAGCGATTGAGTGGTCACCCAGTAGCCCGGTAGTGTGTAGGCAACTGTGCCTCTACCGGGCTGTTAGTGTGTTCTGTAGTTCATAAAAAATCGCCCGCGGAGTGCCGTCGCCTGCTACAATCAACCAGCCATCTTGGTACGTGCGCGTCGGTGCTGGGAGGCCAAACTGCCAAATCACCATGCTTTCGAGCCACGGCCACGCCTCCGCCATGTGATATGCCTGTGCCGTCCAACGGATGCGCTGGGCAGGTGTGATGGCAAGTTGCCAGCGCTGATGGTCGTTCCAGCCGCTTTCGGTAATATAAATCGGAAATTTCCCGTAGTGCGAAATAAGTTCACGCACTAGTTCGACCCGGCGAAAATTCACTGCCCCCCAATCTGGTGGCGCATCGGGTGGCAACTGTCCGCCATAGGCGTGTACGCCCCAGGCGTCGGTATGTTGCCAGCCGCCGGCCGCAAAATAGCGCTCAGTGAATTCGCGGTCACTTAAACGCACTTCTGCATTATCACCCAATGACGGTCCCGGCGACAAATTGCCGGCAATGATGATGACGTCTGGGTTGACTGCTTTCACGGCTGGATAAAGCGTTGCCATGAGTGCCGCGTACGCTTCTGGGTCGGGTGGACGACCGCCCCATTCAAAACGCAGATTTGGTTCGTTCCAGATACTGATGTGCATGATGCCTTGCGGCGCATAGCGGGTCACGAACGCGACTACATAATTGACATAATCATCATATGCATCTGGTAAAAGCAAACGATCGCTGCTCGTAGAAGGTCGTGCCCATGCCGGCACAAAATCGAGGCGCGCTATCACACGAATGCCGCGCTGTTTGGCGTGTGCGACGACGAGGTCGAACCCCTTCCAATCGTAGCCGTATGCAGATCGAGGTTGTGCGTAGGCCCATGGAAAGAGTTCCACAATCCACGGTGAGCCCATCTGAGCGACCAAGTCGAGTTGTTTGCTGATAAACTTCTCATCACCAACGCCGGCAAGTCGTGTATGAACGCCAGCCTTAAGAAACTGCGAGTTCACGGTTGAAGGCGGAGGGAGGCGGGGCGGTACAGCGATGCGCGGCATGATTATCTGCGTTATCCCACTTGCGCAGAGGAGGAGGCTCACAATACCGATGATGATGCGTTGAATCTGTGTCATACCACATAGCATCATCGATTCTGCACCGTGTGTCAATAGACAAAAGAGGTAACTTGACGTATAATCGCAACGCTTACAGGGAGGCCTAACACGCAACAAGTGTGGGCACAACAACAAAAGGATGAACTATGGCGGCTGCGTTAACCCTCTACCGCTCGACGATCGGCAAAAAAGCCATCATGGCCTTATCTGGCATCATCTGGTATGGCTTTGTCATCGTCCACATGATTGGCAACTTCAAAATCTTTGAAGGCGCTGAAGCGTTCAACAAGTACTCCCACTTCTTGCGTGAAGTGGGCTACCCAGCAGTTCCTGAGGGGACAATTTTGTGGGTCATCCGCATTGTGTTGCTCGTGTCACTGGTCATGCATGTACTCATGGCAATCCAGCTGACGCGACTTGATGTGTCAGGGCGACCAGTCGCGTACAAGAAGAAGCGAACCAAGCAGGCAAGTTTTGCCTCGATGACGTTGCGCTACGGTGGTCTTGCCATCTTGTTCTTTGTGGTCTACCACTTGCTGCACTTTACGACCGGTGCGGCGCATCCAGATTTCGAGTACGGAAATCCCTACAACAATGTAGTCATAGGATTTACCGCACAACCGCTCACGGCTGTCTTTTATATTGTGGCGGTTGCAGCGCTCGGGACACATCTGTATCACGGTGTGTGGAGTGCACTGCAGACCTTGGGTCTCAACAACCGACGATCGGACAAGTTGTTCCGTGGTGTGGCCCTATTATCTGGCGTCGTGTTGTTTTTGGGATTCGCCATGGTCCCGGTTTCGGTTCTACTTGGCATCGTCAAATAGTGACAGTGGAGAACACGGTATGACAATTGAGACAAAGCCACAAGTGGATTCACGATCATCGGTGACCTATACCGATGCACGCTTGAACGCCAATATTCCTGCAGGACCCATCGAGCAAAAATGGTCCAAGCATAAGTTTGAGATGAAGTTAGTGAATCCGGCAAACCGACGCAAGTACACCATCATTGTGGTGGGCACGGGTCTGGCTGGAGGTGCTGCAGCTGCAACACTCGGCGAAATGGGGTACAACGTGCAGGCGTTCTGTTACCAAGACAGCGCCCGTCGTGCCCACAGTATTGCGGCCCAAGGTGGCATCAACGCGGCCAAGAACTACCGCAACGACGGCGACAGCGTCTATCGGTTGTTTTATGACACCATCAAGGGTGGCGACTTCCGCGCTCGCGAGGCCAACGTCTACCGTTTGGCCGAGTTGAGTGTCAACATCATTGACCAATGTGTGGCGCAAGGTGTTCCATTTGCCCGTGAGTACAGTGGCTATCTCGACAACCGTTCGTTCGGAGGTGCGCAGGTGGCCCGTACGTTTTATGCGCGCGGTCAGACCGGTCAGCAGCTGTTGATTGGCGCGTATCAGTCGCTCAGCCGTCAGGTTGCAGCGGGTACGGTCAAGCTCAACGAGCGCACCGAGATGCTCGATGTAATCGTCATTGATGGTCGTGCACGCGGTATCATCACACGCGACATGGTGACCGGCAAGATTGAATCACACGTGGCCGATGCAGTTATTCTGGCAACTGGTGGGTACAGCAACGTCTTTTATCTCTCAACAAATGCCAAGGGGTGTAACGTGACGGCCGCATGGCGCGCCCACAAGCGCGGAGCATTCTTCGCGAACCCGTGCTACACCCAGATTCACCCGACATGTATTCCGGTGAGTGGTGATCATCAGTCGAAGTTGACACTCATGTCAGAGTCATTGCGCAATGACGGTCGTGTGTGGGTGCCCAAGCAGGCCGGTGACAATCGTGCGCCCGAACAGATTCCTGAGGATGAGCGCGATTACTACCTCGAGCGACGTTACCCAAGCTACGGCAATTTGGCACCACGCGATATTTCGTCACGTGCGGCCAAACAGGTGTGTGACGAAGGGCGTGGCGTTGGGCCTGGTGGTCTCGGCGTGTACCTCGATTTCAGTGACGCTATCAAACGCCTCGGCGAGAATGCCATCCGCGCCCGTTACGGCAATTTGTTCGACATGTACGAGCGCATCACCGGTGAGAATCCGTACAAGTCGCCGATGCGCATCTACCCGGCTGTGCACTACACGATGGGTGGTTTGTGGGTCGACTACAACTTGATGTCGACGATTCCCGGCTTGTTTGTGGGTGGTGAGGCCAACTTCTCCGATCATGGTGCCAACCGATTGGGTGCCAGTGCCTTGATGCAAGGCTTGGCCGACGGATATTTCGTGTTGCCATCGACGATTGGTAACTATCTAGCGACTGGCGGTTACGACAAGGTCGATCAGAGTCATCCAGCGGTGCAAGAGGCACTTAATGAGGTGACACAACGCACACAAAAATTACTTGACATCAATGGTACGCGTAGTGTTGACTCGTTCCACCGCGAGTTGGGCAACATCATGTGGGAGTATTGTGGCATGTCGCGTACCAAAGAAGGCCTCACGCATGCGCTCAAGCTCATTCCTGAATTGCGTGAACAATTCTGGAACGATGTGCGTGTCCTTGGGAGTGGTAATGAACTCAACCAAGAGCTTGAGAAGGCCGGTCGTGTGGCCGACTTTATTGAGTTGGGTGAGTTGATGTGCCGAGATGCACTTGAGCGCGCTGAATCGTGTGGTGGCCACTTCCGTGAAGAGAGTCAGACACCGGATGGCGAAGCCCTGCGTAACGACGATGAGTACTGCTATGTATCAGCCTGGGAGCACATGGGCGATCCGAGCCAAGCGGTCCTTCACAAGGAAAACCTCGAATTCGAGAATGTCAAGCTTGCTACGCGCAGCTACAAATAGGATAACGGGAGTAGTAACGCATGAAAATCACCGTTAATGTGTGGCGCCAAAAGAACGCCAAGACCAAGGGCACCATCGTCAAGTACAACGTTGACCACGTGTCACCTGACATGTCGTTCCTTGAGATGCTCGATGTATTGAACCAACAGTTGATTGCCCGTGGTGAAGAGGCAATCGCCTTTGATCACGATTGTCGCGAAGGCATTTGTGGTTCATGTGGCGTCGTTATCAATGGATATGCGCATGGCGGACAACAGGCAACCACAACCTGCCAACTACACATGCGCTCCTTCAAAGACGGCGATGAAATCACCGTAGAGCCATGGCGTGCAAAGGCCTTCCCAGTTATCAAGGATTTGGTCGTTGATCGTGGTGCATTTGATCGCATCATTCGTGCGGGCGGCTTTATTTCGGCTGGCACAGGTTCGGCCCCCGATGCCAACAGCACGCCAGTTGCCAAGGAGAGCGCAGATTTGGCGTTCGATGCGGCGCAGTGCATTGGCTGTGGTGCCTGTGTGGCGGCGTGTCCGAATGCATCTGCCATGTTGTTCACGGCCGCCAAAGTGAGTCACTTGGGGCTATTGCCACAGGGTCAGCCTGAGCGCAAGACGCGTGTCCTCAATATGGTCGCGCAGATGGACACTGAGGGCTTTGGTGGGTGCACAAATATTGGTGAGTGTTCAGCTGCATGTCCCAAGGAAATCGGTTTGCACTTCATCGGCCGCCTCAATCGTGACTTGCTCGGTGCAAGTTTGACGGGTGGTAGTTCGGTCGATTAACGGCAGTCGCACCACAACCCCGCTACGACACATGCGTCGTGGCGGGGTTGTTTACTTGCCAATGATGAGTTTGGCAGACTGCAGTGCGTCACGCTCGCGTTGAAAGCTAGCACGCGCGATGGCATCGTCAATGTCAACCCACTGCGCATCATCGACTTCCGTCTCTTGAGGGCGGATGTCGCCATGTAGGTACCGCACCAAAAAGACATCTACATACTTGTGAATATGCAACCCGCCAACACGAAACCAGTACTCGATGGTGGTGATGTGTTGTTCAACCGCACCGTGGAGATTGGTTTCTTCAGCGATTTCGCGTAACGCAGCAGCTTCAGCTGTTTCGCCACGTCGAATATGTCCTTTGGGTAATCCCCATCGTTTGCCACCGTGCGTGGCAATCATGGCAACTTGGATAGTCGAGTGCGTAAATCGGTAGACGATACCACCTGCAGAATAGGCCGTGCGTTGATCACGGTCAATTGTGGATGGATTGGTCAGTGGCTACCTCGCTAACTATGCGACGCTTTGCCGGCGCGACCAGCACGCATATCCCAGTATCGGTTGACTGCGTAGTGGATGCGTTGCTTGGCTACCTCCGCATTGTCCCATCCAATTGGTTCAACACGTCCACCCTCGAGGTCTTTATAGACTTTGAAAAAGTGCTCGACTTCGCGGATGTAGTGTGACGGGAGTTGAGTGAAATCGGTGTAGTCCGAAAAGAACGGATCGTAATGCAGGACCGCCAATATCTTGTCGTCTGCTTCACCGCGATCAAGCATGCGGAATAGCCCGATAGGGCGTGCCTCCACAATACAACCGGTGAATGTCGGCAAGTTGGTCATTACAAGGACATCGAGTGGATCGTCATCGTCATAAAACGTCTGAGGTGTGAAGCCATAGTCACCTGGGTAGTGGACAGCCGAATAGAGTACCCGGTCGAGCTTAAACGCGCCGGTGCGCTTGTGAAACTCGTACTTGTTGCGTGACCCTTTGGGGATTTCGACAACGACGTGGATGACCTCAGGAACACTCGGCCCAGGATCTAATTCGTGCCACAAGTTCATGCAATGGCTCCTCACCGAACTGATATACTGTTGTGAATTGTACCACGAACTTGCTTTTTATTCCGCTCGCCACGCCACTAATTCATCAACCAACTGAAAGCCGCAGCGCCGATACAGATGAACTGCCGGTGCCTGTGGGTCGCTGACGCTCAACACCCGTGCTTCGTGCATCCCAGCAGCCGATAAATCGTGCAAAGATTGACAGATCAGCGCTCGCGAGAGCCCGCGTCGGTGGTACGCATGATGACATCCAACCGGTTCAAAAAGGGCGATTCTAGATGGGTAATCAAGCCAAATCGTGCAAAACGCAACAACACAATTCTCATCGTTGACGATGACGCGGTCCCAGGCCGCGGTGTAGCTCGGTAATTTGCGGACGCGTTGATAAATTTCAGGGGTCATTTTAGTACTTTGAAACGCATTTCGTTGACAGGCGACGCGACTCTCAATCAACGCATCATCCATACTCCTGATGGCGAAGCCATCCGGTATCGGGTGCATTGGTGCGTCACTTGGTCGCATTGCGTGCATGCGCAATTCTGCATGACCTGCCCGGTATCCGTGTGCTGCGAGCGTCGCATTGCGCTGCGTCTGGTGGCGCAACGACCAGAGTGTAAGATGGCGATACGCGGGTGTTGCGTAGTGCGCCACCATCGTCGGCCAGATGTGTGGATCGCAGTCATCGTAGATTGTGTCTACTTGATCGTCACTCTCCCAGCCAAATCCGATGATTACATTGTGTTTTCGCCAAATGGTGATTTGGCGCATCATGAGTTCGTCGGTGATTGCACGGCGCCACCAATCGAGATCGCCGGGCAGTGCATAGACGTATGGCGTTTGTTGGATTGCCATGCGACTGACGAAGCAGAGTAATTCGTGATATTCAGCTACGTGCTGCGGATGATTAATCTAGTAATGTGCCATGTAAAATACTCCAGGCATAGGAACGCCGAAGCGTGTGACTTCGGCGTTCCTGCTGTAGTCACTTAAAAGAGCATGGCACCTGCTTCACGCGCGATGCGTCGCACTTTGTCTGCATCGTCGGTTTTGCCTTTGCTCTCGTGGAGTTCGGCGAGTTCATTCAGTCGCTTTATAACTGCACCAGTGATATCGCCGATATTTTCGCGGATGTACCGTGTTGGATTCTCGCTCTCGATGAGTGCATTCACGACGCGGTCCTCAGGGGTAAGCGCAGATTCTTTGATGGTTTTGGTGAGTGCGATGATCTGCGCGAGACGGTCAGCACTTGCCTGGTCGCCGGCGCGTTCGGCCATGGATCGTTGCCCATCTACGAGGATGTCCCAAACTTCGTCGAGCTGATCGAGATGCTCCTGGAGAACGATTGACATATCGTCTGCGCCAAAAACGCTGTCGAGCAGTGCGCCCGCACGAATGTAGGCAGCTTCGAGTCCGGCTTGGATTTCTTCGTATAGCGCCAGAACATGCTCTCGCATGGTGTTAATCGACTCTGCTAATGCGGTGTCACCCGCTTCATTGGCCGCGTTGACGCGATTGGTGATCAAGTCAAAGAAGGTGTAGTCAATGATTTCTTGATGTGTTTTGATGAGCTGTGTGCGCGCGTCGGCATCGGGGTTGGCCAGCAGCTTTTCGATGAGAATGTTGTACTGCGCAATATTCTCGCCGCCGACAAATTGGGCGATTTTGGATTGGAGCGCAGAGAGTTGCTGAATTCCTTCGGGGTCACCACTCGCATGACTTGCTTCTACGAACGCATTGAGTGTTGATGTGAATTCTTCGTCCATGTCCGCATGATTTGCTTCGAGTATCTTGAGTAATGCTTCATCACCTTGCATCATCCCTTCGAGGAGCTGACTGATGATGTCGACACGTTTGCGTTGTGCCTCAAGCATCTCTTTGGTGACACCGTCGCCTTCGAGCACGGCTTCGACCAGCGTTTGCATCGTCAAAAAGCGTTTTGGATTGAGTAAATAGCCGCGTGGTGCCTCAGGTGGGAGTTGTTGCATCAGCGCATTCGTAATACTCCCGACGTACCGTTCCATGTCGGATGCCTGGGCGCTTGCCAGTATCTGTTGTGGTATATGAACGAAGCAGAATTGTTTGCTCGCGTCGTGATACACCAGCGGCGCAGCGAGCATGACTGGTGTGCCACACGATTGACAGGAGGCTGAGTTGATACGACCGCCTATGAGGATGTTTTTGAGTTGTGGGAACATGTCTGCATCGATGAAGCTCACAATGCCCACACGTATTGGGGATTGACAATTTGGACAAGAGACTTGTGTCTCGCGAATCGGTGACGCTGACATAAAACTCCCTTCGTGCGTACCTCACATACGCAGCGTGATGAATGTACTTCTATTGTAGCCGGTTCTCTCGCGCTGTAGTAAATCGTTGTGCTATAGAAGTATCAGATTTGCCAGAAATGAGAGTGTTGAGTACACTTATTGCAGCATACGATTGTGAAAGGGTAACGCATGTCAGCACCTGTTCGTCCTGCTCGTCGTTCTACTGCATATGTGCATGCTGCGTACACACGGTGTGTGGGTACGTGGCTCGAAATCGCACCTACAGAAGCTGAAGCATACAAAATCCGTGATGCCATGGAAGTAGCACGTCGGTCGCGTGATCAGGTCCAAGAATCACTGACAAGTCTGGACGCATATCACGAACAAAGTCTGGCACTCTTTCGCCATGACCGATTTCGTGCGTTAGCACTTGACGGATGGCTCGTTGCCGATGTGATTGATAGCATTGGTGAACCTCCAATTGTCGAGGACGAAAACGATAAATCGTTTACGGATTACATCATCAGCGCAATTGGTGTGATTATATCGGCACGTATTCGGCGTGCCTTGGCTGAGCAATCACAGCGCTTTCTCCCTGATTTAGTTGCTGAGGGCGAACTGGCCGGGGCTGTGCTTTTGGCCAATAATGCGTACATGACGTTGATGAGCGAATCTGCGACACCGCTGCTCGTACAAGCCATGGTAAGCGGTTTGTCCGCATATTACGACGAGCTTCCCGAAGAATAACGCAACACATACACGTATACCGCACAAGTTTCATGCTTGTGCGGTCTTTTTGTGTCACTTTTTGGTAGAAAAAAACGGTACTGTACGCGAATACCTACAACCGCAGGAGGTGCAGTATGGTAGCGCGTGCAATGAGTTGTGGCGTCAGGGGGCTCGACGGTGTGACGGTGACCGTTGAAGTGGATATCGCGTTCGGGTTACCGTTCTTTGCAATTGTGGGCATGACAGATACGGCCGTGCAAGAGAGTCGAGAACGGGTGCGTGCGGCCATTCGCAACTCAGGCTTTGAGTTCCCGATGCGCCGTGTTGCCGTGAGTCTTGCTCCCGCCGATCTGCGCAAAGCTGGCCCCGCGTATGATTTGCCGATCGCCATTGCGATATTGGCGGCGTCACAGCAGATCGAAGTGCGTTTCGATGACGTGGCATTCCTTGGTGAGTTGAGTTTTAATGGAAGTTTGCGTCCAACCGAGGGCATTTTGCCCATGGTGATTGCTGCCCGTGATGCTGGCGTTACACATGTGGTTGTTCCCGCAGCATCTGCAGCCGAAGCCTATTTGGTAGATGGCATCATTGTCTGGCCTTGTACGTCGTTGCGCGATGTATATGATGTGCTGACCGGTGCGCGCTCCCCAGGTAATCGGCCCACGCAACTCACAGACGAAGATGACCAACCTGCTGCGGTCGATTTTGCAGAGGTCCGTGGGAATCACCATGCTCGTCGTGCGTTAGAGGTGGTAGCTGCAGGTGGACATAATATTGTCATGACAGGTGCACCGGGTTCAGGCAAAACGATGCTCGCCCGTGCACTTTGGGGCATCATGCCGTTACTCACATCACACGAGTCACTCATGGTTGCGAAAATCCGCAGTGTGGCAGGCGTCCTGGGTCGGAGTGGTCGTATGCCGAGTATCCGGCCGTTTTGTGCGCCACACCACACGACCTCGCTGGCTGGTTTAGTCGGCGGGGGTGCCGGCAAAATACGACCAGGCATGATTACTATGGCCCATCATGGCATTCTGTTTCTCGACGAATTTCCTGAGTTCGGCACCAAGTTAGACGTGTTGCGTCAGCCCCTAGAAGATGGGCATATCACCATTAGTCGTGCCCACGGTTCGGTGTGCATGCCGGCAGATTTTATGCTTGTTGCGGCCCGCAATCCGTGTCCGTGTGGGTGGCGTGGTGATCGTGAGCGAAGTTGTACGTGTACACCTCAGGTTGTTGAACGGTACCAACGTCGGATTAGTGGCCCCATTTTGGATCGGATCGACATCCATCTGGCAATGCCACGCATTGAAGTCAATCAATTACTAGGCGTGGGATATGGCGAAGCTTCTGCGACCATACAACAGCGCGTCATCAGCGCTCGAGATGTGCAGCTTGTTCGACAGGGATGTGACAATGCGTCGTTACGCGGTGCGCCACTCAAGCGCTTTGCCGAGCCCGATGCTGCTGGTACGCGGTTGCTTGAGTTGGCCACATCAAAGTTACAGTTGTCTGCGCGCGCGTACTTTCGCATTCTGCGTGTGGCACGGACAATCGCGGATTTGGCCAATGAATCATCCATCAATGAGCAGCACGTAGCTGAGGCTCTCCAATACCGAGGTGATGGATGAGCGATTTACCGCTATAATTGGTAGAGGTATACAAAAGGAGATTTCATGGAGACAAATCCATTTTCACTATTACTGAGTGTATTTGCCATGTTCTTTTTGGCACGTCTCTCAACGGTTGCACGCACCAACAATCAACCAAATCGAAGTAGAGCGTTTTTGAGTGCTTCGGGTGCGGCCACCATCCTGACGGTAAACGGTATCATGCGCTACCTTCAAATCGAAATCATTGATCAAACGGTTGTGGCTGGTGCAGCGTTCATTTTATTTGCAGTAACTGGCTTTTATTTGGTACGGGCTGCATTAAAAGGCGAGGCCGTGCACATTCGTCAGAAAGCTGCTGAACAGGCTGAAGAATTTAAGCGTCAACATGATACATCGCATACGAATACAGACAAATAACGACCTGCGACGTGCCGTGCAGCACTTCAATGGTGGTGAGTGGCGTGATGCCTTACTCGTGTTTGAGCAGTTTTGGTTGGTAGAACGTCGTGACGAGCTCAAGGCCTACGTGCAACTGTCAAATGCTGTCATGCAGCTACACGATGGGTATGTCTCGTCACCGCGGCGTCTCATGCAACGCGTCTTCCAGATATTGACCACCGAACCCGCGACATTAGGAATTGATGTGGCGCAGCTGTTGCGCGCCGTGTTGCAGGTGCAGGCGATTATTCCGCACGAAGGTGAATCGGGAGAGGTATCGTTGCTGGGACCAGTACCTTCTATCATGATTGTGTGGCATGCATGACAGGTTTGTACTTCTTCAACGAACGCGTCGGGTATCTCCCGGGCACCAACAACCTCGGTGTTGTGGTCTGTGCACCTGGGCGAGCCATTGCGGTGGATACGGGAATTGACAAAGAAGCTGCCCGCGTGTTACGTCGTGCATGTGACGTAGCCGGGTTGCAGATTGTGGCCACACTGCTCACGCATCATCATGCCGATCATGTGGGTGGCAATGATTATTTCGAACGCAACATACCCGGTCTTGTGTGTTATGCACCGCGCCGTGAAGCGCCGTTCATTGAGGATCCCTATCTTGAACCGAGTTATTTGTCATATGGCGCGGCACCCATTGCACCACTGCGTAATCGATTCGTTATGGCTACGCCCTCTGTTGTCCATCATCGCATCGAGCCCGGTCTCTTGACCATCGAACAAGTCACACTACAGATTATGGCGATTCCTGGTCACAGTTTGGCACAGGTGGCAGTGTTGGTTGATGATGTCTGCTTTGCGGCAGACGGTTTTTTTGGAACGGCAGTTTTGTCGAAATACGGCGTGCCATATGCCCATGATGTCCTAGCACAAGTAGCATCGTTCGACGTGGTGAGGTCATTTGACGTGACTCATTGGATTCCAGGACATGGTGATGTGCAATCATCTGCGACAATCGATGCCACACTCGATCAAAATCGTCAGGCAGTCACACGTGGAATAATGCTTGTGCGTGACGCGTGTACGATGCCCTCATCTTTTCAGCAAATCGTGGCGCACGTACAACAACGCATGGGTCTGCAATCGAGTGCTCTGGCACAGTACGCCGTGTTTGCATCGGGCATATCAGCATATGTAACAGCATTGCATACCCAAGATGTGCTCACAGTCGAATTAACGAATGAGGGGCCGGTATGGCGGCTGAATCAGTAGTTCATCGGTCACAGCTGCGCGTGCGGTATGCCGAGACAGACGCAATGGGTGTAGTCCACCATGCCGCGTATGTGCCGTGGCTCGAAGTTGGTCGTGTCAATTTGCTGCGCGCAGCCGGTGCCCCGTATGGTGACATCGAGGGGCGTGGGTTACTGGTTGTGCTGTCGGATTTGCAGGTGCGCTATCGATCACCTGCGCGTTTCGATGATCTCATCGAAGTCCAGACCACGTTGATCGCCCTCAAGAGTCGTCAATTGGTCTTTGAATATCGGGTGGTATTGGCTGAACAGGGTAATATCTGCGTTGAGGGGACCACGCATCATATTGTTGTCCAACGTGCTACCATGAAGCCCGTGCTCTTTCCTGCCGATTTATATGCGTTACTCGAGCCGTGGCTCATGCGTACATAGCTGGTTACCAGTTCATGCGCATCCGTTGAGTACTGCTCCTTTGGGCACACACTCCGCCGTCATTTGCACACGATGTTGACGTGCATTACGCGCGGGGTGTTTTTTGTAATTGAAGAAAAACTGCAGAAGCGTGGGCGAAATTGGGTGTATGATGTGGGCACATCGCATACAACATGGAGCATACTATGACGTGGCAGACAGGGTACATCCAGTCCGAAGATGTCAAGATTCACTACTACCGACAAGGGCGTGGTGTACCACTCATCATGGCACATGGGTTCTCAGATAATGGAGCATGTTGGCAGGCATTTGCGCAGCACGTTGTTGACGCTTACGACGTGATTTTGATTGATGCACGTGCCCACGGGCACTCCGATGCGTCGCATGTAAGTAATGGGAACCCGGCGCAGGCACGCGATGTGGCCAACATGATCGCAGCGTTGCAGCTTGATCGCCCAATTATCATGGGGCATTCAATGGGAGCGAACACCGCGCTGCAAGTGGCTGTTGACTTAGGCAATCAAATTCGCGCGGCGATTCTTGAGGATCCACCGTTCATGATGCACGAGCCCGAGCAATCGGCGGCACGTGTCGAAGAGATTCGTCAAGGAATGATGCGCTGGCTCGGTAGATGCAGGGGATGCCGCTTGAGCAGTTGGTGATGCGCTGTATCACAGAGAATCCAACGTGGCGCGCTGAGGAGTTGGTAGCCTGGGCCGAGTCAAAACAGCAATTCGCCACCAAAGCACACCACTTTGGCCCGCGTCACTTCAATCCGTGGCAGGATTTGCTCACCGCACTCGCAGTTCCAACGCTACTCATCGTCTCTAACCCGGCGCGTGGTGGGTTGGTGACCGCTGAGGCTGCGGCGCTAGCGCGGTCGATATCGTCGCACGTTGAGGTCGGGTTGATTCGCGATGCGGGGCACTGTATTCGACGCGAGTCGCCGGTGGCGTATATGAAGATGGTGCAGAGTTTTTTGGGTAAAAGTGAAAAGTGAAAAGTGAAAAGTGAAAAGTGGATTCAGGGGCAATGAGTGGCGTGCTATAGTGATGCGGCGGGTTGAATCTAGTAGAGGAGGACGTGATGATTCATTATGATTTGATTGAGGTGACCGAGTTAACGAGAGCTTTGGTGGCGATTCGCAGCTTCCCAGGGGAGGAGCATGCGGTACAACAGTATATCGTCGATTGGTTTGCCAAGTATCACATCCCGACCGAGATTCAACAGACCAAGACGGCGCCGAATATAATTGTGCGGATCGAGAATGGTGATGGCCCGACCATCATGCTCAATGGCCACACCGATACGGTGCTTGTGGCCGAAGGGTGGGAATGTGATCCGTTCGAAGGCAAAATCGACGGCGAAAACCTGTTCGGTCTGGGTGCATGTGATATGAAATCGGGTGTGGCAGCAATTATGTTGGTCACCCGCGAGATGTTCCGTCACAAAAACCGATGGAGCGGCACGCTCATCTTTAGTTCCGTCGTTGACGAAGAAGCCTACTCAGTAGGCGCGTATGCCTTGATCGAAAGCGGCATCAAAGCTGATTACTGTATCGTCAGTGAGCCGATGCCCGGATTGGTGTTAGGTGCCACTGGCAAGGTGTTGGTCAAAGCCGATGTGATTGGTAAAGCGGCG